>Ga0265314_10001681_pt1 | contig 24088 bp, 28 predicted proteins | sample 4126metaG_FD_203106 | JGI IMG/M metagenome (GOLD analysis project Ga0265314, IMG submission 203106) | Rhizosphere microbial communities from Carex aquatilis grown in University of Washington, Seatle, WA, United States - 4-1-26 metaG | ecosystem: Host-associated > Plants > Roots > Rhizosphere >... | reverse complement strand
GAGGCGAGCGGGGTCGTCCTGTGCGCGAAGACGAAGCCGGCCCTGGATTTCCTGAGCGGCCAGTTCCAGTCGAAGACGGTGCGCAAGGCCTACCAGGCCCTCGTCGTGCTGCTGCCACCCGAGGAGGGGGTCAAGGCGGTCATGCAGGTCCGGGACGCCTCGGGGGCGCTGCCGGCAGAGTTCACGGTCGACCTGGCGCTCGGCGAGGACGAGCACCGGCCGGGCCAGGTCCGCGTCTTCCACGGGCACAAGAGGGGCGGAAAGCCGAGCGTGACCGAGTTCCGGGTGCTCGAGTCCTTTGGCAGGTTCGCCTGGGTCGAGTGCCGGCCCCGGACGGGCCGCGTCCACCAGATCCGGGCCCACCTCGGCGCCGCGGGCGCCCCGGTCTTAAACGACGCGCTCTACGGGGATCCCGCCCTCGTACTGCTCCTCTCCGAGCTGAAGAGCCGCTACAAGGGCCGCGACGAGGAGAAGCCGCTGATCGCGAGGCTTGCCCTCCACGCCTCGGGGCTCGGTTTCGCGCATCCCGAGGGCCGGGGCCAGGTCGAGGTCGCCTCGCCCCTGCCGAAGGACCTGGGGATCGCGCTCAAGTACCTGAGGAAGTTTGGCGCGGCGCGCCGTGCCGGCGGCTCCCCCTAGGGAACGGGATGGACCGGCGGCGGCGCCGGGTCCACGACCACGGTCTTCCGGCGGAGCGCCTCGCGCAGGACCGGCAGGGCGAGCAGGAAGACGATCAGCACCCAGAACGGCGCGACGATCGCCCAGGCGGCGATCGCATGAAGCGCCGTCATCCCGAACTTCTCGAAGAACTCCCTCGGGTCGTCCCAGAGCATGTGGTTCATCATCCGGATCCCGAGGTGCTCGGACGGGACGTGGAAGACCCAGTTGCCCAGGCGCACCATGCAGTAGATGACCGGCAGGTGGAGCGGCGTGCACAGCGCGTTCACGAGCTGGATGATGGGCTGGTTGAGCCGCAGCAGGATCCCCGCGACGAGGCACAGGAGGGTCGTCGTCCCGAGGATCGGGAAGAGAGCCAGCGCACTCCCGACCGCGAGCGTCAGCGCCACCTTCTCCGGGGTGATGCCCTGGGTGAGCTGGGCCGCGATGGGATCGATCACATTGCGCTGCCACGGCGTGCGCTCCGCCGGGGCGGCGACTGACTGGGGGGTTTCGTTCACCAAGGGCCGACTATGCCGAAAACTCCAATGCGGCTCAAGCGTTATGGGCTGAGGCCGTCACCCATACCCTGGGCGATGCTGTACCGGTCGCGGTGGATCTCCTGGCCGTCGACGCGCCGCGGCACGGCCGGCTGCGCGGCGTTGACGGTCGCGACCGCGATCGCGGCCGCCGCGGGAACGATCCGCTTAAGGGAGGAGTATTCGGGGTGGACCAGGTGCGCCTGGCTCGCCGCCGCGACGGACTCGTCATGGTCGGAGCGCTCGCCCTCGGCGAGGACCGAGGCGGGCACCGACTTCAGGCCCCAGATCAGGCCCGTCCATGAGAGGGCCCTGAGCAGGTAGTAGGTGATGTCGAGCTCCCACCAGAAGAAGCCGTTGCGCGTCGAGCTCTGGTAGCGGTGGTGGTTGTTGTGCCAGCCCTCCCCGAGGGTGATGATCGCGAGGATGAAGCTGTTGCGGGAGTCGTCCTCGGTCCTGTAGCGGCGACGGCCCATCAGGTGCGCCATCGAGTTGATGCAGGAGGTCCCGTGGAAGAGCGCCGTCGTGCTCACGAAGAAGCCCCAGACGAGCAGCTGCCAGCCGTTCGTGTGGAGGCCGGGGGCATGGGCCTGGAGGAAGGTGCCGAGCCCGAAGATGGCGAAGGCGAAGAGGAGGGGGACGACCGCGTCGAAGCGGTTCAGGAAGACGAGCTCGGGGTAGCGGTCGAGGTCGCGGACCTTCGAGTAGTCGGTCGGGAAGTTGCGCCGGCTGGTGATCCACCCGATGTGGGACCAGAGGAAGCCGTGCACATGGGGCGAGTGGGCGTCGTCGGGCTGGTCCGAGTGCTGGTGGTGGTGGCGGTGGTGGTAGGCCCACCAGAGGGGCCCGCGCTGGACGGTCGTCCCTCCGCAGAGCGCCAGGACGAACTGCATCGGCCGGGACGTGCTGTAGGTCTTGTGCGAGAAATAGCGGTGGTAGACCCCGGTCACGGCGGCCATGCGGGCGAAGTACAGGAAGACCGCGGTCCAGACCGCGAACGCGCTCGCGCCGGTCCAGATGACGCCGAGGCAGCCGAGGTGCAGCACGATGAACGGGATGCAGCGCAGCCAGTCGACCCGGTCGGGCTCGTTGCGCACGGCCGCGGCGCCCTCGGGCTGGTAGTCGGCGTCAAACCATTGGATCAGCGTGGGGAGAATGCGGCGCAGGCGGGTGGGCATGGTGGGGCTTCGTCCGGGAATAAAAGATCCATGACACCGGCTGGAGGCGCCGATCGCAAGGCCCGTTTCTGTGACGATTGGAAAGCGCTCCGCCCTAGGTCCTAAGGGCCCTCTCTTTCCCCCGCCGGGAAAGGAAAAGGGCGCCCCCGCGAACGGGGGCGCCCAGTTGGTTTCCTATTTAGTCCTGACCCGGTCAGTTCGCCGCGAACTGGCTGGAGGTCGCCGACTCAACGACGCGGACCGGGAGGATGACTTTCGTCGCAACCGGAGCGCCGTTGTGCAGGGCCGGCGTGAACCTCCACTGCTTCACCGCGTCCACGACGGCTTCCGCGAGTTCGCGGTCCGACGAGGACTTGATGCTGACGCCCGTGGTGTGGCCCGTCGTGTCCACGACGAACTCCACCTGGACGGTCTGGCCGATGTCGTATCCGTCGACGTGGGGTGAGACCACGGCGATGGGCACGGGGATATCGGTCCCCTTGCGGCACGACTCAATGTAGGATTGCTCGAGCGTCTTCGCCGAGGCGGCGAAGGGCAGGAGCGCTCCAAGACTGAGCAGGAGTGCGAGCTTGTTGTTGTTTTTCATGGCTTTCTTTTAAACTCCGCGCGGGGCGGAGAGTTGTTTTTCTGGCTTATGGTTAGCGCCCCGTCCCCGCCGGTGCGTAGGCACTGGCGGGATCAGGGACGTTCTGGACCCGGGCACCCAAGGGAACCCGGGGCCAAAAGTGCAGTTTTGGGGTGCACCATTCGCCCGAAACGGCCGGCGCGTCGCTCGCACGCGAATGCCAGCCTGAAGCCTTATCATCCCGCCGGAAGGGGCCGGTCGGGATCCTGGTCAAAGAACTTTGGGGGTCCTTTGAAAGCAAAGTGAGCTGCGGTTCCGACGCTACCTAGCTACTCTTGTTCCAACCGCTCAAGTAATTTTGGGCCCGGGCCGTTAAAAGTAACGCGTCCGACACACAGGGAGAGGGACTTACACAAAGCAGGAGGCCCCCGTTGCCGGGGGCCTCTGGAGCCGAAAGGTGCCGTTTTGGCGCGGTTGCCGGGCCTATTCCACCCTCTTTAGGACGATGTCGCCGTTCAGGGTCGCCGCCTGGATCTGGGTCCCTCCGCCGTTCAGGGTCCCGGTGACGACCTTGCCGCCCGTCATCGGGGGCAGCGGGGGAATGACCCCCGACATCTGGACATTGACCTCCATGAGGCCCTCGTGGACCGCCATCGCGGCATCCTGCGCCGCCAGGGCGGCCTCCCTTGCCGCCTCGCGGATCGAGTCCTTCACCTCGTCGTGCCAGTCTCCGTCGGACGCCTCCGCCTTCTCGGCGGCCTCGGGCTTCTCGGGGGCGACCGCAGGGGTGGCGCCGGCCGGAGCCGAAGGCGCTGCGGCATCGGGGCGCGCGTCGGCGCTCTTCGTGTGGTGCTTGGTGACGCGGGTCACCGTGGTCTTCGCCACCAGGACCTTGTCGTCGAAGTTCGACATGATGACGCCGCGGTGGGTGCGGAACAGGACGTTGGCCTTCGTGTCGCCGGGGACGTGGATCGTGATCTGGCCGTGCATCGAGGAGAAGGAGAGGGGTTTGGAGGGGGCCAGCGACTTAACGTCCACGTTGATCTCCCCGTTCATCGTCTCGACCAGGGCGCCGCCCGTGACGTCCTCGAGGTTCACGTTGCCGCTCATCGTCCGCACGTCGACGTCGCCGGACAGTCCCGCGCACTCGAGGTCGCCGTGGGCCGAGTTGGAGACGATGACCGACGTCGAGCGCGGGACGGTGATGTCAAAGTCGGCGGACCCGCCGCCCCATCCCTCGCCGCCGTACTCGAGCGTGACGACGTTGTCCTTCTCGGAGAGGGTGAAGCTGGACGAGGTGGACAGGACGCGCATGCCGTCCTTGCGCGGCGTGGGGACGATGGCCGTCGAGTCGGACTTGACGGAGATTTCCTTCACGTCCGCCCCGCGGACGGTCACGTCCCCGTGCCAGACCCGCACCTTCAGCGTTCCCGGCTTGGCCGGGTCGGAAAAGGTGATCTGGCTGGTCGACTCGTCGGCCCGCGCGGCGCCGAAGGGCGCCAGCGCAAGGGCTGCTGCGAGCAGTGTTAGGGAGCAGGCTCTGGTGGTGTTCATAAAGAGTGGGGGTTAGAGGGTTTGACTAGAGCAGGTCGATGGCCCTGCGCGCCGAGTCGCGGACATCCGTGTCGGTCTTTTCGTCGAGGCTCAGCTTGCGAAGCTCTGGGGACGCCTCGCGGGCCTTGGTGGCCACGAGGAAGTCGATCATGGAGACCTGGACCAGCGGGTTGGCCTCCCGGGGGAGGCACGCGAGCACGCCGGCGCGCACGACCTCCTGGTCGGCGTGGGAGTAGAGGGCGGAGAGGGCGTTGAGCCTCACGTTGACGCTCGGGTCGAAGGCCAGCGAGTTGATGAGTCCGTCGATCATGCGCTCGTCGGGCTGCCGGGTCCTGGCCGCCGTGAGGACGGTCTCCAGGCGGTCGCCGGCCGTGCGCTTCTGGAGGACGGACTGCTCGACCAATTGGCCCATCGTGTCCACCCGCAACCTAAGGTCGGCGAGCTGGCGCTGGGTGGCGGTTCGCTCCCCGAGCACGAATCCGGCGGCGAGGACGGCGCACGCCCCTAATGCCCCCACGAGCAGCTGCGCCCACAGGGCGCGGCGGCCGGTCCGAGAGCCGGCGGCGGAGCGGATCGACGCGGCGAAGGCCGCCTCCTTGCGAAGGGTCAGTTTCTCGGACTCGATGTGGCCCATGACCTTCGCCCGCAGGGTGTGCGAGGGTGGGGCCGAGGGGAGGGCGTCCATCGCCGCAAGCACGCGGCCGAGCTCGTTGAACTCGCGCTGGCACTCGGGGCAGCCCTCGATGTGGTCGCGGACCTGGGCGGCCGTCTTCTCGTCCAGCCTCGCGTCGGCGAGTTCGGCCATGCGTTCGCTGCAGGTTTGGCAGTTCATGTCGGGTTCTCCTTTTGGATCTGGAAATAGTGGTCGCGCAGGGAATGGAGAGCCCGGTGGGCCCTCACGCGGGCCGCCCCCACGGAGCACTCGAGGATCGTCGCGACCTCGGCAAAGGAGAGCTCCTGGAGCCTCGAGAGGAGGAGGACCTCCCGGTCCTCCCGGTCGAGGCGGCCGAGCGCCTTGCGAAGGAGGGCATGGTCGTCGCTTGCGAGCGCGGACTCGTCCGCGCTCCGGGACTCGTCGGCGCGGTCCTCCAGGTCGGCGGGGTCGACCGGGACCGGTGCGGTCGAGGACCTCCTGAAGTGGTCCGCGGCGCAGCGGCGGGCCAGGTGGTACATCCACGCCGTGAACTTGCCCTCGTCCCGGTAGGTGTGCCGGTACTTGAGCATGCGCTGGAAGACGACCTGGGAGATGTCCTCGGCGGCCGCCCGGTTCCCGGTCAGCTTGGTGAGGTAGCCGAAGAGGGGCCCGTGGTGGCGCTCGAAGAGCTCGCCCATGCTGTCCAGGTCGCCGTCCCGGACGGCGAGCATGAGCTCATGGTCGGATAGCGGGGTTGGGGTGTCCACGGCAGGGCTTGCAAGCCATTCAACCCCTGCAGGTCGCGGAAGCACAGAAATATCGGAGTCCAGGTAAGGCATGTGCGGGCGGGGTCATCGCTGGGTGGGCAAGCATGGACCCTATAACCCCGGGTGCCCCCAAAACGTTACAGGCCCCTGCCTGAAATCCCGCCCGGGCCACACGGGAGTTGATAGCCGGGGAGCCATGCACTAGGGACTGGGGCCGGCCCCGGGGCCGCCCCATGAACCGCCGTGAATTCATCCGATCCTCGCTCGTCCTTTCCGCCGGCCTGGCATCGGGCCGCAGGCTCCTCTCCCAGACCGCACCGGCCTCCCCGTTCGCATTCCAGCCCCTCAGGGGCGGCGTCGGGATCTTCACCGGCCGCGGCGGCACGATCGGATGGCTCTCGACGAGCGACGCCCTGGCCGTCGTGGACACCCAGTTCCCGGACACCGCGCTCGTCTGCCTGAAGGGGATCCCCGGGATCGGCAAGCGCACGATCGACGCCACGATCAACACCCACCACCACTTCGACCACACCGGCGGAAACGTGGTCTTCAAGGCGGCGTCGAAGGTCCTTGTCGCCCAGGCCAACGTGCCGAGGCTCCAGTTCGAGGCCGCCAAGCGCGCCGAGCAGGGCACCAAGGTAGACCCGGCCGCCACCGTGGCCAGCCAGGTCTACGCCGACACGACCTTCACCGATGTCTGGCGCCGCGAGCTCGGGGGCGAGATCGTCACGGCGGAGTTCCGGGGCCCGGCCCACACAGGGGGAGACGCGGTCGTCATCTTCGAGAAGGCCAACGTGGTCCACATGGGCGACCTGGTCTTCAACAGGATCTACCCCTACGTTGACAGGCCCGGAGGGGCGAGCATCCGGGGCTGGATCAAGTCGCTCGAGGACTCGGCTGGCGCATACCCGGCGGACGCGATCTACGTATTTGGGCACGGCAACCCGAATTTCGGCGTGACCGGAAAGCGCTCGGACCTCCTGGTCATGCGCGACTTCTTCTCGGCCCTCATGGAGCACGTGGAGAAGGAGATCGCCGCGGGCCACGACAAGCCGGCCGTCGTCGCCCTGGAGAACCTGCCCGGGTTCCCCGACTACCACGCCCCGCTGCCCAACCGCCTGGGGATGGTCCTCGGGGCGGCCTTCGACGAATTGACTGCACCCAAAGCCTGAACCACCCTCCGACCCCATGAGCTTCAAAGTCCTCTTCAAGTCCATCGTGTTCCTGGCGATCCTCTTCGTCATGCTCTATATCGGCGTGAACAACAGGCAGTCGGCGGATTTCTACTTCCCGGTGCTCCTGGACAAGAAGCTGACGACCGACGCCGCGATGATCTACTTCGGCATGTTCGCGGTGGGCGTGATCGCCGGCACGCTCCTGACGGCCGGCGGCGGCAAGCCGAGCCGGAGCTCCTCGAAGAACGACAAGTAGCCGCAGGCCGGGAGGGTCAGCGCACGGCGCGCCTCTTGCGCGGGTTCTTAAGGCCCGTCTCCAGCTTGTTGCGCACCTCCCTGCGGACGAGCGCCGCGAGCCTCTCCCCGCGGGATTCCAGGAAGGCCCGCACGGCCGCGGGCTCCCGCCGGGCAAGGACTCGAAGCGCCCACGAGAGGGCCTTAACCACCATGGGGTCGCGGTCGGCCTCCAGGATCCGGCAGACCGCGAGCGTTCGCGGGGCGTCCCCGCTGCCGCCGTGGGCCGCGAGGTTGAGCGGCACGGTGCTCACGAGGGCCGCCCGCCTCCACCAGCGGTCGGGCGAGCGCGCCCACTGGTGCACGAGTCGCGTCGGGATGCGGCCCTCCCTCCACGCGGGCCCCGAGACGTAGGGCGCAAAGCAGTCCACCTCCTCCCAGGCCGCCATGCCGCGGCCCAGCCGCACGACGCTCCCGGGCCCGAGACGGCCGGGCGCCGCCGGATGGTGCCGGACGAGCTCGTAGGCGACGAAGCGGTGCCAGGGGCGGGGCTCCTGGGAAAGCACCACGGCGATCTCGATCACCGGGCGGGCGGGCGCCTGCCTGAGCTCGCGGGAGAGGACCCTCCTGAGGGCCCTGAACCCGGCGACGGTCCCGCCGGGCTGGGCCCGGATCCTGCGGCTTATGGCCTTGGCGGCCCTCTCGTCCTCCCGCGTTGCCATGCGGGTCGGGCCTAGCCGAGGGCGCGCCTCAGGTTGTCGCACACGACGGCGGCCGCCACGGCGGCGTTGAGCGACTCGGCGGCGCCCACCCTGGGAATCGTGACCGCATACGAGAGCAGGCCGACGACCTCGTCCGAGAGGCCGCGGCCCTCGCTCCCCACGACGACGACGGCGCTCGGGAGCGCGGGTAGGGAGTGGACGTCGCGCCCCTGGAGCGCGCAGCCGATGACGGGGACGCCGGCGCCGGCGAGCGCGGCGCCGAGCGGCGCAACGACGGCCCGCACCCGGGCGAAGGACCCCATGCTGGCCTGGATCACCTTCTGGGAATGGAGGTCCGCGCATCCCGGGGAGAGGAGCACCCGGTCGAGCCCGAACCAGTCGGCGACCCGGATAATGGTGCCGACGTTGCCCGGGTCCTGGACGCCGTCCAGCGCCAGGGTGAGTCCGCGGGAGAGCTCGCCGGGCGTCAGCTCCTCGCGCCGGATGCGGCCGACCGCGAGCACGCAGGAGGGCGTCGGGAAGTGGCTCGCGCGCCCCATGTCCTCCTCGCTCACCGGATGGGTGGACGTTCCCTTCCAGGACGGCGTCGCGTAGATCCTCTCGAAGGGGTGGCCGGCCGCGAGCAGCTCGGAGACCACCTTCTCGCCCTCGACCGCGTACAGGCCCTCGGCCTCGCGGTGCTTCTTGTCGCGCAGCGACCTGAGCAGCTGGAGTTCCGCGCGGGTGATCACGCCACAGGATGGCCGCCTGCCCGGCCGTTTTTCAATTGTTTTGCGGGGGGTTCGCGGCGATATTGCCGCGATGCCGCCCCGCAACGCCCACGCAGCCCATGCCCGCCTCCTCGACGAGGTCGGGGCCGTGGACCAGGTGGGCGTGGAGGAGCGCGTCGCCAAGTTCACGACGCGCAGCGTGAAGAAGGAGGCGAAGGTCTGGGGCCTTAAGACGGCGATCTCGATGACCGACCTGACGACGCTCGAGGGCAAGGACACCCCGGGCAAGATCGAGTCCCTCTGCAAGAAGGCGCTCCGCCCGCACGAGGACCCCGCGGTCCCGATGGTGGCCGCGGTCTGCGTCTACCCGGCGATGGTCCGGTACGCCCGGGCGGGGGTCGGCGCCTCGGGGGTCAAGGTGGCCTCGGTGGCCACGGCCTTCCCCTCCGGCCAGACCCACCTGCGGACGCGCCTTGCCGAGGTCCGCGGCGCCGTCGCCGACGGCGCCGACGAGGTCGACATGGTCATCAACCGCGGCGCGTTCCTCTCCGGCGAGTTCTCGAGGGTCGAGGACGAGATCGCGGAGGTCGTCGAGGCCTGCGGCAATGCCGCACTCAAGGTGATCCTGGAGGTGAGCGAGCTCGAGACCTACGACAACATCCGAAAGGCGTCCTTCATCGCGATGGGCTGCCTGCGCCCCGGTGACTTCATCAAGACGAGCACCGGCAAGACGACGCTCAACGCCACGCTCGCGAACAACCAGGTCATGATCGAGGCGATCCGGGACTTCTACGTGGACACGGGGATCCCGATAGGGATGAAGCCCGCCGGCGGCATCAAGACGGCGAAGCAGTCGCTCCAGTTCCTGATCGCCGTCAAGGAGACCCTCGGCGACGCGTGGCTCACGAAAAAACGCTACCGCTTCGGCGCAAGCTCGCTCCTCAACGACCTCCTGAGGCAGATGGAGAAGGAGAGGACCGGGGCCTACCAGGCCCCGTACTCCTTCAGCGACGCCTCCGAAAGCTACTGACATGCCCAAGACCCAAAAGGCGAACGAGGGACCCCGCTTCCGGCTCATGTTCGGGGACCTCTGGGAGTACGATCCGGCCCCGGAGACCGCGGACCCGAAGCTCAAGGAGCGTTACGAACTCTTCATTGACGGCCGGTTCACGCGGCCGCGCACCGGGAAATACTTCCCGTCCATCAACCCGGCGAACGAGAGGAAGCTGGCCGACATCGCGCTTGCCGGTCCCCGGGACGTCGACGACGCCTACAAGGCCGCAGCTCGCGCCTTCCCCGCATGGTCGGCCATGCCGGGACGCGAGCGGGGCAAGTACCTCTTTAGGATCGCCCGCCTGTTGCAGGACAGGGCCCGCGAGTTCGCGGTCGCCGAGACGCTCGACGGCGGCAAGCCGATCAAGGAGTCGCGCGACTTCGACGTGCCCATGGCGGCGGCGCACTTCTTCTACCACGCGGGCTGGGCCGACAAGCTTGAGTACGTCGCGCCCGGGCGCACCGTCGCCCCTCTGGGAGTCGTCGGCCAGGTGATCCCCTGGAACTTCCCGCTCCTGATGCTCGCCTGGAAGCTGGCGCCCGCGCTCGCGATGGGAAACTGCGTCGTCCTCAAGCCCGCCGAGACGACGTCGATCACGGCGCTCAAGCTGGCGGAGATCCTCCAGGACGCGGAGCTGCCCCCCGGGGTCGTCAACTTCGTGACCGGCGCCGGCGAGACCGGCGCCGCCGTCATGGGCCACCCCGGCGCGGCCAAGGTCGCCTTCACCGGCTCCACCGAGGTCGGCAAGGCGATCATGCGCCAACTGGCCGGGACCGACAGGAAGATGACGATGGAGCTCGGCGGGAAGGCGGCGAACATCGTGTTCGACGACGCGCCGATCGACCAGGCCGTCGAGGGGATCGTCAACGGCATCTTCTTCAACCAGGGCCACGTCTGCTGCGCGGGCTCGCGGCTCCTCGTGCAGGAGTCGGTGGCGGACCAGGTGATCGCCAAGCTGAAGAACCGGATTCGGGTCCTGAGGGTGGGGGACCCCCTCGACAAGAACACGGACCTGGGGGCCATCAACTCCAAGGCGCAGCTTGCGACGATCCGGCGCCTCGTGGCCAGCGGCGTTCGCGATGGCGCGGTCATGTTCCAGCCCCCGTGCCCGCTCCCGGAGAAGGGCTACTACTTCCCTCCGACCCTCTTCACCCGGGTGACGCAGAGCCACCGGATCGCCCGCGAGGAGATCTTCGGCCCCGTCCTGTCCGTCCTCACGTTCCGGACCGTCGACGAGGCGATCGAGAAGGCCAACAACACGGCCTACGGCCTGAGCGCCGGGGTCTGGACCGACAAGGGCTCGCGGATCCTGCGGATGTCGACGGAGCTCAAGGCGGGCGTCGTCTGGGCCAACACCTTCAACCGGTTCGACCCGTCGTCGCCCTTCGGCGGCTACAAGGAGAGCGGCTTCGGCCGCGAGGGCGGCCGCCAGGGACTCCTCGACTACGTCCACATCGAATGAGCGCCAAAGCCCTGAACCGCATACCCGTGACCAAGACGCCGAAGGTCTACATCGGCGGCGCCTTCGTGCGCTCCGAGAGCGCCAGGACCTTCAAGGTGAGCGACAGGTCCGGGACATTCTTCGGGAACATCCCGCAGTGCACGCGCAAGGACCTGCGCAACGCCGTCGAGGCCGCGGCGAAGGCCGGCCCGGGCTGGGCCAGGCGCACCCCCTACAACCGCGCGCAGATCCTCTACCGCCTGGCCGAGATGCTCGAGGCCCGCAGCGGGGAACTCGTGGAATCCCTCGTCCTGTTCGGCGCCCGCGAGGCGGACGCGGCCAGGGGAATGGCGGTCGGCGTCGACCGGCTCATCCACTACGCCGGGTGGTGCGACAAGTACGCGCAGCTCCTCGGCTCCGTGAACCCGGTCGCCTCGGCCCACTTCAACTTCACGGTGCCGGAGCCCATGGGGGTCGTCGGCATCATCGCTCCGGACAGCCCCCCGCTCCTCGGGCTCCTCTCGATGATCGCCCCGGTGATCGCGAGCGGCAACACGGTCGTCGCATTGGCCTCGGAGAAGGTCCCGTACCCGGCAATCCTCCTGGGCGAGATGCTGGCGACGAGCGACCTTCCCGGAGGTGTCGTCAACCTGCTGACGGGGTTCAGGCGCGAGCTTGTCCCGACGTTCGCGACCCACGCCCACCTGCGGGCGATCTACGCCTCGGCGGGCGCCGACGACCGCAGGGCGCTGCGGCTCGGCGCCGCCGCGAGCGTCAAGCGCGTCCGTTTCGCCGATGCCGAGGGCGCGGGATGGTTCTCGGACGGGGCCCAGGGCCTGGACGCGATCCGCGACTTCGTGGAGCTGAAGACCACCTGGCACCCGATCGGCTCGTAGGGGCCCGGGGGCCCATTCATCCCGACACCCGGACCGCTCGTCCAAAGGTTGCCGCCCGCCCCGAGGGGGCCCATAGTCTGGGACGATGGAGCTTTCCGCGGACATTTCACTGAACACGGGCGACGCCGCGGAGCGCGAGCGAGCCAAGGAGCGGCTGTACGTGCTGTTCCAGACCTTCGGCTGGGGCGCGTGGTTCGGCGTCGAGATGTGGATGACGCTCGCGTTTCCCGATCCCGACGAGAAGAGGCCGGTCACGACGCTCATCGCCTACGTCGTCATCTGCATGACGTCGGGCATCCTCCTGACCCACGTCCTTCGCCCTGTCATGGCGCGCTGGAAATGGAAGCAGCTCGGCTGGCGCCCGCTCCTTCCGAGGCTGATCGGGATGTCGATCCTGGCCTCGGTACTGTGGACCGGATTCAACGTCGGGTACTCCCACGGGGTCATCGGGGAGCCGTGGCACGCCAAGTATTCGCCGGCCATGCTGACCGCGGTCGAGATCTGCTACGTCAGCATCATGTTCTGCGGGTGGTTCTGCCTCTATTACTTCTACCACCTCTTCGACCGCCTCAACCGCTCGGAGATCGAGCGCTTCCAGCTCATGACGAGCGTGAAGGAGGCCGAGCTGCGGGCGCTCAAGTCGCAGGTTAACCCCCACTTCATCTTCAACTCGCTCAACTCGCTGCGAGCGCTGATCGACGAGGACCCCGCGCGGGCGAGGAAGGCCGTGACGCAGCTCGCCAACCTGCTGCGCTATTCGCTGCAGAGCGGGCAGCTCGAGACGGTGCCCTTCGAGGACGAGCTCGACGTCGTGAACGACTACCTCGCCCTCGAGCAGGTGCGCCACGAGGAGCGGCTGCGCCTGCGCCTCGACATCGCCCCGGAGGCGCTTCGCCTGCCGATCCCCCCGATGCTCCTGCAGACCCTGGTCGAGAACGCCGTCAAGTACGGCATCTCGCCGCGGCCCGAGGGCGGCGAGATCGCGATCGTCGCCCGCAACGAGGGCGGGGCCCTGAGGATCCAGGTCTCCAACCCCGGCGAGATCATGATGGTCGGGCGCGCCTCCTCGACGGGTGTGGGCCTTCACAACGCTGCCGAGCGCCTGCGCCTCATCTTCGGCGAGCGCGCGACCCTGAGGCTGCGCTCCGACCGGCCCGAGCGCGTGGTTGCCGAGGCCGTCATCCCGCTGCCGGCGCATCCATGAAGGCCCTCGTTGTCGACGACGAGCGCCTCGCAAGGAGCGAGCTGCGCCGGCTCCTCGCCGCGTTTCCAGGGATCGAGGTGGCGGGCGAGGCCTCGCAGGCCAAGCAGGCCCGGGAGCAGATGGAGGCGCTCAAGCCCGACCTCCTCTTCCTCGACGTCCAGATGCCGGGGGAGACCGGGATCGAGCTCCTCGAGTCGCTCGAGCCGCCCATCCCCCACGTGATCTTCACGACCGCCTACGACGAGTTCGCGGTGAAGGCCTTCGAGCTGAACGCGCTCGACTACCTCCTGAAGCCCGTGGACCCGGTGCGCCTGGCGGCCGCGATCGAGCGCATCCCGTCGACGGCGCCCCGGGGCGCGGCGAAGGCCGCGCGCGCGGGAACCCTCGAGGCGACCGACAAGGTCTTTGTCCGCGAGGGCGAGCGGTGCTGGTTTGTCGAGGTCGGCCAGATCCGCCTCCTCGAGAGCGAGGGCAACTACACCCGCGTCCACTTCGGGGACGCCCAGCCCCAGCTTTTCCGCTCCCTGAACGCCATGGAGGAGCGCCTGGACCCCAAGTTCTTCTTCAGGGCCAACCGGCGCCAGATCATCAACATCGCCTGGATCGCGGGGATCGAGCCCTGGTTCAGCAGCGGGCTCCTCGTGCAGCTCAAGGGCGGGGCGAAGGTCGAGCTGAGCAGGCGGCAGGCCCAGGAGTTCCGGGACAGGATGAGCTTGTAACGGCGCCAGTTGCGCCCATTCCCAAGCAATGATTGAGGCGCGCCTGCTTACGAAGGTCTTTCACGACAGGAAGCGGGGCGAGATCCGGGGAGCCGACCAGGTGTCGTTCCGGGTCGAGCCGGGCAGGATCTACGGGCTTTTGGGGGCCAACGGCGCCGGGAAGACGACGACGCTCAGGATGCTCGGGACCCTCCTCAGGCCGACCAGCGGAACGGCCATCGTCGCGGGTCATGACGTCGCCCGCGAGCCGGACCGGGTCCGCGCCAACATCGGGTTCCTCGCCGCGAGCACGGCCCTCTACGCCCGGCTCACGGCCCGCGAGATGATCGCGTACTTCGGGCGCCTGAACGGGATGAGCGAGCACGCGCTCAGGGCGCGCATCGGCGTCCTGTCGCAGGAGCTCGACATGGGCGAGTTCCTCGACCGGCGGTGCGACAAGCTCTCGACCGGGATGAAGCAGAAGACCTCGATCGCCCGGACGATCGTCCACGACCCCCAGGTCCTGATGTTCGACGAGCCGACGCTCGGCCTCGACGTCATGACGGCGCGCGCGATCGTGAAGTTCGTCCGGGACTGCCGGGGGCGCGGCAAGACCGTGATCTACTCTACCCACGTGATGAGCGAGGCGGAGAAGCTCTGCGACGTGATCGGGATCATCCACGGGGGCGCGCTGCGGGCCGAGGGCACGCTTGCCGAGCTCCAGGCGAGGACGGGCGAGAGCGACCTTGAGGAGTGCTTCGTCAAGATCGTGGCCCAGGAGGCCTCCCGATGAACTGGCGCACCATAGGCACGGTCTACTCGAAGGAGCTCAAGGACACCCTGCGCGACCGGCGGACGCTCATCTCGATGATCGTCGTGCCGACCCTCTTCATGCCGGGCCTCATCTTCGGGATGGGCAAGATCGCGACAGTCGTCGTCTCCAAGGCGAAGGAGGAGGTGCCGCGCATCATGGTGATCGGGGGCGCCGACTCGCCCGGCGTGCGCGCCGAGCTCGCGAAGACCGGGAAATTCAGGGTCGAGCCGGCCTCGGCCGACTGGAAGGCCCTCATCTCGGACAAGAAGGTCCGCGCCGCCGTGGAGATACCCGAGGGCTTCGAGAAGGCGCTCGACCTGGGATCGGCGCCCAAGATCACGCTCTACGACTACCAGGGGGAGCTCAAGTCGGGCTTCGCCACGGAGCAGCTCAGGGACTTCTTCACGGGCCTGCGCGACCGGGCCACGTCGAGGCTCCTCGCCGACCGCGGGGTGCCGGCCTCGCTCGCGCACCCGTTCGATGTCGACCAGGTCAACGTGGCGCCGCCCGAGAAGGTCGGGGGGAACCTCCTCGGCGGCATCGTCCCCTATTTCATCATCTTCCTGTGCCTCATAGGGGCGATGTATCCCGCCATGGACCTGACGGCCGGCGAGAAGGAGCGGGGCACGATGGAGACCCTCCTGTGCTGCCCGGCCGCGAGGACCGACATCGTCCTTGGCAAGTTCTTCATGGTCCTGACGGGCTCGCTCTTCGCCGTGATGTCGTCGCTCGCCTCCCTCGCGGTCACGCTCCTCCTGGTCACTTCCTCGATCAAGTCCGGGGCCAAGGGCGCCGCGGCCGCCAACCTGCCGTCCATCGACCCGCTCGGCATCCTCGGTGTCCTCGCCATGATCCTGCCCGTCGCCGTGCTCTTCTCCGCGGTGCTGTTCTCGGTCTCCCTGTTCGCGAAGAGCCTGAAGGAGGCCCAGAGCTACCTGACCCCCATGACCTTCGTCGTGATCGTGCCCGTCGCGATCGGGGTCCTCCCAGGGATCGACCTGAACCTGCGCCTCGCGCTCGTGCCGATCCTCAACATTTCACTCGTCTGCAAGGAGATGCTCTCCGGGGTCTGGCACTGGGGCTACATCGGCGTCATCTTCGGTTCCACCGCGCTCTACGCGACCGCGGCGCTCGCCCTGTGCGTCCGGATGTTCCGGAGCGAGGGCGTGCTCTTCAGGACCTGAATGTAAATTCCGTCCGAATACGGGGCGGTTTTTGGTAAAGGGCCCGTAAAAGGCCCCCCCACCTATGGCGTCGCGCAACTGGATATGGTCTAATCGACGTCTAGGGTGAAATGCCCAGGAAAAAAAACGTCAATGAATCTCCAAAAACGCAGCCCATGAGCACTACAAGCGTCCCGTTCCAGTCCGTGATTCGGCCGGACCTCAGCCTCAAGCGCCGCAGTCCCCAGAGCAACCCCCCGATGGAGGCCGACGACATCGTCCCGAAGGAGCGCCGGATCGCCGGACCCTATGGCCAGGCCTCCCTCCAGGAGGCCTGGGACAAGCTCTACCGGGCCCGCGCCCTCCTGGAGGCCGAGCAGGCCCACCTGCGCGACGACAGGATCACCCTTCAGGGAGAGTTCGAGTCCCTGGACCAGCGCGAGACGGCGCTTGCCGCCCGCGAACTGAGGATCATGCAGCTCGAGTCCAGGGCCGCCCTCGAGCAGGCGGAGGCGGAGATGGCCAGGGAGTCGGAGTCGACGATCGCAAAGCTGACCCGCGCCCCGTTCGACATGGCCCGCTCGGTCTTCGGCCACAAGAAGTGATTTGTCGTGCCTCTGGCGCGTTCCCCACGTAGGGGAACGTGTCATGGGCACCGTTCTGTTTCCCCAACATGTGATCGCGCGCAAGCGCGACGGCGGCGAGCTGAGCCGCGCGGAGATCGAGGCCTTCGTCAAGGGCTCCACCGACGGCTCGTGGGCGGACTACCAGCTGAGCGCGCTCCTGATGGCCATCTACCTCAAGGGGATGACCCCGGGGGAGACGGCGCTCCTCACCGAGGCCATGCTCAATTCGGGCACGGTCGCCGACCTCTCCTCGGTGCGCGCGCGAAAGGCGGACAAGCACTCGACGGGCGGCGTCGGGGACAAGGTTTCGCTCCACGTCGCCCCCATGGTCGCCGCCTGCGGGGTCGCGGTCCCGATGATCAGCGGCCGCGGCCTCGGGCACACCGGGGGGACCCTCGACAAGCTTGAGTCTATACCGGGCTTCAAGGTCGGCCTCTCCATAGACCAATACAGGAAACAGGTCGGGGAGATCGGCCTGTGCCTGATCGGGCAGACCGCCGAGCTTGCCCCCGCCGACCGCAGGCTCTACTCGCTTCGCGACGTCACGGCCACGGTTGAGTGCATCCCCCTCATCTGCGCGAGCATCCTCAGCAAGAAGCTCGCCTCGGGGATCGATGTCCTCGTGCTCGATGTGAAGTTCGGCCGGGGCGCCTTCATGAAGGAGAAGGCCCGCGCCCGGGAGCTCGCGCTCGCGCTCACGACGGTCGCCAAGGCGATGGGGAAGCCGACGCGGGCCGTCCTGACCTCCATGGACGAGCCGCTCGGGCACGCCGTGGGCAATTCCGTCGAGGTCATCGAGTCGATCGCGTGCCTGAGGGGCGAGGGCGCCCCCGACCTGATGGAGGTCACCTATGCCATCGGCTGCGAGATGCTTGTACTCGCAGGCGCCGCAAAGGATTCCTCGGAGGCGCGCGCCAGGTTGGAGCACAGCATCTCATCGGGCGCCGCCCTAGGGAAATTCAAAGAGATGGTCATCGCCCAGGGAGGGGATACGCGGGTCGTGGACGATCCATCGAGGTTTCCCCAGGCGAAGATCATCAAAGAGGTCGCAAGCACCCGGGCCGGATTCGTGACCGATGTGGATGCGCTTGGGGTCGCCCTTGCCGCCCTGCAGCTAGGCGCCGGCCGCGCAAGGGCCGAGGACCCGGTCGATCCGGCAGTGGGTATCGACAGGCTCGCGAAGGTGGGTGACCCTCTGAAGGTCGGGACTCCGCTCTACCGGATCCATGCGAACAGCGAGCTGGCCCTCAGGGAGGCGACCGAGATGCTCGGGCGGGCGATCGAGATCGGCGACAGTCGCCGCCCACCCGCAAAACTCATAGACGAGATCATCGGATAAGGTCCGTTGGGTGTCCGAAACATATTTCCCGGATGGAGAATCTCCGAGAAAATCCATTTGAACGGCCTTTCCCTCGATCAAGTCACATGCGGGACGGGAGCCGCGCCATTTCCAATGACGGGTAGCCTCAACGCTTGGCCCATGGAGCCATGGAGATCGATAAGGGCGCTATCCTGGGCGGTCGTTCTCGGGGGTCTAGCGGCTTGCAAACATCACCGAGCAAGCTCGTGGGACGGCGCCGCATTTCCCAACACGGAAAAGGCCTCAGGATCGGCATCCGTTGTGTTTGTTGATCGAGAGAATCCGGACGGGCCGAAGAGCGTAGGAATGATCAAGATCACCAAGAGCATGACCGGCTTCGTGAAACCGCAGCCCATGGAGCCGCTTACCCTCCCGGTCTACCCGGCAAAGGCTCTGGCCGCGCATACCGGTGCCGTGAGATTCGCGGTGAGGATCGACATAGCGAAGGATGGGCACGTGACCGCCGTAAGCCCGAGTATGTATGAATTCTCAACACCGACAAAGTTCGACGACGAATTCTACCGCGCGATCGAGGCAGCTGTTCTCAGCTGGGAGTTTGAACCTGGATGGAGCGTCCCGATGGAGCCGGGGAAAGATGGGTCCCCCGTGTTAGGGGAACCGGAGGCGACCGAGTCATCGCTCGACGCGATCTTCACCTTCACCAGTGCGGGAACGGTAACAACGAGCGCTCGCGAATGAAGCTGCTACGGCCGAACCAGCGCCTAAGCACTACCGATAAAGGAATGCCTGGCGGCGGGCCGCCCGTTGCTGTGAAATGTTTGGAAATGGGCCCCAATCGGGCATGCTCAACTTGAAGACCGTTCTCACCTACAGAAAGCCGATTGAGGCTGAAATAGATAAGTCGATGCTCGAATCCGAAGGCATCGTCGTGAATCTACTGAATCGCGATTCGGCGTTGGATGGTCTGGGCGGCCCATTCCTGATTCAGCTGCAGGTCGACGATCAGAATGTGGAGAGAGCGGCGGAATTGATCAAATCAAGGAGTCCTGGCCGCATCGGAAATGAAGCCAATATCAGGAGTGCAGAGAATGCTATAGCCCGCGGGGCTCGTCGTTATCTATGGTTTGGATTCTCCTCGATCGCATTACTGTTTCTATTGGAAGCAGTTTGGAACCCGAATCATATCGAAGTCGGCAGACTTACCGGGCTAAATATAGTCCTCGGTATCTTTATCTCTATCCCCATTTGGCTGCTCTATGAACTTTTTCGAAAACTTATCCGAAGAGGCTAACCGATCGTCGGATCCGACCCTCTTGTTTGGCGCTTCTCGCGCCGGCCAAGAGCAGCGCCGTTAGCCTCTAACATGAAGAGATTTTTCGTGGTTTTGGGGGTTGTCTTCGCCGTCTTGCTCGTGGCGATGGGGGTCTTCATCGGCTTTGCGGCGTACAAGGGGTCGAAACTAGACGCCTCCAGTAAGGCATACGTGGATGCCAACGTGCCGCCGATCGTCAGCACGTGGTCGGAGGCGGAATTGCTCAAGAGAGCGTCGCCGGAACTGCTGAAGGTGGTCTCGGCCGAGGAATTGTCCCTGCTCTTCAAGAAGCTCAGCCAGCTCGGCTCCCTTGTGAAATACGAGGAAGCAAAGGGTAATTCCAATATCGTCTTCACGTCGGCAGAGGGAAAGGTGATCACGGCAAACTATGTGGCCAAAGCCACATTTGATAAGGGGTCGGCTACGATTCAAATCAGGTTGATCGAGAAGAATGGGCAATGGAAGTTGCTGCGGTTCTATGTCGACTCTCCAATATTCTTGAAGTGAGCGAGGCTGGCCGACCATCGGATGCGGCTCGGCCGCCGAGCAGACCCCATGCGAGGCACGTGTCGTGCCCTCCTTGGACGAATCCACCGAAGGCAGTGCCACTTTCTCTAGATGCACATACCCAATAAACCCCTCCCCATCGTCCTCATCTTCAGCCTCCTTCTGGGCGGCTGCGCTTCTTCGGTCGATATGGCCACGGTCGACCGAAAGAACATCCAGACCATCACGGTGAACCCATCGGTTCCCAAGGGCCCAATTCGTGTGGTGACCATGGGACAGGCGCTCACCATGGGGATCAGCGGCGTTCTGGGCGGCGCGGTGGGCGGGGGTATTGCCGGCGCGGTTCAGGGTTCGACCCCGAACGGTCCCGCCGAACAGCTGCAGGCGATCATGGACAAGAACAACATCAAGGTGGAGGTGCTGGTCCGCGACGAGTTCGCCCGCCAGGCAGGGGAGCGGCATCTTTTCAAGATGGTCGACGCGAAGGGCGACGGCCAGGCCACCCTCATTGTTCCCACCTGGGGCTTCATGGTCCCCAGCCCCTACCAATGGGCGCTGCGACCCACGGCGATGGTCATGGTGGTCATGAAGGATCCGGCGGGCCGCGTGGTGTGGAAGGACACCGAGAACAGCTCGCATCTTAACTTCTCGGTTCCCAAGCAGACGCTGGAGGAGTATGCCGCAAAACCGGAGCTTCGGCGGGACGGGCTTGGCAAGGCGGTGGCGGCCGCGGTTGGCAAGCTGATGGACAACTATGCGAAGCAGGGGCCTGAGACCCGGGACGGCGCAGCTCACTAGTTCGAAGGCGCTTCGACGCGTGACAGTTGGGTAGGGGCAAACGAAGCGCCAGGTCCGCCCCCCGGGACGAGTCGCGGGTTCTTCTGATAGGAGCAGCCCCAGCGACCCAGTTCATACTCGACCGCCGCCAGCAAAGGCGGTTCTCTCTCTCCCTGCCCATGAAGACCAAGTGCGACGAGACGATTTCTCTCGCCCGAGTTATGATCGTTTTGGCGTTGGCAAGCGCCGCGTGCTTCATCCTTGGATCTTTCGTCCCGGATGGGCTTGGATCACTTCCGCTATATATTGCGGTGGGCGCCGTGATCGGAAGCTTTTCGCCGTTTCTCGTTGTTCGACCGCGGACTGGGGACGTCGGCATCAACGTGCCGTGCAAGTCACCGCGCCCGCAGCGAACTCGGTCGCGCCTCTATCGCGGTAGGAGGCGGACCCTTCTTTAGCGCTGCCTATATAGGCTATCGGCACCAGCAATACCCGCGGTTCGCACCATGATTGAACACCAGAGGGAATTCGGGGTTGGATGGTTCACCCTTGCCCTTATCAACGCGGGTTTGGCGCAGACCAAGGGGCGCGACAGGCTTGGCTGGTGGTTTGCTTCGCTCTTCATCGGGCCGATCGCCACGTTGCTCATCGTCGTGCTCGAACCCCTCCCAGCAAAGAAATGATCGCGCCGAGGCAACTTTCGGATTCGACGGATGCATCCGGGGCATCATTCGCCGGCGTGCGAGTCGCCGCCTCCGTCGCCGCGGGCCGCTCCAACCTCCGGGAAAAGGATCATTGATGGCGGAACGCCCCACAGCAGCCGAGCTATCTGAGATGACCGTCAACCAGAGGCTCTACGCACTGGGCCTGTTGTCCAAGTGGGAGGACGCCGCATCCGCCCATGAAAAGCCCGAGATGATCGCGGTCCTTTGCGAGGCGGCATTTACCCCCGAACAGGCCGAGTGGATTGCCACGACCGTCTTGGCGGATCCGGAGAAGTATGGGTATTAGCCCGATGGGCCTCAACGGCACCTGGAGGGCACGGGAGCGATGAACCCTGCAGGCTCAAATCGACGGGTAGGTGAGACGCTTCGCATCGCGGCCCTGGTCGCGACCGTGGCCGGCGCACTAGGTTCGATCGGGTTCATGCTTCAGGTGGGCCGCCACAACCCGTCGAGTCTCCTGCAGATTCTCTTTACGATCTGGGTGCTTTCCCCGTTCGTGGGCCTCTACACGGCAGATGCGGTTTCGAAGGACAGGACGGTCCGAGTCCGGACGATGCTCCACCTGGTGATGCTGCTTGTTGCGGCGGGCTCCCTCGTGGCCTACGGAGAGGTTGCCCTTGGGCCGCCGCGGGCGAAGCCGGCGTTCATGTTCCTGGTGGTACCCCTCGTGTCGTGGCTGCTGATGGCCACAATCGCTTCGATTGCCGCTCTGCTCAAGGATGGCCCAGACGCATGAAGCTGAGGCGTCCCCGGGACACGCTGGCAGGGTGCATGTGGCTGCCCCGCTTCATCGACAAGGCGCGCCATCACGTTGGCGGGACCCTGGCTCCCGACTTCGAGCGCCCTTTCTGCAGCCCCATGGCGACGGACGGGGTGTTCTTCGCCCATTTCAAGCTCACGAAGGACGAGATCCTGGCGGCCATTGAGCGCGAGGGTTCCGACGAGGCGATAGCCCGGTGGTTCCTGCAGCGCCCCGATTCGGGCGAGGAGAGGATCCGGGCATGGAACGAGCTGGCCCCCAACATCGGAAAACCGGGCTTTCCTGCACATCGGACGTTCCTGTGGGGATTGAAGAACCTCTACGTGGGATGCAGCGACCCTAGGGTCGACAGCGCCTTCACGGCCATCGCCTGGGACGAGGGGTTCCTGGATGAGATCCGGCCCGCTTCCCCCGGCTAGCCGCGCGATCCAAGCCGTCCCCGGCATCGGCGCCGGATCTCCCGGTTGCGTTGCCGTGAAACTTTTTCAAAAAGGCGGTGTTCTAAGGGTGGAAAGCTCCCAATCCGCCATGAAACTGCTTATCGCCATCCTCCTCTGGGCCATACTCCTGGCCGTGTGCTGGCCGCTTGCGCTCCTTTTCATCGCGGTTTGGCCGATCCTCTGGCTCCTCTCGATCCCGTTCCGTTTCCTGGCCCTTGTCGTGGAGGCGGGTTTTGCCCTGGCGGCGGTGATCCTCCTCCTGCCGGCGCGCCGGCTCGGGCTCCGCGACCTTTAGGTTCCGGGGTCCGGGTTCCGGCGCGGAACCCGGGGGCCGCGTGCGGGCTCGCGGGATCCCTGAAATATGGTACAAGGGCGGGACCTGGGAGACCACAAACATGGGAACTAAGAAACCGACCGAGATCCGCTGGCTGCCCGAAGTCGACAAGCACGACTATGCGGCTGCCGAGTCCTACCTGAGCCTCCTCTATACGGACAAGGCGGCCGGGGCCCTCGTGGGGCAGCTCCGCGGTGCCCGGGTGCGCCCCTTCAAGGCCAAGGACATCTTCCGGGCCTCCCGGCTGCCGCTTCTGGGCGCCGGCAACTCGCACGTGGAAAAGGACTCGACCAAGATCCGAAAAGGCGGCGGGCTCTCGCCCATCCTCCTCGTCAGGGACCGCCCGAACGGGAAGGTGGAGATCGCCGACGGGTACCACCGGCTGTGCGCCGTCTACCTGTTCGACGAGGACACGCCGATCCAGTGCAAGATCGTCTGAGCGGGGACTATTTCTCGAGCTCGATCAGCTCCGCCGCAGCCTTCTCCCATGCCGCGGTCGCGGTCCCCAGGAGGTCGACGATGGCGCTTAGCTCCCGGTTCAGGTGCTGCGCCCTGCCGGGCTCCGAGTAGGTCTCCGGCGCCTCAAGGGCGGCCGCGAGCTCGTTCTGCTTGGCCTCGAGCTTCGACACCTCCTCCTCGAGGTGCCCGACCTCGACCCTCAGCTTCTTGATGGCCGAGGCGTTCGGGCGCTTCTCGGGCGCCCGGGCTGCTCCCGGCTTCGCCTCGGGGGCCTTTGCGTTCTGCTCCGGCCTCGCGTCCGTGAAGCCCGCGGTCAGCGCCGCGCGCTCGTTCTTCGCCCGCGACTTCTCCAGGTAGTAGTCGTAGTCGCCGGCGTACGGAGTCAGCCGTCCCGAGTGGACGTGGAGCACGTTCTGCGCAAGCGCGCGGATGAAGTACACGTCGTGGCTGATGAAGATGAACGTGCCGTCGAAGGTCTTCAGCGCGTTGACGAGCGCGTCGATGGACGCGATGTCGAGGTGCGTCGTGGGCTCGTCCATCAGGAGCAGGTTCGGCGGCTTGACGAGCAGCCTGGCTAGGGCGAGGCGCGACTTCTCGCCGCCCGACAGGACGCTCACCTTCTTGTGCACGTCGTCCTTGCGGAAGAGGAAGGCGCCCAGGATCGCCCGTGCCTGCTGCTCGGTGAGCTGGTTCTCGTTCGTGCGCAGCTCCATGACGTTCTCGAAGACGGTGGCGCTCGCATGGAGGTTATCGAGGCGGTTCTGCGCGAAGTAGCCCGGCACGACGTTGCTCCCGAGCTCGAGCGTGCCGCCCTGGATGGGG
>Ga0265314_10001680_pt1 | contig 24092 bp, 20 predicted proteins | sample 4126metaG_FD_203106 | JGI IMG/M metagenome (GOLD analysis project Ga0265314, IMG submission 203106) | Rhizosphere microbial communities from Carex aquatilis grown in University of Washington, Seatle, WA, United States - 4-1-26 metaG | ecosystem: Host-associated > Plants > Roots > Rhizosphere >... | reverse complement strand
GCCCTTTATTTCGGCACCAGTTCCCTGGGCCTGGGCAGTGGCGGGCCAATCTTCCCGTCAATCGTCTTCGTCAACCCCAACGGCAACGCGGGCAATGCCGCCGGCGTCATCGACAGCACCGGCCGTGTCCGACCAGTGCCCGAACCCGCCACCGTCGCCACCGTTCTGCTCCTGCTGGGGGCTGTAGGCTACCGCGAACGCAAACCCCTCCTGGCCTTCCTCGCACGCGTCCGCCGTTCCGTCCACACTCCCTCTTGATCACCAGCGCTGCCCGGCGTTCTAGTTCTGGATCAGAACGGTCCGCTTTGTTGAGGCAGAAACGTGGGGCTGCGGTATGATCCAAAATCGCCAAGACGGCGCGAAGGTCCAACCATTATTCTGCTTACCAAATTTATAAACGACACGGTTCTCGAACAATCTGCGACTCACAGCGCTACGGTCCCCTTGGCCCGGCTCTCTTTGCCCCATGGCTAGCGCTTCGACGGCGACGAGTTGCATCTGCAAGCCAGGTTTACAGTTATAGATCCCGGCGCGTATCAGCGAACATGGGCACTCCAGCTCTGGGCTTGCGCGTCCGCCCCATCCTCTGCCAGGGACATCAGTGGGCAGATCGTGGCCGAAGTGGGCTTGCCGCCAAGGAGCGAGGCCGCCGACGAAACCGAACACATGGATAAGAACGCCTTCGCCTGCCCGCCAGCCGGCGGTGGCGAGAAACGCGCCACCTGTCCGCCTAGTTTCTATCAACCATGCTTCGGAATGCGAACTGGCCGCGGTGGAGGGTCTCTCGGCCAAACTCGCTCGAGCCATCATCTGGAAGCGGCCTTTCAGGTCCCTGAACGACCTGCGGCGGATCAAGGCGATTAGCGCGAAGCTCCTGACTAAGATCCAGTGGAGCTTCACCGTCTAGTCTGGGTCGGTTTTCTAGTCCGGAGTGAACGGCCTTTTGGCTAGCGCGAAGCTTTGAACTCGAACAGGTTGATGCTCAGTGGGCCGACGCTGAGGCGACCTGCGAAGTTGGCAGTGCCTTGGACTATCGCCAGAGCCGTCGGCTGGTTAGGGTTGTTAGTTGCCATTGGGTCTGTACCCGCGATCGTCCAGACGCGCCCGGTGGGGGCTAGCCTGGCCCCTTCCACTTGGACCGAGACCTCCATTTGTTGGGCGAGAGGGTTGACAATGCCGATGGTGATTTCCTTTTTCCCGTCCGCCCAAGCGGCGGCCACGTCTAGATTCTGGGTTTCACCGCTGACAGCGATGGGGAGGGTGCCGTAGTGGTGCCGATATAGAGTCAGCGGCAGCGCGGTGGCATCGAAAAACGCCGTGGTCTTGGTGGTTTTGATACAGCCGATTACATTGACGGTCTGGGCATAGAACGCGGCGGAGATGATGTCGCTATCGCGGTAGTACTGGTGGAGCCCCTCAGCAATCCCCAGGGCGTCCTTCAGGAAATAACGCGTGCCTAGTTCTCCATACACGTGGGGGCCGTACCAATAGTTCCATTCGTCCATCGAGATCCGGATGTCTCGCCCCTTAAGGACGGGCAACTCAGCACGCAACTTGCGGTGACCTTCAGCCTTGCGCTGGATGTTGTCGGGGATTTGACGCACGTGCGCCAATACCTCTTCCCTCTCTTGGCAATAGAAGTGCTCGGAAATCCAATCCATGGAGCCGACGCAATCCTCGAACATGCCCTGGGTCCATGTCCGCTTTTCGTTAGGATCGTTACGGGAATTGCGCCAATCCAGCGCACCGACCCCCACGGTTTTGATCGTGGGATCCGCTTCACGCATGCGCGCGACCGTGCGATTGTGTTTCAGGGTGTATTGGTGGAGTTGCATGAAACCCAATTGCCAGGGACCATACATTTCATTGCCAATGCCCCACCAACGCACGCCATAGGGCTGGCGATGTCCTTGCGCGACACGGAGTTGACCCATGGGCGTTTGCGCGCCACCATTGACGTATTCCACCCACTGCTCTGCGTCGAAGGGATCTCCAAAACCGGTGTTCACGACGATTAACGGTTCCGTTACGACCTCCTTGCAGAAGGCCAGGAATTCGTCAGTGCCAAAGTCATTGTGCTCGACGCCAGTCCAAGCAGGGTTGCCCCGGGGCGGGCGGCGGTCGCGATCGCCAATCCCATCACGCCATTCGTAACCGCTGGTGAAATTCCCCCCAGGCCATCGGTAGATCGGCGCCCCCAACTCCTTGAGCAGTTTCAACGTGTCAGCCCGCATGCCATTGATGTTGTCAGCAGGCATCAGCGACACCGTGCCAATCAAACATGGCCCCCCCGACACTGTGACCTCCAATTCGCCCTTGTCGGTGTCCTCGGTGGCATTGAACCTGAACGAGTAACGCGCGTACTTCGATGCCCCAGGCAGGAGAACTGCCTTACCCGAGGCACCTTTGAGGGTGACGCTCACGGTTGAGGCACCGGCTGGCGCTTTCAGCCAAATATATCCGACATAGCCCTTGTTCCTGACCAACCCCAGGTCCTTTTGACGGATGCCGCTGCCGGCGGCGGCTTGGGGCGTGTGCATGCCGACGAAAGCGCCGTTGGTCACCATAACAACCGAGCCGGCTGGTCCCGTCACTTGCCATGGTGAGGCTCCCACGACTGGGAACGGCTGGTCGGTGAGAGAGCGATAGGGACGGTAACCGTCGGTGACATCGAAATAGAACTTACGGTCTTCCAGCATCTCGGCCCAGATTCCCCCATAGATGCAACGGCCCAGGTGTTCAATGAACTGGCCGTAAATGTACTTGGAGATCGGCTCGCCGGTCTTAGCCACATCGATGGTCACATTCACGTCTGTCGCGAGCGTGAGCTTGGTTGACTGGGATAGACACAGACAAAGGGACAACAGGAGCAGACACCGGTGGGTGATGGTCGTGTGCATTGCGTAAGTTTTGTGGGATCGTCGCAACTGCGCAATACCAAACAGCTCATGGACATACAACTGTATCGTCGCTAAAGTCCGTGCTCCTCGCCGATTGCAGGCGCTGGGTCGATAGAGCCATGGGCGTTCGGACCGAACCGTTAATTCAGACCGCTGCCAGGCACCGCCATGCTGTTCAATAGCTGGAGTTTCCTGGTCTTTCTGGTTGTCGTATTTGCCGGTTATTACTTCGGCCCGCGCACGATTCGTGGCACGGCCGTGGGGCAGGTGCTCTGGTTGACCGCTGCCAGCTTCATTTTCTACGGCTGGAAGGACCCGGTCTTGGTTTTCCTGTTGATGGGCGCCTGCGCCGTGAACGCGTTTGTGTCCCGTCGACTGCTCCGACGCGATCTGTCCTCGCGGTCGCGCGTACGCACGCTGGCCATGGCGTTAACGGTGAACCTCGGGGTGCTAGCTTTTTTCAAGTACGCCTCATTGCTAGCCAAGCTGGTTTTGGCGGAGCACCTGTGGGCCGTAGTCGGTCCTTGGTTGGCTCGCGTGCCGCTGCCAGTCGGGATTTCGTTTTTCACCTTCCAAGGGATCAGTTTGGTGGTGGATTCATTTCGAGCCGGCCCAGAGGGATTCCCCGGCCTGCAAGCGGCGACAACCGGGCCTGAGATTCGATGGTTCCACCAGAGGGTATGGTTCTTTAAGGCGTTTTTCCCTCAATTGGTCGCCGGCCCCATCGTTAAGGCGGGTGAGTTTTTCTATCAGATCGGCCACAAATCGCTGGCGGACGTGAATTGGGACCAAGCAGTAAAGAAGCTGATAGCAGGCTTCTTCTTGAAGATGGTGGTGGCGGATAACCTCAAGGAGGCCACCGCGGCCCTGGCGTACCCGGCGTTCCTGTATCTGCCAAAAGCAAATCTGCTGGCCTTGCTTTATGGGTTTTCGTGCCAGATTTATGCGGATTTCTGTGGTTATTCGCTCATCGCTATGGGCCTGGCACAGCTTTTTGGCTACCACTTACCTCTTAATTTCGACCATCCCTACATTTCGAGGAACATCACCGAATTCTGGCGCCGGTGGCATATCTCGCTCAGTTCCTGGCTGCGTGAGTACCTCTATTTCCCTCTGGGGGGGAATCGCCGTGGCGTTCTCATGACGTATCGAAACCTCTTCGTGGTGATGTTCCTGGGTGGTCTTTGGCATGGCGCCGCCTGGAGTTACGCCATTTGGGGAACCGCCCACGGGCTGTTCCTCGCCATTGAACGGTTCTTTGCCCGCAACGCCACACGCGCTGAACGCCAAGGTTGGACGTTCACTGGTTGTGTCGGCGTATTCGTGACCTTCAACCTGGTGTCGATCCTTTGGCTCCTGTTCAAATTACCCAACTTCAGCCACGTCGTTTCATACGTCCGGTGCTTGGTAGCCAATCCCGTCGGCGGCCAACCGCAGGCGCTGTTCGTGGTAGCCTTGTTCTCCCTGCCGGTCTTCCTCCAACATGCTTGGGCCGCGAGCCCGCGCGGGGTGGCTTGGCTGCAGACCATGACCGGCATGCGGAGTGCGGTTTGGATCGAGACTTTCTTTTACGCCGTGCTGCTGGCGCTCATTGTTGTTGAAAGCGGCGCACCGGGCGAATTCATCTACTTCCAATTCTAGCATGAAACCGGGCCGTCAAGCCTTGCTGATCGGTGTTATTGGCGCGTTGATTCTTGCGCTATACGGACTCGTCCTGGGCCGGGCGGCACATTCCCCTGAGTTGGCGGAAAACAACTATGAGGCGAATCTGCTTCGGATCGAGAAGTACTTCTTCGGTCCTGCGCCATCGGTAGCCTTAGTGGGTTCGTCCCTGACGGGTCGGCTGCTGCCGAGCTATTTCGCTGCCGCTGGTGCTGGAACCGTGGCGAACCTCGGTTTGGATGGCTCCGGGCCGGCGTATGGCTTGAGCGTCATTATTCGCCGCCAGCCGGTGCCGCGTTTGGTGCTCGTCGAGGCGAACCTATTGGGCCAGCCCGAGGGGATTAACGAACGCACGCTCGACGTCGCGCTCGGTAACCTCGCATTTCGTTTGGGCAAGCACTGCCCGCTGTTTCTTGCCTCTGCACGGCCATCCACCCGCCTTTATGCGCGATTAAAGGCAGCCCGTGACGAGAGTACCAGGGGTGCCAGCCCCACGAATTCTTCGTCGGCCAAGCTGCAAATGCCTGGGCCGCCGCCGCCTGGGAGCGCTTTCAAGGAGCTTCTGCGAGGTCGAATCGAAGCGCTCCGCACTCGCGGAACCGAGGTGGTGCTCTTCCGCATGCCCTCCGGGCATCCCTGGGTTGAAACCCCTTCGGATTTCGCCGCCCAAGAGGCCGCTGAGCTTGGGATTCCGATAATCGACCTTTACGGCGAACTCCTCCGCAGGAAGGTGGAACTGTCCTACACCGACGGGTTGCATCTCGGGGCGCGTTCTGCTCGGGAGGCGGTGCGCATCTTGTTTGAGATCTGGCCAAAAGAAACCGCTGCGCGCTGATCAACGCCCAGGTATGTTGGCAGGGCTGGCTTCCGGCCGATCGAGGTCTGCTCCACGGAACGGTGCGTTTACGAAGCGGCTGTCACGATTGTGCTATGCCCGTTCTGGATGGGAGGCTCGGGCTGGGCGGCGCTATTGGAGAGCGATCGCATCCTAACACCCGTCCAACGCTGACCTTGGGCTACCGAACCGGGTAACTAGCTACTATTCGTAGCTATTGGCGGCGGCACCAGCACCCATCTTGGGTTGCTTCTTCAGCCAGGCGTCAAATTCCTCTTGAGTCACCACGTGGAAGAGGCCGCGCATGCTGGAATGTCCGTTGCCACAGAGTTGGGCGCAGTTGATTTGGTAGGTGCCCAGTTGGGTCGGCTTGAACCAAACCGGAATCATCAGTCCTGGGATTGCGTCTTGAGTGACGCGCATGGGCTTGATCGCAAAACAATGAATCACATCGAGCGAGCTGATGTGCGCGATGACGGGTTTGCCGAGGGGGACGTAGATCTCGCTGCTCTGCACCAGCACGTCATCCTTGGAATGTGGGTCGCTCGCATCCACACCCAGAGGATTCTCACCCGTGACAAACTTGATGTCGCCTTTGCCGAACACGCCATCGGGGCCCGGATAACGAGCCATCCAGTTAAACTGTCTGCCAATGACGCGGATGACCGTCGAGTCCTTCTCAGCCGGGTATTTGCTGGCGGATGTGCCCCTGGCCCATAGGGGTAGGGCGAAGCCCACGAGCAGCACGGCTTCGATTACCGCCACTGCGACTTCGAGGTAATTGGTAAGATGGCTCTTAACCCCATGGTAATCTGCTTTGGGATTCCTTTTCTGGCTAAAGCGGAAGATGGTGTAGATGAAAAACGCGCTCCACCCGATAAAGAGCGCGAACATCAAGATGTGGACGTAAAGGAGCAGATTATCCAGCGCGGCACCGTGCTCGGAGACCACGGGCGGGAGATGCAGAATCCTAGTGACGAAGTTTTCCATGGAAGCGTTAACTCAGGCTGTTGGCTGGCGGGAGGTCCGATTAGCGGTGGCTTCTTTCGTCCTGGGACGAAGAGGTCTGGGTGGGTTGGGGATCTAACCGAGCGGTAGTACTTGAAGCGGATTCGCAGGCAGGATGAACGATGGTCTCCGCTTCAACGACCCCGGAACTCTGGCCAGTGACCGCGATGAAGGCCGCTGTGGCTTCGGCATCGTCGGTAGTTGGAAAATGCTTCGCCGAGCGTCGGACCAGAAAAACGAAAAACCCCGCGATCGACAATAACACGCAGCCTATGACGAACAACAGCGCAAAAATCCCCGCATTCATTCCGGCCGCAAGCGGCGAATCCGAGCGCCCAAAGCAGGCGGAGCAAGCGAAAGCCGAACGGCCGAGAGACGCCAGCGCGGCTAGCGCTGAAAGGCGAAGTACAGGCCGAAAGAGGGAGGCTTGCCAGGTCATAGGTAGCTAACGTTTCTGAGTTTCTTGAGCACCGCTCGGAAATAGAAGATTAGCGCGACACCGCCGACTAGGGAGAGAATTGACAAGGCCAAATCTGTCCCGGTGCCTTCATGGAAATAATGGTAGCCCTCCCAACAGCCGAATCCGAATGCGAGCAGGATCGACACGGCGATGAAGAAAACGTGGAAGGCTTTGAGCGACATTATTGGAAGATTCCGCTGACGTGGTCGGCATTTGACCAGATCAGAAGGGCCATCAGGCCCGTAAAGAAGAAAGCAGTGGCGCCGAGCAGCCCGTAGATCAGCTTCTTCTCTGAAATGAGATGCATGAAGTAACCTGCCACAAGAAAGGCTTTGATGCTAGCGATGAAGAGGGCGACGGCGATGTTGATCGCCCGGACGCCGAATGGAATATAGCTGGCCAGCACGGTGATGATGGTCCCAGCGAGTAGCGCCACAAACACGTAGATGTATCGGCGGGCGGCCTCCTTTATGTGGGCCTCGTCGTGAGCGTCCTGGGAATGGGCTGTTGCGTGTGTTTGGCTCATAGATAATCAGAGGAGGTAAAGAACAGGGAAAAGGAAGATCCAGACCAGATCGACGAAGTGCCAAAACAGGCCCGAAACCTCTACCCGATTGGTGAAGCGCTCTGGGTCGGTCTTCCACATTTTGCTCCCGGGACCCCAGAGGAACCCAATGACCAACGCACCCCCGATTACGTGAAGGGCGTGCAGGCCCGTGAGCGTGAAGTAAATCGCCAGGTAGGTGCTGTGCCACGGTCCGAAGCACTCCAGTTTCTTGATTTGGCTGACAGGGATGGTCATCGGTGCGCCATGCTCCCCATGCGCTGCGGCGTGTTCGCCGGCGGGCGGATCGGGATGGAAAACAATTTCCTTGATCGGATCCTTGCTTTCGTTGATCGAGACCAGGGACCAAAAGAGCGGGCTGCCTTCGATATGCCCGGTCATTTCTCGCACCTCTTTGTCCTCGGCCACCTTCACGTAATAATGGCTGAACTTGTCCCGGTACTCGAAGCTCTTGATCACGACGAAGGTCATTGCCAGGAGAACGGTGCAGCCCTGGAATAGCTTGAATCGGCTGAATTGCTTGAGCTTGAGCGAAGCCCAGGACATCACCACGGTGATGCTCGAAGTGATCAGCACGATGGTGTTGAGCGTACCGATGGGCACGTTCAAGAGGCCGTGAGGCCATTCCGTCGCGCCCACACGTAACATGATGTAGGAGGAGAATAAGGCCCCGAAGAGCATCACCTCGGAAGCTAGGAAGAGCCAGATCCCGACCTTGGCGTTGTAAAGCCCAGTATCCGGACGAGCTTCGACTGTGTAGGGAATGTCCATGGTTATTGTGAGAGCGTAGCGAGACGAAGCGATCGCTCAGACAGGTTGGGTCTGCGGAGTGTAGTCCTTGGCGTCCCCGGGCACATTGTACTCGTAGGGGCCGCGATAGACCACCGGTGTCTTGGGGAAGTTCCCGTGCGGCGGAGGCGTGGGTGTGCTCCATTCCACCGTGGTCGCGTTCCAGGGGTTATCCGACTCAACTTTCTTCCCGAATTTCAGACTGTAGAAGAAGTTGATGATGAAAGGGAACTGGGCCAAACCGAGCATCCACGCCGCGTGGGAGATGGAGATGTTCATCCCCAGCACGGTCTTGCTCAGACCGTAAATGTGCTCGGCGGCGGCGTAGGTGGCGCCACCGTCATACATGCGCCGGGACATGCCTTCCATTCCCTGGTAAAACATGGGCATGAAGACCAGGTTCATGAAGATGAAGGAACCTATGAAGTGCACTTTCCCCCAATTCTCGTTCATGAGCCTCCCGGTGGCTTTAGGGTACCAATAATAGATACCTGCAAATATCCCGAAGATGGTGCCCGGGGCGACCACGTAGTGGAAGTGGGCGATCACGTAGTAAGTGTCGTGGAGGTGAATGTCCGTGGCGTTGAACCCGAGCGGCAGCCCGGTCAAACCCCCGATGCCGAACATGGGCAGAAACGCCAGCGCAAAGAGCATCGGAGTGTTAAACCGGATCGAACCGCCCCAAAGGGAAATGAACAGAGTCGTCAAGATGATCACCGATGGGATCGAGATCATCATCGTGGTTGTTTGGAAGAACGTGCTGATCTTCGTGCCCATGCCGGTGAGGTACATGTGGTGAGCCCAAACGATGAAGGACAGGAACCCGATGCTCAGCACCGAGTAGACCAGCGACTTGTACCCGAATAAGGGCTTGCGGGTGTTGTTCGCAATCACCTCGGCAACGATTCCCATCGCCGGGAGGATCAGGACGTACACCTCGGGATGCGCCAGGAACCAAAACAGATGCTGCCAGAGCAGCGGGCTGCCCCCGCCACTAATGTCGAGCGGCTTGCCGCTTACGACGAGGCCCATCGGAAGGAAAAAGCTAGTGTGGAATAGATTGTCCATCAATTGCATCACCGCGGCCGCCTCCAAAGGCGGAAACGCCAGCAGGAGCAAGAAGGCCGTGACAAACTGGGCCCAGACGAAGAAGGGGAGCCGCATCCAACTCATACCTTTGGCCCGCAGCTGGATGATCGTGGCGATGAAATTGACCGAACCAAGTAGCGAGGAGGTGATCAAAAACACCATCCCAATGATCCAAAATGTCTGGCCGTTAAAGCGATGCGCCAGATCCGCCACAGTGGCCAGAGGCGAGTAGGAGGTCCAACCCGACTTAGCCGCACCGCCTGGTATGAAGAAGCTGCTCAGCATCAGCACGCCGCCCACAAAGTAGGCTTGGTAGCTGGCCATGTTGATGCGCGGGAAGGTCATGTCCGGAGCGCCGATTTGCAGCGGGACCACGAAATTGCCGAACGCCGCGAACGCCAGCGGGACGATCGCCAGGAAGACCATGATGGTTCCGTGCATGGCGCCAAAGGAGTTGTAGAGGTCCGGCGACATGATGCCCTTAAACGCCATGTCCGGACCAAGCATCTTCTCCAACAAGTGGCCGATGAGAGGAAGAGGTTTCCCCGGGTAGGCCAACTGCCAGCGCATCATCGCCATCAGGCTGTAACCGAAGAACAGGAAACACAACGCGGTGATCCCGTATTGAATGCCGATGACCTTGTGGTCGGTGGAGAAGACGTATTTGCTCAGGAAACCCAGTTCTTCGTGGTGATCCGGGTGGGCGCCGTGGTTAGCGGCCCCGTGATGGGGAGTCTGGGTAGCAGTCTGCATGAGTGTTACAACATCTGACTAGAATTTGCGCCACTAAGCGCAAAATTTGACCATTCGAAACTAGCCATAGCGAGAGGGGGTGTCAATGGTTCAGACCTAGGGTGCCGAACTTTTTACCGCGCCTTATCCCAGACGAGAAGCCCTAGGACCAGAGGCAGATAGATGATCGAGGCGAAAAACAGCCTTCGCGCGTCGCTCTGAGCGAGCGAGCGAGCAAAAAGAATGGCCATCACCAGGAAACCAACGCCCAGGACCAGTGCTCCCCCCAGGTAAGCAGGGCCAGCCACTCCGCACACAAATGGAGCTAAGCTTACAGTAAGCAACCCTAACGAATGATTAACTACGTGGAGGCCGGTGCGGTGGCCGGTTGGGTCGAAAAAAGGGAGCATCTTGAAGCCCGCCCGAGCGTAATCCTCGCGGTAGAGCCAAGCGATTGCCAGGAAATGCGGGAGCTGCCAGAAAAACTGGAGGGCAAAAAGGGACCAACCTCCAACGGTGATTTCACCGCGAGCCGCAGTCCATCCCATGAGGGGCGGAAGCGCACCAGACACCGCGCCAACGACGGTGTTGAGCGGCGTGAACCGCTTCAACGGAGTATAGACGAATAAGTAAGAGATCAGGGTCGCAGCGCCGAGGAACGCGGTTATGGGATTCACCGCCAAAGCCAGATACGCCAGGCCGGCTGCTGAGCAGAGGCCCCCGAAGATAAGAACGGTGTCGGGTTGGAGTCTGCCGGAAGGCAGCGGGCGTTCTTGAGTGCGCAACATCAGCGCGTCCCAGCGCCTCTCCAATAGTTGATTCAGCGCCGCCGCTCCAGCAGCAAGGAATGCGGTGCCCGCGAGCGCGTGGAACATCTTCCAATAATCTACGGTCCATCGGCTTGCGGCCGAGAAACCAACCAGCGTCGTTAGCAGAACGAGCACCGTGAGCCGCGCTTTGACTAACTCAGAAAAGACCGCAAACGCGGATTTCTCCGCGATCGCTTCGCTGGTGAACGTTGGGGCTGTTACTTTCATCAAATGATTGCTTGGCAGGTCATCCCGCGCTGGCAGCGAGCTTCGAATTCGTCGCTTCCCAGGACTTGCGGGCGCCTTCCCTTTGGTCCGCCCGGACCAAAACGCGGAACGATATAATCGAGAGCAACCCGCCTGTCACTAAAGAAACTGCGCCGAGTGCCACATGAGTGGTTGCCACGTCGGCAGATTTTGCGGTCCAGACAGTGGCGGCTCCCAGGCAAGCCTGCAAGATCACCATGCCCACCCAAGCCAGAGACCAGCGTCCCAGCACGTGTCTTGGGCCAAGCCGTCGGCGCGCGGCCCAAGCGCAGCCGCACACCGCCAGTAGAACCAAAACCGCCCCGACCCGATGGGCCATTTGAAGAGCGACGTCGAGCGCCGTGATGTCTTTGGCGGCGGAAACCTCGATTCGGTTCTGATTGTACGCGGCGATTGACCGTGGATCCGTTGAGGGCCACAGCTTGCCGTAGGCGAGCGGGAAATCAGGAATTGCCAAGCCGGCATGCCTATGGCGCATCCCGGCGCCCAGGGCTAGCTGGACCAAAACCAGCCCCGACGCGATAAGAAACAGCCGCCGTAGCAAACCTGCTGGGACCGTCGGTTCGGGCTGCGATCTCCACCAGTGGGTGAGGAACAGGCCGATAGCGGCAACCAGCAGAAAAAAGAGTTGAGCCACGATCGCATGGAAGATCCCGATCTCGTCCTTAAAGAGGGTTACTCGCAGCCCCCCTAAAACGCCCTGGAAGACCACCCCAAAAAAGGCCGTTACCCCGAGCCAACGCATCCACGAACGGCCCTCTGCCAGCCAAAGCCAGACCATCAGCACCGTGGTGAGCAGGCCAACCATGGAGGCGGCCAGCCGGTGGGTATGTTCGTAGAAAACTCCTCCCACCCACCGTGAAACGGGGAAGAAGAACATGTTGTAGCCATAGGTGTTTGGCCAGTCGGGGACCGACAGGCCCGCGCCATGGCTGGTGACCAGACCACCGATGCAGATGAGGACCAGCGTAGCGCCGGCCGTCAGCCACGCGAATCGAGTTAGCCAGGGATTTTCGGAAGAACGCGGCATCCGGGAATAAAAACAACCGCTGGGATCGTCCGCGACCCCAGCGGTTGTGTAAGCCAAGAAAAGTTCTATTGCGCTTGCTTGACTTCCAATGTGAGGTCCACCGTCTTCTTGTCGCCGTCCGCGACGGTGACTTCTTGGGTGGCCTCGCCGGCCTTCAAATGGAAGGCAGTTACGGTATAGGTGCCGGCAGGCAGATCCGCCGGGAGCTTAAACGTGCCCTCCTTGTCTGTTACGGCGAAGTAAGGGTGATCCATGACCCCCACATACGCGAACATCCAAGCGTGGACGTCACACTTAAACCGGACCAGCACCTCGCGGCTTGGAAAGCTCTTCTCGCTGACCTGGTCTTTGATCGGTTGGCCGACGTTGAATTCCTTGTTGCCCGCGACTTTGGGTATCGCGTGCACGTTGTGCATGAACGAATCGGAGTTCCGGATTTTGAACTTCTGATTGGTCATGACACCCATGACGTAAGGTTCGTAGAGGCAGTTAACCTGGTCCAGCACCGGCCCGTCCTCGGGAGGCGTGTAGGTTTTGCCGGCTGGGCCGGCCTTGAGATAGACAAAGACGTTGGCCAAGCCGCCATCCTTGCCAACCAGGTAATGGCGCGTGGTGACCTCGCCAGAGTGGAGCTTGCCACAGACGTCGTCAAACGCGATCGTCTTTTCCGGAGGTGGTGTGCCCTTAAGAGTTACCTTGCCGCTAATCTCGGCGGCAGAGGACGTAATCTGGACCGAGAGGAGTGCCGCAGCGGCCAGACAGACGCAGTTCTTCATAGTTAGTTTGTCAGAGTCAATCATCGAAACAAGAGCTTCAAGCCTACCATTTGCTTCTTAGGGTTGCAAGTGTTTTGCTCGTGTTTTTGCTCGCCCATTTTGTTCCCACCCGAACAGTGTTTTGTTCGCCCAGCAAAAACTCAAAAACCCCGAAAAAAAAGGAGCGTCCGCCCGGACGCTCCCAACGCGATTGACCTTGAGGCCTAAGGTCTCGCCATACCCGCTCAGGCTCGGCGTTGCTGCCATCGCCGGAAGCCAACCAACCCGCCGGCGCCCAACAGCATCACTAGGGCCGTGTCTCGCGGCTCGGGAACCAAGGTGTAGCCGATTGCCTGCATCGCCGTGATGTCCGCGGGGGTCATGTGGCTCGGACTGAAGCTGTCGCCCGCCGCGTTAAAGGCGTCCGTTGGATCGGCGCTGTCCCAGTCCTGGAGGTCTCCTCCGCCTGGTCCGTTGAACCCTTTGATCTTCGTGGTGCCATTATCGATTGAGAAATAAACCCCATTGGCAGTCGTGGTGACATTCCTCACTCCTGGGCCTGTGAAACGGTACAGGTCGTAGGGCAACAGCGTGCCGGGAGGGCTGAGTTGGGTTCTGCCCAGCACTTCCGAGATCTCGTGCTCTGCGGTTCCGATAAAGTCCAAGGAGCCCGCTGGTTGTGGGTTCGCGGGGTTGAAGGTGTAGCCAGGGTCCGGTTGGAGGGTAATCGATCCGGCAACGCCGGCCCCGTTTCCATTCAGATCCACGGTTCTCAGCGGCAATCCAATCGCTAAAGCGTTGGCCATCGTGAGTCCGTAGGTCGTCGCACCGCCGATCGGATCGCTGCCTGGAAGACCTGCTGCGGCGACCGTTGAGTGTCCGGCCAAGGCGTTTCGCAGTTCCGTGTAGCTATAGGCCGTGGTAAAGGAAGAACCGCTGCTGCCGCCAGTCCCTCCTAGGGAAACACTGACCGTTATGGTCATGTTGTTTCCAAAGACCGATGTGAATTGTTGGATCGCGTAGTTAAACGCGGCCTCATATGCAGCGGCATTCGGCGCGCTCGTCACGGTGGAGTCGAAGACCGGGTTGATCGTCAATTGGGCGTGCGCCTGAGCCCCGCTGGCCGCGGCCGCGGCCAGCACCAACTTCAGACAATGTTGCTTTTTCTTGGAGGTCATGTCGATGCGTTCATTTGGTTGTTGGTTGCTGCTGACATCGGTTTGGCGAGCCTTGCGCAAGCAAGCTCGCGCCAGGACCCGTCTGTAGATGCGGCTGCAGGCTCGCGCTAATCGATCCGGCCAGTCAAGCTAATTGATTTAAATCGGAGGGGGGAAGGAGGGGGGTATCCGGGTTTGTGCTAGTTGCCTGTCCTTGTATGCCCAGTCTCCGGTCCGCCATACCTAGCCCATGGAACCACTCCCCGGAAATCCTTCTAACGCTGCCTGCCGTAGTTCTGCGTTTACGGACGGGCCATGGCCCGGCGTTTTTGAAGCGTTCCCGGACCCTTATGAACGGCTTCGGTTCCGCAGCAATCCCAGGGCATAGCGGACATAGAGAGCGCCGGAGAAGGCCGTGCTGAGAGCCGTGAGCAGCGCCATGACGGCTAGCCACTGGGTATTCCACTTAAGCAAGGCCCACCAGACGCAGGCCATCTGAAGCACCGTGGCGCATTTCCCGATGAAATGCGGCCGGACAGTGGCGTTGGGCACGAGGTAGTGTACCAAGACGAAAAGGAGGAAGAGGACCAGGTCGCGCGAGAAGACGAGCACCGTCAACCAGATTGGGATCCGATCCAAGCGAGGCTCGTTGTCCAAGGTGAGAAGGACCAACGCGAGGACGAGCAGGAGCTTGTCTGCGATTGGATCCAGCAATGCCCCGAGGTCACTTCGCTGGTTGAGCCTCCTGGCCAAGTAACCATCGAGGCCGTCTCCGACGGCTGCGATGGTGAACAGGCCCAAGGCGATCCATCGATGCAGTTCGCGTCCACCCTCGACGTAAATCATCAACTCCACCACAAAGACCGGAACCAGGAGGATCCGTGCCATCGTGATCTTGTTGGGTAGAGTGAGAAACACTTTAACGAATTTGCCTGCCGTAGCGGGTTGCGTCAATCGCGGCGCGTCGTCCGTCATGGTCATGGGTGTGCCACTTGCCTCGCCAGATAGAGCAAGGGGTGACGCGCGAGGCGCGGGCCTTCCAGGAAAGGTAGGAGTGTGCCTTCAGACAGGGCGAACAGCCTGCGAGCCCGCCGCCTTGGCTAGTTCGAATTGCTGGTCGTTGGAGCTGACAAATAGGTCGGCAGCGGATTTAACAGCGCAGTCGACATGCAACGGGTCAGCGCCCGGGCAGCTTTTGGCGATTGGGTTGGCCGCACTGATGCCGCTGGCCCTCCACGGCACATCCCGGCTCCCCGATTCCAGCCGCGCTTATTTTACCAGCCGATAGAATCGTTGGGCGGGCGAGTTCTGAGAATCGGTGAACTGAAGGTTGCCGCTAGCATCGCCGGTGGCTGTGCCGATCTGGGCCCAATTGGTCGCAGCTAGGACCGTACAAGCCTGCACCTGGTAGGTCTGTTGCGCGGATCCGACCCCTGCAAGATGCACTGCCCCTCCTGCCTCGTACACCAACACCCATTTCGGCGGTGGCTCGCCCAAGGCCGACGGCGTGGCGAATTCCACAATGCCGGCGCCGTCGGCCCTCAACCCGGAACCGGGCGAAATTGTTATCTGCAACTGGGCACCGGAGGTGACGGTGCTCACCGAGTAAGCCATGTGCGGAATCAGGCCGGCGAGGTAATGATTGGTGACACCGGGCGGTGCGAGATAGGTCACCTGGGTAAAGTTGTTGCTCAGCACATTCACCGGAAAGAGGACTGCGGTTCCGTGCACGATCGCGCCTTGAAACGGGCTGCCGCTTGCGTTGGAGATGGAGGTAGCCGCGTCCGCTTGCGCCCCGGCATCGGCGCCCTGGATCACATGCAGGAAGCGGGCATTCGTCGGGTTGCTCTTGTCTTCCACCACCATCCGTCCCACTGACGGTTCGAGCCATGCCACGGTGGGAAGGCTGCTGCTGGTTGGGAGGTAGGTGGTTGTGGCGTTGGTTGGCAGGAGGGTCCTCACGAAGAGTTGTTGGCCGTTGGCGGTGGTCTCGGACCACACTCCCTGGCGGTTGGTGGGCGTGGCCACCATGTTCAGATTGAACTGCTTGAACAAACCTGGGTGCAGCGAAGTCGCCCGATCATAAACCACGATATGGTCGGGTTTGATCCAGAGAATCGAACGGCTGGCATGCAGAATGTCCCGGCACGCATTGGTCGGCGTCCAGAAGCTGGGGCGATTATAGAGCTTGGTCAGGTCGCTGAAAGCGAAGGTGTAATCCTGGCCGGAACTGGTCAGTGTCGTAGGGTCGCCAGCAGCACTGCCCAGTTGCCATTGGCTGCCATTGGCCCAAAGCGGTTCTTCAAACCACTCGAGGTTAGGCGTGCCTGCCGGGCACCAGTTCTTGAGCGACAGGGTGTTGTGCCAGATTGAGGCCTGCCCGTTGCCGACGTTATCGTAATTGCTGGCTTCTTTGGTGAGCCACTCGCCCTTGCGATAGAACTCAAACTGCCCGGCATCGGCGTCCTGATGGTTAATCGAGATCCAACTGGCACGGAAGTCGAACTGGTTCGCGTCCGGTGCCCATGCAGTGCGATCGATGATTCTGCCCTGCTCGCGATCCTGGAAGGCTGTGGGATACTTCGGCCGCGGGTCGGGGGCAGGGGACCCGCTCGGGCCCAGCAGCATGAAGTATAGCGCCGACTCCACCACGCCATAGCTCCAGGGCTGCGAAACGCGGTTCAGCAGCGCTCCCTTGCCACCTTCGACCGCCTCGGTCACAAACCACCGCGCGGCGTCGTAGTTGGCGGTCCGGCCGTTCTCTCGCTGAAGCAACGCCAGCAGGGCATAGGGTTCCATGTAATCTGGGGTGATCCAGAGGCGCAACAAGTCGCCGTAACTATCCATTTCGAAAACCGGCCCCATCCACACCCAATCCGGATAGACCTGGGCGGCTGGGACCAGCGAACTGATGAACCCGGTGGCGAACCGGTCCCAAACCGGCGCATCAATCAGGTGCGCCTGAGGGCCGATGAGACTCGGATCATGAAATCCGGCGGTCTGTAGGGCCAGCAGCCCTCCTAGGACGAAGCCAAAGGAGTGTCCGTAGAGCATTCCCTCGGGAGGGAGACCGCCGCTGGCCAGGCCAACGCTTGCGTTCACCGCGAGCCCGTAATCGCTGATTACTGAGGCGGGGTCACCCATCATGGCGTACTGCTGGTAAAGCCAGGCGCCGGTTGCATTGGAAAGATAGCTGCGTAGCGTGTTTCCCAGCGCACTCGCCGGCTTGGCGGGGTTAACCGCCGGATCATCCGCAGGGTCGATAGCCAGCGTCATCAGCGTTAAGAGCCGGGCGTGCCCGGCATAGTAATTGTTTGCTGCCATTCGATAGGCGTCGCCTCCCGGCAGTAATTGCACGCTGTTTTCAACTCCAAGCGGCTCAGGATGATCGCCGCCGGTGGTTGAGGCGTTGAGGCAGTCAGTCGCCCATTGCATGAACACATTCCGGATGGTGAGTTTGTCGCTCGATGACAAAATGGGCGCCCCATTGGTATCGGTGCTGTCGTAAATCCAGTCCACGGCCAGACCCCAACATTCGAAAGAACCGTTCGCATGGTTGTAGATGGCGAAGGCGGGATCGCGGAACGGCGCGTTGGCCAAATGCCCCAAGGCGGCCTGGTTCATGGCATACATGATCAGGTTGCGCGCCTTTTGCGCATATTGGATTCGTTTCGCCGAGCTGGGATCGATCAGCGAGTTGAACGCGAAAATGAAGGCGTATTCCTCGCTCAGCAAGCCCTGGTATCCTTGCACATCGCCTGGGTCCGGGTAATTGGGGTTGGCCACTCCACCCGGGAAGAACTGGCTATTGTAATCCGCTACGGCCTTGGCGAGCAGAGGCACCATGCCCTGCTGGTAGATCGTGTTGGTAGGCGTCGCCCAACCCCGGAGCCGGGGCAGGTCGTTTGTGGTAATCCATAGCCGGGGATGGCTGGCCACCGGCACGCTAACGGGGGTTGCCGACGTAAGCTGGATCGAGTCGTCGTTTTTGGTGCCGGCACCCAGGCTACTTGCCGAACCCAGGAGCGCCGCTAACAAACCCACTCGAACGAATCGATAGATCTTCTTCATGATGACAACCTGGGAACTCCGCTACGCCCCCATGGTCCAGCCAGCATCGAGCGAGCCCCGAACTTGCATGCAAACCACGCTCGGGCGCCCACGACGCGATTCGGACCGCCCAGGATCAACTCGGATGCCTGCGCCACGCCGGAGAACTCGTTTACGCGAATGATGCTCAGCTTATGCAGGGGGCATGCCAAACGTGCCAGGCTCGAACCTGAGAATGGGAATCGCCCTGGGCAGGGAGGGTGGGGGACCGGCGCGGGTGGGCATTCTGCTTCGAGTTAGGTGCGCTCAGCGGAGGAAAGAATACGTTCGCTAAATGGCTGGGCCTCAGGGATATGCTTTTGGTTGTAGGGCCGACGGCACAGGGTAAGAGCCGAACACGTTCAGGGCGTTAACATTGGCTTTGGGCGAGGTAGAAGGCGAATGAGCCGCGTGACAAAGGCAAGGGAGGCGTGGAGCGAAGGCAACGCCCAGCCGCTAGTGGTTCGTTTTGGAACAGAGATTCGCTCGGTGGTGGACACAGTGGGGCACCATCGGGACGAGAACTCCACCGCACTTCCTGGAAAGGGCTTCGCATTTTGCCGTAGTCCGAATCGCCGGCTGGTCGTTTCAACCTGTTATGCCGTGGAGGTGCTTTGAGCCAGGGAGACGTTCCGGATTCTGCGTGCAGCAGATGGATGCTCAACCGTAGCAAGCCATTGCTCCGCCCGTGCAATAATCCCCGCCCTCTCCAAGGATCAGACCCGTCGGCGCGACGCTGACTGCGACTCTAGGGCGCGGCAGAAGGCAGCTTTTTCAGCGAGTAGAGGTATTCGACCAAGTCCACCAGGTCTTGCGTGGACATGGCTTGTTGGAGGCCGGTCGGCATGATCGAGATCTTCTGCTTTTCGCGGCTCACAATGTCCGCCTTCTTGTACCGGCTGACGATTCCGCCCTGGACCTTGACCGCGACGTCCTCGGCAGTCTCGCTGTTGATCAGGCCAAACACCTCGTCACCGTTCTTGAGTTCGATCTGCCAGGCTTCGTACCCAAAGGCGATCCCGGCGCTCGGGTCGAGTATGGACTCGTAGATCGCTTCCTTGGCCAGTTTGGTGCCGATCTCGGACAGGGCCGGGCCGAAATCGACGCCCTTGCCCCGGATCTGGTGGCATTTGAAGCAGCCAACGGTCTCGCGATTGAAGACCTCAATGCCATGCATGGGATCACCGGTATGTTTGACGAGCTCGGATACCGGAGGCAGCGATTCCGCACCGCGGGTTTGGGGCAGCGGCAGGAGTTCCGCGGCCTGTGCTTTAAGCGCCGTCCACCGAACCGCATTGAGTTCGCTGGCGGCGGTCAGGCGCAGGTCTTGTGGCAGTTTGTCCTCTCTCGCGAGCTGCAGCAATGCCGCCGCCCCATCCTGCACACTGGCCAGGCCCTGGACCGCCGTCTTTCGGGTGGCCACGTCGTGGTGCGGATCGGAAACCACCCCAAGGAGCAGGGGGACGGCGCGCTTGTCCGCGGTATGGGCGATGACCTCGACGGCCTTCTGGGCACTGGGACCATCAATGGCCTGTTTTACGGCCAAGAGGTCGTCGGCTTTGAGCAGCAACCGCATGGCTTCCACGCCCGCTGAGTCAGAGGGTTTGTCGAGGGCAATCTCGAGCAAGGCGGGCTCCTGGCCCTTGAGTTGGAGATCCCGTACGCATTCGACGAACAGCAAGGTTCCTTTAACCCGCTGCAGGACCTGGAGCGCTGCGGCTTTGAGCGCTGGGTTACCTTCGAGATCCATGCCCTTCAGACGGCTTAGGGCTTGCACGGCCACATCGTCTTGAGGCGAACTGCTGTCAGGTGAAATGCTCTCACCGCCGCGAGTAGCGACGATGCACGAAAGGACCGCCCACAGGAGCAGCCGCGCCACAAGAATAGCCTCTCGCACCTCGACCCTAGCCACGGCTGATTTTCGCATTTTTCTTCAGAGAATGGCCGAGAGTCGCTGTGGGTGGAATTGAAAATTGGGGATTGGAGAAGGATTGTTCGAGTCTATGGCGGGCGAGAGCATAGCCGATAACAGCCCGCCCAAGAGCCGATATTTACGGCACTTGCGCAGATTTCGAGGAGGGAGGGCTGAGCTGGCTTGCACACGCGGTGGCCTTCAAAGCCGGTCACGGCTGCGGACGCGCAGAGACGGAGCGACAAGATGAGATCGGGGAAACTGCTCGAACCACCGAGACCGTGGCCCAGGTTCTGAGCGGCGGCCGGCGGATGACTCCACTCGCGTCTCATGGTTTCCAGCTTACCCCAGGTTTTGGAATAAATCAATATATAATATGAGCGAGTTACAGTTTTGCCCTGGCGGGCTTGGCCAGGCAAACCGCCGGGGGCTGAATCTGGTGCGCAGGCATGTCAGTCCTTGGCTGGCGCTTGGATTACCTGTTTGTGGCCAAGACCCCCGATGGCAATATCCAGAGCGGTTAAACTTAACTTGACACTCGGGATCGGTTCGACTCTCCTCGGCGTATGCTGTCGAGCAAAAGTGGCAACCAATTGGTCCGGCAAATTCTGATTCTCCTCGCTGGTCTCCTGCCACTAAGTGGCTTGGCGCGCGCCCAGGATGTTCTGGTGTCTGGCAACGCCCTCGGTGGATCGGACCCCGCTTTCACCGGTGCGCTGAGTTCGATTGGCGTCAACTCGACGTTCGTGTCGCCATTCGATTACGGCACCGTGAGCTTAGCTGGTTTCAAGGCGGTTTGGCTCGACGGTTTCAGCCAATTCAGCCCTGGGACAGCGGGCAATCCCGGGCTATCCGCGGCGGCTCTGGTCAATTTCATGACTGGCGGCGGGGTGGTGCTGGTTCAGAACCCGGGCTTCGGTTCGGACTCGATGTCGGCGTTTCCGTTCGGCAATGAACTCGGCGCCGTTTTCACCACACCCCCTGGGGAGAACACGGTGCGCCTGACTGGTGCCTCAAGCCCGGTCAACGCCCATCTGACGAGCGCCGGGCTGAGCGGTTGGAATCCCTCGGCGTACGGCATTTTCACCAGCGCTGGGACATTCACCGCCCTGAGCGACAATGGGACCGATGGCAACTACCTCACCCTGGTGCGCCCAGTCGGCAGCGGACTATTAGTCTACACCCAACAGGGGATTGGCCAGCGATTGTCCGCGGATCCGACCGATCCCCAGGCGCTTCAATTCCTTGGGAACGTTTTCGCGCAGGCGGTGGTTCCGGAACCTAGCACAATCGCGCTCTGGGCCATCGGAGTCGGCGGTTTGCTGCTAGTGCTGCGTCGTGGCGCAGCGAGGTGATCGAAGCCGGTCCCCGCGCACAATCTCTCCGCTTTAGCCTCCCCACGCCGTGCGGGTCATGGTTGGAGTTGATTCGAGGCTCTGAAGGACGCATCACACGGCTAGGCTTTCAACACCTTCGAACGCCCAGCCCAGGTTGCCCCTCGTTTGTTCGATGGGGCCAAACCGGTTGCCAAAATGACTTTCAAACTGCCGCCCCGGTCTTACTCGCTGGCCCAAGTCGCTACGTCTTGAGGGAACGTGCGGCGTCCGATGGACGGGAGCGAGCTGGCGAACGGCCAGGAACGGCCCCCCACCAAGGTCGGTGGGACGAGCCTTCTGGCGGGCCCTGACTGATGGCCGCTGATTACTTCGTATTGCTGCTGGTCAACAACTGGAGCAGGGCAGCGTCTTTTTCTGGCCCGGCGACGAAGTCCAGGGATCGGAAGAAATGCTCCCGCGACTTCTCGGGGGTATCTTTGTCGGTAATGATTTTGACCAGCAGTCCGGGTGTTTTGTGCGCCCGGGAGCGCCATACGATTTCACGGCCTGCGGGACCGTTCCATCCGTCGCCCACCTTGTTCAGCCAGGCGTCCAGGAAGCTGTCCCATTGGCCATCGGCCCCAATGCCGAGCGCCTCCAGATACCACCGGTCCTGGCCGTCGAACTGACTCGCGAGCTCGGCCCAGAGGTCCGGCGCGCCGGACGACTTGTTGTGACGAAGCGCCACGGCGCACTCACGGCGGACCGACGGCGAGCTATCTTTGACCGAGGCCTTGAGGTACACGGTGAGATCGAGCTTGAGCGATCGCGCCGTGCGCAGGGCTGCGCAGCGCACTTCCGGGTCAGCGTCACGCAGACCCGCTTCGATAGCGCTATCGGCGTTTCCTTCAATCCGAGCGAGGAGGGGAAGGGCTCGGGCGCGCATCCGAGGGTTGCTGTTCTTCGAAAGCCGTTCTAAGTCCTTTTTGGCTTTGCCTTGCATGCGATTGAGTTCCGTCCAGGCAAGATACCGAGTCTCTTGGTTGGGGGATTGCAGGGCTTCGACGCAACCGGCGGCGGACTTGAAGTCCGGGTGGGGGATGGCGGGCTTGTTACCGGTCGGAGCGACACGGTACACCCGCCCAGTCATAATCTCATACTTTTGGTCGGCCATGTAATGTCCTCCCACGCCGGCATCGTTCCAATCGGCGACATAGAGCGCTCCGTCGGGGGCCACGCAGACGTCGCAGGGACGAAACCAATTGTCGTCGCTGGTGAGGATGTTCTCCGCCGTGGCGGCATAACCCGCGCCCGACGGCACCACGGGGTAGGCCCTCACCACCCGCGGGCCGGCATCGCAGTGAACAATTTGGTTGCGGAACAATTCTGGCAGAAGATTGCCTTCGTAGATGCAAATGCCGGTGGGTGAACCGCCGCCGGTGTGCAACAGGTCAGGCACAACCCCCGGATCGTGCTGATGCCATTCGTATTGCACTTTTTCCTTAGCGGGAACGCCTTTGCGGGCAGCCTTGTTCCAGGCGTCCCCCCAGCCGGCCCCGGTCATCTCATCGGTATAGCCATAGTTGCCAAACTCGGTCAGGAAATTGATCCGGACTCCTTCGTTTCCATCATCGTCATTGTCGGACTGCCAGAGGCGCCCGAAAGAATCAACCGCCACCTCGTAAGGATTGCGGAAATTCCAGGCGAGCGTCTCAATCCCGCTACCGTCCGGGTTGCAGCGGAAGGCCATCCCTTGACGATACGGGCGCCCGTTGGCGGCGACCTCGTTCCCGTCCAGGTCGGTGAGCGCCTTTCCGGCAGGGTCGCCGATCCGTTTGCCTTCGTTTCCGTAGTTGAAATAGAGCTTGCCGTCCGGTCCGAACACAAAGGCGTGGATTGCATGGTCGTGATCCACCCCGCCGATGCCGTTGAAAAGGACCTGCGGCGGGCCATCGGCTTTGTCGTCTCCATCCGCGTCGGTAAACACGAAAACCTTTGGAGCGCACGAAACGATGACCTTGTTCCCCAGCACACAGATTCCCAGCGCGGCGTTGATTTCAGGGCCTTGGTAAAAAGTGGTTTCCTTGTCTGCGATCCCGTCCCCATCGGTATCCTCGAGGATCACGATGCGGTCACCGGCCGGCCGGATCTTGCCCCATTTCTGCCACACTCGATAGTTCACGCCCTCGGTGATCCAGACGCGTCCCCGGTGATCCACGTCCATATTGGTCGGGTTGCGGACCTTGGGTTCGGAGGCAAAGAGCTTTACCTCGAGTCCAGGTGCCGTATGCATGACCTTGAGCTGTTCAAGGGCGGCGTCCCAACCGGAGCGGCCTGAAGCGTCTTCGGCCAAGGCCGTCGCGGTCGATAGGGCCAGCACAGCGGTGAAAACGGGGAGGGATCGAGAATGAAGCAGATTCAGCATGTTGAAGACGATTGGGGTGGAGCCAGGACGGCTTGGTTATGAGACCAGGGATAAGGCGTCCGGCGCGGGTTCAGCGCCAAGGATGTTAGGCCAGCCTATCCGTGGGATGTTCATTTCGAATGAGCATAGCGAGGGCTTGGTGCGGATGCAAGGGACCCGAGGAGGCCCAAATCCTCGCCTAAGACACCGGTGCCGAAAAATTCCGGCGAGGCTCCGCCCGGCTCGGTTCATTTCGGGCGCGGACCTGGAAAATCCTCGCCCTAACGGCAGGAAATCACCGTAACCTCCTCCA
>Ga0265314_10001679_pt1 | contig 24094 bp, 28 predicted proteins | sample 4126metaG_FD_203106 | JGI IMG/M metagenome (GOLD analysis project Ga0265314, IMG submission 203106) | Rhizosphere microbial communities from Carex aquatilis grown in University of Washington, Seatle, WA, United States - 4-1-26 metaG | ecosystem: Host-associated > Plants > Roots > Rhizosphere >... | reverse complement strand
TAACCCCGCTTCGGTGGGGGATACCCGCTCGAGCTGCGGGTTTGCCAGATATTCTTTACCAGCAGAGCCAGTGACCTTGCCGGTCGCTTTAACAAGCGTGTCGTTCGCATACATCTTGGCGATGTAGGGCTGGTTGAACCATCTGAGCTTTATACGCCCGGTCTGGTCGCGCAGGTAGCCCTCGGCAATGGGGATGCGGCTCTTCCACGATTTTTTTGCCTCAAGCTTTTCGAGCGTACCAATGAGCGAAACCTCTTGGCCCAACTGAAGCCCCGCAACACTAGACTCGCCGCCGCCCATGTCGTAGCGGAAAGGGAAGTAGAAAAGAAGATCGCGGATAGTCTTGATCCCAAGCCGCGAGAGAGCCTTTTTGTGCTCGTCGCTCAGGCGCAGAGCGGTTGAAAGAGGGTCGGTAAGGCGCATACTCTTATTATATAGACTCGGGTGTTATACTGCCCTTCATGGCTAAAAACAATCTCGCCCAAAAAGCGCTCGCGCTCCATAAAAAGCTTGGCGGAAAGATCTCGACCGGGCTCCCTATGAAGGTTAAAAACCGCTCCGACCTCTCTCTTATATATACTCCCGGTGTTGCTGCAGTTTCTTCCTACGTCGCAAAAAATCCGAAAGAGGCGCGCGACTACACTATCAAAGGCAAGATGGTCGCGGTTATATCCGACGGCTCTGCTGTTTTAGGTTTGGGGAATATCGGCCCATACGGGGCATTGCCTGTGATGGAAGGGAAGGCCGCGCTTTTTAAAACATTCGCAAATGTAGACGCGTTCCCTATAACACTCGACACGCAGGACATCGACGAGATCGTCGAGACGGTCGTGCGCATCGCACCGGCATTCGGCGGCATCAACCTTGAGGACTTTGCCGCGCCGAATTGCTTTGAGATCGAAGAGCGGATCAAAGCGCGCCTCGATATCCCCGTGATGCACGACGACCAGCATGGCACCGCAATCGCCGTGACTGCTGCGCTCATGAATGCCGCAAAGGTAGTCAAGAAAAAGTTTGAGACGCTTAAGGTGGTTATCGTCGGTGCGGGCGCAGCCGGGACCGCTGTGGCAAAACTCTTGCTGAAAGCCGGAGTAAAGCACGTAGTCGTGCTCGACAGCAAAGGCATCGTCCATCACGATCGTGCCGACCTTTCAAAACATAAAAAAGAATTGGCGCATGCAACAAGCCGTCATCATGGACTTTCGGGAGAGTTGAAGCACGCACTGCCCGATGCCGATGCGGTGATTGGCGTATCGGGTCCGAATCTCATCACCGCCGAGCACGTCAAGATGATGGCAAAGGATCCGATCGTGTTTGGCCTTGCGAACCCCGTTCCTGAGATCATGCCCGAGGCGGCGCACAAGGCCGGCGCCGCAGTCGTGGCAACCGGCCGCTCCGACTATCCGAACCAGATCAATAATTCGCTCGTGTTTCCGGGCGTCTTTCGCGGCGCACTCGACAACCGCGTTACCAAGATCACCGACGACATGAAGCTCCGGGCCGCCCGGAACCTGGCGAGCCTGGTCAAAAGGCCCACTGCGCAGAAAATAGTCCCGAATCCGTTCGAAAAAGGCATCGCCCGGGCGGTTGCCAAAGCCATTAAATAGCCCTACAGTTGGCCTATCGGGTAGTATATATAGAGGGTGAAAGGGGCAGCTCCCTCATCCGTCTTAGCCATGAGGGAACAAGAGCGACAATTCGGCGAGGCTTATGAGCGCTACAGCGACGAGCTTTTCCGCCATTGCTCGCTCAGGCTCTCGGACCGCGAACGGGCGGTCGAGATAACCCAGGAGACCTTTCTCAAGGTCTGGCAGTACATGGAGCGCGGCGAGGAAGTGCGCGAGATACGGCCCTTTCTGTACCGCACGCTCCACAACCTCATCATCGACGAATACCGCAAAATGAAATCACTCTCGCTAGAAGCGCTGGTGCAGCACGACGAAGGCGGCGGCGACATCGAGTCGCTGATGCCGGCCGACGAAAGCAATACGCTTGAGGCTGCGATCAACCGCTTTGAGGGCGGTCGTGCGCTCGAGGCGCTCAAGAAGCTCCCCGACACCTACCGCGAAGTGCTCGTGATGCGATATGTCGACCAACTCTCGCCGAAAGAAATCGGCGACGCTATAGGCGAGAGCGAGAACGCGGTCTCGGTGCGCGTGCATCGCGGGCTCAAAAAACTGAAAAGCATCCTTGAGCCTGAAGAAATCCCCGGACAAAAATAATATGACCAACCCGCTCAATAATTTAAAACAAGAAGCGCAAGCGATACGCCTCTCCTCAAGTGAGAAGGCTACTATGCGTGCGAATATTTTTGCGATGGCGGACGCATCCAAGCGCGCGCAGACTGCACGTATCAAGACGCCGAGCCCGTATCTTTTTATATTCCATCGACGCTTTGCGGTTGTCGCGGCCGCGCTGCTTTTGGTCGTGTTTACCGGCGGCGGGACCGCCTTTGCCGCACAGGGCGCATTGCCCGGCACGGTCTTGTATCCGGTCAAGATTTACGTAAACGAGAATGTGCAGGGCGCGCTTGCGACTACGCCCCAGGCAAAGGTGTCGTTCCACACTGCAGTTGCAGAGACGCGGCTTAAGGAAGCCGAGACGCTCGCATCGGAAGGCCGGCTTGATGCCACCACCAGCGCGCAGATCGAGAGCAATCTCAACGACCATATTGCGCAGGCCGATACTATCGCGGCAACGCTCACCGCAAACGACCCCGCCGCCGGGGTAGAGGCGAGCGTCGACCTCGACTCGTCGCTCGCGGCGCAGGGCGGCATATTGGCGCGCCTTGGAAGCGCGAGCGCAGACCCCGCTACGCAGGAAAACTCAAATGCCATTGCAATGAGCGTTGCCTCGCGCGGCGCACATGATGATGCGGGCGGCGCAGTCGTTGCGATGAAGGCGGCCATAATGGCGCCGCAGGCAAAGACCATGTCGCTCTCGGTTTCGGCCGATGCAACCTCGGGCCAGCCAGCTCCCACCGAGCCGGGCGGTCGCATCACGGTTATGCAGGCAATGGGCGCGAGCGCGCCGGCTCCGGCAGTGCAATCGACCACGACGCAGCAAAAGATCGCGCTCCAGCTCCAAAAAAAGGCCGCAAGCGAGCTTGCGGATGCCCATCAAGAGTTTGCCGGCGCGCAAGCATCGCTTGACGCATCAACCACGGCAAAAGTAACTGCTCAGCTGGCCGATCTCGATCAGCGCATGCAGGACGGCTTGGCACAAGCGACAAGCACCGACTATGTAAGTGCGCGCGCCACCTTTACCGGGGTTATCCGCGATTCGGTCGCGCTCTCGGCGCTCATCGATGCGAGCAAGACGTTTAAGAAAGACTTCGTACGCGCAGGCGCGAGCGGGCGCTTTGCCAACTCTACCGATAGCGCAAACGCCGCCAATGATAGCCAGGATGCCACGTCTTCCGCAACTGCGGGTGTACAGATCAGCCTCCCCCTGTAATTAGAACCCGAGCTTTTCCTCCACTAGGATCACGTGCACCTTGCGACCCATATCCGGGTTCTCGCGATGCATGATGAGTGTCTTGGCGTGGGTAGTGTGAATGCCATGAGCCTTTACGAGGCGCTCGTCCTCAAGCGGGATGACATGCACCCGCAGGCGCTCAAGCGCGTCAGTTAATGTCGGCGTTATTTTTTGCGTGCTTACCACCAGAATAATATTGGGCGAAGTATAGACCAGATGGGGGAGCTGGCTGCCGGTGTTGGAGGCAATCACCATCTCGCCGGTCGAGGAGAGCGCGTGCACGCTGCCGAGGTAGAAGTCGGATACCACCGACATGCGGCGGAGTTTCGCCTGGAGCGCGGGGTCCTTCTCGCTCAAGATCGCCTCGTGCAGATTGTGCCAGTCGTGGTCGCCGGACTTGAGGTGCCCGACAAAGCCCACTTCCTCGAGTGTCCGCGAAGCGCCGTTCATGACCGAGGCGCCGGTAGGGATAAGCTCTTTTATCTTTTCGAGCGCCTCTTCCTTGGTGGCAACGATAATCGGCTCGAAGTGATGGTCCTTAAGCGCAGCAGCAGTCTTCTCGAGAAGGTCTTTCGATGCGAGCGTGGTGTAGTCCATATGATTAGTTAATTTGTAACGCGGTTGCTATATACAGGCAGTATAGCAGCCTGTACTTTACAAAGTAAAGTACTTATCCACTGCAGCATATGGTATACTTGCTGTACAGCCCATGAAGCCCATCAAAACAACCTGCCCGATAACCAAAACCGCCCAGCTGCTCTCGGACACCTGGACGATGCTCGTTGTGCGCGCCCTGCTCGAAGCGGGGGAGCCGATGCGCTTTTGCGAGCTGGAGCGCGAATTGCCGGGCATCTCCACTCGCACGCTGACGCTTAAATTAAAAAAGCTTGAGGAAGAAAAGATCCTGCGCCGGTTGAGCGAGGGCACCTACAAAGCGACCAAAAAAGGCGAGGGCCTCAAGATAGTAGAGCGAGCGATGAGCCGCTACGGCGAGAAGTTTTTATAAAGACAATAACCGTTTGACATAGCCTGCAGCCTCAGTATTGTATGGGCAGACGTATACCCTCAAGAAAGGCAGGTGGACCATGGAAGTAAAAATACCGGTCGAGCAGATGACCCCGCCCGACTCGAGCAAGCTCGTGGAACGCATGCTGAAGCCCTTTAGCGTCGTCGAGCTAGTTCCTTTCAGCCTCATCGACAACGGATATAAGGCACTCCTCATGCCCGCACGCGGCGGCAAAGTCGTCGATGGAGACGACAAGAGGTTTGTCGATATCGACCCGCACACGCTTCCGATACTCGACCTGAAAGCGGCCGGTATTGAGACCGATCGCCGCCCTCAGACTATCTTGGCGGAGGCGGCGAAGCTTTTTAAGGAGCGGCGGTTCATCATGAGGCCGACATACGTATTCCCCTGGAGCGTCGCGCTGGGCCAAGTAGTCGGCCTGCTCTATCAGACAAAGGTCTCTTTGGTCTCGATGCAAGCGAGCCGCTGGTTCCTCCATCCGGCTGACTTCAATCCGCGCCAGGAGGTCGATGAGTTCCTCAATCAGTTCCCTCGGACTGGGTTTACGCTCAAACTGGAAGGGGATCCTATCCCAGGGCTTGATGTCAGCCGGCCGGTCGAGGGTTTTGTATGGAGGGTCAACGAGTTCTTGCTACCCAACGCGAGCGTCGACAAGAGCACGCCCGACTACAAGGCTTTCGAAGCGACCGTCAGCTTCTATCTCCGGCGGTTCGGGCTGGAGAAGGTTGAGTTGGAATTCAAGGAGTATATTGATACCAACGAAAAGAAATGGTGGTTCAAGTACTCCCGCAAGATGAAACGGTTCTGGCGGGAGAAGCGTATATGCATGGAGGAGGTCAACCAGGCATTGGCTCGCGCCAACGAACGGCTCGCGGCATTGCCGGCATAATCACCGATGTAGCGATCAGGCGCGGCCCAAGGGCCGCGTCTTCTTTATTGGAAACAAGCGCTTATTTAGTGTAAGGTAGGGAGCATTGGAGAGTTGCCAGAGCGGTCGAATGGAGCAACCTGCTAAGTTGTTGTCCGGGAAACTGGACCGAGGGTTCGAATCCCTCACTCTCCGCAAAGAGGACTTTCAGAAGGTTCGGACTATGTAATTAATTTAAAAAATAAGAAGCCGCAGGTAAATGCCTGCGGCTTCTGCAGTCTTGTGCCCCGAGGGGCCTTAGGCGTACGAAGGTTCGCCGACCAAAAGCGTGGCCGGATGGGCGATCACCATGTGGTCGTCATCCCGCTTCAACATCTGCTTGCCGTCGACGGAAACGATGCTCACCCGGCCCGTCTCCTGCGGCCCGCCCTTGACGACCATGTAGAAGCACGTGTCGTCCTTGCCGGAGAGCGCTTCCTCGATGGTGCATCCCGAGAAACGGAAGACGTAACCCAGAGGTACGTCCTTGATCTTGATCTCTTGCTCCCGCTTGCTGGCGGTTGCGGCCCTTTCAACTTTCATGCCGGTGTCTCCTTCGGCGTTGATGGGGCACAAATCAGCCCCGACTGAATTTACAATAACATGCCTTTTTATAAATAGCAAGCTATAAGAGAAGGCATTATGCTATACTAATTGCATGATGTGGGGATATACATATGGTCCTTACCCGGGGCCGGGAGCTTTTCTCTCGATCTTGTCCTGGGTCGTGCTCATTATCATAATCGTTTGGATTATCCGATGGGCTTTTGGCGGACACCATCATCATCGCGGGATGTGGATGGGCGGGCCGCAAAACAATCCGTGGTGGATGCAAAACTCCGCACTCAATCTCCTTAAGGAGCGCTACGCAAAAGGCGAGATAGACAAAGCCGAGTTCGACGAAAAGAGGAAAGACCTCGAGAGCTAAGCGCCAGTTACTTTTACGACGCGGCTTCCTGTATGTACGGGACCATCTTGGTAAAAAGGCTGTCTATCAGGTCGTGCGTCGCCAGAAAGTCCGACTTTTTCGAGAACGACGGCGCGAGCACATAGAGCTTGTCCTGATAGATCTCGATCGTGTACTTCTGATACTTGTCGATAAGCTGTGCCATGAGGTCGGGCTGGAAGATGACCCGGATCTGCACATCGTACCCCTGCGGCGCATAGAGCGAAAAATAGTTGTTGAAATCTCCCTCGAGCTCTATACGCTTTTCCTCTCCGCTGGCGGACGTACTCATCCGGCCGCCTAAAAAGGGGAGGCTGGGGCACAGCCGTATGTCTGGATATGATTTCGAAAGTGTCAGTTCGAAGACGGTATATATGTCCGTATGCGAGCCCCTGCCATAGCCGATAGTCCGCGTGTAGTTGTATATCCGCATCGGTTGCTCTTCGTATAGTCCGACCATCACATCCTCCATCGTCTTGTCGTGCCCGGCCGCGAGCTCGGTCGCCGCGACACTCGCGGGGTCTCCGTGCCCCACATAGCTCAGGCCGAGCGCTAGAGCGATCTGCTGCATGAATATCTGCTGCATCTGGAACCTAAAGTGCGCATATATCGCGGCGGGCCAGGTGAGTGTCAGAAGGGGCAATGCATATGCGCGCGCGTCTTGGTTGCTGCCAAGAAGCGGGGCGAGATAGATGATCTCCAATATAAAAAGTACGATGCAGGCGGCAATACTTACGACCCAACTCCATATATAGAGTCTGCGATGATGTGACCAGATATAGTCGTGCACGCCCTTGTCGATATCGTCAACACTACCGTTGAAGTCGTTGATATCGGGTATCAGGCGGCGTTTTATAGAAGGCGCGTCTGCGCTCGCTGCGTCTGCCATGCCATCATCATAGCAGGCTCGGGGATTTTGTTTTTAAAACGAGCAAAGGGGCGTCCCGATCCACCAGACGCTCTGGAGGCTGGCGCCGACGCCGGTCTTGCAGTTGCCGGTGCTCAGCGTAACCCGCATGCCCCATTGGGTCCCGCCGACTCCCGCCCAGACATATAAATCGCCGTCGCTTATGAGTTGCTGAGGGATGTTGCCGATAGCGTTGCTGCCGGTAAGCAGCGTGGAGAGATTCGGCGCTGTCGCGCTATTGAGCGTATAGGCAACGCCTCCGCCCCCGGATCCGCCGGCTTGGGGATAGCCGCTATTGCTGCTGTAATACAGTTCCATCGCGGTCTCGAGCGATTTTACGTCTTCGGTGCGCGCGGCGTCCTGGCCGCTCGTGCGCGCCGAGCCGAGGCTCGCAAGGACAATGCCGGCGAGAATCCCGATGATCGCGATAACGACCAAGAGTTCGATCAATGTAAAACCGGAGCCATGGGAGCTTCCGCGATTGGACATACTATATATCGTACCATCAGATAAAACCAAAATGCTATACTAAGCGGATGCTCTACACGCATCAAAACAAAAACTTCCAGCAGCATGTGCACCCGACGCTCCAGAAAAGAATTCGCATATTTTTAGTCATCGGCGGTATCAGTCTCGCCGTGGTTGCCTGGGATGTTGTGCAGGGTAGCATCACTGTGCCTTGGGCGCTCGGGTCTATCGTTGTCGGTATCTTTGTCGGCTGGTGCACAAGCCGCATCTTCCACCTTTCGTGGGAGAAGGACGGCCAGCGCGTGGTGGGGCGCATCGATACGATGGGCTGGATCGTGCTCGCGTCATATATCGCTTTTGAGATAGTGCGCTCGATTCTGTTCCAGGATGTGATCCATACGGGATCCGACGCCACGGCAATCACCTTCGCCTTTGTCTCGTCGGCCCTGCTCAGCCGCATATTCGGCTTGCGCGGAAGGATAGTGAAGATATTAAAAACAGAAAAAATCCTCGGTTAGGCTTGTGCGATTTGCTAAACGCCCGAGTTCCCATAGAATAGCCCGATGACCCAGGCGCAGGCACTCTCTATTTTAAAGACCGGCGCCAATGTGTTTTTGACCGGCGAGCCCGGGAGCGGCAAGACGCACACGGTAAACGAGTATGTCGTGTGGCTCAAGGCGCACGGCATCGAGCCTGCGATCACCGCCTCCACCGGCATTGCGGCGACGCATATCGGCGGCTACACGATACATTCGTGGAGCGGCATCGGTATCAAGCGCACGCTCTCCGCCTACGACCTCGACCGCATCTCGCAGAACGAGAAAGTGGCGAAGCGCGTGCGCGCGACAAAAATATTGATAATAGACGAGGTCTCGATGCTCTCGGCCGCGACGCTCTCGATGGTTGATGCGGTGTGCCGCGAGATTCTCGACCCGCAAAAGCCGTTTGGCGGGCTGCAAGTGCTCTTGGTAGGGGACTTCTTCCAACTCCCGCCGGTCATTTCCGGAGAGTTCTCCGGAAATGACAAATCAAAAGATCCCGCGATTGATATGTTTTCTGATGCTATATCAAAAACGCAATTCGCGTTTACATCCAATGCCTGGAGGTCACTCAACCCGATTGTGTGCTACCTCTCCGAGCAGCATCGCCAGGAGGACGAGGATTTTTTGCAAATTTTAAGCGCGATACGCCACGGCGAGATAGACGAAACGCACCGCGACATGCTGCGCACACGCTACTCGCCTAAGGTGCAGGGCGACCGGGCGCAACTCTTTTCGCATAATGCTGACGTAAATACCATCAATGATAGGGAACTGGAGAAGATCACTGAAGCCGCGCGGGTATTCAACATGACCAGCCGCGGGAGCGATCGGCTGGTAGAGGGGCTCAAGAAAGGCTGCCTCTCGCCCGAGCGGCTCACGCTTAAGGTCGGCGCGCGCGTGATGTTCACCAAGAACGACATCGCCGGCCGCTCATATGTGAACGGCACGCTCGGCGTCGTGACGAGCTTTGCGCAGGGGACCGGCTATCCGGTCGTAAAAATGCACAACGGTCGCTCAATGGTTGTCGAGCCCGCCGAGTGGCGCATCGACGACAACGGCAAAACCTTGGCGCTGATAACACAATTGCCGCTACGCCTAGCTTGGGCGATGACGGTCCACAAAAGCCAGGGGATGTCGCTCGACGCCGCGCATATGGATCTCTCCGGGGCGTTCGAGTACGGCCAGGGCTACGTGGCGCTCTCCCGAGTGCGCACGCTCAAGGGCCTTTCGCTCGCAGGCCTCAACGAGCGTGCGCTCGAGGTGCATCCAGAGATACAAAAGAAGGACGCGGAAATGCGCGCGGCCTCGGCGGCCGCGCAAAAAGCATTCGCTGCGATGAGCGCCGAAGATCTTGCGCTCATGCAGAATAATTTTATAAAAGCCTGTGGCGGCACGCTTGAAGCAAAAGCAAAAAAAGTTTCTTCGGCAGGGAGTGAGGGGATTGTTGAAGAAGGGAAAGGCGCTCGACTGGCAAAAATCAGAGAGACGCATCCGAACGCCTATATGCCATGGAGCAAAGAAGAAGACGAAAGATTAAAAGAAGCGTTTCTCTCCGGCAAGCCGCAAAAAGATCTTGCACAATCCTTCGGCCGCCAAAAAGGCTCAATCCGTGCGCGCCTCATCAAGCTCGGGCTTATAGAAGAAGATTAGGAGCGGGCAAGTGCGACCATATGCACCTTTCGCGCTCCCGCTTTCCGTAATGCCCTCGCTGCCTCCGCGAGCGTCGCGCCTGTTGTTGCTACGTCATCTACTACAACGCAGACTCTTCCTTTTATCTTTTCAGGCTCCGGTCCCTGCATCGAATTTTTTACGTTATGCAACCGCTTATGGCGCGCTAATTTTTGCTGCGGTTCAGTAAGTGTAATGCGCTCAAGCGCTTCCGGCGCGTACTCGTACGCATCACCCAGGAATTTGAGCGCCGCTTCGCACAAAAGCTCCGTCTGGTTGTGCCCGCGCTCGCGCCTTCTCGCTTTGTGCATCGGCACGGGGACCAGGAGCGGCTTTCCAAGCTCTTCTTGCGCGATCCCGAGGAGGTCTTCGCTCAGAAATTCGCCTGCAACCGCGAGCGCGTGCCTGTTTTTGTTGTATTTAAGTTCCCACACGAGCGCCGAGACAGTCGCGTTGTGGTATGGCAGGCCGTCCTCGGTGCGCAAATACTCCAAATCCTGCGCCGTTAATGAAGAAATAACCATTTCGTCCCTGCGCGGAGGGATAATCGCACCTACTGCCGATGAGAAAAGTGAGGAAATATACTTAAGCATGGTCGGGGAAGTGCTATACTAGTCTCGATGGCGTTCTCTATACCCAGTTTTTCGAATTTGTTTTCTAAAGAGGCAAAAAGCGTCCTCGGCGTGGACATCGGTACCTCGGCAATCAAGGTAGTGCAGCTCAGGCGCGACAGGGGCAAGGTCATTTTGGAAACATATGGCGCCATATCGCTGGGCCCCTACGCGGGGGTCGAGATAGGCCGCGCGACCTCGCTCCCGGCGGACAAGATAGCAGAAGCGCTCAAGGATGTCATCCGCGAGGCGAATGTCACCACCACCGACGCGGCGGTATCGATCCCGTACTCCTCGAGCCTTATCTCGATCATCAAGCTGCCGGCATCGGTCGAAAAACAGTTGGCGCAGGTGGTGCCGATCGAGGCGCGCAAGTATATCCCCGTGCCGATCAATGAAGTACTGCTCGATTGGTTCGTCGTGGGCGGCGGAGCCAAAAGCGGCGGCCCCGCGTCGGACAAGATAGACGTGCTCCTCGTCGCGATACACAACGACACCATCGCCAAATTCCGCGCGATGGCCTCTGACGCCAGCCTCCAGGTCGCGTTTTTTGAGATAGAGGTATTCAGCGCGGTGCGCGCGGCGCTCGAGCACGGGCTCGCCCCGGTTGCGGTGGTTGACATGGGCGCCGCGACGACCAAGTTCTATGTCGTGGAGCGCGGGCTCATCCACGAGAGCCACATCATCAGCCGCGGCGCGCAGGATCTCACGCTCGCGGCCTCGCGCGCGCTTAACATAACCGTGGCGCAAGCCGAGGAGCGCAAGCGCAAGATCGGCCTGCTCAAATCTCCGACGCAGACCGAAGGCGACAACGCGGCGCTGACCCAGTCGCTCGAGCTTTCGCTCGCGCCGCTTCTGCAGGAACTTTCGCGCACGATACTGGGCTACGAGCAGCGCACCAATCAGACGCTCTCGACCCTTGTCGCAACCGGCGGGGGAGCGGCGCTGAAAGGGTTCAAGGAGTTTGCCCAGACCAAGATCCAGAACGAGATCCGCCTGGCCGACCCGTTTGCCAAGACCCAGGCGCCTGCGTTCCTCGAGGGCATACTAAAGGAAGCAGGGCCGGAGTTTGCGGTGGCGGTTGGGCTCGCCTTGCGCCGGCTGCAGGAGCTGGGGTAAAAGCCCCCATGTGCATAGGATGAGTCTTGCGCTATTTCATACTATATAATCAATATTAAATGGATCCTCAGGTTCAGGCCTCTTTCATCCCTAAAAAGCCGCTCACTGCCGAGCGCGGCGGCAGCGGGGCGTACGGACTTCTTTTCCTGCTCGCGCTCCTCATATTCCTGGCTTCGGTCATCTCGGCCGGCGCGGCGTTCGTATATAAAGGATATCTGGAGAATTCGCTCAACTCAAAAAAAGACTCGCTCCAAAAGTACGAAGCAGCCTACGACCTGCCCACCATACAGGCGCTCGTCCATTTTGACAGCAGGATAAACGAGGCCAAGACGATACTCAGCAAGCATGTGGCTCCCTCCGGGATCTTCTTCTTCCTCGCGCAGCAGACGCTCGCTAAAGTCCAGCTCACCAAGATGACCTACAGCCTTGCTACCGACGGCACCGCGAGCTTGGAGCTTGACGGCATAGCCGACAGCTTCTCGACCGTGGCGCTCCAGTCCGACCAGTTCGGGGCGAGCAAGTCGCTCACCAACGTCATCTTTTCTAATATCGCCATCGATCAGACTGGAAAGGTTTCCTTCCATGTCGCCGCAAACGTGGATCCGTCGCTGATCCTCTACAGCAAGAACCTGAACGTGACCCCGGGCTCCGCGCTGCCCGCCGACACCTCTTCTTCTACGGCGCAGCAAGCGTCCTCCACCACACAATAATTATGACAAGGCTTTTCGTACCAATCCTGCTTGTTGCCAGCGCCATCGCGCTCTTTGCGCTGTGGACGAATCCGACCTATGAGGGGACCAAGGCCGTGCAGATGCAGGTGGCGGCATATGATGACGCGCTCAACAAATCGCAGGAGCTCAAGGCGGTGCGCGACGAAAAAGTCGCGGCCTTCGATACCTTCTCCGATTCCGACAAGGCGCGGCTGCAGCGCGTGCTGCCGGACAACGTCGACAACATACACCTCATCATTGACATCAACAGCATCGCGGCGCGCCACGGGCTCAGCCTCAAGAACGTGTCGTTGGGCACCGTGTCCGACTCTGCGAGCGCGCGTAGCGACCTGGCCGTCGGCTCATCAGGAGACCCGGTCGGCTCAATCGCGCTCGGCTTTACCGTCTCGGCGTCGTACGACGACTTCCTTTCCTTCCTCCAGGACATAGAGCACAGCTTGCGCGTTATCGACGTGGAAAAGATCGACTTCAGCGTCGGCGACAAGGGCCTCAGCGATTACACGCTTTCGATCAGGACCTACTGGCTCCATTAAAAATATGCAATTCCTCAAAGACAACAAACTGTACGTTATCATCATCCTCCTGGCGCTCGCCGGCGTGTGGGCGTACTTCATGTTCTTTAGCGGCGGAGGCGGCAACAGTGCCACGGTCACCACCGACGAGACATCACCGCTCTCGCAGGACGTGCTCGTGACGCTCTCGAATCTCCACACCATCAAGCTCGACAGCACGATATTTACCGATCCGGTGTTCGTCTCGCTCACCGACTACGGCGTCGCTATACCGCCGCAGGCGGCGGGGCGCCGCAACCCGTTTGCGCCGCTGTAGCGCGCATCCTATGGACCCGTATGGACATACTTCAACTTTTAGTAACGAGCGGAGTCATCGACCAAGCCCGCGCAACCGAGCTTAGGGCTGAGCTGAGCAAGCCCGGCGCCGCGCCCGAGGACGTGCTTACCAAGGCGGGTATTCCGCTTGCCGCCATACTCAAGGCCAAGGGCGACTACTATGGGCTGCCGATCCGCGAGGTGGGGGAGAAGGGCGTGCCGTTCGACATTTTGCGGTTCGTGCCCGAGGAGTCCGCGCGCCACTACCGCTTTGCGCCGCTCGGGATCGTCGACGGGGCGCTCGAGGTCGGCATCACCGACCCCGACAACCTCGAGGGGCGCGACGCGCTGACATTCATATCGGCCAAGGTCGGCATGCCGTACAAGATCTTTCTCATCACCGACACCGATTTCGATCATCTGCTGCAGCAGTACAAGGGGCTCTCGGGCGAAGTCGGGAAGGCCCTCGGAGAGCTTGAGACCGAGCTCACTGTCGAGACGCAAAAGGGCGACAAAGAGGGCAAGAAGCGCTCGGTGGACCTCGAGGAAGACACGATAACCGACACCGGCGCCGAGGCTATCACCGAGGACGCGCCGGTCACCAAGATCGTGGCCACCGTCCTGCGTCACGCTGCCGAGCAGCGCGCATCCGACATCCACATCGAGCCGATGGTCGACCAGACGCGCGTGCGCTTCCGCATCGACGGCGTGCTTATAACCAACATCACGCTGCCGCCCAAGGTTCACAGCGCGGTGGTGGCGCGCATCAAGGTGCTCTCGAACATGAAGCTCGACGAAAAGCGCAAGCCGCAGGACGGCCGTTTTTCCGCGCGCGTGTCGGGCAACAAGGTTGACTTCCGCGTCTCGACCTTTCCGACCTACTACGGCGAAAAGGTCGTGATGAGAATCTTGGGAGCCTCCAACAAAATCCTCAAGCTCGAGGATTTCGGGCTCTCCGCGCGCAATCTCGAGATGATACGCACCGCGATAAAAAAGCCCTACGGATTGATACTCATCTCGGGGCCGACCGGCTCGGGCAAATCGACGACGCTTTATGCGCTCCTCAACGAGGTGGACCGCGACAAGCAGAACGTGCTCAGCCTTGAGGACCCAGTCGAGTACACGATCCCCGGCGTCTCGCAGTCCCAGGTGCGCCCCGAAATCGGCTACACGTTCGCAACCGGCTTGCGCACCACGCTGCGCCAGGACCCCAACATCATCATGGTCGGCGAGATCCGCGACGCCGAGACCGCCAACCTGGCGGTTCAGGCGGCGTTGACCGGCCACCTGGTGCTCTCTACCATCCACACCAACAACTCGGTCGGCATCGTGCCGCGCCTTTTGGACATGGGTGTGGAGCCCTATCTAATCCCGCCGGTCCTCATACTCGGCATGGCGCAGCGCCTGGTGCGCACGCTGTGCCCGGGAGGCGGCAAAAAGGTGGCGGTGGACAGCTCGATGAAGAAGCTCCTGTCCACGCAATTTGCGGATCTCGACGAAAAATTTAAAAAAGATATTCCGTCGCTCGATCAAGTGACGCGGCTTGAGGTGACTCCCGACTGCCCCTCGGGCACCCGCGGGCGCGTCGCGGTGTACGAGATGTTCGACATGAATACCGATCTCGAGCACGCGATACTCGACGGCAAGGGCGAGGACGACCTATTTGCCATCGTCCGCAAGGAAGGCATGCTCACCATGAAGGAGGATGCTATCATCAAGTCAGCAGAAGGCATCGTCCCGTTCGAAGAGGTCAACAGTTTGGGCGGCGAGTTCGAGCTCGATGATACTCCCGAGGCCGCTCCCGCGCCCGCGCCCATCAAACTTGGCGAGGGCGTCGAGCCCGAAGAGGAGGAGGCCGCGCCGGAGCCTCCGGAAAAGGAGCTCAAAGTATAATATGCCGCAATATAAAGAAAAACTCGCAGCGCTTATCGAAAAGCTCATCGCACAGGGGGCGAGCGATTTGCATCTAGGTACGGGCATCCAGCCGGTCATCCGCGTATCGGACGTTCTGACACCGCTCCTCTCCGAGCCGGTGCTTACGGCCCAGGATATGGAGGGTTATATCGGCGAGATGCTCACTCCCGAGCACAAAAAGCGCTTCCTCGAGACGCAGGAGATAGACTTTTCATACTCGTACGGGGACAAGGCGCGCTTCCGCGGCAACGGATACTTTGAGCGCGGGCGCATGAGCGTGGCGCTGCGCCTCATCCCGCGCATGATCCGCACCCTTGCCGAACTCAACCTGCCGCCGGCGCTCGAGACCTTCGCGACCCGCCAGCAGGGATTCTTTTTGGTGGTAGGGCCGGTCGGCCAGGGCAAGACGACCACACTCGCGGCGCTAATCGAGAAGATCAATCAGGAGCGCACCGAGCACATTATCACGATCGAGGATCCGATCGAATATATTTTCGACAACAAGAAGTCGCTCATCGACCAGCGCGAGGTGCGCGTGGATACCGCGGACTTCGGGATAGCGCTGCAGTCGGTCTTCCGCCAGGACGTCGACGTGGTGATGATAGGGGAGATGCGCACGCCCGAGACGATGGCCACGGCGGTGACCGCCGCCGAAACAGGGCACCTTGTGTTCTCGACCCTCCACACCAACAACGCAGGGCAATCGATCGACCGTATCATCGACTCGTTCCCCGCAGCACAGCAGGAGCAGATACGCATCCAGCTCGCCGGGTCATTGGCGGGAATATTCTCGCAGCGCCTGGTGCCGCGCATCTCGGGGGGGCTCCTGCCCGCGTACGAACTGCTCGTTGCCAACAGCGCGGTCGCAAACCTCATCCGCGAGAAGCGCACGCACGAAATCCAGACAGTCATCGAGACCGGCGCCGACGAGGGTATGATAGACATGAACCGCAGCCTCGCCGAGCTGGTGCGCATGGGCGAGATCACCGCCGAGACGGCCTACTCCCGCTCCTGGAACCCCAAGACGCTTGAACGGCTCCTCTAACTATATATAAGTATGGAATTTAAGTACGAAGCACTCGACAGCACCGGCAAGACCACCAGCGGCGTGGTCAACGCGACCAACCAGGACGCAGCGATCATGGCGCTGCAGCGCCGCGGGCTCACGATCACATCCTTTAGCGGCTCTACGGGCGCTGCTGGTTTGCTCGGGCAGCTCAAGTCGATCACTTTCTTCGGCGGCATATCGAGCCGCGACCTGGTGCTCCTCTCCCGCCAGATAGCCACGCTCTTCGAGGCACAGGTCTCGGCATTGCGCGTGTTCCGTCTGCTCGCGGAGCAGGCGGACAAGCCTTTTACGCGCAACGTGCTTGTGACGATCAGCGACGACCTCCAGGCCGGGAGTTCGATATCCAAGGCGCTCGCCAAGCACCCCAAGGCCTTCTCGGACTTTTACGTCAACATGGTCAAGGCCGGCGAGGAGTCGGGCAAGCTCGACGAGACCTTCCTATACCTGGCCGACTACATCGACCGCTCCTACGAGCTCGCGGGCAAGGCGCGCAACGCACTCATCTACCCGGCGTTCATTTTGCTCACCTTCTTTGCCGTGATGACGCTCATGCTCACGGTCGTTATCCCGAAAATAGGCTCCATCATCGCCGACTCGGGCCAACAGCTGCCGTTCATCACGGCGGTGGTGCTCGGCTTCAGCAACTTTTTGGTCGATTACGGTATATTCCTGCTCATTGCGATAATCATCGGCGGGTTCTTCCTCTTCCGCTTCGTTAAGACCCCGCAGGGGCGCTCGGCGGTAGCGCACCTCCAGCTTTCGGTGCCGTACGTGGGCGCCTTGTACCAGAAGCTCTACCTCGCGCGCATCGCCGACAACATGCACGTGATGCTCTCCTCGGGCATCTCGGCCGTACGCGCGCTCGAGATCACCAGCGCGGTGGTGGGCAACAGCGTCTACGAGCAGATACTCCAGGAGGGGCTCGAGGCCGTTAAGGCCGGCAGCTCCATGTCGCAGACGTTCAACCGGTATCCGGAGTATATCCCCGCGATTATGGTGCAAATGCTCCAGATAGGCGAGGAAACCGGGGAACTCGGCAACATTCTCGAGCGCCTCGCCAAGTTCTACAACCGCGAGGTCAACTCGGCGGTTGACACCCTTGTATCACTCATCGAGCCGATCATGATAGTCATGCTGGCCTTGGGCGTAGGCTTCCTGCTTGCGGCCGTGCTGCTCCCGATCTACAACTCTGCGGGCAATATCTAGCGCGCAAAAGGCAAAAGTATCTTATCCACAGAGGTACTACTGCGCCTATCAGGAGGGCTTATACTTATAGGCATCAGTGGAACAACATTGATTATTAGCAATTATTAATAGATTCAGGTACGAAACATTATGATAAAAGGTTTTACTACGTTTTCTAAGGGCCATATAGCTGGCAAGCGGGGCTTCACCCTCATCGAGCTCTTGGTGGTTATCGCCATCATCGGCATCTTGGCCGGCATCGTGCTTGCGTCTTTGGGCACAGCTCGCACTAAGGGTACTTCCGCGAAGATCCAGGAGCAGCTGAGCAGCATCAGGACTGCGGCAGAGATCTACTACGGCAACAATAACAACACCTATGCAGGTGCAAACGGCAGTCAGACCGGCCTCTGTACGGCCGCATCTGGCGGTTCAACCATGTGGACGGACCCATTGCTCGCGAGCCTCATAACCAGCACTTCGGCATCGGCGACGGCGATCGATTGCGGCGACAGCAATACCGCATGGGCAGTGTCGGTGACTCTCCCGAGCGGCGGATATTGGTGCGTCGACAGCACCGGCGCGTCGCGCGGAGCAACCATCAACAACCTCACCTACGCTTCTCTTATCGGCACGGTAGCTGCCGGCGGAACGAAGATAGCGGCCGGTCAGACCTCCTGCAACTAACTTCTCGCTCAAGCGCAAAATCCCCAGCCTTGCGGCTGGGGATTTTGTTTTGCATGTATACTGGGTGGTATATGCACAAGCCTTTTGCACGGGGCTTCACCCTCATCGAGCTCTTGGTGGTTATCGCCATCATCGGCATCTTGGCCGGCATCGTGCTGGCAAGCTTGGGTAGCGCAAGAAGCAAAGGGAAAGACGCTGCAGTAGCAAGCGCCGTTCGCGGTCTTAAAAATCAGATGGAATTGGACTATAACTCTGCGAGCGGTAATTACAATGCGAGCTTTACCGTCTCTAGCGGTGTCGCTTCTCTGCTTGCTACCGGGGCATATGCCTCTATAGCCGGGAATATAGCCGGTAACGGTGTATCGGGCAGCGTGGTCGGAACTACCAACAGCGCCGCCGCATTCAATAACGCGAGCGGCCTTATCATAGTGACCAACGGCACGGGGAGCGGCGCCGGCTTCAGTAGCGCTGTAACCAATTATGCCCTGCGCGGCAAGCTAAGCACGGGCAAATATTACTGCGCCGATTCAACGGGATATAGTAACACTGCAGAGAGCGCGCCGGGCTCCGGTAACTTTGCGACAACCTGCTCGTAGGCACCTATGTATAAACTCAAAAAAGGATTCACCCTCATCGAGCTTATGGTGGTTATCGCCATCATCGGCGTTCTGGCGAGCATCATTGTCGCGGGGCTCAGCAACGCCAAGGCAAGCGGACGCGATGCCAGGCGCATCAGCGATATAAAAAATATACAGATATCGCTTGCGCTCTACTACAACGACAACAACAAATATCCCGTCGATATATATCAGAATGCGCCGGTGGGCCTCGTGGGCACCTATATGTCGAAGGTGCCAAACGACCCCTCCGGCACGGGCAACACGCCCTACACCTATGTAGGCATCACCGCTTCGGGGAACAACTGCAACAACATAAACACCCCGCCGATCAAATATCATCTCGGAGCGGTGCTGGAAAGCAACTCTCCAAGTTTGAACGAAGACGCCGACGCTGCGGCGTCGAGCAATTACTGCGCGAGCGGTCCCGGCCCAGACTTCCAGGGCCAGTCGCCGGATTGCGGCGCAACGGCCGGTGCCGACCAGTGCTACGACGTAGTCAATAACTGATGGATATCGGCTTGCTACTTCCAGTTGCGGCGGTCCTCTTGGGCAGCATACTCGGGAGCTTCTTGAACGCGCTATCGTACCGCTTCAACACCGGGCGCGGCATGGGCGGGCGCTCATATTGCGACCACTGCGGGCATACGCTCGAGGCCCTCGACCTGGTGCCGATATTTTCCTATATATTTTTGGGCGGCCGCTGCCGCTATTGTTCGGCGCGCATCTCGGTACAGAATCCGCTTGTCGAGCTCGCCGCCGCCGCGCTCTCGCTGATGGTCTACCTCGTGCACCCCGAGCCCGTCACATATGCATTCTGGCTTGTTGTGTGGATGCTCCTTCTTTTTATCGTCATCTATGATATCCGCCACACGGTGATCCCGTGGTCGTGCTCGGGCCTGCTCGCAATCCTTGCGTTTGCTTCTCTGTTTATATCGCTTAATGGGGGAGTGCATCTGACAACGCCAACCTGGATGGCGCTTTTAGCCGGCCCCGCGCTCGCGCTTCCGCTCACGCTGCTCTCGCTTGTCTCCGGCGGCCGCTGGATGGGGTGGGCGGACGGCGCGCTTGAGGTGAGCCTGGGCTGGATCCTGGGTCTTTCGATGGGCGGCACGGCGCTGATGCTCGCGTTCTGGAGCGGAGCGCTCGTCGGTGTGGCCCTCATGGGTGCGTCAAAGCTATGGCGGCATGCAGGGAAGCGATTTACAATGGGAAGCGAGCTTCCCTTTGCGCCGTTCCTGGTGCTGGGCTGTCTTATCACGTACTTTTTCCATGTCGATTTCTTTTACACACTCTCGTTCCTCTGGCAGTAAGCATGCCCGCGCCCGCGGATTCACGCTTATCGAGCTCATGGTGGTGCTCGCTATCATGACCATCCTCACCACCGTCTTTCTCTTCCAGCAAAAAAAGTTCGACAGTTCGACCTTGCTTCGAAGCCTCGCCTACAGCGTGGCGCTCTCCGTCCGCCAGGCGCAGGTGTACGGCTCCTCCGTGCGGCAGTTCGACACAAGCGCCAACGGCTTTAAATACAGCTACGGCTTGTACTTCGGCACTACGCAGATAGTCGACTCTTCGCACCATTACTACCTCTTTGCCGACGTCAACGGCGACAAGGTCTACACTGCGACACCCGTCGACGAGACCGTGCAAAAGTTCACGATAGGGCAGGGGTACACGATCCTCCGGTTCTGCGGGATACTCAACTCCGGCGACCAGAGTTGCACGACCGGGAGCACCGGCGTGGGCCAGACGATCGACTCGCTCAGCATCTTTTTTAAACGGCCCAATCCCGACGCGCAGTTCTACTCCACCGTCTCGGGCAGCGCTTCCGGCGAAACATACTGCGCCGTGTATATCGTGCTCCAGGGTCCGGGCGACGACTATCGCACGGTCAAGGTTACGACTACGGGGCAGATACAGATAGGGTCGATCAACACCGCAGTGGCGGGATGCTAATCATGCGCACGCACAACACACATAAAGGCTTTACTCTTATCGAGCTCATGGTGTCGGTCGCGATATTCACCATGGTCATGGTGGTGGCGCTCGGGGCGCTTCTCTCGATCGCCGCCGCCGAGCGCAAGGCCGAGACGATCAAGTCGGTCATAAGCAACCTCGACTTCGCGCTCGACTCCATGTCGCGCTCCATCCGCACGGGTATCAATTACGACTGCAACCCTTCGCTTCCGGTAAGCGGCGCTCCGACCAACGACTGCGCCGCGTCCCCGGGCGCAACGTCGATAGGATTCCAGGCGGTCGAGGCCTCGCTCCCGGGATGCATCATCGGCTCGCCCTGCATGGTGGTGTATTGCCTGGGCAACGCCGGCAGCTGCAACTCCACCGGCACCAGCATTCTGCGCTCCATCAACAACGGCACGTTCTTGCCGATCACGTCATCCGACGTGATCATCTCCAACTTCACGCTCTACGTAAAAGGCTCTTCCCGCGCCGACCAGGTGCAGCCAAAAGTTACCATTACGATAAGTGGATTCATCTCGCTCAACGGCGACGCGGCGACGCAAAGCGCATGCATCGGCCAGGGCGGTAGCGGCACCGCGCAGTGCTCGGCATTCAATATCCAGACATCCGTAACGCAGAGACTCTATGATCAATAAACTGAAAACATATCTCCGATTCCCTGCCGCGGGCTTTACGCTCATCGAGACGCTCGTAGCGGTGCTTATTTTGGCGACTGCGATAGCCGGGCCGCTCACTATAGCCTCGCGCGGGCTCAACGCCGCGCTTGTGGCCAAGGACCAGACCGTGGCCTACTATCTCGCCCAGGACGCGGTCGAGTATATCCGCTACAAACGCGACTCCGCCTGCCTCGTGGCCGGGAGCCCGTGCGGCAGCAATTGGCTTGCCACGGTGCCGCTGTGCACGTCCGCCAACGGCTGCTACGTAAACACCGTAACTGACGCCATGACTCCGTGTGCATCAGGATGCCCGAACGTCCTCAAATACGACCCGAACACCCACGTATACGGATACACTACCGGGAGCGCAACGACCTTCCAACGCTCTGTCGTGATAACCAAGCCCGCAGCCGACGAAGCAAAGCTGACCGTTTCTGTCTCATGGACGGACACGGCGGGCGCAGTGCATCCGCCGGTGACCGTCACCGAAGAGCTCTTCAACTGGGAATAAGTATGAACGCCTCTTTTTACACGCAAAAACGCGGCTTCACGGTCTTTTTTGCCGTGCTTGTCTCAAGCCTGGCGCTTGCGATCGGTCTCGCCATATACGACCTGCTCATCCGCGAGCTTGCCCTCTCGCAGACGGCCGAGCAGTCGCAGTACGCCATCTATGCCGCCGACATGGGCGCCGAATGCGCGCTCTATTGGGACTCAAAATACGGCGGCAGCGGCAGCGCATTTGGCACCACCTCCGCCTCCACCTGGGGCACTTCGCCGCTTTCGTGCAACGGGCAGGACATCACGACGCAAGGCCCGCCCGCCGCGGACTGGTCGCAATATGTCGACAGCAATACCGCATACAACTGTCCCTCGACGCCGGGCAATGCGTGGTGCATCGCGACAGGCGCAAAGGCCGCAACGACCACCTTCCGCGTTATTACCTCGGGCTCAGGCGCGATCAGCCCGTGCGCGCTCGTGACGGTTGCCAAGTCGGCGGCCAACTCCGGCGATCCTTCGCAGACCACCATCGTCTCGCACGGCTACAATACGTGCTCCGCAACCGGCATTGTCCGGCTCGAGCGCGCGCTCCAAGTCAGCTACTAGAAGCGGGGAAATTCGAGTAGTATGGGGGTATGAAGCCCTCGAATGATATCCTTGAGCGCTACGAAAAGCTCAAAAAAGCGATACACCACTATCGCCGGATGTACCACGTGTATGATAGAGAAGAAATTCCCGAGGCTGCGCGCGATTCGCTGATGCACGAGCTGGTGGAGTTAGAGGCGCACTATCCCGAACTCGTCACCCCCGACTCGCCGTCCCAGCGGGTGGCGGGTACGCCGCTTCCGGCGTTCGTAAAAGTCACGCACAAGGTGCCGCAGTGGTCTTTTAATGATGTGTTTAGCGAGGAAGAGCTGCGAGACTTTGATGCGCGCGTAAAGCGGTTCCTCAAGTCCGATACGTCCGTCGAGTACGTCTGTGAATTAAAAATAGACGGGCTCAAGATTATTTTCGAATATCAAAAGGGCTTGCTCGCGCGCGCGGCGACCCGCGGCGACGGCCTTGTGGGGGAGGATGTCACACAGAACGTGCGCACAATCGAGAGCGTGCCACTTGTGCTCGAGGAGCCGGTCGACATCATCGTCGAGGGTGAGGTATGGATGAGCGAGAAGGCGCTCGAGGCCGTCAACCGCGACCGGAAAAAGGCGGGCGAGGAGGCGTTCGTTAATCCGCGCAATGCCGCCGCAGGCTCGATCCGCCAGCTCGATGCCAAGATCGCCGCCTCCCGCAAACTGGACACCTTTATATACGACATCGCACAAACCTCCGGTGCGCTGCCCCAAACGCAGCAAAAAGAGCTTGAGCATTTGCGCGAGCTGGGGTTCAAGGTCAATCCGCACTTCAAGCTCGCCAAATCCGTGGACGATATCATGGCGTATTGGCACGAGTGGGATAAGAAAAAGAAGGCGCAAGGCTATTGGATAGACGGCATCGTCATCAAAGTGAACGAGCGCAGGCTTCAGGAAGAGCTGGGCTATACGGGGAAAGCGCCGCGCTTTGCGGTCGCATTCAAGTTCCCAGCCGAGCAGGTTACGACCGTGGTCGAGGACATTGCGCTCCAGGTCGGCCGTACCGGCGTGCTCACGCCCGTGGCGCACCTGAGGCCCGTTTCTGTCGCGGGCACTACCGTTTCGCGCGCGACGCTCCATAATGAGGACGAGATTAAGCGCCTCGATGTGCGCGTAGGCGACACGGTGATACTCCAAAAGGCCGGCGACGTTATCCCCGACATAGTAAAAGTTTTGACAGAATTACGCACTGGCAAAGAAAAGGCGTTTAAGTGGCCGACCCATGTCGCCGAGTGCGGCGGAGACGGCGCCATCGAGCGCGTGCCCGGCGAGGCGGCGTGGCGGTGTGTGGCGAAGGATTCGTTCGCGGTGCGCAGGCGAGTGCTGCGGCACTTTGCGTCGCGCGCGGCACTCGACATCGAGGGCTTGGGCGAAAGCACGGTAGATCAATTGCTTGAAGAAGGGCTCGTGCAGAACTTCGACGACTTTTTTACGCTTGAGGCGGGCGACATAGAGCCGCTCGAAGGCTTCGCGGAAGTTTCGGCTAACAAATTGGTCGACTCCATCGCGCGCACCGCAAAGCATGCGGAGCTCTCGCGGCTTATTACCGGCCTCTCGATCCCGCATGTGGGTGAGGAGACGGCAATACTTTTGGCAGAGCATTATAAAACAATTGATGCTATTGCATCTGCA
>Ga0265314_10001677_pt1 | contig 24110 bp, 22 predicted proteins | sample 4126metaG_FD_203106 | JGI IMG/M metagenome (GOLD analysis project Ga0265314, IMG submission 203106) | Rhizosphere microbial communities from Carex aquatilis grown in University of Washington, Seatle, WA, United States - 4-1-26 metaG | ecosystem: Host-associated > Plants > Roots > Rhizosphere >... | reverse complement strand
GCCGACCAGGTGGCAGCGATCAAGATCTTCCTCGCCAACGGGCGCGTCATCCCAGCCCTTCTGCGCGACAACGCCTTCCTCGCCGATGTGCCTCAGTCGGTCGCCTCGAAGATCGTCAGCTACGACCGCTCGGGGCGCGTCTTGTCGGTCGCGGTCCTCAACAGCCCGCCGATGCACTACCAGGCGTGCCCGAGAGTGGTCGCGCCCCCGGCTGGCTCGATCGGCCCGGCCAGGCCGTGGGAGCGCCTCGATCTCGGCAACGCGACCCTCAACGGGCAGCCGATCCTCGGCGACACTCCGGCCGAAGTCATGGCCGCCCTGGGAAAACCGGCTGCGATCCTGCGCAACACGGTGATCAACGGCGTCCGCATCCCCGACTTCCTCTACGGTGGCTCCACCCAGCGGACCGGCACCGTCCAGATCCAGTTCGGTACGAACCACGGCCGCATCGTCGCCGTCTCGATGCTGTTCCACACGTCTCGCCTGAGCGAGGCCAAGCTCGGCCGCATCCTCACCCTCCAACCCGGGCACGTCCAGCGCGCGATCGAGAAGACCTACCCTGGCTTCACGCTCAGCGCTGGATACGGCACCCTCGACGCACACGGGTGCCTGTTCACGCTGAACCGCGGCCGCCTCGGCAAGCACGTCCAGGTCACGCTCCTGGCCGGGCCGGGCGCACAGCGCACGCCAGAACTCGTCGTCAGGAGCGGCTACTGACACACAGCGCCGTCCGGGATCGTCTTCGTCGAACAGAGCCCGACCGGAAAGCGCTTCCACGCCGTGATCAAGAGCGGTCACATCAAGAGACAGAACATCAAACCGTACGGGTTCGTCTTCTAGACGGTGGAGACGAGACCTTGTGAGACGGGGTGCTGTGACAGACGTCGTTCTCCGTGACGTATGTGGAGGTGGCTGATGCGCATCTGGAAAGGGAAGACACCGGACGGCTACTCACTGCTTGTGGAGCGTGACGAGCGAGGTCGGTGGGTTGCCACGGTTGAGGGCGTCAGCCGCAGCCGCAACGCCTCCCTGGAAGCCGCGCTCCTGGAGGCGGCAGGAGCTCCGGCCCGTACCTGGGCGGCACGGCTGGCCGCGATGATCGTCGCGCGTTCTGCGAGCGTCGTTTCCGAACAGGGTGCTGATGGTTTCCGCACGCGTGCGTCGTAGGGTCGATCTGATGGCGCGACGGCTGTCAGTGGCCTTTGGGTGTTGGGCGCTTGCTGTGCTCGTGCTGGGCGCGACGGCGGGTGTGGGTGCGTCACCGCCGTCGAAGCGGGCGGGTGCGTCGGTGGTGATCGTTGGTGGCAGCCGGGCGCAGCGGCAGCTCGCACGGCTGACCGCGTTGCGGGTGGGAGGGGTGACGATCCGTCGCGTGGTGTTCCAGCGTCCGTCCAGGGTGCTCCGCCGTGAGCATGTCCGGGGTGTTGAGCTGGTTGTCTCGTCGGCTGGGGAGCAGACGGTGCGGGCGGAGTGGGAGCAGCAGCTCTATGTGGGCGCCTATCTGGGTCTGATGGGCCGCTGGCCGCACGCGGCCGTCGCCGCGGCTGCAAGTGATCAGACCCAGGGGCCGGTAAGCCGCTTGCGTCCCTATGAGGTGTTCGGCTCGAACCCGCGCACTGCGGCTGTCCAGCGCGAGCTCGTTCCGTTGAGTGCCGCCGCTAGTCGTCACGGTGCCCGTGTGGTTGAGCTGCGCGTCGCCGCGACACCGGCGCGCACGATCGCTCTCACGTTGCGCGTCTCCGACCCGGCCGCCTTCCTCAAGCACTGGACGCTTCCTGTGCTCGGGCTGTTGGAGAGGCCGCGGATTCCGTTACTCGGCTACTACCTCGGCGTCCAGAATGCGTCCGGGCGGCTTGTCTTTGCGACCTCACGGTTGCCGGACACGGGCGCGGTGTTTGTGATTCCGAGCCTGGATGCGTGCAGTCCGGTCGGACACTCCGAGCTCGCGCTTCACCAGCCCCCACCGTGTCCAGCCCGTTGAGGCTCGCGCTCGCTGTGGCGATTCTGGCCCTGGTCGCGGGCTGCGGCGGCAGTGGCGGACATTCGGCGATCGGCGTCCGGATCAGTGTCACGACCTTTACCGGCAACAAGCAGCAGACGAGCTCGTTCACACTCGGCTGCCGCCCTGTGTCGGGCACGCTCCCGTTCGCGGCGCGTGTCTGCGGCGACATCGCTCGCCACCCAGGGGCGATGCTCAACCCGCTCCCGGCTCGAACGACCTGCGCCGGTGGCCCGACGATGCCGCAGCTCACGGTCACAACGAGCCGGGACGGCGAGACGGCGAGCTTTGGCGGCTCGCCCAACTGCGGCTGGCCGGGCGGGGCGGCGCTCGCGGTCTACTTCCTGGCCGCGCAGCGCGACGCGCAGGGTCTCGATCGGAGTGCACGTCTCCTTCGCTGCGACGACGACCCGACGCTGCTTGCCCGCCCGACACCGTGGGCGAGCGTCGTCGCCTGCGTGCGCGGCCTGTGGACGCCGCGCACTGAGCGGCTGATCCGAATCGCCGAACGGCTGCCCGCGATCGCCACGCTCGGCGCGAGCCTGTTTCCGAGCGAGATCGGCGCCCGCCGCTGCGCGATCCCCGCCGGAGGCCCGTACCCAGGGAAGCTACTGCACGGGCTTTGTGGTGTGACGGTGACGCACGTGTGGTCGGCGCCGACGGTCACCTTCGTCGAGAGTTGGCCAAGAACCGCGACTGCCCGTGCTCGCGCGATCCTGCAAGTGACCGTCACCAACGGACAGGCGCGGCTGAGCGCGCAGCGCGGAGTGGCGCCGCCTCAGCTATGGAACTGAACCGTTGGCGGCCCGACCGCGTTGGCGCAGCCGCGGCAGAAGCCGCCGCAGCGTCGCGGCCGTGATGAACGTGCCGCCGAGTGCAAGCGCGGCGGCGAGCGAGAGGGCAATCGCGCCTAACCCCCAGGCGGTGTCGCACGACCCGTTCGCTGACGCATTGCACAGCTTCGAGCCCGCGTCCATCTGCCCGGTGAGCCCAGCGAAGTATGCGATGCCCACCGTGAGCCCGACGAGCCAGGGCCAGGTCAGTACAACCTCCCAGGCCGTTGTGCGCCGGAAGACGAGCGCGCCCGCGAGAATCGAGAGCAGCAGGAGCGAGCCTCCCCAGGTCGACGCCCAAACGACCAGGAAGTGGCTGGCCAGTTCAGCCTTCGGAGGCAGCGCGATCGCGTGGTGGACGATGACGAGCGTCGCTACCAGGCTGACCGCGAAGGTGACAGCGAGCCAGGCGACGTACGCAATGACCTCCCGCTCCGACACGCCGGGGACACGCCTCGTCGGCCTCTCCCTGGCGGAACGGGTAGTCGCCCGGAAAGCCTGCCCGGGGAGCGGGAAGGGCGTCAGGTTCTCCGGTGGAGTGGACTCCATCGCCCGTAGCGTAGGCCCATCAGCGGAAGGTCGCCAGCCCAGTTTGAGGGAGCCCGCGGAAGGTCTCCTCCTACCGGTCCAAGTGGCTGCCTAGCGAGTCGGCGGGACCAGCGTTGGTCGCACCCGACGTAGCAGCCGCTTGAGGATGTCGACGCTGCCGCCTCCCGAGCGGAGGTCACCGAGCGCGGCGAGCGCGAGATGCGACTCGCTCAGCCGAACGTGATGAACGTGCCGCGCAGGGCGGCGAATCCGTCGGTCACGGAGCTGTAGACGGAGTCGGGCGCCTGGGTGAGGATGCCGAACCCGTTGTCGGTGCCGTCGATGAAGAACAAGTCTTCCTTGCGCATGAGCTGGCCGCCTTCGTTGACGACGAACTCCCAGTGCAACGCGCGGTAGCCCTCGAAAGTGGTGTAGCTGAGATCGAGCTCCTGGTAGCCGCTCTGTCTGCGCAACGAGTCGATCACAGGTCGCGCTGTCTCCAGCAGGTTCGTCGTCGTGATCCCCGACGTCATGTCGATCCGCATTAGCACTGAGGTGTCCTGGGGGTCGAGGATCGTCGTGTCGAGGTAGGTTCCTTTGTTTTGCTCGGCGGCCTGCACGACCCATCCGGGCGGGTACTCGATCATGAAGTGCTGACCGGTGAACGTCAGCAGTGAGGGCGCCTGGCTGGTAGTGCTCGGGGCGGGCGCTGCGTTCACGGCCGGGGGCGGCTGGGTCGCGCACGTCGCGGCTGCAACGGCCTGCGGTGCGTTCCGCCATGCCTGGAGCAGCGGTGCGGCGACATTCGCGCTAACGGCGAAAGCGAGACCGTTCGCCTGTGTGGTTCCGAGGTCGACGAGGCCGACGACCTTGCCGGTGTCGGTCATCAGCGGTCCGCCGCTGTTGCCGGGGTTCACCGGCGCGTCAGTCTGGACGAGCTTCTGGCGCTTGAGATTCGCAATCGGAATCGTCCGGTCGAGACCGCTGACCGATCCCCGGGTCACCGTCAGCGGGAGCCCGAACGGGAACCCGATTGCCGCGACGTCCTCACCGAGTTGCGGCGCGCGGCTGCTGAGCGCGAATCGGTAGCCGTTGATCGGCGTGTCCGAGTGGACGAGCGCGACGTCACGGGCGGGGTCTTCGCCGATCACGACGCCGTGGCCTACGACCTGGCCGTTCTGCTTGAGCGCGATCTTGGTCGCACCGTCCACGACGTGCTCGACCGTTGCGACCAGTTGCGGTCCAAGCAGGAAGCCGGTGCCGATGTCCTTGCCCTGACAGGTCGTCACCTCGATTCGGACGACCCCGGTTCGCACACGCTTGACCAGGGCGGTGAACGACAGCCTCGCGGGCGTGGCCACCGATGCGGTTGATGGGGTTTTGCTCGCCGACGGCGAGGAGGTAGACGAGCCGCAGCCCGCGAGCAGGGCAACCGCCAGTCCCAGGGCGAGCGCCGCCTGGGCGTCGCGCGCTTTGGCGCTGTCGATCTTGCGCTTCATGCGGCTGAGCTTCCTGGTGGTCACCCCATCGAGTATCGGCCCCCTGGTCAGGGGGGACAAGGCTGCCACTCACAAACCCATCTGTTGCGGGTCAAGGTTCATGCCGCTCACGACCGCCTCCCTGCCTTACGCGGACGGGGTCCCGGTGGCTGTGCCCATCGGTACGTAGACGAGATCCTTCTTGCGAACGATCTGTTTCCCGAACGGAGCTAGCGCAGCTCCTGCCATCTTGAAGTCTGCGACTCCGAGCGGGATGCCGATGATCGTCAGACAGAGAAGGCAGCCGGTGACCAGGTGGGAGAGCGCCAGCCACCAACCGGCGAGCACGAACCAGAGCACGTTGCCGACCACGCTCAACGAGACGCTACGGGCCGCGCTCGGGATCAGCGTTCTCCCGAACGGCCAGAGCGCATAGCCCGCAAGTTTGAGCGCCTGCTTCGCAAACGGCAAACCGACGACGGTGATCGCCAAGAGCACGGCAGCGATGACGTATTCGATCGCAAGCCAGAGCCCGGCGAGGATGAGCCAGATGAGGTTCAAGAGGAACCGCATAGAAACCGTCTCCTTGTCGGAAAAGCGGCGCCCCTGAACTGCCGCATGACCCGATCCTTCACCCGAATCCCTTACCAGGCATCGGGGTGCCCACCGAGTTGGCTTGCCGGGCGGCTTGCGCGAGGGGGTAACCACGTTGACAATCTGCAGATGACCGGCGAAGAGCAGCGGGAGCAGACCGAGCTCGTCAGCGATCTCCTGGCGCCGATCCCGCGGACGGCGATCGTCCCGGCGGTGCGGGCGACGCTGGGGCTCCCGCACAAGCAGACCGACCGGATCGTGCAGGCCTTCGACGACTTCGTCGCCCAGCCGCTCGCCGCGAACCTGAAGAAGCTGCACGGGCGCGACCTGGCGAAACGAAACCCGATGATCTACACGGTGCGCGGCGTCGAGTCGGTCGAGGAGTGGGCCGATCAGGTGCTAGCGGACAAGGAGACCTCGGCGATCGAGGGGCACATCGGCACCTGGATGGAGGAGGTGGCGCGGATCGTCAGCGGCGGGATCAAGCCGGGGAGCGGCGTCGACCTCCAGACCCAGGACGCGGACGGGGTCGTGCAGCTCTACGCGATCCAGTCGGCTCCGAACACGAAGAACGCCGGTGGGCGTAAGAGCGACATCGAGGCGCTCCGCAGAGGCGCACGGCCGCTACGCGGGCATCGGCAGCGGGTTGAGCTCAACATCGCCGTGCTTGGAGGGCGCCCGAAGACGGGTCCGATGCGCTCGGCATCGGACATCACGGTCTTGAGCTCGGACGACTTCTGGGAGCGGGTCAGCGGCATCCCCGACTTCCGCTCGCGGCTGGTACGCGCCTCGACGATCCTCGCCTGGCTGGTGAAGCGGCGCTCGGCGGAGGAGTCGGCGCGGATCAAGGCGGAGGCGATCGAGCTATTCGGCGACGCTGAGGGGCGGCTCAACCTGGAGGCGCTTGCGAACGCTCCACGGACAGCGCGTGAGGAGAAGCAGGTGCTCCTCCTACGCGGGCTCGCGGAGTCGTCAAAGGACTGGTAGGCGGCGGTTCATGCTGTTGCTGCGTTCGATGAGTTCCAGCTTCGGATCACCGCAGCGGTGGGGGCGCCAGGAGCGCCCGCTGATGGTTCTGCGAGCGTAGGCCGCGAGGCGTTGTGGGCAGGCTGCACAGGTGGCGGGAACGCCGCAGGCAAGAGCGGCTGCCCTGGGCGGAGCTCGCCGATCTGCTTGCGCTCAGCCCCTATCAGTTTGAGGAGGCCGTGGCGGCAATCTTGCGCGAGCTCGGCTTCCGCCACGTCCGTCGTACCGGTCGCTCCGGTGATCTCTCTGTCGACATCACCTTCCGCGACAAGGACAACAAGCTGGTGGCGGTTCAATGCAAGCGGTACCGACTCCCGCACAAGGTCGGCTCCGTCGACCTCCAGCAGTTCATCGGGATGGCCAAGCTCCACCACAACGCTGACCTCGGCATGTACGTCACCACGTCCGACTACACCCGCAGCGCCTACGCGCTCGCCGCCCAGCACCCGGACATCCAGCTCGTCAACGGCCTACTGCTTGCAGAAATGCTTGCCAACGTGCTTGGCGCGCCCGGGAAGGAGGTGCTTGACCCGCGAGGCGCGCTCAAGGAGGCAGGGCTAACCCCCGAGTCCCTCGCCGGGAAGACGCGGGAGCGGCTGGCGGCGCGCGGCGAGCTCAAGGAGCTCTCCGGTAAGGAATGCCAGTGCCAGACCAACGACATCACCTGGGCGGGACATCGAGAACCGGGCGGAAGGCTGGTGGTTGTGTGCCCGTACTGCGCCCGGATTGCCTCTCCGGAGGAGACACACGAAGCGATGATCTACGGCGCCGTTGCCTTCTCCGATCAGGTGCCGGGGCTGGAGCCGCTGCGGGCGACCGCTCGGCGACGCGCCGAGCGGAGCGTCATAGCAGAGGAGGATGTGCGCTTTGGGCTTCTGCTCGCCCGCGACTCGGTGATCCAACGGAAGCGTGAGCAGGCAGCTCGCATCGCGCTCAAGCAGATCCTCGGCCGTAAGCCGACCGACAAGGAGGTAGTAGCGCTTGCGTCTGCCGCGCCTCCGGTGCCCGAGCCGGGTCACCGCTGCTCGGCGTGCGGCGGCGAGATGCCGTGGAGCAGGCGGCTCGGTGCCTACTGGTGTCAGACCTGCGCGCACGCCGAATACCCGATGGCCGACCGACTGATCCGGCTGATGGTGCCGACGGCCTGACGTTGGCGCCCGCCCGAGCGGGAGGGCGGGTAGCGGAAGACCGCAGCTCGCCCCGTGCGGGTACGGCTTTTCGCCACTTGAACTCCCCGCCTGCCGGGCGCATGCTGTTGACGGCTGGCTACAGGAAGGGGCAGGTTGCGGCGACTCCTGGCGATGGGCGTTCTGGCGGGTTGCGCGCTGGGTGGCTTCTCCCTAGCGTCGGCAGCCGTCCGAGAAGCGCCGCCAGGGGCTACTGCCCTCTGCAAGGACGGCACCTACAGCTTCTCGCAGACCCACTCGGGCACGTGCTCCCACCACGGCGGGGTCGCGCAGTGGCTGACCCCGGCCGCGCCAGCGCCCACAACGACCCCGGCGCCGCCGCCGCCAACGGTCTCGACGGGCGTGGCAGCGACAACGACGGTTGTGCCTACGACCACGACCGCGGCGCCGACGACCACCACGACGAGCGCGTCGACGACCTCGACCGTGGCCGTGACGACACCGATCGTGGCGACAGCGTCGTCGACGTCATCACCGGCGACGGCACCGCCCGGAGCGACGGCTCGCTGCAAGGACGGCACCTACAGCTTCTCCCAGCACCGTTCGGGAACCTGCTCGCACCACGGCGGCGTCGCGGTCTGGCTCACGTCGGGAGGCGGAGGCGGCGGCGGAGGTGGCGGTTCGACGGGTGGGGGTTCGACCGGCACGAGCACGGGGACGGTCAAGGTCGGCTCGACGGTCTTGCTCGCCCCCCGGAAGAAGACGAGCGGCTGCAAGCTCGGCGCCGAGCCCGATCGTCGCTGCTCGCCGGGCGCGTATTACAGCGGATTGACGAAGGCGGTGCTCTGCTCGTCGAGCTTCCACACGAGCTCGATCCGGAACGTGCCAGATTCGGAGAAGCATGCGGTCGAGGTCGAATACGGGTTGGTGCCGAAGCCGTACGGCTCGACGTTGGAGATCGACCATATCGTCTCGCTCGAACTCGGCGGGAGCAATGCCATAGCGAACCTCTATCCCGAGAAGGCGGCCGCCCGGCCGGGGTTCCACGTGAAGGACAAGCTGGAAAACGCCGCCCATGCCTGGGTTTGCCAGGGGAAGATCAGCCTGCGCGCGGCCCAGCAGAAGATCGCCACCAACTGGGAAGCGTTCTACAAGCTCGTCTACGGAACGGCGCCGGTCGGCTGATGGAGGCGAGTACGACGGCCGCGGAGGTGGGTCGCTCGGTTGAGCGCGCTGCTCGGTTCGACAAGTTCTTCCAGGTGCCGATCTTCGTCGCTGCGTCTGGGTCGTGAGCCGAGATACGACATGACGGGCCTGGAGATCCTCGATCACGTGGTGGTAGGGCACACCGTGTTTCATCGGTGAGACGACGCCTGGGATCTGCTCGACGAGCACGGGTATGTGAGGGCCGTGCTTTGTCCGCGGAAGAAGCATCTGTCGGTCTCTCCCCTGAACAAGCTCGTCAAGCCAGCGCGCGTCGAGAGCCTCATGCCGTACAGCGAGAAGGTCAAATGGAAGATCACCGCGGACACCATCGCTGACGGCGTCGAGTTGGTTCGCACCCTCGCGGCTGCTGGGTGAGGGGAGTCGCGTGGTGCCGCTGGAGCCTCGCCACCTACTGAATACCGATGGCTCGTGTTTCGTTGATTTGGAGGAGGTTGCAGCTCTTCTAGAACTCTTGTCGAACCCCGAACGCATCGCGTACCGGGACGGCAACGCGTCAACGATCGGGCGGTGTGCCCAGCAGCGTCTGCTCGTCGTCGCAGGCCCAGGCGCAGGCAAGAGCCATCTCTTCATTTCCCGCATTGAGCACTGGCTCGGCGAGAGCGGCGATGCGATCTACGTGGCGACCTTCGTGCGGAAGCTCGTGGCCGATCTCACCTCCGACATCGACCGAACCCTCCCTGATCCGTACCGAAGACGCGTGGATGTAAGCACGCTTCACGCCCTTGCGCGAAGCCTTGTCTCGCGTAACGGCGGGACTGCAAGACGCAGGCTCGGGAAGTACGTCAGGATCATTGACGAGTTCTGGGCAGGAGTCGTGTGGCGGGATGTTTGTGCCTTCCACGCCGAGATTCCGGGTGCGGAGTACACGACCGAGGCGCTCCAGGACCAGCTTCACAAAGAAGCGCCGGACGCTTCCGATGAATGGGTTGCCCTGCGCTCGACGTACAACCAGCTCTGCGGGTTCTATAACGCTGTCGGCTTCGCGTTTCTCATCGTGTTGGCCCGCGTCGCAGTCGAAGAGAATCCTGCCCTCGTTCAGCATCAGCGCTGGATTCTCGATGAGTACCAGGACTTCAACCCTGCCGAGGATCATCTGATCCGATGCCTTACGGAGAAGGCTAACGGCCTGGTGCTGGCGGGCGATGACGATCAGGCCATCTACCAAACGCTCAAGGCGTCCGACCCCGAGATCGTCTGCGGTCATTACAACGACGCGAGTTTCGCAAAGGCGATGTTGCCGTTTTGCAGTCGATGCGGCTACTTCATCTGCCGGGCGGCGGACGCGTTCATGTCGAAGCACAGGACGGAGGGCGGTATCACCAAGATCTTCATGCCCGTCAATGTTGATGAGGGAGCGCGGCGTGTTCAGGTTGTGGCCGCGGCCACGCCCGCGACCGGCGTGGACTATGTTCGGAAGTTCCTTGAGGACACGGCTGACGAGTACCAGGAGTACCTACAGCGGCGACGGGAAGGGATAGACACTGACCCCTTTCTCCTCGTGTTGAGCCACAACGGACATCTCACTCGTAACAAGACGAGTACCGAGGATGTGGAGCTCGAAGTCCTTCTGGGCACTTACGCAGGTGACACGTCACCGAGATCGGACGACTACCGACGGGTCCGTTCCTACGCAGCCGCAGGTCGAAGTGCGGAGGACAACTTTGCGTTTCGGAAGCTGCTCCATGTGGAGGGAGTTGGCACAGACGAAGTTCATGATCTGCTCGACGATGCGCTCCGCTCCGGCAGGACACTCGCAGAGGTCGCGGCGGACTCACATCGCGAGCTCATTGAATGCGCCCAGAAGGTCGCCGAGCTGCTTGAGGAGTGCACGGATTCTCAGGAGGATGCTGTGCCTGGCCTCGCCGACCTGCTCGGGCTGGCGGACGGCGCGGCGCTTGCCCAGGAGCTAGCTGACTGGCCGATTGGGGCAGCTCCCATGACCGAAGAGGACGAGGAGGCGATCGCAATGGCTGGCGCGATCGGGCCGGTGAGCCTCATGACGATCTCCGGATCGAAAGGGCTCTCCGCGCACCACGTGATCATCGTCGGATGCGACGACGTAAACATGGTGCGCTCCACCCCTCTGGGCTTCTTCGTTGCTCTTACCCGGGCACGCAGGTCATTGCATCTTGTCGTCTCCTTCAAGGCAGGAGGCGCCAGGGAACCTCATCCGTTCGTTCTCGACTTGCCAGAAGATTGCTGCGACTACGTCAGCTATGCGAAGGGAACGCGCGTCATCACGCAACTGGGGTCAAGACAGGCGTTTGAGGAGAAGTTCAAGTCGTGGCGCAACGTCATCCGATACGCGGTCGACAAGCGTCGCGCGCATTAGGCCGGTCATCTGGCGACAGACAGCCTCGCCCACCAAGTCAAGGGTTCGTATCCCTTCGACGGGGCGAGATGACCACCCACTGCGCCAGTACTCAGGAATGACGCCAGCTCGCTCAGACTCGCGGGGGTTGGACTATCGAGACCGAAGTCTGTGAACCGTGGCACTCCGCTGACAGATCACCCTAAGGGGTCATTGCACCGACGTGTCACCACTCCGATGGGACGTTCATGCGGTTCCTTTCGTTCCAGACCCCGGCCAAGCTCGCCATAGTCGGCGTGGTGGTTGTGACCGGTGGAACGGTTCTTGGCGTTCACATGTTCCTCGGAAAGACCGCCGTTGGCGCACATTTTCAGATGGAGCCGACAGCGACCTGTTTATCGGATGCCGGATGGGGAGTCACGCGTCACAACGAGTCCGCAGAAGAGGACGGGGGGACGTTCCCGTACTTGAACTATTTGGACGCTACTCGCGGTGACCAGAAGACTGAGATCAACTTTTTCCGGTCGTCCACGGATGCGCGCCGTACCGCGAAGGTGGACAACCAGCCGATCATGTCCGGCGGCGCGTACGCGAACGGCAACGCTGAGGTGAGCTTTGAGCGGGCGCCGACCGCGAAAGAGAAAGAAGCTGCGGACCACTGCTTGAAGGATGGCAGGCAGATCGCGGCCCGGCTTGCGGCTCATGCAGCCGCTGAACGTCGGCGCGCGCAGCAGTACCTGCCCTCGAACAAAGAGTTCGCGTGGTCGCCGAACGGGAAGCTAATCGCTCTTGGCACGGACCGCAGGGTGACGACAAACGCCGGAACGATGTACGTGCGTGGGGTCGAGATTCTCGACGGAACGACCGTGAAATGGATCCCGTCCGGGGAGACTCCCAACACGGTGCCGGACTGGTACCCCAGCTCCGATTTCACCTGGTCGCCCGACAGCAAAGAGATCGCGTATGTGACTGGCGACGGAATCGGCGAATGGGGGACGGGGATCTCAATCGTGTCGGTTGAGAGCCCGGGGGACCCACGGCAGATCGTCCAAGCGGCGACCAACGGCGATGGCGTCGGCCAAGTCGCATGGTCGCCCGACGGCAACCAGGTCCTGTTTGAGGGCGACCTCGGAATCATGCGGGTCTACGTTGACCAAAAGCATGGACTCCCGAGAGTGATTCTCCCGAACGCGGAAGATGCCGCGTGGTCGCCCGACAGCACGCAAATTGCCTACATCGCGGGAGAAGGGACAAACATCAACGGCGTAGGCGTGGTCGATTCAGACGGAGAGAATGCGCGGATACTCGTAGATGATCCTAATGTCCGGAGCGTCGGGTGGCTGGCTGATCACCGGATTGCGTACGACTCCGAAACATGGCCCGGACAGCTGCAAGCGGTTGCGACTACTTCCGGGGCGAAGCCAGTGAACCTCACCCCCAACCTTCCAATGGGAACCTGGAGCCCCGAGCTCACGCTCACTCCGGACATGACCGCCGCCGCCTTTGCCACCGGGACGAATCCCGCCTATTGGTTCGTGGTCAATTTCGCGAACGCAGCAAGGACCCCTATTCCTCAGGGTGGGCTCACAGAACCGGCGGCACCTCCGCTCAAGGACAGTTGCCGGACGGCACATGGATCCGTGGTTCACGACTGCACAGTCTTTCTCACCAATAATGATGGCCCCGCGTTCATCGCCGACCATCTAGGCGCAGCTAAGAGCGCTGGTGCCGAGTGCAAGGGCGTCGCGCTTGCTGAAGCCGCTCTCACGTCAGCTTCAGCCGCCGTCAGCGCTGGCGAAACGTCGACCGCCCAACAGTTCCTTCGCCACGTGGGCGGCGACTTCAGCATCGAATGGCTCGGCAGAAAGATTGGAACGTTCCTGAACGGAAGCACCGACGGATGCCAGATCGCGAAGCAGCAGATCGCAACTGCCCTCGCGATCCACAACGCCACTGCGTCCGAGCCACAGGTGAAATACAGAGAGCGCATCACGGCCATCAATCACCTTGTTCCCGTTCCAATCGCTCACCCGAACCTGTGCCGCTGGGAAGTCGAGATCGACGACGTCAAGACGCTCGACATCCGCGCCCCAGTGACATGGCTCGGTGTCGGCGGGAAGTGTTAGCCGCACCGGGACGACGACAAGAGCCCCGCGTGAGAGACCGACGGTAAGTCGCTCAGCTGCGCCAGCGTGCGGGAATAGCCCCTGACGGTCTCCTAGTCGAACAGGTGGCCCCAGTGCGTGGCGACGATGAGGAGAAGCCCGCCGACCGCCAACAGTATCCCTGCGACCGTCATCCTGAATCTGCTCGGCGCCATCACAACGAACTTCAAGGAGATGTGCCACTTGTTCACTTCAGCAGGTCGAGTAGCCCGGACGGAGGGTGACGCACCTACCGGTGTAGCTGACCGCGGGTGCGTAGGCGAGCTCCCAGCGCGTTTCTCCGTCGGGGACGGAGACTGTCGCCTAGCCGGACTGGTTGATGCTGGTCTGGAGCACCGCACGCGCGAGCGTTGTCGCGCGGGCGGGTAGTGGCTGCCCGCGATTGTCGAGCACGAGTTGAGCGAGTTCCTCCGCGGGGTCCGCGTCTCCTGTTTCAAGCCAGTGGACGGATACGTGCAATCTGGCTGCGAGCTTGCGGAGCGCCTTGACGCTCGGTTGCCGGGTGTTCGCTTCGAGTCGGCTGATATAGGCGTAGGAGACGCCTTGGCTTGCGAGTGCGCGCTGGCTCAGCCCTAGTTCGACTCGTCGCTGCCGGATGCGTTCGCCGACTGTTGCCATCCGCAGCCGAGAACGTATCGCCCCTTCTGGCTGCCGCGAGGAAACACTGCGTAGCGACCCTGCACCGGAGCGAAGCCGTGCCCGAGCGCCTGAGGCCGCGGGTGGTGAGCTTCGCCTCAACGGGCAACCGCCAAATCTCGACCCGGCGGAGCGGCAGCGCTTGTCCGCCCGGCGCGGCTGCCTGCCATGGCCGTGCCAGCGAATGGTGGCAGGCCGCGGTCGGCCTTTGGCGGCTCAGGGGCCGAGGCGCGGACGGAGCAGCGGCATCACGTCGTCGGGCTCTGGGTAGCGACCGATCATCGACTTCGTGAAGACCAGGTCGTCGCCGACATGGACGTCAAAGATGCCGCCCGTTCCCGGCACCAGTTCGACGACGCCGACGGTCGTCTCAAACTCTTCGAGGATTCGCGCTGCCAGACCGACAGCGTTTGGCAGCGCGCCTCAAGGGACGCAGTACTCGACGCGAACGACGGGAGCACTGGCCATGAGCCGATGCTATCTCCCGGACGGCGAGTACGGGCGCCCAAACCGCGGCAGCCCGCGCTTCCGCAACAGCAAGGCCACCGGTGTGGCAGGCCGCAGATCGGCGTTCCGGTGACGGCGCCGCAGAACAGCCTCGGCTATAGGCTCGCCCTGTGCAGGAACGGGGGTCGGTCGTCTGCTCGTACGAGCTGGTCCGGGACGGTGTCATCGTCTCGACCGGCCGTCTGACGCTGCCGGAGGTTCCCGCGGTGGGTGAGATTCTGCGTCTCGGTGGCGCGCCGGTAGAGATTGCGGCCGTCTGGCCCGGAGTTGAGCCGCGGCTTCGTCTGCTCGGCTGAGCTCGATCGGCAGTCCGGGATCGCAGGCGGGCTGTCGATCCGGGCACGCACCGGACGGCATCCCGTTGGCGATTCGCTCTACAGCGAAACGCCCGTTCAGGCGGGCGTTTCGTGAAGCAGTGGCGCGAGCGCCAGCCACAGGACTTCATCGTGCTCGGCGGCGCCTTCGCCGAGGTGGACGAGTGCCCGCTCGCCAGGGCAGAACGGTCGCAGGTGTGCGCCGGGCCTCTTCGCGTCGCAGTCGCCGCTGACGTCGTCGGTGCGAGATGACTTCCTCCCACCAGGGCTGGTCGAGATCGTGTGCGTCGCGCCAGGGCCGTTGCGCGAGCAGGTCGAAGTAGATCGGCGGCAGTTCGCGTCCGCTGGCGAGCAGAGCCGCTTCGATCTCCTCGTCGGGCCAGTGGCCGAACTTGTCCATGTTGTGACCAACACAAGTCGTCCAGAGGTTCGAAATATCGGTCAGACCTCCGAGGATCACGGGTACGAAGTGGTCCAGGCACCGCTTCCCGTAGCAGCCGCCGAGGTGCGCAAGGCAGCAGCGACGGCCGTCGCGAGCAAAGACCGCTTCCCGCAGCGCGGGCGAGATCGGCTCACGCTTGGCGGGGCTCAGGAGCAGCAGTTGTTCGACCAGCCAACCTGACCCGCACCGGCGCCTTTGTCGAGAAACCCGACGGCCGCTGCCGAGAAACCTTCCGTAAAAGTGGCCGGGGATGACGCCGTCACACAGGGCCTCAGCGATCAGGGCCGAAGCGCCGGGCTGCTCCAGCAGGCCGCTTCGGACGATCAGCGCGCGCCGGACCTCTGCCGGTAGCTCGGTGAGCGGCTCCCTTCTGCCCGTCTGCGCGGCGCGCTCGGCCTCCAGGGCGACGAGCGTCGCGCGGATGCCCGCTGCGGCGGTACCGCCGCGCTGCGCGCAGTGCGGCTTCGCTCGCTGTCCGCTCTTCCTGCAATCCGTGCCGCTGGCCATCGGCCGATGATTGCGGCGCGTGTGCGAGCACGAGGTGGTTTTCGCACCACTCGATGCCTGCCAAGATTATGGTTTGTAATTGGAAATTACACGTGACATGAACTACTGCTGACAATCTGCCAGCGCCGCAGAGTCGAATTCACGACACCGCGAGCCGACAGACACCTCCGCGCGTCCAACGCGGCGCGAGCACCTCTCGGCGTTTCCAAGCACCAATTCGAACGTGTCGGCCAGCTGCTCGGAGTAGCTGTCGTGGGTCTTGACCCAGCCGCACTCATAGGAGACGCCGCCCTCGGCATCTCGCTTCTCCACTTGCCAATAGCTGAAGCCTATTTTCTCTCTGCCCGGGAGCTGGTAGATGTGATGGAGCGCTCTGATCGTCATGTCGCGCGTGCCACCGTAGAGCTCGGTTAGGCGCTTACCGATCGCGAACTCACGATGGTCAAGCCTCGTGCGCGTGTGCAACTCAGTCAGAAGCGCGCGCGCCCGTTCGGAGAGCGCGTCCGGATCGCGATAGCCGCCGCAGCGGAGCGTGTCGAGATCAAGCTCAGCGCTACAGGCGGCCGCTGTTGCGACCATCGCTTCGACCTCGTGCGGGTAGAAGCTGTCGCGATAGCCACAGGCGTGGGCGGCCGCGCGCAGGTCGGTCTGCTCGCGCCAGATTCCCATTCGCCGGGCGAGGTCGTCGGCGTGCAGCCGGGCGAGTGCCTCGGCCGCTCCCTCCTCGATCGTCCATTTAGGGTGCGTTCGGAAATAGCTGCCGGAGCCAGAAGCGATGTGTAAGAGCTCGTGTGCGATCGTCGCTGCGGTCTCGTAGACCTCGTCGGGGCGGGCGGTTCCGCGCTCGGCGCGGGCGATCAGCGCATCGAAGCGGGGATGAAGGTGGATCTCACCGGCCTCCTCGAAACAGCAGCCAAAGGGCTTGATGCCGCGTTTGCGCTTGAAGATCTTGCTCCACTCGCCGTCGGAGCCGTGGCCAACGACCGAGCTCAGGTGGCCGCCGTTGAGGGAGTCGAGGAAGTCGTGGAAGGCATGCCCGTAACGGGCATCCAGGCTCGTCTCGTAGCGCTTGGTCGAGTTCGCTCGGTTCTCTGCCTGCTCGGGAAAGCGGGTCGCGATCCCGTTCGCTTCGCAGAGTCGTTCGAGCACCGGCCGCGTGAGCGAGACGGCGGCTAGGAACGGATGCGCCGCGGTGAGCGGCTCCGAAAGCTGGTACCGGTCCATTTCGCCGTCGTCGCTGTAATGGTCGGCGAAAAAGTCGCAGACCAACGTTCCGTACGGCATCCGCAGCGCCGCACGGGCGCACTTCGGCTGGCTCACTTCGGAATCGGCATGCAGTTTCGCGTAGCGGCAGGCAAGCTCGGCGTGGGAGGGTGCCCCTGCCCAGCGCGGCACCGCGTGCTTGTCCAGTGCCATCGCGCGCAGATCGTCGTCGGAAAGCGCGACGGCGTCTTTTTGCCGGTAGGCGAGGAGCTTGCAGAGCTCGGCGCGGCTGTAGTCGGCGAGCACGCCCGAGCGCTGGCCGGGGCCGAGCGTTGAGATCAGCGCCGCAAGCTCAGGGCCAGGCTGTGGGCGAAAAGCGGCAGCCAGGGTGAGGCCCTGCTCAACGGCTCGGTGACTCTTCTCTAGCCAGACCGCGATCCGGCCAAGCGAGTCGTCCTTGCCGTCCTCGTACGCGTCGCGGTAGAGCTCGATCCAGGGCCGATGCGCGTTGGCGGCCTTCCACTCGGCGGCGGGGACACCGGCGGCGGCAGCAAGCACCGCTTCCAGCGCCCGCCGAGGCGCCTCGGCACCCGTGTACTTACGCGCCGCCCAATCGCCATCAAGGAAGGAACGGGCCTGTATAAGTTGGGCCTCGTCATCCGGCCAGAGCAGCGCCAGCTCCGCATCGGTTGCCTCCGGCCCGGCCGGATAATCCCAGGCAACAGAAGCACGTGAACGCCGCCGCAGCCGTGCCAGCTGGTCTCGGGTGCACCCGTTCGCTCGTAGCGCCATGCATCGAGTGTTAGCGACCGGCGAGCCGACGAGCGTGTTTTCGCAAATGCATCGCTTCGCCGTCGCGTTGCAGGCCGCGTTCGAGGCGGACGTCGTAGCGGAGCGCTGACCCAGACTGCGAAGTCCCAGTACCTCGCCCTCGTGTGCGGTGGGCGGGTTGCCGCGGCGGCATCGGTCTGCGGAGCTTGCAGATTGATCGGTAGTTGATGAGACTCGGGCGGTGCGCGACCGCCTAGGAGCGCTTCGTCCGCGCGGGTCGCTCTGGCAGAACGGCGACTTCTTCTCCGTGTGGTCGGCCGCGACGGTCAGCCAGTTCGGTACGCAGGTGAGCCTGCTTGCGCTGCCGTTTGTTGCGATCACGACGCTGAAGGCGACGACGCTTGAGGTGGCGGCGCTCGGAGTCGCCGAACTCGTGCCGCTCCTGCTGTTCGGCTTACCGGCAGGGAGTGCGTGCCCGACCGCACGGTCTAGCGCCGCGCGGCATCATCGGCGCCTAAGCTCCTTACCCGGTCCCTGCCTTGTTCAGCTTCGATCCGAAATCTGGCCCTTAGCCGGTCGAACAGCAGCCCGGAGGCATCGTGTGCGAACTGAACCAGCTCCGGACGCGCACCCTCCCACACGGCTCGGACAACCGCGGATGCCACCGCTACGAAGAAGGCTGCCCCAGCAGCGGCGAGAGCGGCGGCTGCCGGTCCCAGTGTCCCATGGGCTGCCAGGAACACAGGACCAGCACCACACGTAACGCCTACGCCGGTTATCGCAGCATCGCGCTTCAACCCGACAGCCCCACCCTTCTGGCCGGTCGGAGAAGTCGCCCTGTTTTCGCCCGTCCCGGGCCGGGACGGAGAACGACCTCTCCTTGTCCCGGCCTCGCTGGACCCGGTATATGGTGCTATGCGTGTGCCATCAAGGATAGGCGTAGACGCTCAGTCTCGTCAAGCGTTACGGCGCCGAGCGTGCCAACCGCTCAGCCTGTCCTACGCCGTCCGCGTGGTGCGCGCGGCTTCCGCCAACGCGCCCCGGCGTGCGTGCGCGAGTCCATTCAGGCTAGAGAAACGGCATGACGTCAGTCCAGCCGCGATCGGGCGAGAAGGAAAGCGCCTGGGCCAGTGATGCTGGAATAACCCCTGACGGTCTCCTAGTCGAACAGGTGGCCCCAGTGCGTGGCGACGATGAGGAGAAGCCCGCCGACCGCCAACAGTATCCCTGCGACCGTCATCCTGAATCTGCTCGGCGCCATCACAACGAACTTCAAGGAGATGTGCCACTTGTTCACTTGAGTGAGGGAAGCCGACGCGATCCAAACTCCCGCGATCAAGACGAGCAGGAAGGCCAGCTCGGCGAGCTTGACTGCGGTCGGATGCGCAAATCCGAGAATGAGGCTCATTGCAGATAGCTATAGCAAGCTACTGCTCGTGGGAATCGAGGAATCCGCAGATCGGAACAGAGCGGCCGTTGAAATCACGCTGGAGCACGGTGCGCTGGCCCAGTGCTCAGCGGCCGAGCGTGGCCCGCGGTTAGGGGATGACCGTCAAGAGCTTGCAGAGGGTGTTTCCCTGACCAGCCGCGCCGACCTGCACTCCGATGAGATACACGCCGGGCCTGAAAAAGTCCGCAGGCGCGCGCAGGTGGTTGAAGATGCGGTGCTGGTCGTCCTGCGTCGGCAGGGCGGTCGCGAAGAAGAGCACGTCGCTTGCCTTGCCGAGCGGGACGGCGCCGAGGGCGACGTTCCAGACGCCCGCGCTTAGGTCCTGCCTGGTCGAGCTGGAGTACCAGAGCGTCACCGGCTTGCTCGCTTTGATGGTGGCAGGGAACGAGAGGCTGACCTGCGGGTCAGTGGCAGTTGGGGTGCCGAAGGCGCGGTTGCAGGCTGTCTTGAGGGCGGGCGCAGTCGTCGTGGTGGTGGTGGTTGTCGTCTTCGGCGGTGTGACCGGTGTCGGGTTGTTGGCGCGCACCGTCGCCGGGCCGACGCGGACGATCTGGCAGCTCGCGGCGTCCCCGCTAAACGAGGCCGCAGCTGCACAGACGCGATAGACGCCGCGTGGCGGCTTTCGCCACGTCCAGCTCTTCTGCACGTGTTTCTGGTGCAAGGAGGAGAAGACGGCGCTCCCGGCTACCTGGTTCGTGCCCGTCGGGCCGTTGAACACGTTGATGCCGTACGTGAAGATGCCGGTGCTGCTGACCGAGAGCCACCAGGTGACCGGCTTTCCTGCCTTGACCTGGTAGGTGAGTGGCGATCGGGAGACGCGCGTGCCGCCAGGGGTCGGTTTGGAGAGGGACGTGAGGGGGTGGCCCGGGCCGCTGTTCTGCGTCAGCGTCGGGGTCGTCGTAGTGGCCGTCGTTGTCGGGGCCGTGGTCGTCACGGTCGTCGTGGCAGTCGTCGGTGTCGGAGTGGGCGTCGTGTCGAAGGCGGTCGCGAGGCTGCGCGCGTTCCCGGCGCACAAGAAGCCGCCGCAGGCCAGCGCGATCGCGACAGCGCTATGAAGGGCGATCGTTTTCATGGCCTCACAGTGGGTACTGGCAGCGCCGCGACAGCCTTGGGCAAGAGCCCCATGGGCGCAGAAGACCGCAGGCTCAGGCTGCGAGCAGGCCCTTCGTACCAAGAACGGCAGCGACCGACGCTGCAAACGCACGTGGACGTTACGCGCCCGTCGCGGACGGCCGGGAGGACGATGTGACCGGCCAGCCCGTGCCCAACGCCGCCTCGATCACCGGCTCGATCGCCACCACCGCTTCCCTCGCTCGGGCTTCTGGTTCTCGTCCACCCCTGCGTGTTTTCCCTCTCACTCCTACATGGCTTCTTCCGTAACCTGTCGCCAGCCTGTTGTCTGTGGATCGCGCACACACACGAGTGATTTCGGCGAACGTTCCCCGGCGTTCCCAGGGGCGTGTCTAACAGCGATTTGTGACCGTCACCCGCGGACCATGGGCCCTGGGGACTACCAGTTCCTTGGCGAGGTAGGTGACGGGCACGCGCGAGCTGAAGCGGACGCACACCCTCGCGCGGCGAATGCCGTGCGCAGTGTCATGTGTACAAGCAGAAAGCCGACGTGGCCGCTCTGGTCTCCTACGCTCGTCGCGTGGACGGCGAATTCCGCTACCTGTTCAACCAGCCGCCTCCCGAGCTGTCGGCCGAAGCGGCACGGCTGTTCATCGAGTTGCGCGACATGCCCGACGCAACGGAGCTCGGGTTGCCTTTGCGTCGGGAGGCGGCGCGGCGGCGTCGGCAGCGACGTCGGGAGGCGCGGTCGTTCGCGGTCTCGCTCGCGCTCGTCGTGGTCACCTTCGCGTTGCTCCAGTGGACCGCCCAAACGCTGCACGCGCGTCCGAGCGGCGAGCCCGCTGCGTTGCGCACCAGCCCACGCAGATGACGCGTCACGGCAGGGCACACCAGAGCCAGGTCGCGGCCGCGCACCTTCAACGTCCCCGTAAGGAGCCGCAGGTGCTGCGATGGCGTAGCGGCGGTATCGCGCGGCGTGTTACGCGGTGTCCGCCAACAACAACCGTCGTCTGAGCTCGCGTACAGCATCCGCCAGTTCCCAGGTCGGCGAAACCTTGACAGGAGCGCCGTCGGGGCCGGTCAGCGGGAATGCACCTACTCGGTCCAGGCCAACCAGCAGGAGGGGAACCTTGCCCTTGTGTGTGGCGGCGAGGCTGAGGAGCTCCCGCTGGAAGGCCGGGTCGGAGGGGTCGGCGACCTTGACCTGGAGTGCGTTCAGGTCCCGCGGGCCGCGCGCCGTGGGAGCTGCAGGGGCGGTGTCCTTTGGCGCCGGGTTGGTAGGCGCGGCTCCCACCGGGAGCTGTCCGCCGGACTCGGTGCCGATCGCGGCGTCGGTGCTGACGGGCGGGGGCTCCGGCGGTGTTGCCGCGGCTGAGGGCTGCTCGGCCGTCGCGTCCGGGTCCCAGTCGGGCTCGTAGTCGAGGGCGTACCGGTTGCGGCGCACGTGCAGGTCGGCGCTTCCCTGCTTGAACGCGAGCCGGAGCTGGTAGTCGGCACGCTCGGCAGAACCTTCGTAGAGGGATGCGAGGTCGGCCGCGTGCGAGCGGATCTCCGCGCGCAGCTCGTGCGCCGCGTCCTGTTCGCCGCGCGCGTTGAGCCTCGCGGCCTGTTCGAGCAGGTCGCGGACGGTGCAGGCGAGCTGCTTGGCCTGCTCGGCGGCGTGCGCATTGCTTCCGGGCTGGGGGCCGCGCTGCTGCATCGAGCGGGGCGCCTGGTGTTCGCAGATCGCAGCGGCGTAGTGCGTCCAGGTGCGGTTCCAGGAGCCGCGGCGGAGCTCGCCAGGCATCTTCTTCTCACTGACCGTGATCCGCAGTGCCTTCTCCACGATCTGCGCCGGGTAGCGCTGTTGGAGGTCGAGCACCGGCTGAATGAAGTAGGCAACGAGCGTGCGCGGCTGGAACTGCGAGCCCGTCTTTAGATGCTGGCTCGCCTGCTCGATCGCCTGCTGCACGAACAGCGGACACGAGAGCTGCTCCCAGAGCGCCTCCGCGTCAGCCTTCGTGGCGCGCTTGTCCGGCTTCGCCAAGGTGGGGGAGGGCAACACGGCGATCATCTCGTCGTCTGCCGCAAGCGGAACAGGAGCGGACGCAGACTCTGGCGATGTGACCGCGACCAGACGGGACGGGTACCGGCCGCGGCTCTTGCCATCTGTCGCAAGCGAAACAGGAGCGGACGCAGGCTGTGGCGATGTGACCGCAACCAGACGAGACGGGTACCGGCCGCGGCTCGTGCGCGTCGGCCTGGCGCCGGGCGCGGCCGGAGCCTCGTCTTGAGCCGCGGCCAGCCGACGCGGCGCCGTCGGCTGCGGCCGCTCGACCACCCCGGCGGCGCCTTGCCCCGACCCCTCAGGGGGGCGAGGCTCGCGCACGCTCCCATCGGCGGCAGCCTGCGGAGGCAGCTGGGCACGGATGGTGAACACGGCCGGGCGGGTCGAGCGGTCTTCGTGCAGAGAGATGTGGCCGAGCTCGGCGAGCAGCCGCAGGGAGGCGACCGCCACGTCGCGCTGCACAGAAAGCAGCTGCTCCAGCTCCTTGCGTGTTGCGGCGAGCTGGCCGCCGCTGTCGAGAGCCGCGACGAGCATCAGCGCCGCCTTCAGCGTGATCGGGCGCAGGCGAGCGTCGAGGATGCGACCGGCCCACTCGTCCGCGCCCGGCCAGCGCAGCGAGCGATCGCCGCGAGCGGTGATCCGGATCTCGTACGGCTCGGCGAGCAGCTTGCCCGTCTTTGGGTTGCGCCGCGCGGGCTTGTAGGGCTGTTGCTTGCACTTGATCAGGCCGCGGCGTGCGAGCTCGCGCCGGGCGGCGCGGATCGCGCTGTGCTTGGCGCCGTTGCCGCACCAGCCGCGCGCGGTCAGCATCGGCGCGAGCCGCCTGTTCGGGAGCTTGCACCAGCCGAGGCTGCCGCGGCACACGTAGACCGTGAACAGTTGAAGCTCCGCCGGACCCAGGTTGCGCCCCCGCTCGTCGCGATTGCCGAGCGCGTCCGCAAGCCAGGATAATTGTCGTTGAGAAAGGCGAGTCATCGAAACCTCCAGATCGCTAGCTTGCAGCGACCGTAGGGAGGTCAGCGCGTGCGCTCACGGTTTTCGCGTAGATGCGCGAAGGCCACCCGAAGGCGGCCCTCAACGCAGCTAGCAGCGACACGGAGGCGTCGCGACTAAACGCCACCGTAGCGGCTGCACACGGCACGCACGACTCTCTCACCGCACTGGCTTCTTCGCTGCACTGCCTCTGCTCGCCTTGACTTCAGGTTGCGAGAACAGGCTGAGCCCGCAGGGCGAAGCTCACCGCTCCACGACGTCCTGTTACATCCATGGTCCAACAGGTCCCAAAGAGAGACACCTACATCCAGCAGTAGAAGACATCTAGTACTTCCCTGATCCTCAGCAGCGACCGCTGCCAAGGATCACCGGTACGAGCATTAGGCAGCGGCACTTGCTGCTCAGGATCACCGGCACGACCGTCGAGCCGGGTGCTTTGCTGCCTAGGATCATCGGCGCGAGCGTTTAGCGACGGCGACTCGCTGCTCAGGATCACCGGCAGGTCGGCGAGGGCGAGCAACAATAGCCCCATGTCCTGTGCGCACAGGCACGTTCACGACTCGCACGGCGGACATCTGGCTATCTCGCCGTGTTGCTCACGTCGGAATGGATTGCTCGGAGCATTTCTGGAGCAGAAGAGCGATTCTGGAGCATTCCCGGAGCGATTTATGGGTTACAAGAGGTGGCAAGCGGTGGGACTCGACTACCAAAAGCGTGCCCTTTGCAGCGTGAATGTGTGCAGGTCGTGTTGGGCATTCTCCAGAGCGCCTGGATCGCACCCAGGAGGTCGGCGGTTCGAGCCCGCCTAGCTCCATTGAGGAAGGCCCTGGAAACAGGGCCTTCCTTCTGTTCCGACGTTCAGCACCTCGTGCCCGTGCTCG
>Ga0265314_10001676_pt1 | contig 24130 bp, 22 predicted proteins | sample 4126metaG_FD_203106 | JGI IMG/M metagenome (GOLD analysis project Ga0265314, IMG submission 203106) | Rhizosphere microbial communities from Carex aquatilis grown in University of Washington, Seatle, WA, United States - 4-1-26 metaG | ecosystem: Host-associated > Plants > Roots > Rhizosphere >... | reverse complement strand
ACCCGCCGACGTACTCCTGATGGCGCTGCAGCTTGGCGCGAAACGCGCTGTCGGTGCGGTCGTAGAGCCGGTTGGCGATGCGCGTCGTGTCGCCCTTGTGAAAGACGTAGTAGCCGACCGCGCGATCGGGCAGCCCGAGGACGCGCGCGCCGCTGGCGACCAACTGCGCGTTGGCCGGATGCGTGACGTCTTCCTTGCCGATGCGCGCGAACGACGCGCCGGCGGCGCGATAGGCGTCGGTGCGGTACAGCGTCAGGCACGAGCGCAGCCACGGCGTGCCGCCCGAGGTCGAGCGGCCGGCCCAGCGCTGCAGCAGCGGCGCACTGCGCGCCGCCAGCGCCGCCAGCCACGCCAGGCCGTAGGCGCGAATCGTCTGATGCCGCGACCCGACGGCGCCATAGTCGCCGCGCCGGCACGCATCGAGGAGCATCTGCAACCAGCCGGGCCGGTGCACGTAGGTGTCGGAGTGCATGACGAGAAAGTACGGCGTGTCGACGCGTGCCGCGCCGACGTTCAGCGCCGCGGCGTGCGCGTTCGGATCCGCGTTCGGGACCCCGGTGTCGACACAGGTGATCCACCGCAAACCGCGCAGATAGTCGAGCGACGCGTCGGCCGACCCGTTGTCGAGCACCAGCACGCGCGGCGCCGTGGCGCTGTAGCGACGGATCGAGCGCAGACACAACCGAATCGCCTCGAGCGTCTGGAAATGCGGCACCAGCACAGTGACATCGGCCTCGGTCATGGCGATCACGCGGCGCGCCGCGCGCCGGACACTTGGCGCGCCGGCGCGGCGAAAGCAAGAAAGCATGGAGCGGCGGCGCGGGCCGCGCGCGCGCTCAGGCGCGCACCAACTCGTCGAACGCTTCGACGCAGGCGAGCGTGACGACGGCGGCGTGCGGATCGAGCTTGCGCATCGAGCGGCAGATGCGCTCGAAGGCGGCGCGGCGCACCTGCGGCGTGATGGTGCCGAAGCGCACGCGATCGAGATCGATGATCCACGCCTCCAGGCCGGCGGCCGGGCGGCGGATGAGGAAGTTCTGCAGATTGAGATCGGGGTGAATGGCGCCGGCGGCGAGCAGGCGTTGCACGGCCGCCGCCGCGGCGGCGCACGCCGCGGCACGCGCCGCCGGCGGTTGCGTCTGCAGATACTGCCAGAGGTTGGCGGCGCCCCACACTTCGCGCGTCACCAGTGCACCGCGGTAGACCCCCGGCGCATCCCACAACACCGCCGCGCCGAGCGGCTCAGGTGTCGGCACGCCGCGCTCGACCAAGATCAGCCCGGCGCGCAGCTCGCGAAACGGCCGCGGGCGCAGGCCGAGGTAGCGTTGCCCATTGACGCGCGCGACCAAGCCGCCGCGCCGATAGGGCCGCAGCACCGCGGCCAGATCCGGGCGCAGCGCGAAGGCGCCGACGCCGCCGCGCCCGCCGGGCAGCGCTCGCGCCGGCGGCAGAGTGTCGGCCGCCCAGTGGCGCAGCAGCTCAGCGATCTCCGGCGCGTCGTCGCGCACCAGCATGCGCAGGCGGCCGGCGGGCACCGAGACGAAGCCGGGCGGAGCCGAAGCCATCGGCGCGGCCCTCAGTGAGCCCGACCTGCGCTTGGACCATCGCGCTGGTCCCTGCGCCGTGGGCTCGATCCCAGAAACCCCGGCAAGGCGACAGGCACCGGCGACGGCTCGGGAAGCGCGCGTTACGCCTGCAGCGGCAGAGCCTCGTCGATCAGCATCACCGGAATATCGTCCTTGATCGGATAGAGCAGTTTGCAGCTCTGGCAGGTCAGGCCGTCGCCCGTCGGCGTCAGCTTCACCTCGCCCTTGCACTTTGGGCAGGCGAGGATGTCGAGCAAGTCTTTATTGATGGCCATGCGGGGTCTCCTCAGCTGGGGGTGCCGCGCGCCCGATGCGCGCGATGATCGCATCGAGCAGTTCCGCGGCGTGATCCACGGCAGGGGCGATGCGTAGCGCAACCAGCTTGCCGGTTGCAAAGGGGAAGGCCTCCAGCTTGACGAGGTCCTTCTCGGTGGTGACCACGACGTCGACGTCGTGGCCGCGGCGGGCGATCTGCTGCCACTGCTCGCGCGTATAGACGTGGTGGTCGGGGAATTCGAAGACCTCCTCGATCGTCGCTTCCCAGCGCCGCAGAATGGCGTAGAACCCGTCGGGACGCGCCACGCCAGACACGGCGATGACGCGACGACCGGCTAAGCCGCCCATCGGACGCGGCTGCCAGCGACCGCGCACGGACTCGACCAGGCCGATGGCGTCGAGCCGCGCGTTGAAGGTCGGCAGGCGCGGATCCGGCGGCGGCGGTGGCGGCGGCTCGTCGTCGCGCGCCATGAGCACTACCGCGTCGGCGCGCGACAGGGCGCTGAGCGGCTCGCGCAGCGGGCCGGCCGGCAGCAGCGGGCCGCGCCGCCCGTCGAGCAGCACCAGATCGAAGTCGCGCGCCAGGGCGCGATGCTGGAAGGCGTCGTCGAGCACGATGACGTCGCAGCCCAGCGCGGCGGCCGCCGCCGCGCCGTCGCGGCGGCGCGGCGAGGTAACCACCGGGCCCGGAAACAGCTTGGCGAGCATGACCGGCTCGTCGCCTGCGACGGCCGGGCTGACCTCCGGGCCATCGCCGCGCGACACCACCGTGACGCCGCGCGCCGAGCCGCCGTAGCCGCGCGAGACGATGGCCGGTTTCGCGCCGCGCGCGCGCAGCTCGCAGGCCAGCCACAGGGTCATCGGCGTCTTGCCGGTGCCGCCGACCGCCAAGTTGCCGACGCTGATGACCGGCACCGGCGCGCGGCGGGCGCGCAGCACGCCGAGCCGATAGGCGAGCCCGCGCGCCCCGACGCCGAGGCCGAACAGGCCACTCAGCGGCCGCAGTGCCAGCGCGCCGGCTTGTCCGGCCGCGCCGCGCCGCTCCCACACTGCTTCGAGCGGGCTCACGCCACCCCCAACAGCGGCGCGATCAGCTCCCAGGTGCGCTCCAGCGATTCGGCCCGCGCCGCCGCCACGGCGCGGCCGCGCGCGCCCGCCGCGTCGGCGGCCTCGCGCCGCGCCAGCAAGCCGTCCCAGTACTCCGCCAGCTCGCCCGGCGTGCGCACGACCTCGGCGGCGCCAGCATGACACAGCGCTTCGGCTGCGGCCGCGACGTTGTCGGTGTGTGGGCCGAACGCCACCGGGCGACCGGCCACGGCCGGCTCCAACACGTTGTGGCCGCCGATACCTGCGGCGATGGTGCCGCCGACGAACGTCACCCACGCCACGGGCAGAAAACGCGCCAACTCGCCGAGCGTGTCGAGCAGCAGTACCTGCGCGTCGGCCGGCACCTCTGCGTCGATCGCGCTGCGCCGCAGCCAGCGCACCCCGGCGGCGCTGAGCAGCTCCGCCACGGCATCGAAGCGCTCCGGCCGGCGCGGCGCCAGGATCAGCAACGCGTCGCGGTAGACGCGCCGCAGCGTCGCGAAGGCCTGCAGCACCAATTCCTCTTCGCCCGGATGCGTGCTGGCGGCGAGCAGGATACGGCGCGCCGCCAACCCGTCGAGCGGTGGCGCTGCGTCGACCGGGGCCAGGCGCGCCGCCTTCAGCGAGCCGGTGACGCGCACGCGGTGCGGCGCGGCGCCCAGCGCGATGATGCGCTCGGCATCCTCCGCCGTCTGCATGCCGAACGCCTGCACGCCGGCGAGCGCGGCGCGAAACAGCGGGGCGGCCCAGCGATAGCGCTCGACGCTGCGCGCCGATACGCGGCCGCTGACGATCGCCGCCGGCGCGCCGACGCGCGCTGCGGCGCGCAGCAGTCCCGGCCAGATCTCGGTCTCGACCACCAACAAGGCGCGCGGGCGCACGCGGCGGAAGACGCGATCGACGGTGCGCAGCGCGTCGACCGGCAGCAGCGTGGCGACATCGGCATGCAGCTCATCGCGTGCCACGCCGCGCCCGGTGACGGTGGTCGTCGACACCACCAATGGCCGCTGCGGGCAGCGCTCGCGCAAACGCGCCACCAGCGGCGCGGCCGACAACGCCTCGCCCACCGAAGCGCAATGCAGCCAGAACGGCGGCTGCGCCAAGGCCGGTAGTGCGGCGCGGCCGAGTCGCTCTTCGATGCCGTCGGCCAGTCCACGCTGGCGGAGCCACGGCCAGGCCGGCAACGCCAACAACGCCGCGACGCCGCCGAGCCCGTCATAGCCCCAGTACGCGGCGCGCGCCGCCAACGGCGACGGCGGGCGCGCAGGCTGCGGAACGGGCAAGGCGGTGATGGGCGGCGACATGTGGCTAAGCGAATCGGACACGAGGGGGCGCTCTCAATAGCGTAGTCGTGATTTGCTTACGTCTGGACGGGAACGGGCGGCACCGACGCTTCGAGCGCGGTGGTCAGCGCATTGAGCCGCGTTTCGAGCTCGTCGCGCAGCGCATCGAGCTGCGCGGGCGTCGAATCGGACGGTACCTGCAGCGGCGTGCCGACCTCGATGCGCAAGCGGCCGAACGGCTTCGGCACGATCAACCGATCCCAGCTCTTCAGCCGCCAGGCGCGCGCCGCGACGTAGGCGGCGGGATAGATCGGGGCGCCGGTGGCCTTAGCGAGATGGATGACGCCGGGCTTGGCGACGTAACGCGGGCCGCGCGGGCCGTCCGGCAGCACGGCGAGGCTGTGCCCGCTGCGATACGCGTCGACCAATCGGAGGAACCCGCCGACCGCGCCGCGCGAGGCGGAGCCGCGCACCGTGCTGACGCCCCATGCGGCGAGCAGGCGGGTGGCGACCTCGCCGTCGCGATGATGGCTCACCATGATGCACATCGGCACGCCGGCGCCTATCACCGGCAGCATGAGCAGTCGATTGTGCCAGAACGACAGGATTACCTGCTCGCCGCGCGCCCACTGCGCGCGCAGCGCCGCGTCGCCGACGTACTCGACGCGCAGCGACGCCCTGAGCAGGCGCAGCAGGGGCCGCAAGAGCAGCGGCGCCAGATTCGCCAGCCGGGCGAGGACGCGGCGCCGCAGGGTCAGCCGCTGCGCGCTCATCGCACGCCCTGCGCGGTGCGCCGCGACGGCGACACGGCGCGCATCGCTGCGGGTCGCAGCGGCGGCGATGCGGCGTGGAGATGGCGCGGCGCGCAGCGCCTCATCACTGCCACGTCACCTCGACCGGATCGGCGAATTGCAGGTCGTGCAGCTTGCGATAGTTGCCGTTGAGCGCCAGCAGCTCGTCGTGCGTGCCCTGCTCGGCGATGGCGCCGCGCACCAGCACGACGATGCGGTCGGCGCGGCGAATGGTCGACAGGCGATGCGCGATGACCAACGTCGTGCGACCTTCCATCAGCCGATCCAACGCCTCCTGCACCAGGCGCTCCGATTCGTTGTCGAGCGCCGAGGTGGCCTCGTCGAGCACCAGAATGGGCGCGTTCTTGAGCAACGCGCGGGCGATGGCGATGCGTTGGCGCTGGCCGCCGGAGAGGCGCAGGCCGAGCTCGCCGATCATGGTGTCGTAGCCCTCGGGCAACTCGCCGATGAACTCGTGCGCGTGCGCGGCCCGCGCCGCCGCCTCGATGGCCGCCATCGGCTGCTCGATCGAGCCATAGGCGATGTTGTTCTTGACGGTGTCGTTGAACAGGAAGGTGTGTTGCGTCACCAGCGCCATCTGCTCGCGCAGGCTGTGCTGCGTGACGTCGCGCACGTCGAGATCGTCGATGCGAATGGCGCCGGCCTGCACGTCGTAGAAGCGCAACAGCAGATCGGCGAGCGTGCTCTTGCCGCCGCCGCTCGGGCCGACCAGCGCCACGACTTGCCCGCGGCGCAACGTGAGCGACACATCGCGCAATACCGGCTCGGCTTGATAGGCGAAGGTGACGCGATCGAAGCTGATGCGGTCGCGCATCGGCGGCAGCGCCTTCGCGCCGGGCCGATCCGGGACTTCCGGCACCGTGTCGAGCAGCTCGAAGACGCGGTCCGCCGCCGCCAGGCCCTGCTGAATGGTGCCGTTCGCCTTCCCAAGACCCTTGAACGGGTCGTAGAGCAGGAACAGGGCGGTGAGAAACGCGAGAAAGGCGCCTTGCGTGCGTCCGCCGACCACGACGCTGTAGCCGCCGTACCAGACCACGCCGGCGATCCCGAAGGCCGCCAAGATCTCCATCATCGGCGTATTGAAGGCGCGGATCCGCGCCACGCGCATCGCCGTGCGCTGCAAGCCGCGGCTCTCCGCCGCGAAGCGCTCCTTCTCGTAGGTCTGCATGTTGAAGGCCTTGACGACGCGGTTGCCCTGCACGGTTTCCTGCAGCAGCGCGGTCAGCAGCCCAAGGGTGCCCTGCAGCTTGCGCGCGTGCGCGCGCATGCGCTTGGACAGCCGCACCATCGGCAGCACCGAGGCGGGAAAGACCACCACGCCGATCAGCGCCAGCATCCAGTCCTGGTAGAACGCGACGACCAGCAAGACGACGAGCGAGACGCCGTCTTTCAACACCGATGCGGCGGTGCCGGTGAGCGCCGTGCCGATGACGTAGACATCGCTGGTGACGCGCGACAGCAGGGCACCGGTCGCGTTCTGGTTGAAGAAGCTCAGTGGCAGATCCTGGATGTGCGCGTTGAGGTCGTTGCGCAAATCGTTGATCACTTCGTTGCTGACGTATTCCGATAGATAGGAGCTGCCGAAGCCGCACACCCCGCGGAAGATGAACACCAGGATGATGGCGATCGGCAGCACCTGCAGCACCGCGCCGTTCTTGGCGGTGAAGATGTCGTCGAAAATATAGCGGACGAGAAACGGCATGGCGCCGCTGGTCGAGCCGAACAGGATCATGCACGCCATGGCGCCGGCGAAGTACGGCCACACATACGGCCGCAGGTAGCGCAGCAGGCGGCGGACAAGCGCGCGATCCATAACGATTCAGGATACCAGGCTGAGCGCCAAATCGGCAGCGCGTACGGCAGCACCGGGTGACCCAAGCCGATCGCGCAATTCGGCCAGCCCGGCCGTCACCTCGGCGCGCCGGGCATCCACGTCGCGCACGGCGGCGGCGATCGCGTCCGGCGTCACCGCATCTTGAATGAGCTCCGGCAGGACGGCGCGTTCGAGGATGATGTTCGGCATGCCGATGAACGGCACGTCGACCAAGTGCCGGGCGATCCAGAAGCTCAGCGCCGATAGTTTGTAGACGATGACCAGCGGACAACCGAGCAGTGCCGTCTCCAGTGTCGCCGTGCCGGACGCGACGACCGCGGCGTCGGCGGCCGCGACGACATTGTAAGTGTCGGCGTGCGCGATCGGGAACGGCACCGCGTCGCCGCCGAGGGCGCCGCGCAACTCGGCTTCGCCAAGCGACTCGGCGAGCGCGACGATCGGTTGCCAGCCCTCAGCAGCCAGTTGGCGCGCCGCATCGCACATCGGACGGAACAGGAAGCTGATCTCTTTCTTGCGGCTGCCCGGCAACAGCGCGACGACCGGGCGGTCCGCCGCCAGACCATAGCGCGCGCGCGTCTCGTCGCGCACGCGCGTCGGCTGCACGACGTCGAGCAGCGGATGGCCGACGAAATCGGCCAGGGCGCGTCCGTTGGTGTTGTAGACCGACGGCTCGAACGGAAACACCGCCGCCAGCTTGTCGACGCGCTTGGCGATGGTGCGGATGCGGCCCTTGCGCCACGCCCACACTTGCGGCGCGACGAAGTAGAAGACCGGGATGCCGCGGCGCTTGGCCTGGCGCGCCAAGCGAATGTTGAACTCCGGGTAGTCGATCAGCACCACCAGTGACGGGCGCTCTTCGTCGAGGAAGCGCACCAGGCGCCGATAGGCGCCGAACAGCCGGCCGAGCGTGCCGAAGGTCTCGGTGAAGCCCATCGTCGCGACGTGCTCGGTGTCGACCAGCACGCGCATGCCGACGGCGCGCAGCTGCGGGCCGCCGATGCCGGCAACGTTGAGATTGGGGCGCCGCGCTTGCAGCGCGCGAACCAATGCCGCGCCGTGCAGGTCGCCGGACGGCTCGCCGGCGACCATCAGCAGGCTGAGGCTCACACGGTCTCCAGCGCCGCGCGGATGCGTTCCGCCACTTCCATGGCGCGGACCGCGGTGACGCCATCGACCAGCGGCGTCGCCCGGGTGCGGACCGAGGCGACGAAGGCCTCGATCTCGTCGAATAGCGGATCGGCGTCGCTGAAGTGCTGCTCGCTGGCGTCGATCGACGCCGCGCCGCCGGCGGGCGCCGGCAGGCGTCGAATGATGCGAATCGAGCGGTCGCCGTAGTCGACGGCGACATAGGTATCGGCCTGGAAGAAGCGGATCTTGCGCTCGCGTTTGGTGGCGACGCGGCTGGCGGTGACGTTGGCGATGGTGCCGCCGGCGAAGCGCAGGCGCGCGTTGGCGATATCGGCGCGCTCTGACAGCACCGGCACGCCGACCGCTTCGACGCGTTCCAGCGGCGCGTCGACGACGCTGAGGATCACGTCGAGATCATGAATCATCAGGTCGAGGATCACGTCGACCTCGGTGCCGCGCTCGGTGAACGGCGCGAGGCGATGGCACTCGATGAAGCGCGGCTTGGTGAGCACGCCGGCGAGCGAGCGGATGGCGGGGTTGAAGCGCTCCAGGTGACCGACCTGGAGAACGCGACCGCGCGTCGCGGCGCGTTCGACCAGCTGGCGCCCCTCGTCGAGCGTCGCGGTGATCGGTTTCTCGACCAGCACGTCGATGCCGTGGTCCAGCAACGCCGAGGCGACGGCGAAGTGGGCCGGGGTGGAGACGGCGATGCTGGCGCAATCGATGCGGCCGAACAGCGCCTCGACGCGCTCGATCGCCGGCACGCCGACGCGCGCGCCGATCGCCGCGGCGCGCTCGGCGTCGCTGTCGACCACCGCGACCAGCTCGACGCCGGGCAGACTGGCGTACTTCTCGGCGTGGAACGCGCCGAGGTATCCGACGCCGACCACCGCCGCGCGCACGAGCGGATCGCGGCGCTGCTCAGTCGCCATCGGCGTGCACTCCCACCACGGCGAGGTCGGCGGCGGCCGCATCGGCCAGGAACCGCTCGCGCTCCAGCAACAAGGTGCGCTCGGCTTCGAGCGCCAGCACCGCGATGCCGGCGGCGCGGCAGGTCTCCACCGTCGCCGGTCCGACGGCCGGCACGTCGAAGCGCAGGTCCTGTCCCGGCTTGCTGACCTTCACCGCCACCGCACCGCCGCGCGCCAGCGCACCGCCGCGCTGCAGGGTCGCGTCGGTGCCCTCGACTGCCTCGATCGCCATGACAATGCGCGACTTGACGACCACCGTCTGGCCGATGTCCCAGGCGCCGATGCCTTTCGCCGCAGCCAGCCCGTGGCGGATATCGGCCCACTCGGCCTCGCTCGGGTGGCGCGGCGTCAGCGCGCCGGCCGGCGTCAGAATCGAGCCGAGGAACAAGGTCGAGGCGACGACCGCGATGCCCTCGCCTTCCAGCTCTTCGGCGACGCCGCGGAGCAGCACGTCGTCGCCCCATTGCGTCAGCCGTGCCAGAAACCGCATGCCGCGCTCGTCGGGCGCGAAATGCTCGAGCAGCGCCGCCTTGCGAATGCCCCCGGCCATGACGGCGCGGCGCACGCCGGCGGACTGGAAGGCGCGGATGATGGTGTCGAGCTGGCCGACCTTGATCCAGGTGCAGGCCTCGACCGCCTCAGCCAGCGCCGGATCGGTCTCCCCCTCATGCGCGACCGCGACGACGCCGAGCCCCGCGGCCTTGGCGGTGCGCGCGAAGAGCAACGGAAAGCTGCCGTTGCCGGCGATCAGGCCTATGCGCTCCATCAACGGGGCAGAGTAAAGACTAATGGGGCAAGACGAAAGACCGCGATCGACGCGAGCCTCCCGCCGCCGCAGCTAGTCGGATTCGCTCGCTGAGCCTGCGTCGGGGCGCTGGCGTCTGCTCTCGCGGCAGACTCCGCGCTGCGAGGCCTCGACAAACGCCACGAAGCGTTCGACCTCCGCAATACCGGCCAGCTCGCTGCGCACCTGGGCGACGGCGTCGGCGACGCGCAAGCCGCTGCGGAACAGCAACGTGTAGGCGCGGCGGATGGCGCGTATTGCAGCGGTATCGAGGCCGCGGCGCTTGAGACCGAGGGCGTTGAGGCCGTGCAACGTCGCGCGGTCGCCGGTGGCGTTGCAGAACGGCGGCACGTCTTGCGAGACCATCGAGCCGGCGCCGATGATCGCCGACTCGCCGATGCGGGCGAACTGGTGCACCGCCGAGAGCGCGCCGAGCACGGCGAATGACTCGATGGTCACGTGGCCGCCCAGCTGCGTGCCGTTGGCGACGATATTGCGATCGCCGAGGAGGCAATCGTGCGCGATGTGCGTGTAGTTCATCAGCAAGTTGCCGTTGCCGAGGCGCGTCACCATGCCGCCGCCTTCAGTGCCGGGCTGCAACGTGCAGAACTCGCGGATGCGGTTGTCGTCGCCGATGATCAGCGCGCTGTCCTCGCCGTGGAACTTGAGATCCTGCGGCGCGGTACCGATCGCCGCGTGCGGGAAGATCGTGTTGCGGGCGCCGAGCGTCGTGTGCCCCTCGATCACCGTGTGCGCTCCGACCTGCGTATCCGCCCCGAGGCGCACGTGCGCACCGACGACCGCATACGGACCGATCGTGACGCCGTCGGCCAACTCGGCCGTCGGCGCCACGATCGCCGTCGGATGAATGACGCGTCCGCTCATGCCTGGCGCGCGCCGCGCGCCGCCTACTTCTTCGCGTTGTAGCGGGCGATGATTTGATCGGTCAGATCGAGCTCAGGAGCGCCGTACAGCACACTGCTGCTCGATTGCTCGAGAATGATCGAGTAGCCGTTCTCTTTGCCGAACTGCTCGATGACGCCCTGCAGCTCCTTGAGCAACTGCACCGTCAGCTCGTTGTCCTTCTGCTGCAGCTCGCCTTGCGAATCCTTGTAGGCGCGCTCGAAATCGCGCAGTTGCCGCTGGTAGTTCTTCTCCATATCGCTGGCTTGGTCGTCCTTCATGACCGAGCTCTTCTTCTCCAGCTGTTCTTTCATCGCGTCGAGCGCGTCTTTCTTCTTCTTCAAGTCGCCTTGCAGCCGGTCGACCTGCCCTTTGAACTTCTCTTTGGCCGACTTGCCGGCGGTCGATTCGTTCAGCGCGCGCTGCAAATCCACGTAGCCGATCTTCAGCGAATCGGCCCTGACCGGCAGTGCCAGGGCGCCAAGCAACGATAGCGCCACGGCCAGGGTCGTGCGGTAGCTCATGATGATTCCTCCTCGAAAGTTCTTCTCACGGTGGGGCGCCAAAAGAAAACTGGATGCGCTGCGTCTGGTCGCCTTGCTGCGCATTGATCGGGAAGCCGACCTCGATGCGCAGCGGACCGATCGGCGACAGCCAACGGATCCCGGCACCCACCGAGACGCGCATGTCGTTGAAGTTGATCCCGGTCGACGCCAGGAAGGCGTTACCGGCGTCGCAGAAGAAGACGCCTTTGATGCCCAGCGACTGCACGATCGGGAAGATGAGCTCGTTGTTGAAGATGAGCTGCTGGCTGCCGCCGATGACGTCGCGACCGGTGAGCTGCGCGCAGTAGTCCGAGATCTTCGGATCGCAATTGTTCTCGGGCGACGAGCGGTTCGGGAAGATGCTGTTGCGCGGGCCGAGCGAACGGACCTGGAAGCCGCGCAACGAGTTGATGCCGCCCGGGAAGTAGCGCTCGAACAACGGCAGCTCGCGATCGCCGGTGAAGCCCAGGCCGTAGCCAAAGTTCCAGCCGCTGGCGAAGGTGAGCTGGCCCAGTTTGGGGATCTGCCACACCGGCACGTACCAACGAGCCCGCGATTGCGCGTTGATGAATTGGCTGTCGCCGCCCAGCCCGGCGACTTCGATGGAGAAATCCTGAAACGAGCCGCTGGTCGGATCGAGCAGGTTGTTGCGCGTATCGCGGAACACGCGCGGTATGATCGAGCTGGTCAAGGACGAGCCCTGCGCCGCCTGAATGGTCGCCGCCGAGTTGCGGCTGACGTTGCTGATGGTCGAGTCCTCGATGCGATACTCGACGCCCAAGCGCGTATCGAGCAGTGAGATCTCGCCCAACGGTCCCAAGCGGATGACGTCCAGGCCGAGCGCCGGGAACGGATAGAGCGTGCGAATACCGCCGCCCGTCCCGCCGCGCGTGAACTCGTCGAACTGCAGCTCCCAGTTGAAGACGTCGACGCCGAGCGTCAGCGGCGTGTCGAGGAAGTACGGCTCGGTGAAGCTCAGGCTGATGTTGCGCCGAATCGAGCCAAAATCGGCGTTGAGCACGACGGCTTGGCCGCGCCCGAACAGATTCGATTCCGACAGGCGCACGTTGAACAGGAACGACTCACCGGAGCTGATGCCGGCGCCGGCCGAGAAAGCGCCGGTGTTGCCCTCGCGGACGTCGACCAGCATGTCCAGCTTGTCATCGGAGTCCGCCTTGCGGGTGGTGATGTTGACGTCTTCGAAGAAGCCCAACCGTTTCAGGCGATCCTGGCTGCGGCGCAACTTGGAGCCGGAGAACTGCTGCTGCTCCTGCAGCTCGAGCTCGCGGCGGATGACTTTGTCGCGCGTCTTGGTGTTGCCGGTGATCTCGATGCGGTCGATGGTGACGGCCGGCCCGCGCGTCACGGTATACGTGACGTTGACCTTCTTTTTGGCGGCGTCGATGTCGGTGTCCGGCGTGACGTTGACGAACGCGTAGCCGACGTCGCCGTACGCCTGCGTCACCGCGTTGATATCCTCGCGCAGCAGGCTGGGCTTGAAGATATCGCCCTCTTGCGCCTCGAACTTGCGCCCTTCTTCCCCCTCGATGTCCGGCAGCGTCTCGCCGGCGACGCGGACCGTCCCAAACGTGTACTGCTGCCCCTCGTCGATCTTGAACGTAACCTTCAGCCCGTCTTCCTGGCGGTCGATCTTCGGCTCGTCGACGCGCACGTCGATGTAGCCATTCTCGTAGTACCAGGCGGTGAGACGCTCGGTGTCGGTCTTCAGCGCTTCGCGGTCGAGATTGCCGGCGCCGGTGATGAACGAGAAGATCCACTTCTCGCGCGTCTGCATGATCTTCTTCAGCTCGCTGTCGGAGAACTTCTCGTTGCCTTCGAACTCGATGTCGGCGATGCGAATCGGCTCGCGCTCATCGATGATGAAGCTGACGTCGACCTCGTTCTCGCCGACCGGCGTGGTCTCGTAGCGAATATCGGCGTCGAGATAGCCCTTTTTCTCGTAGGCGCTCTTGGCCTCCTCGACACCTTTGCGCGCCTTTTCGGGATCGAGGATGGTGTTGGGGCGGATACGCAGCATCCCCTCGAGCTCGTCCTTGTCGATCTTCTTGTTGCCCTCGATCTTGACGGCCCGCACGTACGGGCGCTCGTGCACGTCGTAGGTGAGGACCCACTGGCCGTTTTCTCTGTCGGCGGTGGCGCGGACGTCGTCGAAGAAGCCCATCTTGTAGATGGCGCGGACGTCGTCATCGACCAGTTGGTCGCTGTAGGGCTTGCCGGCGGCGGCTTTCAGCTTGACGCGGATCGCTTCGTCTTCGACGCGCTGGTTGCCGGCGATGACGACGCGGTCGATGCGCACGCCATCGACCGGGACGTCGGCCGCGGTTTGACCCTGTGTGCGCAGCGCGTGGAGCGCTAACCCCACGACTACCCCGGCGACGACGAGGGCGCGCACGCACTGATTCCTGCGATGTGGCAAAACGCGGGACGAGTACCAGACGGTCTGGAGACAGTAAACCTGAGGCGGGAGCAGGAGTCGGGGATCGCAGGTCCGGGGTCAGGCGCAGAATGAGGTATCGAGCCCGGATTCCGGCCGGGCGGCGAGCCTAGTTCGCTTTCGGGCCGGTGCGACCGACAGCCGCCTCGCCTACTCCAGGCGTCCGTCGCGCATGCGCAAGGTACGGTCGGCCAGAGCGGCGAGCCGCTCATTGTGCGTCACGATCACCAGCGCGATGCCTTGGTCGCGCTTGAGCCCGAGCAGCAGCTGATGCACCTCGTCGGCGGTGGCCGGATCGAGGTTGCCGGTCGGCTCGTCGGCCAGTACCGCGCGCGGCTCCAGCACGATGGCGCGCGCCACGGCGACGCGTTGCTGCTCGCCGCCGGACAGCTCGCCGGGCTTGTGCGTCAGCCGATGCCCGAGGCCGACCTGGGCCAGCACGCGCCGCGCCCGCGCGGCGGCGTCGTCCCACGCCAAGCCGCGGATCAGCCCGGGCATCATCGCATTCTCGAGCGCGCTGAAATCAGGCAGCAGATGATGAAACTGAAAGATGAAGCCGATCTCCTTGTTGCGCAGCGCAGCGAGCTCCTTTTCGCTCAGTCGAGCCAACGCCACGCCGTCGAACGCCACCTCGCCGGCACTCGGGCTATCGAGCGCGCCGAGGACATGCAGCAGCGTGCTCTTGCCGACGCCGGACTGCCCCACCACGACGACCGCCTCGCCGGCGGCGACGTCGAGATCGAGGTCGCGCAGCACCACGACGCGGTTGCTGTCACCGTAGGTCTTGCAGAGGCCGCGCGCGCGAATGAGCGGCTCAGTCATAGCGAATCGCCTCGACCGGAACGAGGCGCGACGCCTGGCGCGCCGGATAGGTCGCTGCGACCAGGACGATCAACAGCGACACGCCGACCACCAGGGCGAAGTAGCTGGGATAGATCTGCACGGGCAGCCGGTCGGTATAGAAAACACCGTGCGGCAAATCGAATGGATAGTGTCGCAAGCCGATGCACACCAGGAATCCCAAGATGCTGCCGGCGGCCGTTCCGACGCCGCCGATGATCAGGCCCTTGGACAGAAATATCTGCGCGATGCCCCAGCGTGTCGCGCCCATCGACTTGAGCACGGCGATGTCGCGGCGCTTCTCCATCACCACCATCACCAGCGCCGCGACGATGTTGAACGCCGCCACCAGCACGATCAGCAGCAGCACGACGAAATACACCGTCTTCTCCAGGCGAATGGCGGCAAACAAGTTGAAGTTGAGGTCGCGCCAGGACTGCACCTGGTAGGGGAAGTCGAGCCCGCCGGCGACGCGGTGCGCCACCGCATCGGCGCGGTCGAGCGCCGTGGCGCGCACTTCGATGCCGCTGACCGCGTCGCCGAGCTGAAAGAAGTGCTGCGCCTCGGCGAGGGAGATGTAGGCGAGTGAGCTGTCGTACTCGATCATGCCGGCGTCGAACAGGCCGACGACGGCGAAGCGCTTCACCTTCGGCACCAGCCCGACGACGGTCGGGACGCCCGCCGGCGACACGACGCTGATCGGATCGCCGACCTCGACACCGAGTTGCCGCGCCAGCTCTTTCCCCAGGATGATGCCCGGCAGCTCGACCAGCGCGCCGCTGGCGTCGCGCTTCACCGCATGCAGCGTCGCCAGGTCTTCGACGTGTTCGCCCTCCTTGAGATGGTGCGCGAAGTCGATGACGCCGCGCGCTTCCGGGCGCACGCCGCGCAACATCACGCCGGCGACCTCGGCGTTGCTGGCCAGCATCGCCTGGCCCTCGACGTACGGCGATACCGCGGCGACGTCCGGCAACGCGCGCAGGCGCGCTTCGAGATCCGGCCGGATCGGCATGGCGGTGCCGTAGTTGGAGACGACGACGTGCGGCGTGAAGCTGAGAATGCGGTCGCGCAGATCCTCTTCGAACCCAGTCATGACCGCCAGCACGACATTGAGCGTCAACGCGCCAACGGCGACGCCGACGGTCGCGATGATCGTGATCAACGAGATGAAGCGCTCGTCGCGCCGCGCGCGCAGATAGCGCAGCCCAATGAACAACGGATACGGCAGCGCGCGCGGCACGGGCAGCGATTCCGATTCGAGCGACCGACGACGGACGTCAACGCCGCTCGGGGCGCATGTGCGGGAAGAGTATGACGTCGCGAATGGAGGGCGAATCGGTCAGCAGCATGACCAAGCGATCGATGCCGATACCCTCGCCCGCCGCCGGCGGCATGCCGTGCTCCAGGGCGCGTAGGAAGTCCTCGTCCATGGCGTGCGCCTCTTCGTCACCGGCGTCCTTCTGCGCCAACTGCGCCTCGAGACGGCCGCGCTGGTCGTCCGGGTCATTCAGCTCGGAGAACGCGTTGGCCATCTCCTGCCCGGCGATGAACAACTCGAAGCGGTCGACGAACGCCGGCGCCCGCTCGCTGCGACGCGCCAGCGGCGAAACCGCGACCGGATAGTCGTACACGAACGTCGGCTGGATCAGCTCGGGCTCGGCGAGGATCTCGAACAGGTCGAGCAACATGTAGCCGGCCGCGCCGTCGCCGTATTGCTTCAGATAGTTCTTGCGCAACGGCCCTCCGACGGTGTCGGCCGCCGGCTGCAGCACGGCAAGGTCGAGCCCGCGCACGCGCTCGAGCGGCAGCGCGCAGCGTGTGGCGACGTATTCCGGGATCGAGACGCGTCGCCACGGCGGCGACAGATCGATCGTGTGGCCGAGGTAGGACACCTGGCGCGCGCCGGCGACTGCGTCGGCAGCGCCGACGAACAGCTCCTCGGTGAGCTGCATCAAGTCTTCGTAGTTCGCGTACGCCATGTAGAACTCGAGCAGCGTGAACTCGGGATTGTGGCGCGTCGACACACCCTCGTTGCGAAACACGCGGTTCATCTCGAAGACGCGATCGAATCCGCCGACCAACAAGCGCTTCAGGTACAGCTCGGGCGCGATGCGCAAGTAGAGCTGCATGTCGAGCGCATTGTGATGCGTGACGAACGGCCGCGCCGCAGCGCCGCCAGCGATCGGCTGCATCATCGGCGTCTCGACTTCGATGAAGCCGCGCGCGGTGAGAAACTCTCGCAAGAAGTGCATCAGCTGCGCGCGCTTGCGAAACGTCGCCCGCGCCTCTTCGTTGGCGATCAAATCGAGATAGCGCTGGCGATAGCGCGCTTCGACGTCGGTGAGGCCGTGCCACTTCTCCGGCAGCGGCCGTAGCGCTTTCGCCAGCACGCGCAGCTCGCGCGCTTCCAGCGTGAGCTCGTTGGTCTTAGTACGAAACGGGGTGCCGACCACTCCGACGAAATCGCCGACGTCGGCGTGCTTGAAGCGCGCGAAGGCGTCTTCGCCCAGGCTGTCGCGTTTGACGTAGGCCTGCAGCCTCCCGTCGCGGTCTTGGACATGGAGAAAGGAGGCCTTGCCGAAGTCGCGTTTGGCCACCATGCGACCGGCAATCGCCACCGGCGCGTCGATCGTCGCCAGCGCGTCGGCCGCCAGCGGCTCGAACGCGGCGCGCACGTCGCCGGTAGTGTGCGTGGGCCTGAAATCGTTGGCGAAAGGGTTGACGCCCGCCTCGCGCAGCGCCTCGAGCTTGAGTCGCCGCGCGGCAATTTGGTCGGTGGCGTCTGCTTCCACGCAGGCTGCCTATGGGGGTGGGTAGTTGGAGTCAAGGCGCGCCGAGCCCACTTGTATCCGCCCCCGCGACGCCCGTATCCTCGCCGTCGCTCATGCACGTGACCATTCTGCCGCAACGCAAACAAGTCGAGATCGCCGGACGCCGTCGCGCTGCCGACGTCTTGCGCGAGCTCGGCTTCCTACCGGGCACGGCGATGGTGATCCGCGGCGACCTGTTGGTGCCGGAGAACAGTATGCTCGAAGCCGACGACGTCATCGAAGTCCGCTCGGTCATTTCTGGCGGTGCGCCCGCGCTCGACGTCGAGGGGCTCGCGCCGTGAAGTGCACGCGCTGCAAAGCGCCGGCGGAAGTGCAGCTGCGGCAGCACAACTCGAACTTTTGTCGCGCCTGCTTCGTCTTCTTCTTTCAGCGCCAAGTCGAGCGCGCGATCGAGAAGGAACGCATGTTCTCGCTCGACGAGCCGGTGCTCGTCGCCGTCTCGGGAGGCAAGGACAGCTTGGCACTGTGGGATGTGCTGATCGATCTCGGCTATCAGACGACCGGACTGCACCTGTCGCTGGGCATTGGCGAGTACTCCGACGCCTCCACCGACAAGACGGTGGCGTTCGCCAACGCGCGATCGCTGCCGTTGATCACCGTGAAACTGGCCGATCACGGGCTGGCGGTGAACGACGTCGCCGGGCTGACACGGCGCCCGGCGTGTTCCGCCTGCGGCACGATGAAACGACACTACTTCGATCAGCTTGCGGTCGATCGCGGCTTCCCGGTCGTCGCTACCGGCCACAATCTCGACGACGAAGCGGCGCGCTTGCTGGGCAACGTGCTGCATTGGCAGATGCCGTATCTGGCGCGCCAGCGACCGGTGCTGCAGCCGACGCATGAGCGCTTCGTCCGCAAGGTGAAACCGCTCTACCGCGTCACCGAGTACGAAGCGGCGGTGTACGCGTTCATGCGCGGCATCGACTACGTCGTCGATGAATGTCCGAACGCCATCGGCGCGACGCAGCTGACCTACAAGGACATGCTCAATCGCCTCGAAGCCACCAGCCCGGGCAGCAAGCTCATCTTCGTGCAGGAATTCCTGCAGCGCGCCCAACCCATCTTCGCCGCGGCGCCGGAAGAGCCGCCGCGCACGTGCGTCGGCTGCGGCATGCCGTCGTTTGGCGAGATGTGCGGCTTTTGCCGCTTGGTGCGCGAGACCGAGACCAAGCGGGAACGGCGCAACGCCGCCAAGGCCGTTCAATGAACGACGTCGTCGCCGCGGACGCGGTCATTGCCTCGACCCCCGAGGAACAGAAGCCGCTGCGCGCCGGCGAGTCGGTGTTGTTCATCGATCGCAAGGATCGCGAGTACTTGCGCACGCTGCGCGCCGGGCATCCGGTACGCCTGCGCGGCGGCAGCATCGACGCCGACGCGCTGATCGGTCGTCCCGAATGCCGCATGGTGACGACCAACAAGAACGAGGACTTTCTCATGCTGCGCCCGACGTACGCGCAGCTGATTCCCAACTTGCCGCGGCGCGCGCAGGTCATCTATCCGAAGGACATCGGCCCTATTCTGATCTTCGGCGACATCGGCCCCGGCATGCGCGTGCTGGAAGCCGGGACCGGGCCGGGCTCGCTGACGCTGGCGTTGCTGCGCGTTGTCGGCACCACCGGCTCGGTGATCTCGTACGAGATCCGTCCTGAGTTCATCGAGATGGCGCGCGCCAACGTGCAACAGTTTCACGGCGATGCGCCGCAGTGGACCGTGGTGCTCGCCGACGTGCGCGAGGGCATCGCGGAGCGCAATCTCGATCGCATCGTGCTCGACTTCGCCGAGCCGTGGACCGCGCTGCCGGCGGTGGCGGCCGCGCTACGTCCGGGCGGCGTGTTGGTGGTCTATCTGCCCACCGTCATGCAGGTGAAGCAGTTCGCCGATCTCGCGCCCGCCGCCGGCTTTGCCGCGCTGCAGATCAGCGAGACGCTGATGCGCCCCTGGCACGCCAAGGGGCTCAGCATCCGCCCCGAGCATCGCATGGTCGCGCACACCGGTTTTCTGATCGTCTGCCGGCGACTCGCAAACGAAGATTGACTGCTCGCGCACGGCTGGTGTAGCACCGAAAAGCGTCCGCAGCGGGCGCGCCGTGCATGACGAAGGACGCGATCCGTCACAAGGTTTGGACCCGCGTCACCGCCGCGGGCGTCGTGCGCTTCCCTGGAGCTCATCACCGCATTCCGAACTTCATCGGCGCAGAACGTGCCGCCAAGCTGCTTACGCAGCTGACGATTTGGAAGCGCGCCAAGGTGGTGAAGTTCGATCTCTCGGCGCCGCAAATCGCACTGCGCCGCGCCGCGCTGTCCGAGGGCAAGATCGTCTACCTCTCGGTGCCCGGCTTGCGCAGCGAGCGCTGCTTTCTCGAGCTCGATCCCAGTCGGCTGAGCGGGCACGCGTGGCGGGCCTCCAGTCTGCGCGGCGCGTTGCGCTACGGCCGGCCCGTTGCGCCACACGAGGTGCATCCCATCGATCTCGTCCTCGTCGGATCCGTCGCCGTGTCGCGCCAGGGCGCGCGCGTCGGGCGCGGCAGCGGCACCGCGGATCTGGAGTACGCGCTCTTACGGCGCGCCGGGAAAGTGCGCGAGTACACGCCAATCGTCACGACCGTCCACCCGCTGCAGGTCGTGGACGACCGCATCGCGATGCGTGCGCATGACATCCCGATCGACTTTCTCATCACACCAGATCAGGTGGTCGCGGCGCCAAGCCTGTATCCACGGCCGCGCGGTATTTTGTGGGATCTCTTGCCTGACGATCGCATTCGGGCCATCCCCGCATTGCGCAAGGGCCGCCGCGAAGGCCGCGGCACGCTGACCCCGGGTCAGATTTGACGCGCGAGCGCGCCGGCGTGCGTCTGTTGCCTCGCGCCGGCACGTCGGTTAGACGCTGTCGTTGATCTGCAATTCCCCACGAGAGGATCCACGATGGCGGACACAACAAGGGCGAAAGACGGCAGTGCGATCAAAGCGATCATCGGCTGGGGCGCCCTGGCGCTCTTCACCATTGCGTTCGCGGGGATCGTGATCTCCCAATTGCAAAGCACCGAAGAGTGGTCCGGAAAAACCAAAGACGCCATCGATCTGGTCCGCGGCTTCAAGCCTGACGGACAGCAAGACACGCTGGACGACCTGCTCAAGGGCTATTCGCTCAAAGCCAAAGACAAGGGCGGCTACGTCGGCGAGTTCAGCTGGAACTCGACCCAGAAAGACGGGCCCGAGTACGAAGTCACGCTGCTGTGGAAGGAAGGCAACAACCACCGCACAGCGCTGTGGCGCGTCGACCTCGACAAGCAAGCCGTGCGGCCGCAGGGCGACGCCGCCAGCCTGCCGCAACGGGCGCGCGACGGAACGGTCGGCGGCTGAGCGAGCCGCGCCCGCCGCTCAGCGGACGCGCTGCTGAAACGCCCTGACGCGGCGATGCAAGCTGATCGCTCGCGCCGCGTACTGGTCGACGAGCGCCTCCGGGCACGCGTAGATGAAGGCGCGCGTCGCGAGACCGATGAGCAGAATGTCCTCGATCCGCCCGTGAAAGAAGCGGCCGTCACGTATGAAGTCGTCGCGCACGACCCCATACACCAGTGCGGCCAGCAGGATCAGTTTCGGACCGAGATTGACGCCAGCCGAAAACAGCAGCCGGCCATAGACGTAGAGCATCATCGGCACGTAGCTGGTCAGCATTCGCCAGCCGGTTAATCGCCACGCGTTGACCAATCCGGTGTCTGCCAGTGCCGCGACAATGGCGATCGCCAGGCTGAAGGTACCGCGCCGGATCCATCCGCCCCACCAGCTCGCGGCGCGATTGAACATCCATAGCAGCGTCTTCCCATAGCGACGGACTTCGCGCAGGACACCTTTGGTACCGCCGCTTATCTGTTGGTCGAAGGACTCATCGTCGAGCAACAGCGGCAGCGGCAAATGCAATTGGCTCAAGGCCGGTATCGCCTCGATCGCCAAGACCGGCTGCACGAGCACGCTGGCGAGCGAGCTGAAGAAGAGGCCGATGGCGGCGACGAAAATCGCCAGATGTCCTATCAGCCCCCCCATGCTCGGACCATGCCCAACGCGGCCGCACTCTGTCAATGAAATGATCACTCGCTACCAAGCAACGAGCGCACAATGTCAGCGGACGCTATGCGCTCATGCCGGATGACACCGCAGTGACGGCGAGATGCCGTGCAAAGTGCCGGACGACAGCAGAAACCTTGTGGCATATCGCTTGCTGACCCATGAGCCGGTCGCCAGAACGACGCGCGACGGTTGGAGGCTTCGGAGGTCATGGACGACAACATGAGCGATTTCATCCGCCACCTGCGTAGGCAGCTCGGCATGACACAGGAAGAGTTCGCGCACTCCCTCGGCATTACGGTTGGTACCGTCAACCGGTGGGAGAACGGCCGCTTCCGCCCCAGCAAACTTGCCAAAGCGACGATCTTCGAGTTCGCGCGGCGCCACGGCGTCACCGTGCAGGGCGAGGCAGACGGACGCTCGATGGCAAGCGACGGCGACGAACCGATTCACTAACGGGTCGCGATCGCTCGCTCACTCGAGCACGCGAATCGCGATGCTCTTGGACATCCCGGGCTGGCCGACGACGTCGCGCACACGCGCGGTGACGATGGTATCGCCAGGGGGAAATGCGAGCTCGCTGCCGACACCAGGGCTCGTGCAGAATTGCGTCGTCGAGCGTGAATCGGTGAAAGCGTAGCTGAAGAAGCCATCGACGGTGCAAGCCTGCTGACCGGATGTTCGCGCATCGAATCGGCATCCAAAGTCGTTGATCGCGTCGCTCACCGCCTGAGAGCCGCCAAACGCTGGTGGAACCGTTGCTGGCACACCGCCGATCGGCAGCGGACTCGGCCCTTCATCGCAAACGGCAGCGCTGCCATCTCCGAGCGGCCGGGACACAATGATCTGAAGGTCCGGTAGAACGTTCGGATCGTTGGCATTGAAAGCAAACGTCGCAGTGCCGACGCGCAGTCCACTGATCCCTGGGCTGGCTTCAATGTAGATGATGAATCCGCTCGCCGGCCTGACGAAGGTCGGATAGCCGTCGTCTTGCGGACCGATCGACGCGATCGGCAGCCCGTCGGCACGCGCCACTCCAAACGCGGTGATTTCTGCACCGATGGTTCGCGGTGTCGCGCTGGGAGTCGGTGTCCCGGTGGCCGTGCGGCTCGGCGTCCAGGTCGAGATCGGCGTCATTGTAGTCGTTGGTGTACGGGTCGCAGTACCGGTTCGCGTCGGAGTTCCGCTGCGTGTGGGAGTCACCGTGCGCGTGCCGGTCATCGTCGGCGTACGCGATGCCGTCGCCGTCACGCTTACCGATGCCGTCGGGGTGGCAGACGGAGCTTCCGTTGGGCTCGCCGTGGATGTTCGAGACGGCGATCGAGTCGGCAGCGCCGTCTGCGTCTTGGTGTTGGTGTGAACTGGGGTAGGCGATGCAGTCGCCGTTTCGGTTCGGATGGCGGTTGCCGCTACGCTAGGTGTTGCAGTGGCGGTAAATGTTGCAGTGGGAGAGGGGAAGCGAGTGTGCGTCGATGTCGCGGTGAGGAACGGCAGAGGGCTGCGCGTCGACGTCGCAGTGGGCAACGGCGATCGTGTGCGCGTCCATGTTGCAGTGGCCAACGGCGACCGGGTGCGCGTCCATGTGGGCAGGGGCGATGGCGTGCGCGTTGACGTCGCCATGGGCAAGGGCGATGGCGTACGCGTCAATGTCGGGGTGGGAGATTGATAACGGGTGAGGGTTGGCGTCGGCGACAACGTAGGGCGATGACTCGGCGTCGGTGACGAAGTCACTCGGGGCGTGCCGGTGCTGGTCGGCCTCGACGATGGCGTCACGCTGCGCGTTGCAGTCGAGCTGCTGGTCGGGCTGGGCGTCCGCGTCAGCAGCACTGTGAACGTTGGACTGGCCGTCCGGGTTGCTGTCGCTGGCCGTGTGCCCGTCATCGTCCTCGTGACGGTAGCCGTTGCCGCCCCTGTCGCGGTCCGCGTCGTCGTCGGCGTCCGTGTCGGAACTACCGCAGTGCTCGTCAGCGTCGCGGTTGGCTGATGCGTCGGCGTGGCGGTTGCCGACGGCGAAATCGTCGACGTTGCGACCGTACGCGTCGCAGTCCGCGTTGGAACCGTCGTGCGCGTGGGAGAGCTCGCTGGAGTGCGCGAGCGACTCGGGGACGCCACCGGGCTCGGCATTCTCGTCACGCTCGCGCTGGCCGTTGCGCTTTGGCTCGGCGTTGTCGACGCCGTGCTGGTCTCCGTCGGCGTTGCGCTCTCCGACGCCGTCATGGTTGCCGTAGCCGTTCCGGTCGCGACTCCCGTCGCGGTAGGCGTGTCGGTCGGTTCCGCTGCTGGCGTTGTCAGCCCGGTATCCGTCGCTTCGGGGCTCACCGTGCGCTCCGGGCTCGGCGAGGTCGTGGCCGTCTCGGTCACGGCGACGACGGTGGATACCGCGGTCTCCGTCGCGGCGACCTGCGTCGCGGTTGCGCTGGGCGTCGACTGCCGTGAAACAGTAGGAGTCGCGCTCGCTGTCGCCGCCTGCGTCTGGGTGGCCGTTGCTGTCTCTTGTGCGCGCGTCGCTGCGCCGGTTGCCGTAGCGCCCACGGTAGTCGTCGCCGTGGCGGTAGTCGTTGCGGCAACTGGCGATGGCGTCGCCGCTGGCGAAACGATAGCGGCGGTCAAATCAGCGGCACTGACGACCCCGTCGCCGCTGACATCGCAAGGCGGCCCACCGTACAGCGCCGCCAAAACCGCTGCCGTGCGCTCCGCCGCCGATCCGCTCGCACAGTCAGGCCCAGAGTCTGCAG
>Ga0265314_10001675_pt1 | contig 24139 bp, 18 predicted proteins | sample 4126metaG_FD_203106 | JGI IMG/M metagenome (GOLD analysis project Ga0265314, IMG submission 203106) | Rhizosphere microbial communities from Carex aquatilis grown in University of Washington, Seatle, WA, United States - 4-1-26 metaG | ecosystem: Host-associated > Plants > Roots > Rhizosphere >... | reverse complement strand
TCTATCGAAACCGCCAAACTCCGTTGCGTGACCGCACGCCAAAGGCGATTTTCGCGCCAGCGCAAACGAGTCGGCATACCATGAACATGGTATGCGCTTTAGCCCGCACGCCGAACAAGTTCCGCAGATTGCTCCCAAACGGGCTGACCATGCCGTGATCTAGATGGGTCCGCAAGCACTTGCGCCGGGCGGGGTCCGCCCCCTGCGCGACCGGCAAGGCGCATGATGTGTGCTAGGATGATCAATCCGCGACCAAGCCGGCCTCGCCGCCCCAGAATGCAATGACCGCCGACCAGCCAACTTCATCGCGAACCGAATTGGGTTTGCACACGCGCAACGTCTCGCGTGCGGCGGTCGTGGGCTGGCTGGTGGCGTTCACGGCCATCGAGTGGCTGCGCTATAAAGCCGAAACATCCGGCCCGCTCACCGGGCTCGAAGCATTCGCTCAGGCCGTGCCGGTCCTCGAATTGCTCGAAATCGTATTCCTCGCCCGGATGATCGACTGGAAAGCGGCGCAGCCTCGCATCGGTCTCGGCGAGGCAGCCGCGACCTTGGTGGGGATCGCTTTCGTAACGCTGGTCGGCAACGGCAGGGCGATTTTCTCGGCAGGACTCCTGGCGTCGTATGCCTTGTGCCGATTCGCGGGCGACCGCCAACACCGCGCGCTCGTCATCGGTCTATTTGCCTTCGTGGCGCAGTATCTGTTGGACACGGGGCCGTTCCTTTGGCTGCACGAACTCGTCTCGCGTCTCGACGCATCCGTGCTGCGCGCGGTGTTGAACTTCGCCGGTTATGACGTCGGCGGTGCCGGAACCTTCGTCGCCCACCCGTCCGAGAACTTCGCCATCAACATCGTGACCGGTTGCTCGTCATCGCACGTCGTGGCGATCGTTGCTCCGGGATTCATCATCACGGTCCTGGGACTGCGCGGCTCGTTGCGCAGGTCCGACCTCGGCTATTTGGCCGGTCTGCTGGCGGCGACGGTGTGCCTGAATTGGCTGCGGCTGCTGCCGACGGCGATCAGCCGCGCCGGCTACCAGTTTTGGCACGACGGCACCGGCGCATCGATGCTGGCCGCGACTTACGCGGTGCTCGTGCTCGGCATGGGCTATTGGGCGACGAGGGAAACGAAGCTCGGGCAGGCTGCGCAATGACGCGCTGGTTTCACGCTGTCGCCGGCGCGCTGCTTTTGGCAGTCATCGGGTTCGGTTTCTTCCCCACACCACGGCCGCCGACCGTCAATCCACAAACACAACTCATCGACGTGATGGCCAAAGCCGGTTTGCTCTACGTGGACAAGAGACCGCTGCAGCAAGGGGAAGCGGCGCTGTCGTTTTCGCTCCCCGGCTGCGCCGCACCGGTTGAGGTGATCTATCTGCCCTGGATCAATCGGGTGTCGCCGTCCGCTCAGGCCAGGATCCACGCGGCAAGACGGCCGCCGCTGGTCATCCACGACGGCGAGGTGACAGCCGGCTTAGGCGTCGGCGATACCATGCCGCGCTGGATGTGGCTTAGGCTGCTCGTTGCGCTCAATCTGAAAGCCAATGAGCCTTGGACCTCGACTTTGCTGGTCGTGTTGTTTCCCACGGGCTGCGAAACCCCGGCAATCGACTGGGCCAGCCTTATCGCGGCGCCCTGACCGGCTTTGCCGTCGTCGAGTATCCGGCGCAGACGCGTCGTTTATGCGGTCGCCCTCAGTGCGCTGAGCGGAACGTCAAGCGTGTAAACAAAACCGCTCGGCTCGTAGGCCAGATGCACATGGCCGTTCAACTGCTGTCCCAAGGAATCCATCATGCGCGTGCCGAAACTTCGCCGCGTGGGCGTCTGAACCGCAGGACCGCCTGTTTCACTCCAAGTCAGGCGGAGCCGCTTCTGTTCGTCGTCGACCAGCCATTCGATGTCGACGCGCCCGCTGGGAACCGAGAGAGCGCCGAACTTCGTCGTATTGGTACAAAGTTCGTTGAAGGTCATCGCCAGGGCGATCACGGCGCCGGACGTAATGCGAAGGTCGGGGCCATGAACCGAAAAATGTCCGGCACCTTTGCTGTCATAAGGCTCGGTGGCACCACGAACGGTTTGCAGGAGGCTGGCATTGGCCCAACTGACCTGCATCAGCAAATCATGCGCTCGCCCAAGCGCGATTAAACGGCCCTCGATAGCCTGCTGACCATGCTGCAGGCTCGTCGCGGTGCGCAGACTTTGCGATGCAATCGCGCTGACCGTTGCAAGCGTGTTCTTAATCCGATGATGCATCTCGTCGAGGATGAGTTTCTGCAGTTTATCTGCCGCCTCGCGTTCCTTGGCGTCGATGCCGGCCTGCGCCAGTAAGGCCTCAGCGTCGATTCCCGCTTGCTCGAGTAATAGACGGAGGCTGTCGTTCTCTGCCGTCAAATTCTCTTGCGTTGGGGGGCGAAGCAGGATGGCATCCGCCGTTGGTCTCAAAACCCGTTCCATAACAGGCGGAACGATCGCGTCCGGAACGATAGCCAACATGCGCGCTCCCACCATCTCTTGCAGTTCGGCAATCATCCGTTCGACTTCCAACGGCTTACCAAAAAAGCGGCTATCCGCCGGCTTATCCGCATCCGAGAGTTTCACCTGGCCGGAGACCAAAACAATCTTTATCGCGGGCCAACGTTGGTGCACCGCATGGGCAAGTATTAAGCCGTCGATGCTGCCTGGCATTTGGATATCCGTGAACAGGAGTGCGATGTCGGAGCGTGATTCGAGGATTGCAAGCGCCTGGTCGGCATTGACGGCTTCAATCGCGGTGAACCCGGCATCTTCGACAATATCGACCGCACGCAAACGCAGCACGAGTTCGTCTTCGACGACAAGCACGTTTGTCGGCCGCACGGTGGACCTTAATGCCATGAAATGCTCTCGTTTGACTTGTTAATCCCTTTGGCAGCAATGCAAGGACTTGGGTCGAAACAAAATGGTCAGCAAAGGGCTTAAGTCTGCATAAGGCGCTCCTTTTCCCGGGATAGCCAGCTCATTTGGAGCTGTGCTTCGAGACGCCAATCCTGGCGTGAGCCATTATGTTCCACACCGGCGGGCCTCAATAAATGAGTACGCAGCCTCGTCGCGACGGCTTCTGCATCGGCGCGGGCGGGATCACGCTGTTCCCCGCAGGACGGCAGGACTTTCGGACTCGATTAAACGCGAAAGCCGCCCCGCGATTTTTCTCGCGAGGCGGCCCTTCGTTTAGACTGCGTTGGAGCGTTCAGTTCTTCTGCGCGTCGGCCGCCCCCGCCTGCGGATTGGCCGCGAGGTAGTCCTGGTAGGTCTTGCCGGCAAAGTTGTTCGGATCGGCGGCCTGGCCGCTCTGCTCCGGGGCGCCGTTGACCGGGGCGCTCGCCATTTCCTTGGTGCAGAGGTCCTTGAACACCACGACGCCTTCCGGGGTGTATTCCTTGGTCAGGCAGTTGCAGGTGCCCTGCACAGTGCTGCCCACCGCGTAGCCGCCCGCGACGTAGGCGACCGGATGCAGGTGCCGATGGCGCCACCAGACATAGTGGAAATGCGGGTGGGGGTGCACATGCGGGTGATAGATCGGGATGTAATGCCCGCCGTTGCCGAAGTGACCGCCATTGCCGGAATGGCCGTTACCGCCGTGATTGAGGACCATGGCATTGGCGGAGCCGGCGAAAGCGACTGCGGAGGCGAGCGTGGCGAGGGCGACGAGGGTGCGGGTGAAGGTGCGTGACATGGCGTGATCTCCTGGCTGGCGGTTAAGGTGTCCGATACCCATAAGTCGTCCGCCGGCCCGATCCGGTTCAAAGCCGCAATTGATAATTGCGGACCGCCCGCCAATCGTGTGGAATGGCCCACGATAACAAGAGCTAAACCGCCGCCCGAGGGGACACGTTTGACCGAGGTCGCAACGCTGCTGCAAGGCGCGGTGCAGGAAAGGCATGCGGCGCGCCGCCGCAATGCCCTGTCCAGCCTGTGGGTCCTGCTGTTGCTGGCGATCCTCACCTTCCTGGTCGTCTACCCCCTGCTCACGCTGCTGCTGGGCGCCTTGACCGACACCAACCCGGTGGTCGAAGGCCTCGACCTCACGCGGCTCTCGGTGAGCAACTTCCTCACCGTGCTGGCCAACCCGAACGTGGCCGAGGCGCTGGTCAATACGCTGATCGCCTGCGGCGGCGGCACGCTGATCGCGGTGGCGATTGGGCTCGCTTTTTCCTGGATCGTGGTGCGCACCAACACGCCGTTTAAGGGCTTCATCGCCGCGGCCAGCATCCTGCCGCTGTTCGCGCCGCCGCTGGTGGCGGGCGTCGCCTGGTCGATCCTCGGCTCGCCGAAGACCGGGCTGATCAACACCGCGTTCAAATGGATCGGGCTCGACTGGCGCGTCGACTTCTATTCGCTCACCGGCCTCGTCATCGTGTTCGGCATCTATTACGCGCCTTACGTCTACATGTTCACCGCCTCGGCGCTGCGCAACATGGACCCGAGCCTCGAGGAGGCCGCCGAGATTTCCGGCGCCAGCGCTTTGTCGACCATGTTCACGGTGACCTTCCCGCTGATCATGCCGGCGATCATCTCCGGCATGCTGCTGTCGTTCATCGTGATGCTCGGCATTTACGGCATCCCGGCCGTGCTCGGCGCGCCGGCCAACCTCAACCTGCTCACCACCTACATCTTCAAGCTGACCAACTGGTCGCCGCCGCTCTACAACACCGCCGCGGCGGTCGCGATCATCCTGATGGTGGTGACCGGCGTTCTCGTGTTCCTGCAGCAGAAGGTGCTGAGCGGGCGCAGCTACACCACGGTCGCCGGCAAGGCCTACCGGCCGCGCAGCCTCGATCTCGGTCGCTGGCGCTGGGTCACCTTCGGGCTCGGCTTGCTGTATTTGCTGATCGTGGTGATCTTGCCGTTGTTGGCGCTCATCGTTGCTGCTTTTCGTAAATTCATGTTCATACGTGACGCGGCGAGTCTATTTGATATGCGGCAATACTCGCTGATGCACTTCCACAGCATCTTCGACAATCCGTTGACGCTGAACTCGATCTACAACGCGGTCGAGGTCGGCGTCATTACCGCGCTATCCGGCGGCATACTCGCCTTCGCGTTGGGCTACACCATCCATCGCACGCAAGTGCCGATGCGGCGCAGCATCGATCTCTTGGCCACGCTGCCGGTGGCGATCCCCGGACTGGTGATCGGCGTCGCCTATCTCTGGGCCTGGATCGGCGTGCCCGGCGGACTCTACGGAACGATCTGGATCCTGGCGCTCGCTTTCGTCGCACGCTTCATGCCCGACACGGTGAAGGCGCTGTCGACTTCGTTCCTGCAAATTCACCGCGAGCTGGAAGAGGCTGCCTGGATCTGCGGCAAGGGCGTGCTGACCACCGTGCGCACCATCGTGCTGCCGCTGGCGAGCCCGGGCGTGATCGCCGCCATGACGCTGCTGTTCGTGCTGGCGATTCGCGAGCTCGGCTCGTCGCTGTTTCTCTACACCAGCAACACCATGGTGATGTCGGTGCTGCTGCTCGACTATTACGAAGGCGGCAATCTCGGCAAGACCGCCGCGTTCAGCCTGGTGCAGACCGTGCTCTTGGGCGTCCTCATCGGGGGCGCCAATTGGCTGTCGCATGGGGCGGCCAAGGGGAGCGTCGCCCGCACCGGATAATCGCGAGCATGATCCCGAAAAGTGGGAACCGGTTTTCGGAAAAGATCATGCTCAAACAAGAAGTCAAAAACGAAGGGAGGATCGTTATGACCACAAGAAGAAAATTCATGGTACTCGCCGGCAGCGCCGGCCTCGGCATGGCGCTCGGGCGCCCGGCCAGCGCGCAGGCGCAGTTCGGCTCCGCCGAGCTGATCGCCGCCGCCAAGAAGGAGGGCAAGCTCGTCTACTACACGGCGAATTTCGCCGAGGTAGAGCAGCAGGTCATCAAGGCCTTTAACAAGCGCTTCCCCGAGATCTCGGTCGAAATGGTGCGCGCGCCGGGCGGCCAGCTCATCACGCGCGTCAAGACCGAGGTCGCCGCCGGCAAGCTGTCCGCCGACGTGATCGACCATTCCGACCGTGCTTTGATGCTGCCGCTCGCGGACATCTTCCAGGACTACGCGCCGCCGAATGCCGCCGACTATCGCAAGGACGCGCAGATCGCGCCCAACCTGTGGCCGCGCGCCACGCTGGTCTGGTCCATCGCCTATAATACCGAGCTGGTGAAGACCCCGCCGAAGACCTGGTGGGACCTGTGCAAGCCCGAATACGACAAGATGACGGCGCAGGTCTTCGCCCAGTCCGGTGGCACGACTTGGACACGAATCATGTTCGAGCGTCAGGTATTGGGCGAAGACTACTGGAAGAAACAAGCCACCACCCACCCCGTGCTCTATCCCTCCGGCGCGCCGATGGCCGACGCCATGGTGCGCGGCGAGGCGGCCATGGGTCCCCTGCTCTACAACGCGATCTATCCAAAGCAGAAGGACGGGGCGCCGATCCAGATCTTCTTCCCGCCGGAAGGCGCCCCGGTTAATCCCTATTGCACCGGCATTCCAAAGACTGCGGCGCATCCCAATGCGGCGCGGCTATTCCTGAACTGGAACATGTCGGTCGAGGGACAGACCTTCATGATCAAGGAACTCGGCAACCTCACCTCGCTCAAAGAGGCGCCGGTCTATCCGCCGGGGTTCGATCCGAAGATCGTGAACGTCTGGCTGCCGAACTTCGATGAATACGTGAAGCTGCACGGACCGTGGGTGGCGGAATGGGATAAGACATTCGGTTATCGGCAGTAGGCGTATAAACTACCCATGACCGCCACCCTCGACGTCAGCGATCTGCGCAAGCAGTTCTCCATCGGCCGGCCGGCGATCGACGGCGTCAGCTTCGCCGTGCCGGCCGGAGAGATCGTGGTGCTGCTCGGCCCCTCCGGCTGCGGCAAGACAACGACGCTGCGCTGCGTCGCCGGCCTGGAGCATCCAACCGCCGGCAGCATCAGCATCGGTGGCCGCGTGGTGTCCTCGCCGGCGCACGGCATCCTGTTGCCGCCGCGCCTGCGCGATATCGGCATGGTGTTCCAGTCGTATGCCGTGTGGCCACACATGACGGTGCGGCAGAACGTGATCTACCCGCTCAAGCATCGCAAGATCACCCGCATCGACGCCGAGCGCAAAGTCGACGACGTGCTCGCCCTTGTCGGTCTGAGCGAATACGCCGACCGGCCGGTAGTCGCCCTCTCCGGCGGGCAGATGCAGCGCGTCGCGCTGGCGCGCAGCATCGTCTACCACCCGCAGCTCCTGCTGCTCGACGAGCCTTTGTCCAACCTCGACGCCAAGCTGCGCCTGCGTCTGCGCGACGACCTGCGTCGTATCCTGAAGGCCACCGGGATGACCGCCCTCTACGTCACGCACGACCAGGCGGAAGCAGTCGTGCTCGGCGATCGCATCGGCGTCATGCGCGACGGCAAGCTGCTGCAGATGGGCACGCCGGACGAAATCTATAACCGCCCGGCCGATCTGTTCGTCGCCAACTTCACCGGCGCCACCAACGAGATCACCGGCAAACTGCTTGCCCGCAACGGCACCTATGGCGTGGTCGAGGTCGACGGCGGCGAGACCATCGAGGCGACCTTGATGCAGCCGATCACCGTCGGCGACCCGCTACGCATCGCACTGCGGCCGGAAAACATCGCCATTGGACATAGCAACGGACAAGCCAACAGCTATGGCAACGGCGCCAAACCCTTGCGCGCGCGCGTGCTCGATCGCCGCTACCAGGGCACGCAGACCGTCTATGACATCGACCTGTTCGGCCACAAGCTCGAGGCGCTCGAACTCGGCACAGCCGCGCGGCATGAGGTCGGCGCCGACACGCCGGTGACCCTGTCGCGCGACGCGCTGTGGGCCTATCGCGACCGTGGCCCGGTGGTGGTGGAATAAACCCGGCCGTCCTCGCCTTTTTTGGCAAAACTATAGCTAACAGAGCGTTTATTTTTACGTGCAATTTTTTTGCGGCGCTCTAACCGATTTTTGCAACTACGTTGATACACTTATGTCTGCGCCGCACTCTCACAGATGTGCCAAAGCAGATAGAGGCGATCATGCTTGCCGCAATCGAACGTTTTCGCTCCCCGCTTTTTGCTCTGATGATGATCGGTTGCTGCTCAGGGTCCGCGGCAATCGCACAGGACGCAGCCTGGCACGTCGGCAAATCGTCCGGCGAAGTGTTCGTGACCCCCTCGGGCGCGCAGCCAGTTTCGATCTCCACCGATACCACCGTGCGCCCCGGCGATTACGTGCGCACCGGCCAGACCGGACGCGTGCTGCTCGTGCGCGGGCAAGAGTCGATGCTGATCTCGCCGAATTCCGTCATTCAGATTCCGATGGAAAACCGGGACGGAATGTCGACGACGATCGTACAGCGCGCGGGTGAGGTCCTGTTCGACGTCGAAAAGCGCAACGTAAAGCACTTCCAGGTCGACACACCCTATCTCGCCGCCGTCGTGAAGGGCACGCAATTCGAAGTCTCGGTGGGACGCAGCGAAGCGCGCGTCGACGTGCGCCGCGGCCAGGTCGAAGTGCGTGACTACAAGAGCGGCCAATATGCGCTGGTCAATCCGCAACAGTCGGCGAACGTCTCGGCGCAAGGCGCGGGCGGTCTCGCACTGAGCGGCTCCGGCGCCCTGAGCCCCGTGCAGCAAGGCGCCCCGCGCTCATCGCCGGTGGATGCCGTCGCCGCGCCGGAACAGCGCTCGGCCGCGGCCGAGCCATCGCGACAGCCGCAGACCTCCGCGGCGCCGTCGTGGAGCGACAGCGCGTTGAATCTCGTTCCGGCGGCAAAACCATCAGCGACCTTCGCTCGCAGCGACAGCGCGACGACGGACTCCTGGACGACGCGCATCATGCCGGCGGTCAAGAGTCTCGATCCGCGTTCGTGGCAGGTGCGCGCCGGAGGCACCGACTTCGATCTCGGCGTTCCCTTTGCCGCCGGAATGTTCGTTGCCTTCGCGGTCGCCGTGAAACGCGGCTGGCAGAGCCGCAAGAAAAAATAGACTTAAGCCTGAGGCCCGGCCGCGCCTGGGGCGCGCGGCCGAGCTTGCGATCCGACACGACGCAAATCGGGGGCGCGCGGGGGTGAAGCAGGTCAGACCGCACATTCTGGTGTTGTGCCTGCTCGCGATCGTGGCGCTGACCGCATCGCATAACGCATTGCGCAACGCCGTCAGCGACGCGCGCTTCAACTGGTTCGCCCGCCAGCCGAGCGGCGGCATCGTGCTCGTCGCCATCGATCCGGCCTCGATCGACCAGGTCGGCGTCTGGCCATGGCCACGGCAGCTTCACGCCGAGCTGATCGGCAAGCTCGCAAGCGCCGGCGCCACGGATATCGTGTTCGACGTCGACTTCAGCTCGGCCTCCAACCCCGTCTCCGACCAGGCCTTTGCCGACGCGTTGCGCAAGGCCGGCGGCTCGGTCGTGTTGCCGGCGTTCAAGCAACTGGTCGGCGACAGCGACGGCGGAAAAGCCCTGCATGTGAACCGGCCGCTGCCGCTCTTTGCCGAACACGCCTGGTCGGCAATGGTCAACGTCCCGGTCGAACCCGACGGCCTCGTGCGCAGCTATTCGTACGGCGAAGTCCTGGACGGGACGTTCCTGCCCTCCGTCGGCGCGCTGTTGGCGGGCCAGTACAACACCAAGTACGAACCGCTGCGCATCGATTTCAGCATCGCCGCGAACCGTTTACCGGTGGTTTCCTACGTCGACGTTCTGCGCGGCGAACCCGCCACACTGAGCAAGCTGAAAGGCAAGAAGGTCATCGTCGGTGCCACCGCGCTCGAGCTCGGCGACCGCTTCAACGTGCCGAACGGCGCCGTCATCGCCGGCCCTGTCCTGCAGATGCTGGCGGCCGAGTCGATCCTGCAAGGCCGCGCACTGGGCTCCTCGTCCACGATCGTGACCTGGGGCGGCCTTGCCGTTATCTTTATCCTGATGATCGGCCTCTGGCCGCGCACGCGCGCCGGCTGGCGCGTCATGATCCTCGTCAACCTTGCCGCCGCGATCGAAGCGGGCGCCATCCTGCTCCAGGCGCGGTTGCCGTACATCCTCGACACGTCGTTTTTCCATATCGCATTTGCCGCCTATCTCGCGGCCACCGCGCTCGACGAGATCGACTTCCGCGACCTGCTCGGCAGGATCGCGGAAAAGCGCTTCCACCGTATCGCGATGTCGCTCGGCGACGGCCTGGTCTGCGCCGACCAGAACGGCCGCATCACCGTATGGAATCCCGGCGCCGTGGCGATTTTCGGCTATGCGCCGCATGACATCATCGGCGAGCCGCTCGCCACGATATGCGCCACCCGCGATCATGCGGGGAATTCCATTCCGTTCTCGATCCTGTCGTTGTCGATCGACGCACTGCAGGCGCCCGGCGGCAAGGTCATGGAGCTGGAAGGGCGCCGCAAGACCGGCGAGACCTTCCCGCTCGAGGCCTGCTTCTCCGAATGGCAGGGCGTCGACGGTTTCCAGTATGGCGCGGTGATGCGCGACATTTCGGTGAGAAAGCGCGAAGCGGAGAAAATACGCTATCTCGCGGAGAACGACACGCTGACCGGTCTCGCCAATCGCAACAAGCTGTACAGCCGGCTCGAGGCGATGCTGGCCGGCGCCGAAGCAAAGCCGTGCGAGATCGCATTGCTGATGATGGACCTCGATAAGTTCAAGCAGATCAACGACACGCTGGGCCACGCCTGTGGCGATCAGTTGCTGTTTGGCGTCGCCGACCGCTTGAACGGTCTGGTGAACGGTGCGGGATTGATCGCCAGGCTGAGCGGCGACGAATTCGCCATCGTGCTCGAAGGCGCCGACGCGATGGCCGAGGCGAAAACGCTGTCCGAACGGATGTCGGCGGCGTTCAGCCAAGCCCCTTTTATCGTCGGCGCGCGCCAGATCAACGTCAATGCCAGCATCGGCGTGGCGGTCTATCCGAAAGATTGCCGGACGATCGAAGAGCTTCTTGGCAACGCCGATCTGGCGCTCTACGAGGCCAAGGCTGCCGGCCGCGGGCGCTGCGTCTTCTTCGAGCGCGGCATCCGCGAGAAGCTCGAGTCGCGCCTCTCGCTCGAGGCCGATCTGGAGCGCGCCCTGGAGCGCGATGAGTTCGAACTCTATTATCAGCCGCAAGTCGACTTGAAGGACGGCAGGTTGGTCGGTGCGGAAGCGCTCATCCGTTGGCGCCATCCCGACCGTGGTCTGTTGTTGCCGGAATTGTTCATGCCGGTCGCCAATGCGACGTCGGTTTCCGGCGGCATCGCGCTCTGGGTCATGACGACTGCGTGCCGGCAAGGCCGGCTGTGGGAGCAGCAGGGCCACGCCATCCGGCTCGGCGTCAATCTGTCGCCGTCGCAATTCCAGGCGGGCGACCTGGCGGCGACCGTCTCGGCGGTCCTCGAGGATTCCGGCTTCTCGCCGTCTCTGCTCGAGCTCGAAGTGACGGAAAGCATCCTGTTGGAGGACGCCGAGCGGGCGCTCGACATCTTCCGCAAGATCCAGAATCTCGGCGTGCAGCTTGCCTTCGACGATTTCGGCACCGGCTATGCCAGTCTGACCTATCTGAAGACCTTCCCGCTCGATCGGCTGAAGATCGACAAGTCCTTCGTCGGCAAGTTGGCGGCGAACCCGGACGACATGGCGATCGTCGGCGCCACGATCAGCCTCGGCAAGCTGCTCGGCCTCGCGATCATCGCCGAAGGCATCGAGGATCGCGCCACGGCGGAATTGCTGTTCAGCCGCGGCTGCGAGGAAGGACAGGGCTATTATTTCGGCCGTCCCATGCCGGCGGCGGAGTTCGAACGGCGCTTCCTCAGCGGTGCGCCGGCGACGATCGAACGCGCGCCCGCGGCCGCCAGCGCGGCCTAGAGTCCGATCCGTTCAAATCGAGTATCCCCGATCTAGTCGAGGACATACTTTTCCGGATCATGCGCTGGCGCACCCTGTACCGCATGGCGGGCAAAAGCGGGCCGCGGCCCGCTTGCCAAAAACCGTTGGACCCCCGACAATCTCGGCCAACCGCGACGCGAAGCTTTTGCCTTTTCGAACGCGCAAAAACCGCAGATTCCTGGGAGGATAAAATGCGATTGCTGAAATTCGCGCTGGCTGGCGCATGTGCGCTCGGCCTTCTCGGCAGCGCCAACGCCGCCGAACCGGTGAAAATCCGCATGTCGTGGGTGGCGCCGGTCGCCAACTGGGCCTCGATCGTGCTGGAGAAGAAGGATCTCGCCCAGCACCTCGGCAAGTCCTACACGCTCGAGTCGGTCCGCTATCAGGGCACACCGCAAATGATCGCGGCCATCGCCAACAACGAGCTGGAAGTCTCCAACCTCGCCTATTCCTCGCTCGCCATCGCCATCGAGAACGCCGGTCTCGACGACATCCGCGTCATCGCCGACGAATTCCAGGACGGCGTGCCGGGCTATTTCAGTACGCAGTTCTACGTGCGCAAGGATTCGGGGATCGAGAAGGTCGAGGACCTCAAAGGCAAGGTGATCGGCACCAACGGCGGCGGCAGCGCCGTCGACATCGCCGTGCGCGCCATGCTGCACAAGCATGGCCTCGAGGAGAAGCGCGACTACACGATGCTGGAAGGCCCGCTGCCCGCGATGCCGGCCATGCTGTCGGAGAAAAAAGCGGACCTGATCCCAGCGGTACTGCCCTTCGCGCTCAACCCGAAGCTCAAGGAAGACGGCAAGGTCCTCTTCGAGCAGCGCGAGGCGCTCGGCATCACGCAGATGATCGCCTGGACGGCGCGCAAATCGTTCATCGACAAGAACCGCGCCGCCATGGTCGATTTCATGGAGGACATGCTGCGTATCGTGCGCTGGTATCTCGACCCGAAGAACCACGACGAGGTGGCCAAGATCGCCTCCAACATCACCAAGGCGCCGCCGGAGCGCTTCGGCTGGCTGTTCAGCAAGGGCGACACCTATCGCGACCCGAACCTGATCCCCAACATCGAGGCGCTACAGCGCAACGTCGATACGACACGCGAACTCGGCTTCGTGAAGAACAAGCTCGACATCAAGAAATACGTCGACCTGAGCATCGTGGAGGAAGCCGCCAAGCGGCTTAAATAATCGGCAAACACAACATTTGGTGTTGAGCAGCCCCGTCAGACCCGGCGGGGCTGCTTCATTTTGGGACATCCGAAGGTCAAAGTGTGCGCGTTCGGCCACACTGCGGAAAAACATGGTTAATTTCTCTTTACAAATTTGGCGGGCGTGAAAAAATAAAGGTGGCGGCATAACTTATATGGTTAACGGGGCGTACTATGAAGCACCTCACTCAACTATTGTCCGGTGCCCTGCTTCTCATCGGCTTGGCAGGCATCGTTCCGACCCCGGCTTCGGCCGGCACCTACTGGGACACGGTGTGTAACTGCCGTCGTCCTGACTCCGAGTACAACACGAAGCGTGTTGAGCGTGGCGCACCGCGGGTGGTTACCCACGAGCGCGTCGTCGATCACACTCGCGTGGTGAAGGGCGACACGAAGCTGATCCAGGAAAACCGCCTGATCGTGCACGTGAAGCCGATCATCAACCGCGAAGTGGTCGTTCATCGCACCAACACGGTCGTGAGGGACGTCGTCCTGCATAAGGTCAACACCACCAACCGCGAAGAAGTCGAACATCGCAACGAGGTGGTGAACCGCACTGTCGAGGGCAGCGTCCGTCACGTCACCGAGCGGCGTGAAGTGCGCGGCGTCAACTGCAACTGCGGCCCCTACGACCGCGGCTCTCGCTATGAGAGTTCGCGTTCCGATGGCGACCGCGTGTCGTATCGCGACTAAGCTGACCGTCTGACGTTTCGGGGATCAGCAAACCGCCTCGCCGGGCAACCGGCGGGGCGGTTTTATTATGGCGGACACCCTCCCCGCTCATTCGCGCGTCAGCGGGCGGTTGCCGTTCAGATCCGCTTGATCGGGATGGCGCCGAGGAAGTCGCGCTTGCCGACCTCCACGCCCATGTTGCGCGCGATGGCGTAGGCCGCCGTCAGGTGGAAATAGAAATTCGGCAGCACGAAGTGGTTGAGATAGTCGGCGCCGCTCATCTGGCCCTTGGTGGTGCCGCCGAGCGGAAAGGTGACCTCGCGTTCGGCCGCGCCGTCGATCGCCTTGGCGTCGAGCGTCTTCACGAAGGCGAGCGTCTTGGCGATGCGCTCCTTGAGTTGATCGACCGTGGTCTCGGTGTCCTCGAACTTCGGCGGCTCGACGCCGGCCAGCCGCGCACCGCCGTTCTTGGCCTGGTCGCAGACCACCTGAACCTGCCTGGCGAAGGCGAACATATCGGGCGCCAGACGCCAGCCGAGCACGACGGCCGGATCGATCTTCTTGGCCGCGGCGTGCGCGGCTGCCTTGTCCAGCACGCCATTGAGGGCGTTGAGACCGATCTCGAAGACCGGCAGCGAAGCTTGCGACATGGAGAACGGCATGGAGCATCCTTGCGGGTAATGGTGGAACCGGCGCGATGGCCGGCGGCGCGGACGTTGCCACGCAATGCGGGCGGGATTCAATCGGCGAAGCTAAACCCCGATCACACACGAGATGCGAACATGTGAGTGTATCTCCACCCGACAGAGACCTTGACCTTGTCGCCAATATGTAATGTTATAGTATTACATTTAGGGATAAGGTCCCGTGCGGACATTTGTGAAGCTCCGAGTGTTATGGCTGTGTGCGGCTGTCATCCCGTCCGCAGAATCGGCGCGGGCTCAGATCACCTTGCCCGAGGTCGTGGTCAGCGCCCCAAGCCCGATTCGCCGTCCGGCATCGGCTGCCCCTGCGACAGGCAATCCGGAAACGCCGCTGCCCGAGTTGCAAGGCAGTCTGCCGATCATCGCCGATCAGTTCGCCACCGTGACGGTCGTGCCCAAGGACGAGATTGCGCGCAGCGGCGCGTCAACGTTGGGCGATCTGCTGTTCGAAAAGCCCGGCATCACCGGGTCGAGCTTCGCGCCGGGTGCTTCCAGCCGTCCGATCATCCGCGGCCTCGACGTCAACCGCGTGCGCATCCAAGAGAACGGCATCGGTGCCAACGGTGCCTCCGATCTGGGCGAGGATCATTTCGTGCCGGTCGATCCGCTGACCGCCGAGCAGATCGAGGTTATCCGCGGACCGGCCACCTTGCGCTTCGGCTCGCAGGCCATCGGCGGCGTGGTGGAGGCGGTCAATAACCGCATCCCGTCGATGGTTCCGCCGCGCGGGATTAGCACGGAGTTTCGTGGCGCCGCGACCTCTGTCGACAGCGGGCTCGACGGCGCGGTGTTGCTCGATGCCGGCGCCGACAATTTCGCCGTTCATGCCGACGCCTTCGGCCGCAAGACCGACGACTACCGCGTGCCGCATTACCCCTATCTGATCGCGCCCAATCCGGCCGACGCGCCGAACGCGACACAGCCGAATGCCTTCAACGGCCGGCAGCCGAACTCGGCCGCGCGCAATGACGGCCAGGCGGTCGGCGGCTCCTACATCTTCAACGACGGCTTCCTTGGGCTCGCCGTCGTGCAGTACAACGCGCTCTATCACATCCCCGGAATCGACGGCGAGAACACGCATACTCGTATCGACGGACATCAAACCAAAGTGCTGAGCAAGGGCGAATGGCGCGCGCCAAACTCCTTCATCGACGCCATTCGCTTCTGGGGCGGCGCCACCGACTACAAGCACAACGAGATCGGGCTTGCCGATCCGACCAACCTGGCAACTGACGGCATCCGGCAGACCTTCACCAACAAGGAGCAGGAGGGTCGCGTCGAGGCGCAATTGGCGCCGTTCAACCTGCGTTTCGCGACGCTGACCACCGCGATTGGCGTGCAGGGTGGCCATCAGGAGCTCACCGCGCCCAGTCCAGACAATGCCGGGCTGTGGGACCCCAATTCGAACTGGCGGATCGCCGGCTACATGTTCAACGAATTCAAGTTCACAGAGGCCACCAAGGCGCAGATCGCCGGCCGCGTCGAACACGTCGAGCTTACAGGCATCGGCCGCAGTTTCGACGCCCTCGGCGCCATGACCTCAATACCGGCTTTGCCATCCTACACGCCGAAAAGCATCAGCTTCGGCGTGATCCAGAACCTGCCCTGGAGCCTCGTCGGCAGCCTCACCGCCCAATACGTCGAACGAGCGCCGAAGCCCGCCGAGCTGTTCTCCGGCGGGACGCATGACGCGACCAATACTTTCGACAAGGGCAATCCCAATCTGCAGATCGAGTCGGCGCAGTCCTTGGAAGCCGGACTGCGGCGCGCCAACGGCCCGTACCGCTTCGAGGCCACGGTCTATTACACCCGCTTCAAGAACTTTATTTACCGACGGCTGACCGGAAATTTCTGCGATGAGAACGGCGACTGCGCCGTCGCGTCAGGAACCAATGAAGCGGTCTACTCGCAGAACGATGCGACGTTCCGCGGCGGCGAATTCCAGAGCCAGTGGGACATGCTGCCGCTCGGTCGCGGCATGTTCGGCGTCGAAGGCCAGTTCGATGTCGTGCGCGCGACCTTCTCGGATGGGACCAACGTGCCGCGCATCCCGCCGGTGCGCATTGGCGGCGGCCTCTACTGGCGCGACGCCAACTGGCTGACGCGGGTCAAACTCATCCATGCTTTCGCGCATAACGACGTCGCCGCCATCGCGGAGACGCCGACGCCCGGCTATGACGACCTGCGTGCCGAGTTGAGCTACAAATGGAAGCCCGCAAAGCTTACCGCCGGCGATCTCAGCGAAGTCTCGCTCGGCATCAGCGGCAGCAATCTGCTCAATCGCGACATTCGCAACAGCGTATCCTACTCCAAAGACGAGGTGCTGATGCCTGGCGCCAGCGTACGGCTGTTCACGACGATCAAGTATTAGCGAGCGCGCGATGTGGAACGCACTTTCTTGCGACCCTGGCATTCACTTCTCGGATTCTTTCGCCTCTTCCGATGACACCGTCCGGCTGCCGGGCTTCGCTCGCGTCGACGCCGGGCTCTATGCCAAGATCAGCGAGACCTGGAAGGCGCAGCTCAATATCGAGAACCTGTTCAATAAGGGCTATTGGGCGTCCGCCGACGGCAACAACAACATTTCGCCGGGTACGCAGCGGACGGCCCGCCTGGCGATTACCGCACGCTACTGACCTCAGAACGGCCGCCGGACACCCCGTCCGGCCGCCTGACGACCCAACATCCGAGATGATATAGGTACCCTTCAGATGACCCAGGTAATCCACCGCCAATGCCGCCCCTACCGGCGCCTCCTCGCCGGCCTTGCCGCGCTGGCCCTGCTGTTGCCCGCCGCGGCCCTGGCGCAGGCGCCGCAGGCCGACGTGCTGGCGAAACCGCCGCGCGACCTGTCGCCGTGGGGCATGTTCATGGCCGCCGACATCGTGGTGAAGGCGGTGATGGTCGGGCTGGTCTTCGCTTCGGTGCTGACCTGGACGATCTGGCTCGCCAAGGCGATCGAGCTGTTCCTGGCACGGCGGCGGCTCAACGCCGGCATCGCCGCGCTCGCCGAGGCGAAAAGCTGGAGCGACGTTACCGCGCGGCTGCAAGGTGGCGGTGACGCCATCGGCGCGCTGGCGCGCGCCGCCGACGACGAACTGCGGCTGTCGGCCGACGCGCTCTCGCCCGAGGGCGTAAAGGAACGCATCGCCTCGCGACTGGAGCGGCTGGAAGCCGCCGCCGGGCGGCGCATGATCCGCGGCACCGGCCTGCTCGCCACCATCGGCGCCACCGCGCCCTTCGTCGGGCTGTTCGGCACCGTGTGGGGCATCATGAACAGCTTCATCGGCATCTCGAAGCAGCAAACCACCAATCTGGCGGTGGTGGCGCCGGGCATCGCCGAGGCGCTGCTCGCCACCGCGCTCGGGCTGGTCGCCGCCATTCCGGCGGTGGTGATGTACAACATTTTCGCGCGCTGGACCGCCGGCTATCGCGCGCTGCACGCCGATGCCGCCGCCGAGATCCTGCGCATCGTCAGCCGCGATCTCGACCGCGGCGCATTCGAGCGGCGACGCCGCGCCGCGGCCGCGGAGTAATCGAGCCATGAGCGTACGTCTCGACCACGGCCGCGACGATCTCGAAGAGGTGCACGAGATCAACGTCACGCCTTTCATCGATGTTATCCTGGTGCTGTTGATCATCTTCATGATCGCGGCGCCGTTGGCGACGGTCGACATCTCGGTCGATCTGCCGACCGCCAATGCCGAGCCGCCGCAGCGGCCCGACAAGCCGCTGTTCCTGACGCTGAAGTCGGACCTCTCGCTCGCGCTCGATAACGACACGCTCGCCCGCAGCGTCTTGGCCTCCGCGCTCGACCGCGCCACCCATGGCGACAAGCAGCAGCGCGTGTTCCTGCGCGCCGACAAAAGCGTGCCCTATGGCGAACTGATGAGCCTGATGAACGAGCTGCGCGGCGCCGGCTATCTGCACGTCGCCCTGGTCGGGCTGGAAGCCGGGACGCTGCAATGACCGGGAATGGCGCATCGACGCTGCGCTGGGGCCTCTGTTTCGCGCTGGCGCTCTGCGCGCATGTCGGCGCCGCCGCGGCCTTGGTTGCGCGCTGGCAGAGCGAGGGCGAGAGTTTGCCGAACGCGCCGGTGATCATGCTCGAGCTGGCGCCGGTCCCGGTCGCGCCGACGACCGTGCCAAACGATATCCCGCCCGGCCCGCAGACAGCCGAGGCGCAGGCCGAGCCCGACCCGGTCAAGCCTGTGCAGACGGCCGAATTGCCTCCCGCGCCACAGGCCGAGCTGCCGCTCACGCCGCCGCCCAAACCGATCGAGAAGCCGAAAGACAAGCCCAAACAAAAGCGCAACTCGGTCGCCAGTGCGCCCAGCTCGGCCGAGCAACGCGCCGAGCGCACGGCAGCGCCCGCGCCCGGCGCCAACAGCCACGATCCGAACGCGCTGCCGAGCTGGAAGTCCGAGCTCGTCGCGCGGCTGGAACGCTACAAGCGCTATCCGTCCGACGCGCAGTCGCGCGGCGAGCAGGGCATCGCGCATCTCTCCTTCAGCGTCGACCGCAGCGGCGGCGTGCATCACGCGCACATCGTGCAGAGCTCGGGCTCGAGCGCGCTCGACCGCGAGACGCTGGCGCTGATCGAACGCGCGCAGCCTTTGCCGCCGCCGCCCGCCGATATCGCCGGCGCGCAGATCGCGATCGTGGTGCCGATCCGCTACAATTTTCGATAAAATTGATTCAAATTTCCTGTAACCATTAACCACGCCAGCAAAGCGCTGAGAACTGTCGCGCAAGGCATCTTGCGCAGCTTTCGCGCGTGGCAACAATACCGGCCAAGTTAACCAGCATCACGCTCACCGCACATCTTCACCGGCGCGCGGTGTAGAGAAGTGGAACTTGGTGAGGGAGTCCGTCGAAACAGGCGGCGGAGTAAGAGAAATGAAGCATTCGATTGCAATCGTCATCACGTGCGCGTTCGTGCTCGGTCTTGCTGCACCTAGCCATGCGACCGGCGCGAAAGGCATGGACCGTTTTGCCAATACCGAGCCGCTCGAACCGATGCCGAAGAGCCGCACCGATGCGGCCGAGGCCGCGGCGCAGGTGCCAGGCGCGTCCGGCGTGCTGCTCGAGGCACTGCGCTGGCGCGGCCGCACGGCCAAGCAGCTCGGTCTGCCGAGCCAGCTCTGGTGCGCCGACTTCATGAACTTCGTGCTGCGCAGCGCCGGCGCCAAAGGCACGCATTCGCGCGCCGCGCGCTCGTTCCTCGATTTCGGCAAGAAGCTCGACGGCCCGCGCATCGGCGCCATCGCCATCCTCTACCGCAAGGGCGCCAACAATGGCCACGTCGGCGTCGTGCGCGGCACCGACGGCGAGGGCAACCCGATCGTGGTGTCCGGCAATCACGGTCCGACCGTGAAAGAGTCGATCTATCCGAAGGCGAAGGTGATCGCCTACGTCATGCCGCCGGACTACGTGCTCGAGGACATGGCCTTGGCGGCGCGCGCAGCGGCGCTCAAGCAATAACGACGATCTCCGCGCTTCTTCGGCGTGCGTCACTTGGCGGGACGCACGCCGCATTTTTTTGCGCGCGAGGCAATCCGCGACCGCACGCAAGGTTCCGGCTTTAACGAAATTCCGTTAATGCGAGCGCCTATTTTTCGCCCACAGGTTAATCTTAACTCCTGCAATTCCCGTGCACAGACGACTCCTAACGCACAGTTCGATTTAAAGTCGCAATGCGACCAATAACCGTAGCCCGATGCAAACTTCGCATTGGGACTAGCGAGGCGGCATGGATCGGGGAACACGACGCTTTGCGTTTTGCATGACGACAGCCTTGGCGCTGCTCGTCGCGCACGACTCATTTGCAGCGACCAAGGATCAGCAGAAATGGTGCGAAGGCCGCGACGACGCCTCGCCCGATCTGCGCATCACGAGCTGCAGCGCGGTCATCGACGACTCGCACGGAAAGAAAGAAAAGTCCGACGCCTACATCAATCGCGGCAAGGCCTACCGCGCCAAAGGCGACAGTGACCACGCCATCCGCGATTACGACGAAGCGATCAAGCTCGAGACCAAGGACGGCGAGGCGTTCTACAATCGCGGGCTTGCCTTCCGCGATCGCGGCGAGACCGACCGCGCGCTGCAGGACCTCGAGCAGGCGGTCAAGATCAACCCGAAGAACGCGACCGCGCTCAACACGCTGAGCCACCTCTATTACGACCGGCGCGACTACGCGCGCGCCATCGACGTGCTCAACCAGGCGATCAAGCTCAACGCCAACTACGGCCTCGCCTACTACAACCGCGGCATGGCCTATCGCGCCAAGGGCGAGCCGGACCGCGCGATCCCGGACTATGACCGCGCCATCAAGCTCAACGGCAACGACGCCGTCGCCTATCACAGCCGCGGCCTCGCCTATCGCGACATCCGCGACTACGAGCGCGCCATCCAGGACTTCGACCAGGCGATCAAGATCAGTCCCGAATTCATCCTGGCGCTGAACGACCGCGGCATCGCCTACGCCGCCAAGGGCAGCGTCGACCGCGCCATCCAGGACTTCGATCAGGCCATCCTGCTCGATCCGCGCGACGCCTTCGCCTACAACAACCGCGGTCTGGCTTATCGCAATCGCGGCGAGGTCGATCGCGCCATCAAGGACTATGACCAGGCGCTGCTGCTCAATTCCAACTACGTGCTCGCCTACTACAACCGCGGCAACGCGTTCTACGACAAGCGCGACTACGACCGCGCCATCCAGAACTACGACCAGGCGATCCGGCTCGACGCCGATTACGCGCTCGCCTATTACGACCGCGGCGTCTCCTACTTCCAGAAGCACAATTTCGACCAGGCGTTGCGCGACCTGTCGCAGGCGATCAAACTCGATCCCAAGGACGCCCTGTCCTACTACAACCGCGGCATCGTCTACGCGGCGCGCGGCGAACTCGACCGCGCCATCTCCGATTTCGACCAGTCGATCCGCGTCGACGGCAAGAACGGGCTCGCCTACTACAACCGCGGCCTGGCGCTGCGCGGCAAGGGCGAGGACGAGCGGGCCATCGCCGATTTCACGCAGGCGATCAAGGCCGACGGCAAGTATGCGCTCGCCTATTACAACCGCGGTATCGCCTATCGCGGCCGTGGACAGACCGATCTGGCGCTCGCCGATTTCGACCAGGCGCTCAAGCTCGATCCGAACAACTCCAATGCCTTCTACGAGCGCGGCAACGCGCTGTACGAGAAACGCGACTACGACCGCGCCATCGCCGACCTGAACCAGGCGATCAACATCAAGCCGGACTACACCGCCGCCTTCAACGTGCGCGGCATGGCCTACACCGCCAAGGGCGACAACAGCCGCGCCATCGCCGACTTCGACCAGGCGCTGCGCATCGATCCGAAATTCGCGGCGGCGCTGAGCAACCGCGGCGACTCTTATCAGAAACAGCGCAATTTCGACCGCGCCATCGCCGACTTCGACGAGGCGATCAAGGCCAACCCGAACTACCCGGGCGCCTATCTCAGCCGCGGCCTGGCCAACCAGGACAAGCGCGACCACCAGGCGGCGGTCGCCGATTTCACGCGTGTGATCAAACTCGACGCGAAGAACGCGGCCGCCTACAACGCGCGCGGCTACAGCTATCTCGCGCTGCGCGACGAAGAGCACGCTTTCCCCGACTTCGACCAGGCGCTCAAGCTCAATCCCAATATGTCTGCGGCCTATTTCAACCGCGGCATGGGCTTTTACGAGCGGCGCGACTTCGAGCGCGCCATCGCCGACCTGTCGCAGGCGATCCGCATCGACCCGCGCGACGCACTGGCCGCACACGGCCGCGGCCTCGCCTACAAGGACCGCCGCGACTACGACCGCGCCATCGCCGACTTCGACCAGGCGCTGAGGCTCGATGCGAAATTCGTCGCGGCCTATGTCGACCGCGGCAACGCCTATCAGAGTAAGGCCGACTACCAGCGCGCCATCCAGAACTACGATCAGGCCATCAAGCTCGATCCGAAATATGCCGCTGCCTTCACCGAGCGCGGCAATACTTATGCCGCGAGCGGCAAGATGGACCGCGCGCTGCAGGACTTCGAGCAGGCCATCAAGTTCAACCCGAGCTACGCCGGCGTGTTCAACAGCCGCGCGCTGCTGTGGCAGCGCAAGGGCGACCTGACGAAGGCGCTCGCCGACCTCGACCAGGCGATCAAGCTCGATCCGACCTTCACCGCCGCGCTCAACTACCGCGGCAGCATCTACCAAGGCCGCGAGGAACTCGACCGCGCCATCGCCGACTTCGACCGCGCCATCGCGGCCAACCCGCATTTCGACGTGGCGTTGAACAACCGCGGCATGGCCTACAAGGCCAAAGGCCAGCTCGAGCGCGCGGTCAAGGACTTCGACCAGGCGATCAGCATCAACTCCGGCTTCGCGCTGGCGATGTTCAATCGCGGCGACACGCTGGAGGCGATCGGCTACCACGACCGCGCCATCAAGGATCTCGACCAGGTGCTGCGGCTCAATCCGAGCAACGCGGCGGCCTATAATTCGCGCGGCCTCGCCTACAGCAACAAGCGCGACTACGCCCGCGCCGTCGACGATTTCAGCCAGGCCATCCGCTTCAACACCGGCCTCGCATCGGCCTACAACAACCGCGGCCTCGCCTATCGCGCCAAGGGCGACAACAACCGCGCCATCGACGACTTCAGCCAAGCGGTGCGCATCGACCCGAGCTTCGCGCTGGCCTTCTCCAGCCGCGGCAACGCCTATTTCGACAAGCAGGACTACGAGCGCGCCATCAGCGACCTGAACCAAGCGCTCAAGCTCAACCCGAACTACGTGCGCGGCTATTACGACCGCGGCATCGCCTACGGCACCAAAGGCGACACCGACCGCGCCATCCAGGACTTCGACACCGCGCTCAGGCTCGATCCGAAGAACGCCATTGCGCTCAACAACCGCGGCCTCGCCTATCGCACCAAGGGCGACAGCGACCGCGCCGTGACAGATTTCGCCGAGGCGATCAAGCTGAACAACGACTATTCGGCCGCCTTCTACAATCGCGCCAATGCCTATTACGACAAGAACGACTACGACCGCGCCATCGCCGATTTCGACCAGGCGATCAAGCTGAACGACAAGGACAGCTTCTCCTATCACGACCGCGGCATGGCCTATTACGAGAAGCACGATTACGAGCGGGCCATCGCCGACTTCGAGACGGCAATCAAGCTCAACCCAAACTACGCCATCGCGGCGAGCCCGCGCGGACCCGGCGTGCGCGGCCAGCGCGGCTTCGACCGCGACACGATGGAGTTGGCGCAGCCGATCCGCGTCAGTCCGATCTTTGCGCTCGCTTACAACGACCGCGGCATTGCGGCGGCGGCCAAGAACGAACTCGACCGCGCGGCGGGCGATTTCGACCGCGCGCTCAAGATCAACCCGAGCTTCTCGGCCGCCTACTACAACCGCGGCAACATCTACTTCCAGAAGCACGACTACGAGCGCGCCATCGCCAGCTACGACCAGGCGATCCGCTACAATCCGAAGGACGCCATGGCCTATTACGACCGCGGCGTCGCGCGCTACGAGCGCGAGGACTTCGCGCGCGCCGTGCAGGACTTCGACCAGGCGACAAAGCTCGATCCGAAAAACGCCGCCGCCTTCTTCAATCGCGGCATCGCCTATCACGAGCAG
>Ga0265314_10001674_pt1 | contig 24148 bp, 24 predicted proteins | sample 4126metaG_FD_203106 | JGI IMG/M metagenome (GOLD analysis project Ga0265314, IMG submission 203106) | Rhizosphere microbial communities from Carex aquatilis grown in University of Washington, Seatle, WA, United States - 4-1-26 metaG | ecosystem: Host-associated > Plants > Roots > Rhizosphere >... | reverse complement strand
GCCGGCGGCAGGCGCCGCTGCAACTGCCGCGAGCGCGGGCAAGCCCGGAGTTCCGGTGCCGCTCGGCACGCCGGCCGCGGCAGGCAAGCCCGCATCGGCTGCGGCGACACCTGCGCCTGTTGCTGCGGCAGCGCCTGTAGCCAAGCCGGCCGCTTCGACCCCTGCACCCGCACCCGCGCCCGCACCTGCTGCTGTCGTCGCATCTGCGGCAATGCCCGTGGCCGCTGCCGCCTCCAGTGCGTCGTCCGCAGCAAGCGCAGCGGTCGCTGCAGCTTCGGCCGCCATTGCAAACGCCTCGGACGCCGCGCCTGCGATGGCCGCGGTGTCGAAGCCCGCGGCTGCGAAGCCTGCTGCCAAGCCCGCAGCTGCTCCGCCGCCCGAAACCAGCCTGGTCGACGACCTCCTCGACAACCCGTTCGTGCTGGGTGGCGCGGGCCTCATCGCGTTGCTCGCGGCGGGTTTCGGCTTCTACAAGGTCCAGCAACGCAAGAAGACAACGCAGGTCGACTCGTCGTTCCTCGAAAGCCGCTTGCAGCCCGATTCGTTCTTCGGCGCAAGCGGCGGTCAGCGCATCGACACCAACGAAGGCGGCGTCACCGGCTCGTCGATGGTGTATTCGCCCAGCCAGCTCGATGCCGCGGGCGATGTCGATCCCGTTGCCGAAGCCGACGTGTACCTTGCCTACGGCCGCGACCTGCAGGCCGAGGAAATCCTCAAGGAAGCCTTGCGCACGCAACCGCAGCGCGTGGCGATCCACACGAAGTTGCTCGAGATCTACGCGAAGCGCCGCGACGGAAAGGCGTTCGAGCTGATCGCCACCGAGGCTTATGGCATCACGCACGGCGAAGGCGCCGACTGGGAAAAGATTTGCGAGCTCGGTCGCGAACTCGATGCGGGCAACTCGCTGTATAGCCCGGGTGGGCAACCCAGCGAAGGTGCGGTCGCTGCCGTAGCGGCCGCCGGTGCAGCGAGCGTTGCAAACGCCAGCATGGCCACGCAGATCATCTCCGCGCCGGCCGAGGATGCGGCTGCGCAACCCGACATCGATCTCGACCTCGATTTTTCGCTCGGCGACGACGAACCGGTTGCCGCTGTGGCCGCAACACCCGAAGCATCGGAACGCACGCAGGCAGTCAACGTGCCCGCCACCGCCGCTCCGCAACCGGTATTCGATCGCACCCAGACCGTCGAAGCGCCGCCTCCGGTCCCTGCGCTCGACCTCGATTTCGGCGGCGGCGACTCGCCCGCAGCGGCGCATGCAGCTCCCGAACCTGCGACGCTCGATGCCCCGGATCTCGTCATCGACGAGCACACCCTCAATTTCGATGTCACGCCCGTGCCGCCGGCCCCGCCGCCCGCACCAGTGGTTGCGGCGCCCGCGGCTGCCGCAAAGGACGACGGCATGCTCGAATTCGATCTCGGCGCAATCTCGCTCGACCTGCCGGACAAGAAAGAAGCCGAAGCCCCCACAGCCGCTGTTGGCGAAGAAACCGAGGCTCCCACCACTGCCGGCGCGCCGCTGTCCACTGCAGGCTTCGACGATGCGGGCGGCGATCCGCTCGCGACCAAACTTGCGCTGGCGCAGGAGTTCAACGCGATTGGCGATCCGGACGGCGCGCGCACCCTTGCGCAGGAAGTGATCGCCGAAGCATCCGGCGAGCTCAAGACCGCCGCGCAGAAGTTCCTCGCGGAAATCAGCTGAGCGCGGCAAGCGCGCGTTGAAACCAGCCCCTGCCCTATGCGGCTGGCCCTCGGCATCAGTTACCTAGGCACCGGATACGAAGGCTGGCAAAGCCAGCTTTCGCGCCGCACCGTCCAGGACAAGCTTGAAGAAGCGCTCGGCCTCTTCACGACCCAAACCGTCTCGACCATTTGCGCGGGCCGCACCGACTCAGGCGTGCATGCGCTGATGCAGGTCGCACACTTCGACACCGATCTCGATCGCGAAGAGTTCTCGTGGGTGCGCGGCACGAATCGCTTCCTGCCGGACGACATCGCGGTGCAGTGGGCCAGGCACGTGCCCGATGAATTCCATTCGCGTGCAAGCGCAACGTCGCGCCGCTATTCGTACGTGCTGGTCGAATCGACCGTGCGTCCCAGTGTCGATGCCGGCCGTGTGGGTTGGGTCTTTCGCGAACTTGACGGCGACGCGATGCGCAAGGCGGCAACTTATGTTGCGGGCACGCACGACTTCACTTCGTTTCGCGCATCCGAATGCCAGGCGAAAACGCCTGTGAAAACGCTCACGCGCGTGGACATCTCGCGCCGCGGCGCGTACTGGCGCTTCGACTTCGAAGCCGACGCGTTCCTGCATCACATGATTCGCAACATCATGGGATGCTTCGTGATCATCGGCCAGGGCCAGCAACGCCCCGAGTGGATGCGCGACGTGATCGATGCGCGAAGCCGCGCCGCCGCCGCGCCGACGTTTTCGCCCGACGGCCTGTACTTTCTCGGCCCGTTGTACGACGCCAAGTGGCAATTGCCCGAGCGCTCCGCTGCGTATGATTGGCTTCCATGAATCCCGCCGAGCGCACGCGCATCAAGATCTGCGGGCTCACGCGCGAGCAGGATGTCGACGCGGCCTGCGCGGCCGGTGCCGACGCGGTCGGCTTCATCCAGTACGACAAGAGCCCGCGCTATGTGCCGATCGAGCGTGCGGCTGAGCTCGCGCGGCGCTTGCCGCCTTTCGTCACGCCGGTGCTGCTCTACGTCAATGAGAAGCCGCAGCGCGTGCTCGAGGCACTGCGGCAAATCCCGAACGCGTGGGTGCAGTTCCACGGCGACGAAGGCGCACAGCAATGCCTCGACTCGACCGTCGGGGGGCTGCATCCCTACATCGCCGTGGCGCGCATCCCGATCGATGGCTCGCCGTTCGACTTGGTAGAATTTTGCGCAGCGCACACGCATGCCCGCGCGGTCCTCATGGACGCGCATGTCGAGGGCTTCGGCGGCGCCGGGAAAGCATTCGATTGGTCACGTCTTCAAACAAACGTCGACTCTCACCTCGTCTTGTCTGGTGGACTGACACCTGCAAACGTGGGCGATGGCATCGTGCAAGTGCGGCCGCGATGCAAATCGCTGGCCGTTGATGTGAGCTCCGGGGTCGAGGCCAGCAAAGGCGTCAAGGACCCGGACAAGATCAATCAGTTCGTCGCGGCCGTGCGTGCCGCCGACGCGCTTCTTGCAAAGCCAGCCCATGCCCTCCTATCAGCAACCTGACGCTGCCGGCCACTTCGGCCCCTATGGCGGCAGTTTCGTGAGCGAGACGCTCACGCACGCCATCGCGCAATTGCGCGAGGCGTATGCAAAGTACCAGCACGACCCCGAGTTCCTGCATGAGTTCGCGTACGAGCTCAAGCATTTCGTGGGGCGGCCGTCGCCCGTCTATCACGCAGCGCGAATGTCGCGCGAGATGGGCGGCGCGCAGATCTACCTCAAGCGCGAAGACCTCAATCACACCGGCGCGCACAAGATCAACAACGTGATCGGCCAGGCGCTGCTCGCCAAGCGCATGGGCAAACCGCGCGTCATCGCCGAAACCGGCGCGGGCCAGCATGGCGTGGCAACGGCGACGATCTGCGCGCGCTACGGCCTCGAATGCGTGGTCTACATGGGCAGCGAAGACGTCAAGCGCCAAAGCCCGAACGTCTATCGCATGAACCTGCTGGGCGCGACGGTGGTGCCGGTCGAATCCGGCAGCAAGACGCTCAAGGACGCGCTGAATGAGGCGATGCGCGACTGGGTCACGAATGTGGAGAACACCTTCTACATCATCGGCACCGTTGCGGGCCCGCACCCGTATCCGATGATGGTGCGCGACTTCCAGTCGGTGATCGGCAATGAATGCATCGAACAGATGCCCGAGATGACCGGCGGCAAGCAGCCCGATGTGATCGTCGCGTGCGTGGGCGGCGGCAGCAACGCGATGGGCATCTTCCATCCGTACATTTCGTTCGCGCACGTCGGACTGATCGGTGTCGAAGCCGCGGGCGAAGGCCTCGACTCCGGCAAGCATTCGGCGTCGCTGCAACGCGGCTCGCCCGGTGTGCTGCATGGCAATCGCACGTACATCCTTCAGGACGAGAACGGCCAGATCACTGAAACGCACAGCGTGAGCGCCGGCCTCGACTACCCCGGTGTCGGCCCCGAACATGCATGGCTCAAGGACACTCAGCGCGCGCAGTATGTCGGCATCACCGACAAGGAAGCGCTCGAAGCCTTCCACTACCTGTGCCGCACCGAAGGCATCATCCCCGCGCTCGAATCGAGCCACGCTGTGGCCTACGCGATGAAGCTCGCGAAGACGATGAAGCCCGACCAGCACATCCTCGTCAATCTCTCGGGCCGCGGCGACAAGGACATCGGCACCGTCGCCGACCTTGCAGGCGTCGACTTCTACGATCGCCCGTCCATGCGCGGCCTCAGGGTCAAGGGCGGCAATTCGGGCGGAGGTTCGACATGAGCCGCATCGCCGCGACTTTCGCGAAACTGCGCGAACAAAAGCGCAAGGCGCTCATCCCGTACATCACCGCAGGCTTCCCATACGCGGACATCACGCCCGAAGTGATGCACGCGATGGTCGATGCGGGCAGCGACGTCATCGAGCTCGGCGTGCCCTTCTCCGACCCGATGGCCGACGGCCCGGTGGTGCAGCGCGCGGGCGAACGAGCGCTGGCTCTGGGCATCGGCATGAAGCAAGTGCTGCAGATGGTCCGCGAGTTTCGGGGGCGCGATGCAACCACTCCCGTCGTGCTGATGGGTTATGCGAACCCGGTGGAGCACTACGACCTCGTGAACGGCAAGGACACCTACATCCGCGACTGCGCCGAGGCCGGCGTGGACGGCCTGCTCGTCGTGGACTACCCGCCCGAGGAATGCGAAGAGTTCGCCGCCAAGCTGCGCACGCGCGGCATGGATTTGATCTTCCTGCTGGCCCCCACCAGCACCGATGACCGCATCCGCCAGGTTGCACGTGTGGCGAGCGGCTATGTCTACTACGTCTCGCTCAAGGGCGTGACGGGCGCGGGCAACCTCGACACAGCCTCGGTCGCGCAGATGCTGCCGCGCGTCCGGGCGCACGTCACCGTGCCCGTGGGCGTGGGTTTCGGCATCCGCGACGCCGCGACAGCCCAGGCGATCGGCAAGCTGGCCGACGCCGTGGTGATCGGCTCGAAAGTCATCCAGGTCGCGGACGAATTGCCCAGGGCCGAAGTGGTTACTGCCCTCTCAGGGTTCCTACGGGGGATCCGGGCCGCGCTCGACGCATAATGCCCCCTTCGTGCTGAACAGGAAGACGACCGAATGAGTTGGCTCGAAAAACTGCTCCCGCCCAAGATCCAGCAGACCGACCCCGCGGATCGCCGGCAGGTGCCCGAAGGCCTGTGGATCAAGTGCCCAAGCTGCGAGACCGTGCTGTACAAGACGGACCTCGAGCAGAACTTCAATGTCTGCCCGACATGCGGGCACCATCACCGCATCGGCGCGCGCCCGCGCCTGAACCTTTTCCTCGATCCCGAAGGCCGCTACGAAATCGGGCAAGAGGTGCTTCCGGTGGATCCGCTCAAATTCAAGGACAGCCGCCGCTATCCCGAACGCCTGAAGGAAGCGCTGGAAAACACCGGCGAGACCGATGCGCTCGTCGTGATGGGCGGTGCGGTGCACAGCATCAGCCTTGTGGCCGCCGCATTCGAATTCGACTTCATGGGCGGCAGCATGGGCTCGGTGGTGGGCGAGCGTTTTGTGCGCGGTGTCGAAACCGCGATCGAACAGAAGGTGCCCTTCATATGCTTCACGGCCACGGGCGGCGCGCGCATGCAGGAGGGCCTGCTGTCGCTCATGCAGATGGCCAAGACCAACGCATCGCTCACACGCCTCGCGAAGAAGGGCTTGCCCTTCATCAGCGTGCTGACCGACCCGACAATGGGCGGCGTGAGCGCCGGGTTCGCTTTCATGGGCGATGTCGTTATTGCAGAGCCCAAGGCGCTGATCGGCTTCGCGGGCCCGCGCGTGATCGAATCGACGGTGCGGGTGACGTTGCCCGAAGGCTTCCAGCGCGCGGAGTTCCTTCAGCAAAAGGGCGCGGTCGATTTCATCTGCGACCGCCGCGAACTGCGCAAGACCATCGCGCATGCGCTCGCGATGCTGCAAAGGCAACCTGCCGACGCAGTCAGTTCCGTTTGAACCATCCGTTAGTCTAGGGCGCAATCGACGCCCCGGTTCCTAACATCGGGCGGATGTCTGCCCAGGAACTTGTTCATCGATTGCTCGGCGAAGCCGGCCCCGCTGCCGGCGCGCAGCAAATCAACGTCAACGGCGACCTCAGCTACTGGCAGGTCGTCTTCGATTCGCAAACAGTCTTCGAAGTCGAGTTCGACCCCGTGCTCGATCGCCTGGTGATGACATCGCACATCGCCAACCTTCGCTCGGTCCGCCGCCAGCAAATGTGCGAACTGCTGCTTCAAATGAACTACGCGTGGCGCGAAACCGGCGGCGTGCGCATGGCGCTCGATCCGCGCACCGATTCCGTGGTGATGATGTTCGAGATGCCCATCGCGTCATTGCAGGCGCAGCAGCTTCGCGCGTCCTTCGCGAACCTGCTGGTCAAGCACCGCTCGTGGCGGCAGATCGTGATCGATTCGGCGCCGGCGCCTGCCTAGCGCACCGCTTAGCGCACCCCTTAGCGCAATACCGCGGCCTGCAGGTAAGCCAGCACGATGGCCAGCACCTGCAACACCACGAGGAACACCAATGGTGAAAGGTCGATGCCGCCTACCAGCGGCACGAGCTTGCGCCATGGGCGCAGCAGGGGCGAACACAGGCGGTCGATGATGTCGGCGATCGGCGTGTCGGCCTGCACCCACGACAAGATCGCATAGACGATCACCAGCCCCGTCAGGCCCGAGATCACAAGCCGCAGCACGCCGAAGAACGCGAGCAGCGGCAGCATCTCGAGCCCGCTGGTGCGCCCGGCCAGCAACCACAGCAAGGCGAACTGCGCCAGTTCGATCACGAACACGCCCACGACGCTTGCCGTGTCTACCCTGCCCATGGGCGGCAGCACTTTGCGCAGCGGCAGCACAAGCCAGTCGGTCAGCGCGAAGATGAATCGGCCGATGGGGTTGCCGAAAGGGATGCGCTGGTACTGCATGTACATGCGCAATAGGCAAGCGCCGCCGAGCAGTCCGGCAGCGACGTCGAGAAGGAATGAAATGATCTGGTAGGCCATTGAGCGGGTAGTGTCGGGTCGTGGGATGATAGCGGGCAAGCCGGTGAATCCATGTCGTCCGCCCTCAAGCTGCAATCGCTGCCGCTCTTTCCCCTGAGCACGGTCCTCTTCCCGGGCGGCGTGCTGCCCCTTCGAATTTTCGAGGTGCGCTACCTCGACATGATCGGCAAGTGCTACAAGGCGGGCGCACCCTTCGGTGTGGTGTCGCTCACACAGGGCTCCGAAGTCCAGCGGCCCGGCAACAACGAGGCCTTCTCCAACGTGGGCACGCTCGCCACCATCACCGAATACGAAACGCCCCGCCCCGGCCTGATGATGATTCGCGCCGGCGGCGCGCAACGCTTTCGCATCACGTCGCGCGACCAGCTGAAGCACGGCCTGTGGATCGCCGATGTCGAATCGCTGGCTCCCGACAAGGACGTCGAAATTCCGCCCGACCTGCAAACAGCCTCCACGGCGCTGCGGCAACTGATCCAGTCGCTCGAACTCAAGTCCGGCGGCAAGGAGCCGCTGCCGCTGCAAGCACCCTGGCGCCTTGACGATTGCGGCTGGGTCGCCAACCGCTGGTGCGAGCTGCTGCCGCTGCCCGTGGCGATCAAGCAGCGCCTCATGGAGCTGGACAACCCGCTCGTGCGCCTGGAGCTGGTGAGCGATGTGCTCGCCCGCACCGGCATCGCGACGTGAGCGGCATGACGAGCTCCGGCGTTCTCGACTGGCCACAGCCCGCCAAGCGCGGCGTCGTGCTTGCGCTTGATTTCGTGCTTGCGATCGTCGCAACGTGGATCGCGTTCTCGCTGCGGTTCGACGCGCCGAACTTCCCGCAAGGCAACCAGTGGATCATGTACGGGCTTGCGCCGTCGCTTGCGCTGCCGGTGTTCGTGAAGTTCGGCTTGTATCGCGCGATCTTCCGCTACACCGGGATGGCCGCGCTCGGCGCGATGGCGAGGGCCGTTGCGGTCTATGCGTTGTTGCTGATCGCCGTCGTGCTCGTGTTCCAGAGCCAGGGCTACGAACAGTTGCCGCGCACGGTGGCCGTGAGTCAGCCGATCCTCTTCGGCGTGCTGGTGGGTGCGAGCCGCGCGCTTGCACGCCACTTTCTCTCCGGCACGGGCCGTGTGCCCGAGCGTCGCTTGCTGATCTACGGCGCGGGCAACGCCGGCGCACAAACTGCAGCTGCGCTTGCCAGCACGCGGCAGTTCGCGCTGCTCGGCTTCATCGACGACGACGAGCGCAAGATCGGCCGCACGATCAACAACTCGCGCGTGTATCCGCCATCGGAAATCCCGACGCTCGTCGCGCGGCTGGGCGTCACCGACATCCTGCTTGCGATCCCCAGTGCGCCGCGCCGGTTGCGCAACGACATCATCGCGCGGCTCGGCGCAGTGCCCGTGCACATCCGCACGCTGCCGGGCATGGAAGACCTTGCGAGCGGCCGTGTCACGGTGAGCGACTTCCGCGAGCTGGAGATCGAAGATTTGCTCGGCCGCCCGCCCGTCGAGCCCGATCCGCAATTGCTCGCGCGCAATTCATCAGGCAAGGTGGTGCTCGTCACCGGCGCGGGCGGCAGCATCGGCGCGGAGCTGTGCCGGCAGGTGCTGAAAGAAAAGCCGCGCCGCCTGCTTCTTTTCGACCACAGCGAGTTCGCGCTGTACACGATCCATGTGGAGCTGACAGCGCTCGCGGCCAAACACGAACTGGCCACCGAAATCGTGCCGCTGCTGGGCACGGTGACGAGCTTTCCGCGCGTCCGCGAAATCTGCCGCACGTGGCAGCCCGAAGTCGTCTATCACGCAGCTGCATACAAGCACGTGCCGATGGTGGAACACAACCCGGCCGAGGGGGTTGCGAACAATGTGTTCGGCACGCTGAACGTCGCGCGCGCCGCGCTCGAAAGCGGCGCGGGGCATTTCGTGCTGATCTCCACCGACAAGGCCGTGCGCCCGACCAACGTGATGGGCGCCACCAAGCGCGTCGCCGAGATGATTCTGCAGGCGCTGACGCAATCGGCATCGCCCGCGTTCGGCGACTTCGATGCCAATGCCGCCGTCGTTTCGAACCGCACGCGCTTCGTGATGGTCCGCTTCGGCAACGTGCTGGGCTCCAGCGGCAGCGCGGTGCCGCTGTTCCGCAAACAGATCGCAATGGGCGGGCCCGTCACCGTGACGCACGCGGACGTCACGCGGTACTTCATGACGATCCCGGAGGCGACGCAGCTCGTCGTGCAGGCCGGCGCGATGGCCGAAGGCGGCGAGGTGTTCGTGCTCGACATGGGAGAGCCCGTGAAGATCCTCGATCTCGCGAAACGCATCGTCGCGTTGTCGGGCCTGACGGTGCGCGATGCATTGCATCCGGCGGGCGACATCGAAATCACGATCACCGGCCTTCGCCCCGGCGAAAAGCTCTACGAAGAACTGCTGATCGGCGACGATCCGCAAGCCACGCGGCACGAGCGCATCATGCAGGCGCGCGAACAATTCATCGCATGGCCGCAGCTCGCGCCGCGCCTCAGGTCGCTGGCCGACGCAACCGATCGCAACGACGTCGCCGCGATCCACGCCCTCCTCGCCGAACTCGTGCCCGGCGCCACGCTGGCGCAGCAGGTTTTCGATCACGTGTTCCAGGCCCGGCGGGAGCGGGAAATGCTCGAACTCGCTGCGAAATAACGTTGAAATAGCCTTCCGTCCGCTGTTGCGGTGTCGGCGATAATCGACCGAATGTTCTCCGGCAAATCCATTCTCATCACCGGCGGCACCGGCTCGTTCGGCAAGCGCTTCGTCGCCACGCTGTTGAAGGACTTCCAGCCGGCCCGCATCGTCGTGTATTCGCGCGACGAGCTCAAGCAATTCGAGATGCAGCGCGAGTTCGATGCGCCCTGCATGCGCTACTTCATCGGCGACGTGCGCGACCCGCAGCGCCTCATTCAGGCGATGAGCGGCGTGGACATCGTCGTTCATGCGGCGGCGCTCAAGCAGGTGCCCGCGGCCGAATACAACCCGATGGAGTGCATCAAGACCAACATCCACGGCGCCGAAAACGTGATCCGCGCGGCCATCGACAACCAGGTCGCGAAAGTCATCGCGCTGTCCACCGACAAGGCCGCGAACCCGATCAATCTCTACGGCGCGACCAAGCTCGCGTCCGACAAACTCTTCGTCGCGGCCAACAACATGGTCGGCAAGAATCCCACGCGATTCGCTGTGGTGCGCTATGGCAACGTGATCGGATCGCGCGGCTCGGTCGTGCCGTTCTTTCGCGATCTGGCCGCGAAGGGCGCGAAAGATATTCCGCTCACCGACAAGCGCATGACGCGCTTCTGGATCACGCTCGATGAAGGCGTGCGCTTCGTGCTCAAGAGTTTCGAGCGCATGCATGGCGGCGAAATTTTCGTGCCCAAGCTGCCGTCCGCGCGCATCACCGACATCGCAGAGGCCGTCGCGCCCGGCGTGCCCACCAAGGTGATCGGCATTCGCCCCGGCGAAAAGCTGCACGAGGTGATGTGCCCCCGTGACGATTCGCACCTCACGCTCGAATTCGACCAGCACTTCACGCTGCAGCCGTCGATCTCGTTCAACATCCATCCCGACTACGCGATAAGTGCGATCGGCGAAAAAGGCCGCCCCGTCGGCGAAGACTTCGAATACAGCTCGGGCACCAATCCGCACTTCCTGGCGGTGGAAGGCATCCGCGAACTTCTGGCGCGCCCGGGCGTGCTGGCCTGAGCGGGCCATGAAGCTCGCGCTCGGCACCGTCCAGTTCGGCCTTGCGTACGGCATCGCGGGCAGTGGGCATGCAGTGGCGGAAAATGAAGTGCGCCGCATCTGCGAGGTTGCCGCGAAGCGCGGTGTCGATTGCGTCGATACGGCCGCGGGTTATGGCGACATCGAACAGCGCATCGCTTCGCTGGCGCCGCAATCGCAGTTCTCTTTCGTGTCGAAGATTCCTGCGGTGCCGGCCGCAGCGGCAGGCACCGCCGTCGCCTTCGTGCGAGACAGCGTGCGCCGCTCGATCGAGCGGCTGGGCTCGCGGCTTCGCGCATTGATGTTTCACCGGCAGGAAGATCTTGCAGGCGACGCGGGCGCGCAGCTGTGGGGCGCCGCATTCGACGCCGTCGAAGGCAAAGGAATCGCGCTGGGCGTGTCGGCATACGAGCCGGGCACGCTCGCGCAAATCGCAGAGCGCTTTCCGGTTCGCGTCGCGCAACTGCCCTGCAATGCTTTCGACCAGCGCATCGCCACGCTCGATGTGCCGGGCGTCGAGATTCACCTTCGCTCCGCGTTCCTGCAAGGCTTGCTGCTGCAGGACGCCGCGTTCGCATCGAAAAAGCTTCCGGCCGCCGAACGCGCCGTGTCGCAATGGCGCGCATGGTGCAGCGAACGTGGCCTCTTTCCGTTGCAAGCTGCTTTGTCCGTCGTGAAAGGCCTCGACCATACGGGCCAGTACACGCATTGCGTCGTCGGCGTTGAATCGGCGCAGCAGTTCGAAGAGATCGCCGACGCGTGGGACGCCGCACGTCCCATCGCCGCGCCCGAACTTGCCACGGACGACCTCGCCATCATCGACCCGCGCTCGTGGATGCGCGAGCAACACGAAGGGGCCGCGGCATGACGGGCCGGCAACGCGCAGATCAACGCATTGTTGCGATCGTGCAAGCGCGCATGGGTTCCACCCGCGCGCCGAACAAGGTGCTGGCCGACATCGCGGGCCAGCCGATGCTCGCGCATGTGCTGCAACGCACGGCGCGTGCGAAGGTCGATGCCGTTGTCGTCGCAACCACCGACAAGCCCGAAGACGACGTGCTCGAGCGCTGGGTTCGGGAAAGCGGTTTGGCCGGTTGCTTCCGCGGCTCGGAAGACGACGTGCTCGACCGCTTCCATCGCGCCGCGATGCAAGAGCAAGCCGACGTCATCGTGCGCGTTACGGCCGACGATCCGCTGAAAGACCCGCAGATCATCAACCGCGCACTGTCGCTGCTGGCAAGCGACGATTCGTTCGACTACGTGTCGAACACGATGCGCCCGACCTTTCCCGAAGGTCTCGATATCGAAGTCTTCACGTTCGCTGCGCTGGACCGCGCGCACAAGCAAGCCAAGCTCGCGTCCGAACGCGAACACGTCACGCCCTACATCTGGAAGCACACCGAGCTGTTCAAGGTGCTGAACTTCGAACTGGGCGAAGACTTGAGCACCTGGCGCTGGACGGTCGACAAACCCGCCGACATCGAATTCATGCGCGCCGTCTTCTCGGCTTTCCCCGGCGGCAATGCCATGCCGTTCCAGGATGTGATCGACTACCTGCGCCGCCACCCCGAAGTGGCCGCCATCAACACCGGCACGGCCCGCAACGAGGGCTACCTCAAATCATTGGACAAGGAGCAAACATCGTGAGCGCGATCCCATCGCACCGGCGCATCTTCGGCAACGAGCTGAAGTATGTCGAAGAGGTGCTTGCCACCGAATTCCGCAGCTCGGAAGGCTCGAAGTTCATGCGCCGCCTCGAGCAGGCCTTCGCCGAAAAATTCAAGAGCCCTTATGCGATCTCGTTCGTGAACGGCACGGCCACGATGCATGCGGCGCTCGAAGCCAAAGGCATCGGCCCCGGCGACGAAGTGATCGTGCCGCCGCTCACGATGTCGGCGACGACCTTTGCCGTGCTGCAAACAGGCGCGACGCCGATCTTCGCCGACGTCGATGCCGACACGTTCCAGATCGACCCGAAGTCGATCGAAGAGCGCATCACGCCGCGCACACGCGCGATCATTACCGTGGCGCTGTACGGCCTGTCGCCCGACATGAACCCGATCATGGCGCTGGCCGACCAGCATCGCCTCTTCGTCATCGAAGACAACGCGCAGTGCTTCCTCGGCCTGTATGACGGCAAGATCGCGGGCACGATCGGCCACTGCGCAAGCTTCAGCTTCCAGAGTTCGAAGCACATCACGTCCGGTGAAGGCGGCATGATCATCACAGCCGATCTCGAGCTAGCCGAAGGCATCCGCAAGGTGCAATCGCTCGGCTATGCGGGCGTGAGCGCCACCAAAGGCAAGATCACCAAGCGCGACATCCAGGACCCGGACTATTCGCGTCACGTCACGATGGGCTGGAACTATCGCATGCCCGAGCTGTGCTGCGCTGTTGCGCTTGCGCAGCTGGAGAACATCGATGCGCTGGTGCAGGCACGTGTTGATGCAGCGATGAAGTTCGAACAGGCCGCGCGCACTTGCGATTGGCTCGTGCCGCAAAAGACACCGTCCAACTGCACCAACTCTTACTGGACGTGGGTTGCCAAGCTCACGCGCGACGACATCTCGTGGCACCAGTTCCGCGACCGCTTCACGGAGTTGGGCGGCCACGGCGTGTATGCAGCGTGGAAGCTCACCTATCTGGAGCCGATGTTCGTCAACATGAACCTGCTGCGACGCGAATGCTTCATCGCGCCCGAAGTGAAAGAGCAATACGCGCCCGGCCTGTGCCCGGTGGCCGAATCGATCCAGCCGCGCCTCCTGCAATTCAAGACCAACTACTGGGACGAAGCCGACGCGCAGAAGCAGGCCGATATCCTCGCGCGCACGATTTCAAGTTTTAGCTGACCGCATGCACAAGATCCTCGTCACCGGCGCGACGGGCCTGCTCGGCTCCACGCTGGTGCCGCACCTGCGCTCGCTGGGTCACGACGTCGTCGCGTGTGGCCGCGACAGGGGCGATCTGCGTGTTGATCTGCGCGACGCGATGCAGGTGCAGCGCGCCATCGACACGTCAGCGCCCGACGTCGTGATCAACCTCGCGGGTGCGACGAACGTCGACGAGTGCGAAACAAATCCGCAGGCAGCCTACGAAGTGAACGTGCTCGCAGTCGAAAATCTCGTGCTTGCGATGGCAAGTGGCCGCGCGCGGCTCGTGCAGGTTTCGACCGATCACGTGTACGACGGCCCTGGCCCGCATGTGGAGCACGAGGTGACCATCCGCAATCAATACGCGATGTCCAAACTCGCGGGCGAACAGGCCGCGCTGCGCCTCGGCGAACGCGCCGCGGTGCTGCGAACCAACTTCGTCGGCCGCTCCGAATGCGACAGGCGCAAGAGCTTTTCCGACTGGATCGTCGAATCCGCGCGGGAGGGTCGCGCCATCGAGCTCTTCACCGACGTTCGCTTTTGCCCCTTGCGCATGCGCACGCTCTCTGCAATGCTGGCACGCGTGGCGGATAGCGAAGGCGCGCATGGCGTGTTCAACCTCGGCGCGGCGACGGCATTGTCGAAGGCGCATTTCGCGCGAGCACTCGCCGAATCGCTCGGGCTGCCGCAAGACAACATGCGCGATGCGCGGCTGCAGGACCGCAAGCTGCCCGCACCGCGCCCACGCGGGATGGCAATGGACAGCAGCCGGTTCGAACAGGCGTTCGGCGTGCGGCTGCCGCGACTGGAGGAAGAAATGACAGCCCTGGCACAGGAGTACAAGGCATGAGCCCCACGGCGAGCTACGACAGCGAACTCGTGATCGCGGGCCGCCGCATCGGGCCCGGGCACCCGACCTATTTCATCGCCGACATCGCCGCGAACCACGACGGCGACCTGGCGCGCGCGAAGGACCTCATCTATCTCGCGAAAGAAGCCGGCGCCGACGCAGCAAAGTTCCAGCACTTCCGCGCCGAATCGATCGTGAGCGACAAGGGCTTTCGCACGCTCGGCGGCCAGCAGTCGCATCAAGCGGCGTGGAAGAAGTCGGTGTTCGAGGTGTACAAGGACGCATCGGTGCCGCAAGACTGGACGGCATCGCTGAAAGAAACTTGCGACAAGGCCGGCATCACCTTTTTCACGAGCGCATATGCGTTCGATTTGATCGACGAGGTGGACCCTTACGTGCCCGCATACAAGATCGGCTCGGGCGACATCACGTGGACCGAGATCGTCGAGTACATCGCGAAGAAGGGCAAGCCGTACATCCTTGCGTGCGGCGCATCGACGATGGACGAAGTCGTGCGCGCGGTCGAAGCCGCGACGGCGATCAACCCACAGTTCGCGCTGCTTCAGTGCAACACCAACTACACGGCTTCGCTCGAGAACTTCCAGTACATCCAGCTGAACGTGCTGCGCAGCCTTGCGCAGATGTTTCCGGGCATGGTGCTGGGGCTTAGCGACCACACGCCCGGCCACGCAACGGTGCTCGGCGCCGTGGCGCTGGGCGCGCGCGTGGTCGAAAAACATTTCACCGACGACGTCGATCGCGTCGGCCCTGATCACAAATTTTCAATGGATCCCAAAACATGGCGCGACATGGTCGAACGCACGCGCGAGCTGGAAAACGCCTTGGGCAACGGCATCAAGCGCGTCGAAGCGAACGAAAAAGAAACGGTTGTGCTGCAGCGCCGGTCGCTGCGCCTGGCTCGCGATGCCCAGGCGGGCGAGACGCTCGACCGCGCCGCGATCACACCGCTGCGGCCCTGCCCGCCCGATGCCATCCCGCCTTACCGAATGAACGAAGTGCTCGGGCGCAAACTGCGCCGCGGCGTGAAAGCGGGCGACTACCTGAAATGGGCGGACCTCGAGTAGCGTTCGTCATCCCGGCGCTCGATGAAGAGCGCAGCATTGCGCGCGTGGTCGAAAGCCTGCGCGGCCTCGGCACGCCCATCGTGGTGGACGATGGCTCGCGCGATCGCACCGCGCAGCTAGCGCTCAATGCAGGCGCCGACGTGGTGAGTCACCCCGTCAATCGCGGCTACGACGCCGCGCTCAACTCCGGCTTCGAGCGTGCGGCAGCACAAGGCTTCGACTACATCATTACCTTCGACGCCGACGGGCAGCACGACCCATCACTGGTGCAGCGCTTCGTGCAAGAGCTCAACGCAGGCGCGAGCGTGGTGGCCGGCGTGCGCGATCGCAAGCAACGCATCGGTGAACACGTGTTCGCGTTGGTCACGCGCGCGGCCTGGGGCATCGACGACCCGCTGTGCGGCATGAAGGGCTACCGGTGCGAGCTGTACGAATCGCTCGGGCACTTCGATTCCTATCGTTCAATCGGCACCGAGCTTGCCATCCACGCCGCGCGCACGCATCGCAAGATCGTGCAGGTGCCCGTGCGCACGTTCGACCGTGCGGACCATCCGCGTTTCGGCCGACGCATGAGCGCCAACTGGCGCATCCTGCGCGCCGCATGGCTGGCCCTCGTGCCGCCGCGGAGGGCCGCATGAAAATCGGCTTCGAGACGATCTACGCATGGCGACCGCATGTGGAGCACCTGATGTTCCTCGCACGCCTTGTGGGCGAAGCCGGGCACACGCCCGTCTTTCTTGCCTGCGATGCCGACCTTTCCGCCTGCTACACGCGAGAGCTGCGCGACGTCCGGCCCGACTGGATGGAATGCCTGCTGTGCCGCGCGGGCGGCGTTCGGTCATATACATCGTCGGGTGTTTCGGCGATCGGCGATCTGGCGCATGGGCAATTCCAATGCGGCGAAGATCGCGCGCGCGACTGGTCGTCATCGAGCGCGAGCACGCTGGGCCGATTCGAATCCGCCGTCGACTACGAGACGGACGCGTTCATCCACCAACGCGAGCGCCTCGTGCCCGCCGTTGCCAAAGCGTACGACGCCGCGCGCGAATGGATCGCGCGCGAAAAGCTTGACGCGCTCTGCGTCTTCAACGGCCGCATGGACGTGACGCGCGCGATCTTCGAAGCCGCGCGCGATGCCAGCATTCGCGTGGTCACGCTGGAGCGCAGCTGGTCCGGCGACGGCATCCAGCTCCTGCCCGACGAGAACTGCCTGGGCTTGCAGTCGGTGCACGCGATGGTCGGCGAATGGAGCGCGAAGCCGCTCACCGGCGAGCAGGCGCGCGCTGCGGCAGCGCGCATCGCCGCGCGCGTCACCGCAACCAACACGACCGAATGGCGCGCGTACAACCAGCAGTCGCGATCGACCGACTGGCCCGTCGCGGGCAATACGCGCCGCGTGCTGCTGCTGCCCGGCAGCATGAACGAGATTTGGGGCCATCCCGATTGGCGCTCCGGGTGGAAAGAGCCCACGGCGGCCTACGACGCGCTGATTTCCAAGCTGGGCCTGCGCTCCGGCGAATACGTGCTGCGTTGCCATCCGAACTGGGCCGAGCGGATCGGCCGGAACGACGGGCACATGGCCGAGCGCTACTACGCCGGTTGGGGACAGCGGCACGGCGCAGTGACGATCGCAAGCGCCGACCGCACCAGCACGATGAATCTCATCGCGCAAAGCGACCTCGTGGTCATCGCCGGCAGCAGCGCGGGGCTCGAAGCCGCCGCGATGGGCAAGCCCGTGGTCTCCACCGCCGAAGCGCCGTATCGCGACGCCGGGTTTCGCATGGATGCGACAACGCCCGCAGCGCTCGCGGCGCTTGCCCTCGACGCATCGCTCAGAATTTCCGAGGCGGAACAACTGCGCCTGCGCCGCATGGGGCTGCGCTACAGCTACACCACCACGCATCGCCTGCCGCAATATGTGAATCACATCCGCGCGCTGTCGTCGTCTGCGTATCGATACGAGCCGGGCGCCGATCCGCAGCGCTTCGTCGATTTGATCCGCACCGGGCAATTGCAACCCGATGACGATCGCTTCGCCGCCGACCCGCGCGAAGAAGACGCCGTTGTCGCCGCGATGGCCGCGGGCGAATGGCAGGCACTGCGCGGCACGCCCGGCCCATCGCACGAGGCCACGGGCCGCGTGCGCCGCCGCTGGATGTTCCAGCCCCTGGACTACATCCGCGAGAAAATGCCGGTCGGGGACCGTTGAGGCATGCGATTCATCCACACCTTATCGCGCGGCTTGCGCACGCAGCCCCGCTACACGCTGATGCGAATGCTGGCGCGCTTCGCCGTGGCGCGGCGCGCGGTGGTCGCGGTGCGGGCGGCCATGCAGCACGATCGCCTCGAGCGCTTCATGCGCGACTGCGAAGCGGACATGGGCCGCAGCCTCTTCGCGGATGTCGATCGTGCGGGCTTCGTCAAGCGCCTGCGCAACGACGGCGTCGCGCTGGGGCTTGCGCTGCCCGCGTCCGTGGTTGCGGATATTCGCGCGTGGGCTCATGCCAATCCGAGCTTCGCCGATCGCGTGGAAAGCCGAGGTGTGCGTCCCGGCCAGCTGGCCACTGCCGAACAGCGCCTGGGCAAGCCGATCCTGCTCGCGCAGTATTTCAACGCGCGCTCGCAATGCCCGGCCATCACTGCGCTCGCGCGCGATCCCGCATTGCTCTGGATAGCAGCGGCGTATCTGCGGTCGTTGCCCACTTGCGTCGGCTCGAACTTGTGGTGGACGTACCCTGTCGATGCCACGCCCGAAGATCGCGACGTGCATGCGCACTTGTTCCATCGCGACGTTGACGACTTTTCGTTCCTCAAGTTCTTCTTCTATCTCACCGACGTCGCGCCGGGCGAAGGCGCGCATGTGCTTGTGCGCGGATCGCACCGCCGCCCGCCCGCGCGAAGTTTCGCGGACCGCTGGAACATCCGCCGCTACACCGACGACGAAGTGCTCGCCACCTATCCTCGCGAGGATGTCCTCGAAGTCACGGGCGCGGCCGGCGCGGGGTTCGCCGAAAACACGCTGTGCGTTCACAAGGGCCGCACACCGACGTCGAGCGCCCGCCTGCTGCTGCAGCTGCAGTACGGGCTGTTCGATTACGGAAACATGCACGACGAGCGCGACCCGGCGCGCCTCGCCTTCCTGGACTGAGGCGGGGCCCGGCGCATGACCTTCGGCCCCATCACTCCGCGCCGGGCGCGCCAACTCTGGTATGCGCCCATCCTCGGGCTGGCGACGGCGCTGATGATGCTGCGCCTCCTGGCGCTCGCGCGAATTCTCGATGTGCCCGGCTTCGCGCAACTAAGCGCGGCGCTGCTTGTCTCCAGCACGTTTTCGATGCTCGGCTGCATCGGGCTTCAATCCCTGCTGCAACGGGACATGCCCATCATGTTCGTGCGCGGGCGGGAGCGCGCGGCGCGAGTGCTTCTCGCCCAGTCGGTGCTCGCCGCTTGCGGCAGCGCGGCGTGCGCGATGCTCGTCGCGCTTTTCGTTCCGCTGGATTTCGGCTCGCCCGCGAATCTTGTGGCGCTCGGCATCGTGCATGGGTTGTCGCAGCAACTGTTCCTTGTCGCGTCCGTGGAAAGCCGCAGCAGGGGTGAGCCGCTGCGCTTCGCATTTCAATCGCTGGTGAGGTCGATCGTCGTGATCTGCGTCGGGCTGGGTGTGGGTGTGGCGACGAAGTCGGCGTCCGGTGTTGTCGCGGCCGAAGCCGCCGTGTCGCTGGTGCTTGCATTCGCGATGCTGCTGCAAACGATGGCCGGCCGCGATCCCGGAACATCAGCCACTTTGAAGATTGCCGCCGACCGCTGGCGCCGCATCGACTGGCGGGCTGCATGGGTGATGCTTCTGGTGTCGTTGCTCGCGTTCGCCCTGACGTACGCCGACCGCTGGTGCGCCGCGACTGTGCTTCCCGCGCGCGACTTCGCCAACTATGCATTCGCGGGCATCGTCCTTGCCATCGCGCTGTCGGCGCAAGGCCTGGTGAACGCGTCGGTCTATCCCCTGCTCGCCCGGCTCTATGCGCGCGAAGGGCAAGCCGCCTGCTACGCGCTGTGCGCAAAATTGTCGTGGGGTGCGCTCGCCGGCGCGCTGCTGCTCGCGCTGCCCGCATACTGGGTCCTCGACGCGGGCTTGCGCCGTTTCTATCCCGCCTACGATGTGGCCCTCACGTTGCTGCCGGCGTTCCTGCTGGTCGCGGCGTTTCGCGTTTCGGATTTCTGGTCCAGCTTCATGATGATCACGGGTTCTCAAGACAAGCTGCTCAAGGTGAGCCTCCTCTCCGGTGCGGCGGCGGCGGCGCTGTGGGCCATCGTCGCGCAGCCTTGGGCGTCGTCGGGCGGCACGCCGATGCAGTTCGCGATGCTGGCCGTGCTGTTGGCGGTGGGCGGCTACGTCGCCATCGTGTTCGCATCGCGGGCTTCACTGCGGATGCGCGGGAGCTTCGAATGATGCGGGTGCTGCAAACGACCTGGCCGGTCCGGTGGTGGACCGCGCTTGCTTTCGCATTGCGCGGCGTGCGTGTGTCGCCCGGCGCGCAAATGATCGGCCCGCGCTCGCAGTTCAGCATTTCGAACGGCGCGATCGTGAACAGCGGCTGCGTCCTGCGCACGACCGGCAAGGGCGTGATTTCGCTCGGCAATCGCGTCTGGCTGGCGCGTGACTGCGAGATCGAAACCGATTCACGCGTCGAACTCGGCGCGCGCACGACCGTGCAGCGCAGGTGCACGATCAACGGCGCCACGCGCGTGGGCGCGGATTGCATCTTCGCGCCCGATGTGTTCGTCTCCAGCGGCACGCACCCGTTTCGCGACATCCCGCATCTTCCGATTCGCGAACAGGAACGTCTGCGCGTTGAGCAAGGGCTGTCGCTCGACCGGCCTGTGTGGATCCAGGACGATTGCTGGATCGGCGTGCACGCGGTGATCGCGCCCGGCGTCACCGTCGGCAAGGGCAGCGTCGTCGGCGCGAACAGCGTCGTCACGCGCGATGTCCCGCCGTATTCCGTGGTGGCCGGCTCGCCCGCGCGCGTGATCGGCCAACGGCTCGAATGGTCGCCGCCCGCACGGGTCGATCTGTCGCGAGCGGAAGACCAACCGTACGTGCTGTCGCGCGCGCCGCTGCTCGTCGCGTTGCGGCCCGCAGGGCCGGCCGAGGTCTTGCGCGCAACAATATCGTGCCGCGATGCAACTTCGTTTCGAGCAAATGGGCGCGACATCGCCGTCACAGCAGCGCAAAGCGAGGTCTTCCTCGAGCAACAAGACGGCCCGCCCTTCGGCGCCACGGTTTCGATCGAAGCCGATTTTGGCCGCGTCGAATTCAAGAACTTCGAATGGGTGCGACGCTGATGGACGAACGGCGGGTCTCGATCATCGTTCCCGCCTATCGCGCCGCCGCGTTCATCGATCGCACGATTGAATCCGTGCGCGCGCAAACGTACGCCGAGTGGGAAATGCTCATCGCCGATGACTGCTCGCCGGATAACACGCGCAACATCGTCGCGAAGTGGGCGGAGCAGGATCCGCGCGTACAGCTGATCGCGCTTGACAAGAACGGCGGACCCGCCGCCGCGCGCAACGCCGCGCTTGAAAAAGCGCAAGGCCGTTTCGTCGCCTTTCTCGACAGCGACGACATGTGGTTGCCTGCCAAGCTCGAACACAGCCTCGCGCATGCGAAGTCGCACGACGCCGCGCTCGTCTACACGGGCTTTCGCCGCATGACGCAGGACGGGGGCCGCACGGGCGACTACATCGGCGTGCCGCCATCGCTTACCTATCGCGAGCTTCTCGGCAACACGGCCATCGCAACGTCCACCGTGCTCGTCGATCGCGCCATCGCGGGCAACATCCGCATGCAGCATGTGTACTACGACGACTTCGTGTGCTGGCTGTCGATCCTCAAGAGCGGCCATATCGCGCGCGGCCTGAACGAAGACCTGATGCGCTATCGCGTGCTTGCGAAATCAGTGTCGCGCAACAAGGGCAAGTCGGCGCGCGAAGTGTGGAAGACGTATCGCAACGTCGAACACCTCGGGCTCATGCCATCCGCATGGTATTTCTCGAGCTATGCGCTCAATGCCGCGCGCAAGTATCGGAAGTTCTGACCGATGGCCAACATGCGGATCGCGATCACGGGTGCATCGGGCTTTGTCGGGCGCGAGCTGACAAAGCGCGCAGCGGCGGCGGGGCATGCGGTTGTGCCGCTGAGCCGCGGCGAGACATCGATCGCAAGCTACGAAGACGCAACTTCGCTCGCGAAAGCCTTCGAGGGCAGCGACGTCGTCGTGCACCTTGCCGCACGCGCGCACGAAAGCGGGACGGACGCCGATTTCGAATGCAACGTGCGCGCCGCGCGGGCCGTGTCGCAAGCCGCACGCGATGCGGGCGTGCGACGCCTTGTCCTCTTGAGTTCGATCGGCGTCAACGGCAACTTCACGCGGTCGCACCCGTTCACCGAAGCCGATGTGCCCGCGCCCATCCAGCCCTACTCTCGCAGCAAATTGCGGGCCGAAGAAGTGGTGAAGGCAAGCGAGGTCGAACACGTCATCGTCCGCCCGCCGCTCGTGTACGGCGCCAATGCGCCCGGCAACTTCGCGCGGCTGGTCTATCTGATGGCGCGCGGCTGGCCGCTGCCGCTCGCGTCCATCCGCAACGAGCGAAGCCTTGTCGGTGTGCACAACCTTTGCGACTTCATCGTCCAATGCGCCACGCATCCTTCCGCGGCGAATGAGCTGTTCCTTGTCGCGGACAGCGAAGATCTCTCTACGCCCGACGTCGCGCGTTGCATCGCGCGCGGCCTGCGCAAGCCCGTGCGGCTGTGGCCGGCGCCACCTGCGTTGATCGTCGCGCTTGCGGCGATCGTCGGCCGCAAGCGAGAAGCGCAAGGGCTGTGCAAATCGCTGCAGGTCGATGCGTCGAAGGCTCGGCGTCTTCTCGGATGGTCGCCCCAAGTCAATGCGCGCGAAGGCCTTGAGCAAGCAGCGCGCGACTGGAAATTCGCACGATGAAGCGACTGATCGACATGGTCATTTCGCTTGCCGGGCTGATCGTGCTGTCGATTCCGCTTGCGCTTGTTGCGCTCGCGGTGAGGCTCACGTCGCCCGGCCCGGTGCTCTATTGGTCCGATCGCCTGGGCCGGGGCAACCGCATCTTCCACATGCCCAAGTTTCGAAGCATGCGGATCGACACGCCTGTTGTTGCCACGCACTTGCTTGAATCTCCCGAGCAGTGGCTCACGCCGATCGGCAGCTTCCTGCGCAAAAGCAGCCTCGATGAATTGCCGCAGCTGTGGAGCATCCTCGCGGGCGACATGAGCATCGTCGGCCCGCGCCCCGCCTTGCACAACCAGCACGACTTGATCGAGCTGCGCACGCAACGCGGCGTGCACTTGCTGCGGCCGGGCCTGACGGGCTGGGCACAAATCAACGGCCGCGACGAGATCCCGATCCCCGACAAAGTGGCTTACGACGTGTGGTATCTCGAACACCGTTCGCTGGCGCTCGATGTGAAGATCATGGCCCTGACTTTCGTGAAGGTGCTGCGAAAAGAGGGCGTGGCTCACTGACAACCTAAAATGGCGGGCTATGTCCGAACAAGACCGCCCCACTCCGCCGCAAGACGAAAACCAGTTGATCGCGGAGCGCCGCGAAAAACTCAAGGCCTTGCGCGATACCCAGAAGGGCGGCGGCGCAATCGCCTTCCCGAACGATTTCAAGCCAGGCCATCGCGCCGCGGCCCTGCACGCGCATCACGACGCGAAAACCCCTGAACATCTCGAACAGGAAGGCGTGCATGCGAGCGTCGCCGGCCGCATGATGCTCAAGCGCGTGATGGGCAAGGCCAGCTTCGCGACGCTTCAGGACGCCACGGGGCGCATCCAGCTCTACGTCACGCGCGATGCGATTGGCGAAGAAGCGTATGCCGCGTTCAAGCATTGGGACCTCGGCGACATCGTTGGCGCGGAAGGCACGCTCTTCAAGACGAAAACAGGCGAGCTGTCGCTGCATGTCAAGTCGATCCGCCTGCTCACGAAGAGCCTGCGGCCGATGCCGGACAAGTTCCACGGCGTCGCCGACCAGGAAGTCAAATATCGCCAGCGCTATGTGGACCTGATGATGGATCCCGTGGCGCGCGATCGTTTCGTTGCGCGCAGCAAGGCCGTGGGCGGCATTCGCGAATTCATGTCGCAGCACGACTTTCTCGAAGTCGAAACGCCGATGCTTCACCCGATCCCGGGCGGTGCCAATGCCAAGCCTTTCGTCACGCATCACAACGCGCTCGACCAGGCGATGTACCTGCGCATCGCGCCGGAGCTGTATCTCAAGCGCCTGGTGGTGGGCGGCTTCGAGAAGGTGTTCGAGATCAACCGCAATTTCCGCAACGAG
>Ga0265314_10001672_pt1 | contig 24160 bp, 21 predicted proteins | sample 4126metaG_FD_203106 | JGI IMG/M metagenome (GOLD analysis project Ga0265314, IMG submission 203106) | Rhizosphere microbial communities from Carex aquatilis grown in University of Washington, Seatle, WA, United States - 4-1-26 metaG | ecosystem: Host-associated > Plants > Roots > Rhizosphere >... | reverse complement strand
CACGGCATCCGTGCCGAAGCGGGCGACGATAACTACTGGAGCAACGGCAACACGTTTAACAACCTGCGAATCGCAGCGGGACCGAGCTTCCGGTTCTAAGTCAACGGGCAAGCAGAGCGTTTATCCAGACGTACAGGGTCGCAACTGAAATCGCGACCCTGTGCGCATTATCGCGCACTCAATTCGCTAACCGAAGTACGCCGTCAGCGTAAGCACCAGCAGTAGCAGCCCGAACGCGATGGCCGCGAACCCAGCAATCTTCGAGAAGTTCACGAACCACCGCTGCGGCTTCTCACCCAGTTTCCCTTCCAGTTTCCCTTCCTGCTTCAGCCGCTGATACTCCAGCGGCCGCTTGTGCTGGAACTCCTCTTCGCTCTCCACTCCGGTGAAGATCACCATGTCCATCGGAAAGCTATCTGGCCTGAGGTGGGTGTTGACGAAGTGAATGGCGAAGATGAACAGGATGGCCAGCAGGCCCTCCTCGCTGTGGATGATAAGCGCCGCGTTCAGTGCCCACCCGGGAAGGAAGTGCGCAAAGAACGGCGCGAACCACATCGCGTAGCCGGAGAAGCCGATCACGATCATTCCCCAGAACACCGCCCAGTAGTCGAACTTCTCCCAGTAGGCGTAGCGCTCGAACTTCGGCTTGGGGCCGAGCCCGACGAACCAGCGCATGTGGTTGAAGATGTCCTTCACGTCCTTCCAGTTGGCCACCATTGACGTGGCGCCCCAGAAGATTCCCTTCTCGTGCCGCAGCGTCCGCTGCACCAGGTCTTTCACATGCACCATGAACGCGATGGTCAGCCCCAGCGCGCAGAACTTGTGCAGGAAGAGGATGGCGCCGAATCCGCCTACCGCGCGCGCCAGCCCGCGCGCCCAGATGCTCTCACTGAAGCGCAGCGGCAACCCCGTGGCCGCCAGGCCCAGAAACGTGCTGAACAGCACCGCATGCAGCGTGCGCTGCGCTGAAGTAAAGCGGGTGAAGTATCGGTCCGCGGGCGCCGGTGTTTGCGTCGGCTCTGCGGCCGTATTGATCTCAGGCATGGTGGTCTCTCCCCGCCGAATGCTTCCTGACCTGGTCATAGCGCGAGCGGACCAGCCACAGGATGGTGTGAATGATGAAGAACGTGAGCACGCTGATCAGCAGGATGTTCATGAACAGCCGGACAAAATACAGCGCCGGATTCAGCTTGCGGTCATGCGCATTTGCGTGCGGCTGGTACTTCACAAAGCTGGCGTTGGCGCCGGCGTGGCAGCGGCCGCACGTCTTCACCAGGTTGGCCGGCGCAATCGGCGAAGCCGGATCCGATGCGGGCAGAATCTCGTGCGCCCCATGGCAGTCCCAGCACCGCGCCGTCTCCACGTAGCCGCCCAGCGACCCCAGTTGTGAGTGGAAGGTGTCGCGATAAGTGGAGAGCTTCTCCGTGTGGCACGAGCCGCAGATCGGCGTCGACTGCATGCGGAACTCTGACTCGGTGGGCTGCAGGATCGCGTGCGCCGTGTGGCAATCGGAGCATACCGGCGCCTTCATCTTGCCCTGCGCAACCGCCTTCCCGTGCGCGCCCAACTGGTAATCGTCGTTGATCTTCGCATGGCAACTGCCGCAGGTCTTCGGGATGTTCGCCTTGAAGGTGGGGCTCGTCGGATCGTTGTGGCTCTTGATGCTGTGCGAGCCGTGGCAGCTCTGGCAGTTGGCCGCCACCAGCAGCCCCTCCTTGCTCAGCGCGAAGCCGTGAATCGAGTCAATGTAGTGCGGATAGACGCTGGCCAATCCGTGTTTCTGCGCCATGCCGTTATTGCCGTGACACTGGCCGCACGTTGTAGGGACGTTGAGCGGGTACACCGCCGACCGCGCGTCGGCCTTGGGAAAGATCGCATGCGCGTCGCCGTGGCAACTGGTGCAGGGGTGATCCTTCGAATCTCCATGCACGCTGCCCTTGAGCGCGCTCGCCTGGTCGGCGTGGCACGTGGAGCACTGCACTTTGGCCGGATGGTCCGGGTGAGGATATTCCTTGATGTCTGCGTGGCAATTGCCGCACTGCAGGCTGCCGTGGACGCTGGCATGGAATTTGTCGCCATCCACGCCGATCTTGTGCCCCGCGCCGTCCGTCATGGTCTGGTCGCCGTGGCAGGCCAGGCAATCGGTCTGGGCAACGGCGGCCGACACGCCCAACCCAAGCAACAATCCCATCGTCCCCAGGCGCAAAGCCAGCGTCAGCAGGGGCGTAATGCCCGGAATCCGCACACAGCGCAGGATCGGGTTTGCGGGATGAATGCACGGCTCAACGTTGCGTGGCCCTGTGGCTGAGCTCTTGTCTTCCTTTGCGGCTTCCGCCATTCTGCCGTCTTCTTTCTCCGGAACCTACTGCGATTTCCGGCCAGCGCACATCCTCGGCGGGCGATGTGGATGGAAGAGAGTTCCAGATGTGAGAAGACTCTCATTTGGGGTAACCGGACAGTGACTCTCATCACATCCCCTTGTGTCCGTTGACCAACGGTCTCCCCGGTTTATGCGATCTCCCTCACATATGGAGTACCTGCAAGAGCCATATCTGTGACCGTTAACACCCTCACGGCACTTAGCCCACCCAGCGACCAGCCGGCGGCAGGTGGCACACTCCTGGGCGTTCGAAATCGGACATCGCACTTGGGTATCGGACACCCGGTCCGCAATCGCACCCATACTGGCATCCTGCTAATCTTCCCGGAATCAGCAGCTTGCAGCATCACCCCGTTTGGCGCAGCGCTTGCTCCTTCTTCAGCGGACGCCCTCCCCCCAGTCCACGTTCACTCCGGAGGCAAATCATGCCCAATCTGCAAACCCCCTGGAACCGCCTGCAACCCAGTACGCGCCTCGCTCGGCTGGTTGCGCTCACAGCAGTCATGGCGGCCCTCGCTCCCGCAGCCGGACACGCCTGGCAGCAGCCCCCGGCAGCCGCTCCCGCTCCGCAGAGCTATCCTCTTGCCGACTCCGCCGCGCTTTCAGTCACCGGCGGCAAAGCCGAACCCGCCGAGTATCTCGGCCGCAAGGCGGTCCGCCTCACCACCAGCCAACAAAGCGACATCTTCGCTTTTGTCAACGGCAGCGGCCTTCAGGACGGAGCCATCGACGTCGACATCGCTGTCAAAATCACCTTGCCTCCCGGCGTGCGCATGCCCGGATTCACCGGCCTCGCCTTCCGCGCCCGGCCTGACGGCTCGCATTACGACATGTTCTACCTGCGCCCGCGCAACGCCCAGGCCGAAGACCAGGCCATGCGCAATCACGCAGTCCAGTACGTGGCCAAGCCGGACTTCGACTGGTATCCGCTGCGCCGCCAGTGGCCGTTCATCTACGAATCGTGGGCCGACCTGAAGCCGGAAACCTGGACCCACGTCCGCATTGAACTGCACGGCCGCACCGCCCGCCTCTTCCTCAATGGCTCCAGCTCGCCATCGCTTATCGTCAACGGCCTCAAGGGTGAGGACCTCTCCGGCGGCGTCGCGTTGTGGGGCTATCCCGGCGAGGAGTCCTATTTCTCGAATCTCCGCGTCACTCCGGAAACGCCGCAGCCCATCCACAACGGCAGCGACGCCACCGGCAAGTGGCATGTCCTGTTCGGCAGCGACCGCGGCCAGTATCAGGGGACTCTGGAGCTCCACCGCGAGGGCGCTGCGCTTACCGGGACATGGTCGGGCGACTTAGGCTCCAACGTGCCCGTCACTGGCGCCTGGCGCGACGGCTACGTCGAGCTTTCATTTACCGCTAACTGGCAGAAGGAAGAGGACAAACCCGAAACCGAGCTGGCCCCCGCCAAGCTGGCCGGGTGGATTGACGGCGACTCCGCCGGCGGCCGCATGAAGGTGGAAGCCCGCGCCGACGGGCAGTGGACCGCCGCGCGCAAACAATAATGCGCTGCCCTGTTCTATCGCCAGGCCGGCCCGCTTGCGGGCCACGCGAACCTGGCGAGCCTCGCCGCAAACCCGCTCCAAGATCGGCAAATTCTAACCACGTTTGACCGCCTCAGGACAGTCCGCCCTGCAAATCACTAACTTCAACGGCGCGCCGAAATACCCGCGTAGAATCTGCCTGCGGCGGAATGCGCCGGCACGCAGAAAGTTCCAACCGAGCGGGGCGAACCTTAAGATCCCGCCGGTGCGGTACGAGCCATGTCCCTGGGTGTCTTGAACAATCTCGCGGCTGTCTACGCTGAGAACAACCTCGCCGCCACCACTGCGAGTCTCAACCGCACCCTCCGTCAGCTTTCCTCGGGATCGAGAATCAACTCCGGCGCCGACGACGCCGCCGGCCTCTCCCTCATCAACGGACTTCAGGCCAACCTGCAATCGCTGCAACAGTCGCAGACGAACGTGCAGGAAGGCGTCGGCCTCCTTCAGGTGGCCGACGGAGCCCTCTCCCAGGTCACCAGCCTGCTCAACCGCGCGGTAACCCTGGCTACGGAAGCGTCGAACGGCACCCTCTCCGGCTCCCAGTACACCGCCGCCAACCAGGAATATCAGTCGATCCTTGCCGAGATCTCGAACATCGGCTCAACCACCACCTTCAACCAGAAGCCGGTCTTCAACACCAGCACCAATATCTACACAGGCGACTCCTCCGTCACCGGCGCTTCCATCGACGACCTCTCCATCTCCGCGCTCTCTTCTTCGAACCTGGGCGACACCGGCGGCGCCATCACCTACACCCCGGCATCGCCAGGCTCCTCCGGGTCCAGCAGTTCAACGGTCACCTACTCCGGCGGGACCGAACCAGGTCAAATCAGCGATTGTTATGGCGGCGGCCTCCAGTTCATTCAATCCTCTGGCTACGATGGAAGCGACATCCACGACGTGCTCACCGGTACTTATTCCTTCAAGGATGGAGCCTCTACCGAGAGTTACACGATGGGGCAGACTTACAACGGCACGCTGGTCGACTCCCTGGCCACGCTTGCCACGGCCATCCATCAGGCCGACGCATCCATCACCACCACGGCCTGGGATTTCCCCGACGGCAATGGCAATAATTCCGCTGTCATTCAATTGAACCAGAACCCTTGGAATCTCTCGTTCGTTTCCGACACGCTGCAGGATCCGGCGGCTCCGAAGGCAATGGGAACGCTGAGCGGGATCGGGTCCGGCGATTCGCTCTCCGGTTCCCTCACCGTCAACGCCTGGGGACAACAGACTGTCATTCCCGTGAACGCAGGCCACGGAGACGATACGGGGGCGTCCCTGGCCGCGGCCATCACGAGCCTTCCCGGATCGATCTGGGCCACCTATGACAGCAACAGCGGCACCATCAAAATCGAGGCGGGAGGCACCCCGGCGGTGGCCAACCTGACCGTGGATGCAAGCTCGCTGACCGATACCACAAGCTCAGGCCCACCCAGTCCGCCTGCGCCGGCCACCATCAGCTACACCGCGCAGGCGGGCCAGAACCTCAGCGGAACCGACCTCGGCAACGCCACCGGCGCCAGGTCCGCGCTCACCCGGATCAACGCCGCCATCACCGGCATCGCCGCCCAGGACGGCTACATCGGCTCGCAGATCAACACCCTGAACGCGGTCAACCAGGTGCTGGGTACCCAGCTCCAGAATGTCACCTCGGCCCAGAACGCAGTTCAGGCCACTGACTACGCCCAGGCAACCTCCGACCTCTCCAAATACGAAATCCTCACTCAGACCGGCATCGCCGCCCTCGCACAGGCCAACTCCCAGCAACAGGAGATCGTCAAGCTGCTGCAATAATGGGCGCGATGCGCACAAGAAATTCGGGATTGAGGTCATTCGCCCTGGCGAAGCACTAAGGAGGATCTAGGGATGACGACACGACTTTCGACATTTCCGCTGCGTTTGCCGGTATCGATGAAGGCGGCTCTGGAGAAGATCAGCGAGCGCGACGGAACCAGCATGAACCAGTTCCTGGTGATCGCTGTGGCGGAGAAGATTGCAGCCATGGAGACGGAGCGTTTCTTTGCGGAGCGAGGAGAACGCGCGGATCGCAAGGCTTTTCGGCGCATCCTGAATCGTAAAGGCGGCGAGCCGCCCTGCCCCGACGACGTGATTGAATAATCTTTGGAACTCGCTTCGCCCCGGGGTTTGTGGCGGAACAGGCGCCTCATTGATTGTAATGGAATCCATTACAATGTAATATTCCGGTATGGCTCCTGTTGCTGCAAGGAAATCGAGGGTCTATACCATCAGCCTGCCGCCCGAACTTGCACAAAAGGCGGAGGCGCTGGCTCAGAGGGACTGCCGCTCCATGAGCGAGCTGTTCCGCGAGGCGTTTCGCACCTATTCCGCACAGCAGGCGCGGCGGGCACTGGATGAGCTGGGCGAGTATGCGGCAAGCCGCAATCCCAAGGGCTACACGGAGGCCGATGTGCCCCGGCTTATTGAAGAAGTGCGTGCTGAGAAGCCACGCCGTCGCAAGGCACGGTCTAACCGGTGATCGTCGTTATCGATACAAACGTCTGGATTTCCGCGCTTCAGTTTGCGAAATGTCGCGGCACGCCTACTTTGGCGCTCGAACGAGCAATGAGCGAAGACGTGACTGCCACCTGTGACGAGATTGACGCGGAGATTGTGCGCGTCCTCACGGAAAAGTTCTCCTGGGAAGAACACCGGGCAACATCGGCACTGCAAACGATTCTGGCGCGTGCCATCCGTGTAAAGGTTCGAGGCACGGTAAAGACATGCCGTGATCCCCACGACGACATGTTCCTGGAGTGCGCCGCCCTTGCGAAAGCGAATTTGTTGATTGCAGGCGACAAGGATCTATTGACTCTCGGCACGTACAACGGAACGCGCATAGTCACCCCCTCGGAGTACCTGCGGCTCTGAAAAAAGATCAGCGAGCGCGACGGAAGCAGCATGAACCAGTTCCTGGTGATCGCCGCAGCGGAGAAGATCGCACTCATGGAGACGGAGCGTTTCTTTGCGGAGCGAAATGAGCGTGCGGATCGCAAAGCCTTTCGGCGCATCCTGAATCGTAAAGGCGGCGAGCCGCCCCGCCCCGACGACGTGATCGGCTGAAGACTTCGGAAATGGCCGCAGGCCAGAATTGGCCTTACGCCTGAACATCCCCGGTCCCCAAGTGCGAGGGACCGGGGGCACCCTCGACGATCTTGGGAGGAGCCGCTGGGATCGGGGTCACCTGCCCATCCTCGCTGGCTTGCGTGCCGGTCCTCTACTCGGCGGTGGACATTGAGACGTCGACCAGGACCGGCCCGGGATCGATCCACGGATAGCCGGGGGGCGTGTTGACGGTGGTGGAAAAGACCCAGAAAGCGCCGTCGCCGGGCTGGAACGTCTCAGAGAACGACGTGTTGGAACAGGCACTGGAAAAGCTCGGGGAGCTAATGAAGTAATTGGGCCCTCCTCCTCCGGTGGGTGAGAATTGGCATGTCGCGCCCGCGACTGGCGTGAACGATCCGCCTCCGCCCACAATCGAGTAGTGATAAAGCTGTGCCTGGAAGGACACGCTAAAGCCCTCAAAAAGGTTCTCGGAATCGAAAGAGAGAGCTCCAAATGCCTTGGTCAGGGTTACCTGCCTGGGAAAGATCTGGACGATACCGGAGTAGTAATAAATATTGGAGGCCGATCCCAGGAAGAACTGTCCGCCGGTCTGGGGGCCAACGGTGGTGACAAATGGGCTGGTGGACTGGCCGGAAAGGGGCATGGCGAGCAGCATATAGGGCTGGCCCGGCGGCGCCAGGGCAATCGCCGCGGCATGAGCGGTGGTCCCGTCGCCAACGCTGGAGAAGAACATGCGATTGCCGGGCCCGGCAGGACCCTGCGGTCCGGAGGGACCGGCGGGGCCTGGGGAACCGGCGTCGCCTTGTGCTCCCGGTTGACCGGCTGCGCCCGTTTGCCCCTGTGCGCCGGCGGGGCCAGCGGGCCCTTGGGCGCCGGCAGGCCCTGGAGATCCGGCAGGACCGGCCGGGCCAGTCGCTCCCGGGAGACCCGCGGGCCCCTGAGGACCAACTGGTCCGGAGACGTTCCACTCCAGGCTGATCTCGTTCGGGCGGCAGTCTCCCGCCTTCCTGACCAGGTGCATAGTGCCGCTCGCCGCATTGGCGCAGACAAAGATAGTGGTGGTGGGTGGGGCGGGTGGGTTACTGGCGTAGGCAGCGGCAGATGCCGTCAGAATGGCGGCGGCGAGCAGGGCCCGGACACGAATCAATTGCATTTCGACCTCCGGTCAGTGTGGAAAGGGGACGGCTGTGATTACATACTGGCTGGCAGGTTGTTGCAAGCAAAAAGCGATTCCTCCCCATCGCATAACATCGCGCTTCCTGCGGCTCAACCAGGCCAAGCCCGTCAAATAGCCAAATGCTGGGCCGGTAGCCAGTTGCCAGTAGCTCGCGGTTCCAAGCCGGCTATCAGCCGCGAGCTGATGAGCTTACGGTTACACGTGATGCCAATCACAGGCCAAGGTCCCTCCGTTCAAGCACAATAGGCGGGCTGCTGGAGGAACCCATTATGGCCACGGCTACGCTTTCCGGCGTCCGGCCCATGCTCACTCTGCCCACTGACGCCATCCGCCAACTGCAATGGCGCTTCGCGGACCGTTTTGACCTGCAAATGCTGGTGCAGAGCGCCCGCGGCGTGGCGCGAACCACCGTGGCCCAACTGGTGGCCCGGGGCGAGCGCAACACCCACGAGTGGACCCCGCTCAAGGATGAAATGCTGGAGGCGTTCGACCGCGCCGGCCTGAGCGCCATCTTCATGGAGCCCGAGGAGGGCGGATTCATTGCCGGCCCCAAGAACCTCGCCCTCGCCCTGGCCGCATTTGAGCTGGCCTGGGTCGACGGCGGCGCCGCCACCGCCAGCCTCGCCGGCTTCCTCGCTCTCTCCCCCATCCACGAGCGCGGCACCCCGGAGCAGGTGCAGCATTACATGTCGCTGGCCGCGCCCCCGCAGCCCGGAGAAGACCGCAAGCCCCTCCGCGGCGCCTTCTGCCTCACTGAGCCCATTCCCTACGTCGGCGTCGACACCGGCATGCTCGGCGGCAAGGTCCGCATCGCCCGCTGGGATGAGGGCGAAGAGCCCTGGCTCCAGGTGGACAAGCGCGGCCGCTTCATCACCAATATCGCCACCGCCAACTTTGTCACCGCCGCCGTCAACTCTGACGATCCGCGCATCAAGGGCACCTGCGTCGTCATCCTTGAAGAGACCGACGAGGGCACCTTCGAGCGCGGCACGGCAACCAAAAAGCTGGTCCACCAGCTCTCCTCCACCGGCGATCCCGTCTTCAACCTCAAAGTCCCCGCCAGCCGCATTGTGGGCGGCTACACCGTGAAGGACGGCGTCATCGTTCCCAACTTCACCCACAGCGAAATCATCGAAGCCGTCTTCCGCCGCACCCGCGTCACCGTGGGCCTGATGACCGCGGCCAAGCTGCTCTCCGCCATTGAGCCCGTCATCCGCTATCAGCGCTCCCGCTTCCGCGGAGCTGAAGGCGCGCGCCCCGGCTCCATCCGCTTTGAGCAGGGCATCCAGCAGCGCGAGGATGCGCTGCACCGGCTGGTCGACGTATGGGCCAGCGGCGAGGCCGCTTCCTCGCTCGGCTTCGCCGCCGCGCGCTTGTTTGACGAGCTTGACCCGCTTGAAAAGCAGAAGTCCGCTATCCTCGCCGAGCACGGAATCGAGGGCGGCCGTGCCGCAGTGAAGGCCATGCGCGCATCAGAGCAGCTTGCCATTGAACTGCTGGACATGCGCGCCAACAATCCACGCCGCGCCGAGCTTGCCGAGGATCCCCTCATCCGCTTCGCCCTAATGGACGCCGAAGCCAACGTCCTCTGCCCCGCCACCAAGCTCTGGAATACCGGCCACGGCGCCAACATGATGCGCGAAGCCGTCAGCCTGATGGGCGGCTACGGCATCACCGAGGACTGCCCCGGCTTCCTCGCCTCCAAGTGGATGGACGCACAGCTCGAAGCCACCTATGAGGGCCCTGAAGCCGTGCAGCGCCGCCAGCTCACCATCACCATGACCAGCGACGTCTTTCTCGCTCTCTTCCGCTCCTGGTCCGCGGAGATGCGCCACATCGCCTCGGCGCGCCCCGGCACCGGCGCATGCACGCTGGCCTCCGCTATGCAGATGTGGCTATGGACATTGAACCATCTGCAGAACTCCACTGACCCCAACGGCAACAAGCTCTATCACAGCCAGCGTCAGGGCGTGACCTTCGCCATGGCCGACGCGCTCTGCTGGCTGCTTGCCTCGCGCTGTCAGATCCTCGACGTTCTCGAGCTGGAAGCCCGCGGCGCCGCAGACACCGCGCTCACTGAGCTTCTGCCCGGGTCCGTGCAATTCCTCAGCGACCTCTGTCACGTCCAGGCCGCCAAGGCCGCCGGCGAAGTCAACCGCATCTGCGGCGAACTCGTCTTCGGCTATAAGCGCCATCCCTCGTGGAACGACGCCGGATGCAGCGAGTGCTTCTCCGCCGACGAAATCCTGGAGTTCGAAGAGACCATGCCCGGCATCACCGCCATGGTCCTCGATGTCCTCAAAGCCGACGGAAGCCATCCTGACAAGGCTGGCCCCTGCGCCACATGCGCCCGCGAAAACGACTTCCTCAACCTGCAAAGCAAGCTCAGCCGCTGCCTCAGCGGGTCGCGCCTGGCCAAGGACCGCGCCGCTGACACCGTCGCCACCGTCATGATTCCTGAAGCGCTGGATTATCCCCAATGAGGCCGAAATGAAATCAGAGGAAGGTCCGCAATGAACGCACTCAGCCAAGCCGACGGATTGGGCGAGGACCTTCGCCAGACCATCGACGTGGACATCGCCTGCGCGGGCTTTGGCCCCGCCATGGGCGGATTCCTCACCACCCTCACCCGCGCCTGGAGCCTGAATCCCGCCGATCCCGCATTCGAGAGCGCTGTCGCGCCCGGCATGCCCCTCCAGGTGGTCTGCTATGAACGCGCCGACGACCTGGCTGCAGCCGTCAGCGGAGTGGTCACTCGTGCCCGCGGCATTCGCTCCAGCTTTCCTGATTTCAAGGCGGAAGAGATCCCGCTCGCCACTGAGATCCACGAGGAGCGCGTCCTCTACCTGCTCGATCCCATCGGCGCCAGCCGCCGTTCCTTCGGGCTTCGCGCCGCCAACTCCGTCCTCCGTCTCCTTGGCCGGTTCGCCGGCGTCCGCGACCACGCCTTCTCCCTGCCCTGGGTTCCCGGCTTCCTGCACAAGCGCGGCGGTCTGCTGCTCTCGCTCGGCCAGTTCAACCAGTGGGTCGCATCGCAACTTCTCTCCAGCGGGTTCGTCCAGATCTGGCCCGGCACGCCCGTCGCCGCGCCGCTCTTTACGGACCGCGCCGTCGCCGGCGTGCGCCTTGCCGACCAGGGCGTAAGCAAGCTGGGAGCGCCCGCTGAAGGCTACCTGCCCGGCCTGGAAGTGCAGGCGCGCCTAACCGTCGTTGGGGACGGCGCCGTCGGCGCCATCGGCCAGACTATCGATGAAGTTCTCGGCACGCCCAAAGGCCACGCCCGCCGCGACTGGGCCCTTGGCATGAAGTTCCTCATCGAGCTGCCCGAGCCAGCCGCCGATTCCAAAGAGCCGCAGCTCGAGCCCGGCACCATCTGGCACACCATCGGATATCCCGAGCCGGAGATCTTCGGCTTCCTTTACGTTCATCCCGACCGGCTCGTCTCAGTCGGCATCGTCGTCCCTTCCTGGATGCACGATCCCTCGCGCACCGCATACCGCTACCTGCAGCACTTCATCCAGCATCCCGCTTTGTGGCGCTACCTGAAAGACGGCACCCTGCGCTCATGGGGCGCCAAGTCGCTTGAGGAGTCGGGGCGTCACGGCGAACCGTTCCTCTTCGGCCATGGCTTCGCCCGCATCGGAGAGGGCTCCGGCTCAACCAACCTCCTCACCAACTCCGGCGTAGACGAGGCATGGACCACCGGCGTGCAGCTGGGCGAAGCAGTTATCGAGCTGCTGAGCGCAGGCAAGCCCTTCACCGCGGAAAACCTCGATGCTACTTATGGCGCGCGCCGCCGTGCAAGCTGGGTGGAGCAGGGCGCGCGCGAGGCTGAAAATTCCCGCATCGGCTTTCACCACGGCACCATCCGCGGCCTCATCGGCATTGCGCTCGCCGGCCTGACGCGGGGACACGTCTCGCTCGGCGGCACTGCGCCGCCGCCATGGGAGCAGATTCGCGGGGCTCGCAGGCGTCCGGCAGACGTGCTCACTCGTCAGGCCGCCGCTCAGCTTGCCGTGCAGGATGGCCGGCCCTTCCACGATGCTCTTCTCAGTGCGCGCGGCTGGCCTGAAATCGCTTTCGATGGGCGCCTTTTGGTCACCCACCAGGACGCGCTGCTCATGGGCGGAAAAGTGCAGGCCGCGCCCGGTTTCGCCGATCACGTCCACTTCCGCGACCTGAGCCTCTGCGCCGGGTGCGAAGACAAGACCTGCGTTGCCATGTGCTCCGGCCAGGCCATCTCTCTTAACGCTGAAGGCCTGCCCACATTCGAGCGCGAGAAGTGCGTCCACTGCGGCGCCTGCATCTGGAATTGCAGCCACTCTCAGGACGGCGAGCACGGCAACATCGAATTCGGCGCCGGCAGCGGCGGCCTTCACTCCGCGGAGAACTAGTTAAGAGCCAGTAGCTCGTAGCCTGTAGCCGGTAGCCGGACAGTTCAATTAGGTGCAATAAGGGAGACACGAATGGCGCAAGATTACCGGGAGCTGATGGTATGGCAGAGAGCAATTGATTTACCCGTACTTATCTATAAAATCACTGAGTCATTCCCGAAAAGCGAAGTTTACGGACTGAGTTCGCAAATGCGTCGAGCAGGAATCTCCATTGCGAGCAATATCGCAGAGGGGCGTGGAAGATTAAACGCCCGTGAATTCCGTCAGTTCCTCGGAATCGCCCGAGGTTCTACGTGCGAAGTACTGACCCAGTTACACGTGTCGAAACAGCTCCGCTACGCAACCGAGCATTCGATCAGCGAAGCTGAAGCCCGCAGCAACGAACTTTCTAAGATGCTTCTTGCATTCATTCAGAAACTCGTCACAGCCGAGGCACCGCCGCCAAAGCCGCGCAGATAGTTGGCGCTGCGGCGACACGCTACAGGCTACAAGCTACAGGCTACAGGCCAGAAGGAATCAGATGCCACATACACTCCACATCGTCGTCTGCGCCGGGATCGTACCTGATCCCCTGCAAACGCTGGAACCTGTAACTGCCTCCACCGGCCCCGGCATCAAGAACGAATCCATCCTTCCCGCAATTCTCGATCCCTGGGCTGCAAGCGCTCTCTACGAGGCCGCGAACCTGGCCGCAAAGAATCCCGGCACAAAGCTCTGGCTCGTATCGATGGCGCCCAGAGCCAAGCTGCAGCAGGTCATGATGACCATCGCGCAGAAAGCTGCCTTCGAGCTCGTCCCGGTCGATGGACCTGCGTCAGGCTTCGCTGATGCGCACTCGACCGCCGCCATACTCGCCGAGACCATCGCCGCCATCCCCGGCCTCGACCCCGCCAACCTCCTGCTCTTCGGCGGTTGGGAATCCGCCAGCCGCGGCGCCGGAGTCACCCTCCAGCTCATCGGCGAAACCCTGGGCATCACGGACCAGTTCCAGGGCGTCGACCAGATCGAACTTCGCCCCGACGGCTCGTTCGAAGTGCTGGAACGCGTGGAAGGCGGACACCACCAGGCCAGCGTCTGCGCAGGCCCGCCCGCCGTCCTCGGCTGGGCCACCGGCAACTTGCCTGAGCCGCGCAACAGCCCGCAGACCGGCATGGCCAACATGCGCACCGTGATGCCCGCGTTGCAGAGGGCCAAACCCGCAACGCTGGCCGCCAACGGCCTGAACTTTATCTCCGCCACATTGCCCAGGCAGCAACGCGAGACCCGCGTAGTGAAAGACATGAACGTCGACGAAATCGCCAAAGAACTAGTCGAATGGATCGGCAAGGAATGATCGCGCCAATCCGATCGAGCTACAGGCTACCGGCTACAAGCTGCAGGCCCAAGGATAAGGACGAATGGAATCAATCCTCGTACTGGCACACACCGACGAAAAGTCCGCGCTGACCAAATCCTCCCTTGAAGCCGTCACCGCCGGTCTCGAACTCGCCGCGCAGATCCAGGCGCCGCTAACCATCGGCATCCTTGGCGCCGATCCCAATGCCGCGGCCGCCGCCCTCGCTTCCACTGGCGCGCGCCTTCTCGCCGTCTCCGGCGATGCATTTGCCCAGGCGCGCTACTCCACAGACTCCGCGGCCTGCACCGCGATTTGCCACGCCGCCGCGGCCACCATTGTCCTGGCGCCCGCCAGCTCGCGCATGGCCCGTGTCGCCGCCGGCGTCTCCCATCGCTTCAGCGGCGTCATCGATACGCACATCACCGCGCTCTCCGCCGCGCCGTGCATCCTGGCCACCCGCTGGCTCTATCGCCAGCGCATTGAGGCCGTGCTCAACCGCGTCGACCGTCCCTGGTTCCTGCTCCTAGACTCCGGCACCCACGCTCCGTTCGCCGGCGAACCCGGCGATGCCGCCTTCGAGCAGGTCACAGTTGAACCGTCAAATCCGCGCACCGCCGTTCTGGGCCTCCGCCAAACCGAGACCAGCCAGCAGACCATCCGTCCCGATGCCAAACTCCTCTTCGTAGCCGGCGCGGGATGGACCCGGAAACAGTCCGACGGACAGGCCCATGCCGCCGAAGCCGCCAACCTCATCCTCGGATTCATCAACGCCAGCGGCGCCTCCCTCGGCTCCAGCAAATCGCTCGTCGACCAGGGCAGCGACGGCCAGCCCGTGCTTCCCTTCCTCACACACATGAACCAGGTTGGCCAGACCGGCTCCACGCCGCGCCACCCCAAAGGCCTGGCCACCTGCTGCCACGGTGAAGAGCCACATGTCGTCGGCTGGCGCTTCATCGGCGAGCGCCGCGCCATCTCCCTCGACCCCAACTGCGGCTGGACCCGCGGCAAAGCCGACGTGGTCTACGTCGCCGACGCCTTCAAGGTGATGGCAAAGGTAAACGAGCTGTTGAAGCCCCCCAACGCGCCGTCATCCTGAGCGGAGTGGCGCGGTTTCATCGCGCCGCGCAGTCGAAGGACCTGCATTGCGCGCCGTGCGCACCATCGCCACGCTCGGGTGCCCCATGTCTCCCGGGTCGAACTCTAGGGAGTGGGAAGATGAATATTCAGCTTGTAGCAGACAAAGAGAATCAGGATCGCGCCGATCGTGGAAAAGATGAGGCCGGCGGGATGATATCGCTCATTTCTTGAGCGAAAGAGCATGTGGGAAATCCCGCCACCGAGGAGGGATCCGATGATGCCCAGAACAATCGTCCAGAACATCGTCAGGTGCACGTGCATCGCCGATTTGGCGATAACCCCTGACAACAGCCCGATCAACACATACCAGATCAAGTGAAACATTCCTGTTCCTCCATGGTTTAGCTGCGCGTGGAAACTCCCGCGTCGGCGTCATATCCCCGGGATCGCGCGGCTGCCGACGGCGATTTGAACCGCATCTGCGGATTCTGCACGGCGACGGTAAGTTGGAGATGGTCAAAGTTATACAGGTTCTCATGCGCGTGCCCCATCCTGAGCGCGTTTTTTTTGCGCTTAGGGTGGGATGTGGCTCGACGCACGGGGCCGGTAGCCAGTGCCGGTAGCTGCGCATCGGGAGCTACAAGCTACCGGCTACAAGCTGCCGGCTGCCCCATTCATCACTCCTCCACTCCCCGTGTGGTAGCTTATCTACGAGCAGTTCCGACCGGTGTGCCCTCAGGAGCGCGCCCGCTGCCTCTCGCGTGAGGAAGGAAAATCCGCGGGAGAGTATCCGTGACCAATTCAACGGAAATCTACGCTCCAGCAGAGTGAGGAAACTGTCATGTCCGGAATCACCAGCTTCATCAAGCACCACTATCGCCACTTCAACGCCGCCGCCCTGGTTGACGCGGCCCAGGCCTACATCGATCACCTTGAAAAGGGCGGCAAGATGTTCATGACCATCGCCGGAGCCATGTCCACCGCCGAGCTTGGCCTGTCGCTCGCCGAGATGATTCGCCAGGACAAGGTGCACGGCATCTGCTGCACCGGCGCCAACCTGGAGGAAGATGTTTTCAACCTGGTGGCCCACGACTTTTACGAGCGCGTTCCCCACTACCGCGACCTGACCCCCGCGGACGAGGCCGCGCTGCTCTCCCGCCACATGAACCGCGTCACCGACACCTGCATCCCGGAGATGGAGGCCATGCGGCGCATTGAAAACGAGGTGCTGCAGGAATGGGTCAAGGCCGACCGGGCCGGCGAGCGGTTTTTCCCTCACCAGTTCATGTACAAGATCCTTCTTTCCGGCCAGCTGGAAAAGTCTTACCAGATAGACCCGAAGAACTCCTGGCTGCTGGCCGCGGCCGAGAAGAACCTGCCCATGTTCGTCCCCGGCTGGGAGGACGCCACGCTGGGCAACATGTTTGCCGGGCACTGCATTGCGGGCGACGTGAAAAAGGTTCACACCGTCCGGACCGGCATTGAGTACATGATGGAGCTGGCGGAGTGGTACACGGAAACCACCGCAAAGACGCCGCTTGGGTTCTTCCAGATTGGCGGCGGGATTGCGGGCGATTTTCCCATCTGCGTGGTGCCGATGCTGCACCAGGACCTGCAGCGGGAGAATGTGCCGCTATGGGGGTATTTCTGCCAGATCAGCGATTCGACGACGAGTTACGGATCGTATTCAGGGGCCGTGCCGAACGAGAAGATCACGTGGGGCAAGCTGGGGGAGAAGACGCCGAAGTTCATTGTGGAGTCGGACGCGTCGATTGTGGCGCCGCTGATGTTTGCGTACGTTCTTGGCTGGTGAAGAGCAGCCGCCAGCTTCCATCCGGCGGGTTAGCTCGGTGGAGTTGGCGGCGGGGGCCAAAAGGCCCAAAATAAAAACGGCTATGTGATGTGGATTCATTGAATTACGCCCTTAATCTGCAGTACTCTGCGTGGTTTGTTTTCGCCTGATCCCGAGCGGCTCCGGCCGCCTTCGGCGAAGGCGAGACTCGTTCCGGTAAAAAGCGAAGCCCCTCGACGGAGAGTTCTCCGCGAGGGGCGTAGTTTTTTCAATCTGAGCTAACTATACTCCGTGGCGAATATTAACCTGCAGTCCATCATGGCGAACAAACGGCGAATCATTGAAGATATAAACTATTTATTTTCAACTGGTTGCTATCGCATGAAAAGCAGTGTGATTTTTACCCTCTTGACAACGCGTTTTTCATGGGATTTTGCCTCTGATGGAAAAACTTGGTGTTTGATGGGGTCAAAACGTGTATGAGCGGGAAGGACTTAGGGTTGGTTCATGGAGGGTGTAAGGAAGGGCCCGGGGCTAAAGCCCATGATATTGAGGCCTCGATTCAGGGGCCTGAAGGCCCCTGCTCCCTCCGGATTCGTTGCGGGAATGACAGAAATAAAAGCAAGGGCAAAAGCAAGAGCAACGGCAAGAACAAAAGCAGATTCCCTGCGGGAATGACAGAAAGAAAAGCAAGAGCAAAAGCAAAGGCAAGGGCAACAGCAAAAGCAGATTCCCTACGGGAATGACAGAAAGAAAGGCAAGAGCAAAGGCAAGAGCAACAGCAAATGCAGGTCCCTCGGCTGCGCTCGGGATGACGGAGCGTTGGGGTTGGGGACGGCTTCTTTTCTGGAGGTTGGCCGGTTGCTTGAACGGCAAAAAGCCCGCCCTGGATGGGGGCGGGCTTTTGCGCAAGGCTTAGAGCAGATGCGGGCAAGGCTCAGAGAAGATGCGGGTTATACATTGAGGCTGATTACGCGCTGTACGCGCTGAACCTCATTACACGCTGAACCTCATTACACGCTGAACCTGATTAGACGCTGAATGAGGAGCCGCAGCCGCAGGTGGACTTTACCTGCGGGTTCTCGAACTTGAAGCCGGCCGCTTCGAGCGTCTCGACGTAGTCGACGGTGCAGCCGTTGAGGTACATGAGGCTGGTGGCGTCTACGAACACCTTCAAGTCGTCGAAGCTGAAGACCTTGTCCATCATGCCGCTCTGGTTCTCGAAGGCCATGGAGTACTGGAAGCCGGAGCAGCCGCCGCCCACGACGCCGATGCGCAGGCCGGCCGGCAGGGGATCCTGGGTGGCCATGATCTCGCGGACCTTGGTAATGGCCGTGGGGGTCAGGATAAGGGGGGCTTTCTTGGTCTCGGTGGTCTCGGTGGTGGTGGGTACCGCTGCTGTGGTGGCCATAGGTTCTCCGGAATGGGAAATCTTGTCTGTTTCAACTGTACCGGCCCGGGGGAAAGGACACAAGGCCCTAATCGCGTGACCGGTCTATTGGATGCGGGCCCAGGTTTCAGGATTCAGGATTCAGGTGTCAGGTTTCAGGGGTCAGGTGTCAGGGGTCAGGGGTCTGGGGTCAGGGATCAGGGATCAGGTGTCAGGGGTCAGGTTTCAGGGGTCTGGACCGAACCTTAAAAGCTGAACCTTTGCCCTGAGGTCTGGGCCCTTAAACCGCTGCTTGAAACGGTGCCTTTTGTGGGATAAAAATGGCTGTGATTTTTGTCACTGGAGTTGTACGAGCCCCGCGCTATGATGGTTGACCGTACGGCCCCTCTACTCCCGAGACCGCGGAATTCCCCTAAAACGGGCCCGCCGGTACGTGGGACCGAAGTTCGCGGAGGTGTGGTATGACGTTTGTGCCCATGATGTGGTCAGTGTGGGGTGCGCTGGTGGCGATCCTCGCCATCATCTGGATGTATCGCTCACGGCTGGAGCGGGACGAAGAGGACCAGATCTTCCTGGACGACTCGTTCTCGCATGAAAGAGCGGCGCAGGCGGCCATTGTGGCCAAGGTGGAGAAGGTGCAGCCGATTCTGCGGGGCGCAATGATTGTGACGGGCGTTGCGACCGCGTTTGTCGTCGGCTACTACATCTACGACATCTTCTATATCCAGTTGAGGTAATCCTGTGCCGCACTGCGCCGGCGCGCTCCGGCGCAGAGCGGAGTTGTGTGTTCGGTGAAGCGTATCTGCAGCGGAACGGCGAAGAGCCATGGCGCCTGGCGCATTGGCAGAGGCTGCGGGAAAAGGCCCGCAGAGGGATTGATTCGCCCAATGGACTGAGCAGGGGCTAAAGCCCGAGGATTTCCTTTTAATGGCTTTTGGCCCGGCTGAAGCCGTGCCCTTTTTACAAAGCGCCGTTCGAGCGAGTTTTTCCGCGGCCTGTAAAGCCCAAGAGGCTGGGGAAGAACTCGTGAGAGTGGCCGGGTTGGAGTAAATAGCCGCGAGGGCTAAAGCCCAAGTCCTTTGTTTGCGCTTTTGCAGCACGGTCGAAAACAAGGGGCAGAAAAGGCGAAAAACGGGGAGCCCGCCAGGTTTTCATCACCTTGGGTGAGCCGCAGGCTCATGGGGACAGGACTGAAGTCCTGCCCCTACGGGTGTTCTGCTTCATGATCGAGTTTTTCAGCAAGCTGTGAAGTCGTGCCCTGACATGTTTCCCTGCTCCAACAGGAGTTCTTCAGCGAGGATCCCAGGAAAAGGTGGACCCGGCATTTGCGACTCCCGCCCTTGCGACGGAAAGAAATCGCAAGGACGGGGCACGGATTTTCGGGTGCAGCTATTTGGGGTGACTGCCGCCGCCGCCGGAGGGGTGACTTCCCCCGCCGCCACCGCCGCCGGAGGGATGCGGGCTGCCGCCGCCGCCTGACGGATGGCTTCCACCACCGCCACCGCCGCCGGAAGGAGGCGGGCTTCCACCGCCTGAGGGATGCGGGTTTCCGCCGCCTGAGGGCGGGCGATAAACCGGGGCTGGGGTTGGAGCCGGAGCAGGGGCCGGAGCCGGGTGGAACGGATTGTAGCCCGGGTTCGGCACGTTTTGCCGGGGATCGGGTTGCTGGTTAACCGGGTGGCCGTCCCTGACGCTCTGTTGCGGGGTAAAAGGCCTGCCGACAGGCTCCTGCGGAGGAGCGTAGATGGGGCGCACAGGCCCGCCGGCAACCGGCTTCGGGTCCCCATGGTAGCTGAGCGGTGGATTCCCCGAGCGGTCGTAACCGGGCCGGCGCGGGAGCACGCCCACCGGATTGAACACGATGCCGCCAATATTCACCGGAGTCCGGCCATCGCGCGGAGGCAGCGGGGAGCCGATGGCAGGCGGATGCCGGTTGACGGCAATGATGGGCTCGTGGCCCACCGGGCGGCCCGGAATGGGATGATGCGGCCCGGTGGGACCGCCTTTGGGCCAGGGCCCGGAGCGCGGCCGGAACGGACGCTGATACCAGGTGGGGTAGTAGCCAATATTGACGTTCCAGCCTCCGCCGCCGGCCCACCACGGCGAGCAGCTGCCGGGCGCCCAGCCCCAGCCGAAACCCGTGTACCAGTTCCACATGCCGCACTGGTAGGGCAGATACCCCCATGAGGCTGCCTCGGCCCAGATGTAGCCGTAGCCGGGTTCGTTTACCCAGTAGCCGTTGCCGTAGGGGTCCCAACCGGGATTGGACGCGTCATAGGGCGACCAGACGTAGCCGTCGTTAGGCGTGTTGTACCAAGTGCCGTTGTTGTTCAGGTCGCTCCACGCGGGATTGTTGCTGTTGGGCATGGAGTTGGTGGCGGCGGTGGTGCTGGCCTCAGCGGAGGTGATGGCCTGGTCGCGGTCAGAGTTCCAGGCGTCCCAGGAATCGGGCTCGATGTTTTCCGCCAGGACGTACTGGGCCAGATCGACGCTCTCGCCGCCGTGGAGGTCGATTGAAGTATTCCCCGAAGCGTCAAGGTGGGCGTTGCCGGAGAAGACGGCCAGGCTGCCGGGCGGTTGATCGAGCTGCACGCGGAGGACGGTGAAGCCGCTGGCGGTGACGGTGTTGGCGCCGAAGCGAAGGCGGAGGGGGTGGTCAGGGCTGCCCTGGAGCTCGAAGTAGCCCACGCCGCTGTTCAGGTCAATTTCGGAGTCGTCCGGTTTGAGCACGGTAAGGGTGAGAGAGCTTGCCGGAGGGACGCGAGCGATGGCGCCATCTTCAAACTGGATTTCGGCGCGCCCGTCGTCGCCGGTGGCGATCTGGGTTCCTTCAAAGAGGGGCAGGTTGGCAAGGGCGTGGTCGGCAATCTGCTGACCGTTGAGGGAGATGCTTACCTGGCCCTCAACGTTGCTGAGCCGGGCGGCGCGCCCCGGCTGTGCGGAGTCGTCAGCGTATGCGGCCACTGCGCCGAGCGCCAGAAGTGCAGAACCCAAGACGGCCGCGCGAACGAGGTCTTGCAGATTACGTCTCATAATTACCGCCTTTGGAGTACTTTCAACACGATATAGACACCGGGAGGGAAAGGAAAGTCGCGTGCGAAAGAGAAGATGGTTCCCTGGCGAGAAGCAAATGCAGGTCCTTCGACTGCGCGGCGCGATGAAACTGCGCCGCTCCGCTCAGGATGACGGGTCGTTTGTTTTTCCGGTTCAGGATGACGGGGCCTGCTTTGCTCAGGATGACGGGGCGTTTATCTTTCCGGTTCCGTACAGGTCGATAGGAGCTAGTCGTTGGCTTTGGAGAGGAGGAGGCGGGCGCGGCGCTTGACGCGGTCAAGGACCTGGGGGTCGTCCTCGAGCTGCTCGAGAATATTGCGGATGGAGCCGATTTGCTGGGCGCGGCCGTCATGGGCTGACTCCACCAGTACCTCGGTCTCGTGATCCAGGCCGAGCCGGTCGTGCACCAGGAGAGTTTGCAGGCGAGCCCCCTCGATGAGAGTGTTGGCCACCGACATGAGCGAATCCGCCAGCCCCTGGATGTCCTGGTCTTTGGAGTAGTTGAATTCGCACGAGCCCTCGCCCGCCGGTCCCTGGACGGTGAACTTCTTGGTTCCCTGGAAGGCAACATTCAGATGGCTCTCGCAGCCGGCGTGGAAGAGCCGTTTCCGATCGGCTATCTGAAAGACGTGTTCGGCAAACTGTGCGCTCACCTGGATATCGCGGTTGATATCGGGAGGCTCAATCTCCTCAGTAGCCACGACGTTGCCGCGCTGCGTGCGAAAGTGGCCGGTGCCGTCGGGGTGGATTTCAAGGACCCAATGCGCGGGGACCAGGCCGGCGTTGGTGTAGTCGAGTTCAAATACGGGAACGGGCTCGCCTGAGGCGCAGAGGGCGCAGGCGGCCAGCAGACCGGCTATGGCGATACCGGCCGAGGGGCGGCTCATCGGCCCGCCTCCTGGAGGAGCTGGGTCTGGGCGGTATGGATGTGGCAGATGGCGATGGCGAGGGCGTCAGCGGCGTCGGCGGGTTGGGGCGGGTCTGCGAGGCCGAGCAGGCGGGCGACCATGAACTGGACTTGCTGTTTTTGAGCCAGGCCGTAGCCAACAACGCTGGACTTGATGCGGAGGGGCGCGTATTCAGCGACGGGAAGACCGGCCTCGGCGGCGGCGAGCAGCGCCACGCCGCGCACCTGGCCGAGCTTGAGGGCCGACTTGGCATTCACGCTGTAAAAGACCTCCTCGACGGCGACGGCGTCAGGATGCCACTCGGCGAGGTGCTCGCAAAGCTCCCGGTAGACCTGTGCCAGGCGCAAGGGCAAAGACTGGCGCCGGTCAAGCTGGATGCCGCCCATGGCGCGACAGACAAGACTTCGATCGCGGCCGGTCTCGCAGCTCTCCACTACACCCCAGCCAGTGATTTCCGTCCCGCAGTCGATACCGAAGACAAGCATCGGGGCCAGTTTACCGCACGGCGGGTAAAAGGGGACAGGGGACAGGCAGGGGTCAGGGATCAGGCAGGGGTCAGGGGTCAGGGAACAGGGACACACCCGGCCCCGCCGCTCCGCTTGCTCCGCTAGACTTAAAGACGTGCCCCAGCGCGACGTTACCGCAGCCCAGCTCGACCTCAGCTTCGAGGCTCCCGTTTCCGCGCGCCGTGTGTGGCCTGTCAGCTTGCTGGTTTCGCAGATCCGGCAGATTGTGGAAACGCAGTACGCCGATGTGTGGGTGGAAGGCGAAATCTCAAACCTGCGGCCCGCGCCCTCCGGCCACGTTTACTTCACGCTGAAGGACGCTGACGCACAGCTTCCCGTGGTTCTTTTTCGGCGGCAGGCGATGTTGTTGCGTTTTCGTCTGGAGGACGGCCAGCACGTTCTGGCCCGCGGCCGGGTGAGCGTCTACGACCAGCGGGGCCAGGTGCAGCTGGTGGCTGAAACGCTGGAGCCGGTGGGCGCAGGGTCTCTCCAGCTTGCATTTGAGCAGCTCAAGGAACGGCTCAAGGCGGAAGGTCTTTTTGACGCCGCGCGCAAGCGTCCCCTGCCGGCGTTTCCGCGCAACGTGGGCATTGTCAGCTCGCCCACTGGCGCAGTTATCCGCGACTTCCTCAACATTGCCGGGCGGCGCCACGCAGGGCTGAACGTGCTGCTATGCCCCGCCAGCGTGCAGGGCGAGTCCGCCGCTGCTGAGATCGAAGCCGCGATTGCGTGCCTCAACACCTCCGGCCCCGGAGGTCAACCGCTTGTTGACGCCATCGTCGTGGCCCGCGGCGGAGGATCGCTGGAAGACCTGGCTGCGTTCAACTCGGAACGGGTGGCGCGCGCCATCGCGGCCTCGCAGGTTCCCGTGGTTTCGGCCGTGGGCCATGAGACGGACTTCACCATTGCGGATTTTGTCGCCGATCTGCGCGCGCCAACGCCTTCAGCCGCCGCCGAGCTGATCACCGAGGCGCAGCACCGCATTGCCGAGCATCTGTCGCAACTGGATGCCCGGCTGGAACGCGCAGGGCGATTCCAGCTTCTCCATGCGCGGCAGCGGCTTGCGCACATCGCCGTTGCCCGTGCTGAAACCCGCATCACCACGCTGTTTCACCGGCTGGCCCAGCGCCTGGACGATGCCGCGCAGCGCCTCACCGGGGGCATGAATTTCCACATTCGCGACACGCATCGCCACGTGGTTGAGCTGGGCGCGGCGGTGCTTCGCCACGACCCGCGCCAGCGCCTGGCCCACGCCCAGCAGCACTTTGCCGCCGGCCGCACGCGCCTGCTGCACGCTACGGAGCGTTTCCTTCACGAGCGCCGCGCCCGGCTCGGGGCTCTGGATGCGCGCTTGAACACTTTATCGCCGATGGCCGTGCTGGATCGTGGTTACGCGCTGGTCCTTGACGCAAACGGCGCGCTGGTTCGCTCCGCCGCGCAGGTCAACACTGGGGACCAGCTCACCACGCGGCTGGCTGACGGCGCTCTAACTTCGCGCGTGGAATC
>Ga0265314_10001671_pt1 | contig 24165 bp, 24 predicted proteins | sample 4126metaG_FD_203106 | JGI IMG/M metagenome (GOLD analysis project Ga0265314, IMG submission 203106) | Rhizosphere microbial communities from Carex aquatilis grown in University of Washington, Seatle, WA, United States - 4-1-26 metaG | ecosystem: Host-associated > Plants > Roots > Rhizosphere >... | reverse complement strand
TGGGACAGAGCCTCCGCATCCAGACCGTTGCCAAGGGCGTGCAGACGCGCGAACAGGCCGAGATGCTGTTTTTGATGGGCTGCGACCTGGGACAGGGGTGGCTCTACGGAGAGCCGGTGCCGTTGGAAGGATTGGCCGAAGCATCGCGCAAAAGGACGCTGGGCCCGGCAATCGGTTAAGGCGATTGTCCCAACGCCTGGTAGCCCCGCTGGCCTTGCCTTTGGGCGCATGGTGGCGCATAGAACCCAACCTGACATTCTTTTGAAATATCCAAGTGCGCCCCTATCCAACGCACCCGCCGACTTGCAAACATGCGACGTGGACAGATGCCGCCCGAGGCGGCAGGAGAGACCGCCGGCAAATTGGCAGCCGGCGGGGATGGACGACGTACCATGAATTGGGAGCACGATGGCCTTGGCATACGACGATTTGCGGGAGTGGATAAAGGCGCTGGAGAAGGCGGGGGAGCTGAAGCGCGTGACGGCGGAGGTGTCGCCGGAACTGGAGATGACGGAGATTGCGGACCGGATGGCGAAGACAGGGGTCAAGTGTCAGGGGTCAGGTGTCAGGGCCTCCGCGATTGCCGGGAAGTATGCGCCGGGTGGACCGGCGCTGCTGTTCGAGAACGTGAAGGGGCATCCCGGGCACAGGGTGCTGATGAACCAGTTTGGCAGCGAACGGCGCATGGCGATGGCGCTGGGCGTGGAGCGGCTGGAAGAGATTGCGGAGCGCATCAGCGGCCTGATGAACGTGAAGGCACCGGAAGGGTTTCTGGACAAGCTGAAGATGCTGCCGCAGCTCGGGGCGCTGGCCAGCGCGTTTCCCAAAACGGTGAGCGCGAAGGACGCGCCGTGCAAGGAAGTGGTGCGGAGATCGAAGGGCAACGGCGGCGATGGGTTCGACCTGAATTATTTTCCGATTCTGAAGTGCTGGCCGCTGGATGGAGGGCGGTTCATCACGCTGCCGTGCGTGTGCACGCGGAATCCGGTGACGGGGAAGCGGAACATTGGGATGTACCGCATGCAGTTGTACGACGGGCAGACAACGGGGATGCACTGGCAGCGGCAGAAGGTGGCGGCGGAGCATTACAGGGAAGCGCTGCGGGCCGCGGCTGCGGCCGCTGCGGGCGGCTCAATGAGCGAGGGAGCGGCGCGCGTTGCCATGATGGCGGAGAGTGCGGGCGGAGCGGTGACCGTGGCGGACGGGGCGGTTGGCGGAATGCCGCAGGTGACGCTGGGCAAGATGAAGGGAAGCCGGATGGAGGTTGCGGTCGCCATCGGAACCGATCCAGCGACTACGTTTGCGGCGATTGTGCCGGCGCCGCCGGAGGTGGAGGAATTCCTGATTGCGGGCTTCCTGAGGGGCAAGCCGGTGGAGATTGTGAAGTGCGAGACCGTGGACCTGGAAGTGCCGGCGCATGCGGAGATTGTGCTGGAGGGTTACGTGGAGCTGGGCGAGCTGCGGGCGGAGGGGCCGTTCGGGGACCATACGGGCTTTTACACATTGCAGGACGAGTACCCGGTGTTTCACCTGACTTGCATTACGCATCGCAAGGACCCGATTTACGCGGCGACGATTGTGGGCAAGCCGCCGATGGAAGATGCGTGGATGGGCAAGGCGGTGGAGCGGATTTTTCTCCCCGGCATGAAGATGACGATTCCGGAGATTGTGGACATCAATTTGCCGGTGGAGGGCGTGTTCCACAATTTGATGCTGGTGTCGATCAAGAAGAGCTACCCGGGGCAGGCGCGCAAGGTGATGAACGCTGTGTGGAGCCTGGGGCAGGCGATGTTTACCAAGTGCATTGTTGTGGTGGACGAGGACTGCGACGTGCAGGACATTGGCGAAGTGGTGCTGCGGGTGACGAACAATATTGATCCGGAGCGCGATATTCAGTTCACGCTGGGGCCGGTGGACTCGCTGGATCATGCGTCGCGGCTGCCGAACTACGGATCGAAGATGGGGATTGACGCGACGCGGAAATGGAAGGCGGAGGGGTTCGAGCGGCCGTGGCCGGCGATGATTGAGATGGATGCGGAGACGAAGAAGCGCGTGGATGAGATGTGGGGGAAGCTGGGGTTGTGAGAAGCAGGGAATAGGGATTAGGGACCAGGGATTAGGGACTGCTGTTGGAGCGGCTGGTTTAGTCTGGATGCATGCGCGGTATCTTCCCCCGGCTGTGGCTTTTTGTGGGAGTCGTGGCCAGTTTTGCCGTTTGCGCGAGGGCACAGGATCAGTCGAGTCTGTTTCACTGGGTGGACTTCCACTCCGAGAAGGATCGGCCGTTTGTTGTCTGGGTTGAGCGGGCGATGGAGACGGAGAAGTGGACGGCGATCCGGGAGATCGGTGTTGAGTACGATGCGGCGCTGGTGGTGACGACGGACCGGGCGGGGCCGGATGCTCCGCCGGCCAACGACACCTTCAGACTGTGGAGCGTGAACCTGACCAATCACGCCAGGATTCCGCTGCTGAAGGGCGTGAATCTGCGCTGGCTGGGGTGGATGCAGATGCGGGAGAGCGCGCCGCGAGAGTGGGCGGTGATCTACGACGATTGCCGCGAATGCGCCGCAACAACATACTTCACCACATTGGCATACGACGAAAAGCAGCATGCGTTTCTGCCACGATGGCTGCGCGGCGAGCAGACCGTGCCGCTGTGGACAGCGACGGCGCAGCAGGGCGTGAATCTGACGCAGGTGTACGCGGTGCTGACGGACCTGGACGGCCTGGAAGTTATGGGCGCCTGGAGCCACTTCGACTACGGGAAGGAAAAGGATCCTGAGGATTACGTCTATCGTTACGACGTGGATCCGATCAGCGGGCTGGAACGTGCGCTGCTTGTCAGCGGCAAGGATGCGGACGCGCTGAAGCAGCGGCTGTGCGCGGCGCAAGGCGAGAGCGAAAACCGCGAACAGGGACAGGATTCCGCGCTATGCCAGGCGATGCTGCACGCCAAACCGGAGCGGAAGCCGGTGACCTCGCCGCCAGCGAACAACAAAGGGCGTTCAGCGCCGCCGGGAAGCCGGCCGAAGCCGAAGTGATGCCGGCGCGGGGTTGCAGCCCAGACTGAGAATTGCGCGCAAACAACTCTGGTTATGACGCTTGCACACGAAATGGCGTGCGGAAACGGATTCCGCCGGGAAAAGCTGCATCCAACGGTTGGAGGTAGTACGAATGAGAGTCATCCGCCGGATCGGGCGCCCTTTCGCGTTTATCGTTCTTACAACGGTGTTGGCGATTCCCGGCTGCAAGAGCAGCCAAACCAGCCAAAGCAATCAGCCCAACCCGACCGACCAGAGCAGCAACCAGCCGGCGACAGACCAGACGCAGAATCCTGGCGATCCGGCCAACGCAAATGTAGTGCCGATTTCAAACACGACCACCGGTACGGCCGCGCCCAGCGGGCAAGCCGCGCCGAGCGGGCAAGCCGCGTCGAGCGAGCAAGCCGCGCCGAGTGAGCAAGCCGCGCCGAGTGGGCAAGCCGCGTCGAGTGGGCAAGCCGATCAATACAATTCCAACGAATACAACCAGGATGACGGTTACGGCGAGGATGCCGAGCAGTACGCGCAGCAGCCTCCGCCGGAACTGCCGAACTACGATCAGCCGCCAGTTCCGGAAGAAGGCGACATCTGGACGCCGGGTTACTGGGCGTGGGCGCCGTCGGGCTATTACTGGGTGCCCGGCGCGTGGACGCGTGCTCCGTACCAGGGTGCGTTGTGGACACCGCCGTACTGGGGCTACCGTCAGGGCCGCTATGCCTTCTATCGCGGGTACTGGGGCCGTCACATTGGGTATTACGGCGGAATCAACTACGGATATGGATATGTGGGAACCGGATACCAGGGCGGCTACTGGCGCGGCAATGAGTTTGCATATAACACCGCGGTGAACCGCGTGAACACATCGGTAGTGCGCAACGTGTACAACTACCGCATCGCCAACGTGACGGTGACGCGAGTGAGTTACAACGGTCCGGGCGGAGTCCAGTATCGGCCACGGCCGGCAGAGGTGATGGCCATCCGCGAGCAGCATACGCCGCCGATGACAACGCAGTTGCAGTTGCGGCAGCAGGCGCAGACAAACCGGGCGATGTTCTACAACACCAATCACGGCCGTCCTGCGACCGTAGTGGCGGAACGGCCGCTGGCTGCCGACCGCAACGTGCGGCCGCCGGCGCAGGTGAACTACTCGCGCGGAGAACGGCCGCCAGTGCCGCGCGCCGTCCAGGAACATCAGAGAACGGCAGCGCCAACGCAGCCCGAGTCGCGTCCGTCGCCGGAGCACCCGCAGGCTCGACAGCCGGAGAATCGTCCGGCGGAAAAGCCGCAGGCGCAGCGACCGGAGAATCGTCCGGCAGAACATCCGCAGGCGCAACGCCCGGATAACCACCCGGCAGAACGTCCGCAGGCGCAACGTCCGGAAAACCATCCGGCGGAGCGCCCGCAGGCGCCGCGTCCGGAGAACCGGCCCGTAGAGCGTCCGCAGGCGCCGCGTCCGGAAGCACAGCATCCCGCGCCGCAGCGGCCTGAACCCAACAGGGAAGCGCACCCGGCACAGCCCCAACACAAGCCGGAGCCGGAAAAAAGGAAAGAGCCCGAGCGCAAGAAAGAGCCAGCCCCACAGCAATAATGAATGGCCCGGCGACGGGCCATTCAATCGACCGCTTTGAAAAGTGAGGAAGATGCTCTTAGCGGATTCCGTAAATCTCTGACATGCGCTGCCGCTATTGGACGCCTCCGCCGCCCCGTGGCGGCGGGCATGTGGCGGCGGTGTTCGGGGGGCCGACGGTGCAGGCGGGTTATACGCAGAGGTCGAGCGTTCTTTATCAGCACAAGAACCTGCTGTCGGCGGTGATGGGGCTGCTCGATTTGCAGAGCCCGCCGGGGAACGCGGCCGCCGTGCAGACCATGGCGGAGTTCTTTATGCAGTAAGCAGTCGCGGGCTGCGGCAGTGAGCTATTGCGCGGTCATGACGCGGATCGCGACGAGGTTGCGCACCCAGCGCGCGGGATGCTTATCGCCAGTGACGACCAACTGCAAAGGACCGCTGTCGACGATGGGCTTTCCGTTCATTGAGTCAGCTACGAGGATATTGGCGTCATGGACGTCGGGGGTGACTTCAGCAACGGAATAGACGACCTGGTAGCCGTCCGAGCCTTCGGCGATCAAGTAGAGGCGGAAGTCCTTGCCGTGGGGTTTGTCGGGCACACCCAGGGGCGTGAGCAGAGCGATCAGAGGAACACCGGAGTAAGTCTGTTTGGCCTTGGCGGGTTCGTTGTAGACATCGACCGTGACGTGGGGAAGCGCGGCTAGCGATTGCGCAGTCCATGCGGCGTGTTTCTTCCCAAAGGCGATTTTGAACACGCCGGCAGCCTGCTTGAGTTGCATCTGCTGCTGGATGCCGGAGACATCAGGGGTGGGCCGCGGCCCCATGGGTTCTCCCATACTTCCATTGGTTCCCGGGGTCTGCGCGCAGGCAGCAGAAACGGCGAGGCCCGCGAGGAGCAGGATCGCATGAAGACTGGGTGACGGCATGAAGAAGGACCTCCTCGTCTCCAGCGTATACTGGCCGTATGTCGATTGTGCGCAATATTGCGGGCATCGCCAAGGGCATGAGCATCACCTTTGGGGAGATGCTGCAGCCGACCCAGGTGGAGAATTATCCGGATGGGGACGGGCCGCTCAAGGGGGCGAAGTTCGAGCAGCGCTACCGCGGCGCGCACGTGCTGCAACGGGACGAGAACGGCCTGGAAAAGTGCGTAGCGTGCTATTTGTGCGCGGCCGCCTGCCCGGCCAACTGCATTTATATTGAGGCCGCGGACAACACCGCGGAGAAACGCATCTCGTCGTCGGAGCGGTACGCGAAGGTCTACAACATCGATTACAACCGGTGCATCTTCTGCGGCTACTGCGTGGAGGCGTGTCCCACGGACGCGATCACGCACGGGCACGGGTTTGAGCTGGCCAGCCTGAACGCGACCGGCATGGTGATGCGCAAGGAAGACATGCTGACGCCGCACCAGGGGCTGGTGGAAACCAAGTAGTCAGCGGGCTCCGCGGGCGAAGCGCTGCTGGTCGAGTGCTTGCCGCAACAGAGTCTTAATGATCGCCTGCCGGCTGACGTTCAGGGACCTAGCCTCTTCGTCGAGCTCGTTGAGCATTGGCTCGGTAAGGTCAACATTCACCCTTTGAATGGGGTGCATCATTTTGCCCTTGTTGGTGAAGAATCGCGAAATATCTTCCCCCCGGTCAGCCATCTCGGCAATTTCGTCGGCGGAGGCTGGCTTTGTTACTTTAGCTGTTTTCGGCATACAGTCTCTTCTCCTCGCGAGTTGACTTCCACAGAGTTACAAGGTGGTATAGCTCGCCTTCGTCGTCTTCCCGCACTTCGTAGATCAAAGTGAACAGCCGATGGCCAAACCATCCGATAGCGCGGTACTGTTCCGGAGGCGTCGATCTTTGGTCCATGTAATAAGGCCGGGCAAATATCTCTTCGGCCTCTTCAAAGCCGATACCACGCCGTGGATTCTCCCTTAATCTCTGGCTCTTGCGCAGATCGAAGTCGAAACGCACGGTATAACAGTTATACCACACGGTCTTAAGATAAACTCGATATAGTCCTGGCCCTGGGCATCTGCTCACCGATTCAACCCCGCAGTGTCTATTGCTCAAAGCAGCCGAATGAAACGAATGGTCCAATTCGCAGCGGTAGTGGTCATGGCGCTCCTGGCGGGGCTGCCGGCGGCCCAGGTGTTGACGTGCCCATTGCGCGCAGAGGCAGCGGCGGCAGCGTGCCCGATGGGCATGAGCGAGGCGAGCGCCAACTGCCCCATGGCGCCGGGAATGATCGCGAACGAATGTCTGAGGGACTGCTGCAATTGCGGGCTGCAGAAGCTGTCGGGACCCGCCACCGTGCGGGTGCATCCGAAGCCGGCTGTGCCGGTGCAGTTTCGCGCTCTGGCGGAATTGACTGCGGAGTCCGATCGCGCGGCCTGGGCCGCGAAGGATGTGCCGGTCCCATCCAGTTCTCCCCCAAAGTACATTCTCCATCGCGTGTTCCGGATCTAAACCAATCCCGAAGTTGAGCGCATGAGGCGGTCGCGCAGAAGTGTGCGCGGCCCGTACTTACCGCGTTTCCACAAAAAGGAGATTGGATTATGAAACGAGTATTTGCATTGGCAGCCCTGGCAGTGGTTCTGGGCGCAGCAGCCCTGGCGCAGAAGTCCGCAACGGCGAAGAACGCAGGTTGCTGCGACAACTGCCCAACGTGCCCGGATGGGTGCTGCCCGGGTAAGTAGGCAGCGGCAACCAGACGGCCCGGAACGCGAGGAGCGGTCCGGGCCGTTTGCTCGATTGTGTGATGCAGCACACAGATTTGGCATTCCTCCGCCTGTACCTTCAATGCAGCAGATGAAGCGCGCAATCCAACTCGCAGCGGTGCTCCTGATCGCATTAATGGCTGGGCAGCCCGTACTGGCTGCGGCGAATTGCGAGATGGACATGTCGGGATCGCCGGCATCGTGCCCCATGGGCATGAGCACCATGGGCGCGGACTGCCCGATGGCTCACGGCATGTCGGCCGAGTGCCTCACGCGGTGCCTCGACTGCGCTGCCGCCACGGATTTGGCGCTGAACGCGGTGCAGGCCAAGCCGAAGATGATTGTCGCCGAGCTTGCGACTTCAGCCGAAATAGCGTCGCAAATCATCGATCCGCCGCGCACGGCGTTCCGGGCTCGGGCGGCTGTCTTTTCAGGTTCTCCCCCACGTTACCTTCTCAACCGGGCATTCCGGATTTAAACCACTCCTGACGTGAAGCGCACGATGCGGCCTGCGGGCAGAGTCCCGCGGCCCGATATTCCACGCAAGAAAAACGTCAAAGGAGATTGGAAATGAAAAAGGCATTTGCATTGATGACACTCGCGGTAGTTCTCGGCGTAACCGCTTTCGCGCAGACCTCGACTTTCTCAAAGGCTGCGTACTGCAAGGCTTGCTGCAAGGACAAGTGCGGACAGACCTGCTGCCAGGATGGCTGCACCGATAGCTGCTGCCAGAGCAAGTAAGCGGCGTTAAGCACGATGGCCCGGATCGCAAGCGCGGTCCAGGCCATTGTTATTTAGCGGGTCAGCAAGTCTGCGGGTCAGCGTTACACGGTAACTGCCGCCGGTTCGGCGGCAGGATCGTAATTCAGGTTGGGGCCGAGCCAGCGCTCCACTTCCGCAACGCTCATATCCTTGCGCCGCGCATAGTCCTCCACCTGGTCGCGGCCGATCTTGCCCAGGGTGAAGTAGCGCGACTGCGGATGGGCAAAGTAGAGGCCGCTGATGCTGGAGCCGGGCCACATTGCAAACGACTCGGTGAGTTGAATGCCGGTGTTGGCGCCCACATCGAGCAGGCTCCAGATGGTGCCTTTCTCAGTGTGGTCAGGGCAGGCCGGGTAGCCGGGCGCGGGGCGGATGCCACGATACTTCTCGTGAATCAATTCTTCTGTTGAGAGATTCTCGCTGCAGCCGTAGCCCCACTCCTCGCGCACGCGCTTATGAAGGTATTCGGCGAAAGCTTCAGCAACGCGGTCGGCAAGGGCTTCAGCCATGATGGCGTTGTAGTCGTCGTGGGCTGCGCGAAACTCCGCGGTGAGCTCGCGCAAGCCAATGCCGCTGGTCACCGCGAAAGCGCCGATGTGGTCGGCCAGACCGGACTCGCCGGGCGCGATGAAGTCGGCGAGCGAGCGGCATGGCTCGTTACCTTCGCGGTTAGCCTGCTGGCGCAGGAAACAGAATCGCGTGAAAACCTGCTTGCGCGACTCGTCGGTGTATAGCTCAACGTCGTCCCCAACCGCCGCGGCAGGGAAGAGGCCATAGACAGCGCGCGCCGTAATCAGCTTCTCGTTCACAATGCGGTCGAGAAGGGCGTTGGCTTCAGTAAAGAGCAGGCGCGCCTGTTCACCCTGTCTTGCGTCGTCGAGGATACGCGGGTAGACACCCTTCAGTTCCCAGGCGTGGAAGAAGGGCGTCCAGTCAATGAACTCGCGCAGCGTAGTTAGAGGAAAATCATCAAGAACACGCACGCCGGTGAACGATGGTGCGGGCACGTCTTCCGCACGCCACTCGATAGGTGCGCGGCGCGCGCGCGCGGCGTCAATGGGCGTCAACTGTTGGCGTGGGGATGCGTAAGAACGCCGCACCAACTCGTACTCCGCGCGATGCTGCGCAATGAATTCGTCCCTGCCTTCGCCCAGCAGGCTGGTGGTGACGGGCACGGCGCGGCTGGCGTCGAGCACATGCACCACGGGCTGGCTGTAGTGCGGCGCAATTTTGATGGCCGTGTGCGCGCGGCTGGTGGTGGCGCCGCCAATCAGCAGCGGCAGCTTGAATCCCTGGCGCTCCATCTCGCGCGCCACGTGAACCATCTCGTCCAGCGAAGGAGTAATGAGGCCGCTGAGGCCGATGAGGTCGGCGTGTTCCTCGCGCGCGCGCTCCAGAATGCGCTCTGACGGGACCATCACACCCATATCGACGACCTGGTAATTGTTGCAGGCCAACACCACGCCCACAATGTTCTTGCCGATGTCGTGCACGTCGCCTTTGACGGTGGCAAGGACGATCTTGCCTTGCGTGCGCACCGCTTGCCCGGCCGCAACCATCGCGGCCTTTTCCGCTTCCATGAACGGCGTGAGGTACGCGACCGCTTTCTTCATCACGCGTGCGGATTTGACCACCTGGGGCAGGAACATCTTGCCTGCGCCGAAGAGATCGCCAACCACACCCATGCCCGCCATCAGCGGGCCTTCAATCACCGCCAGCGGGCGGCCGAGGGTGACGCGCGCATCCTCCGTATCGGCTTCGATGTAATCGTCGATGCCCCTTACCAGCGCGTGTGTGAGGCGCTCTTCCACCGTGCCAAGGCGCCACTCCACGGTCTTCTTTTCTACGGCGCCGGGAACCTCGGCCTTGAGCTTTTCGCCGAACTGGACGAGCCGTTCCGTGGCGTCGGGACGGCGGTTGAGCAGAACGTCCTCGACCATTTCCTTCAGTTCAGGCTCGATCTCCTGGTACACCTCGAGCATGCCGGCGTTGACGATGCCCATGTCCATGCCGGCCGCGATGGCGTGATAGAGGAACGCAGAGTGCATGGCCTCGCGGACTTTGTTGTTGCCGCGAAAGCTGAAAGAGATGTTGGACACGCCGCCGGAGACTTTGGCGTTGGGCAGATTGTCTTTGATCCATCGCGTGGCGCGGATGAAATCGACGGCATAGTTGTTGTGCTCGTCCATGCCGGTGGCCACGGTCAGGATGTTGGGATCGAAGATGATGTCTTCAGATGGAAATCCAACTTCGAGCAGAATGCGATAAGCGCGTTCGCAGATGCGGGTGCGGTCTTCAAAAGTCGCGGCCTGGCCTTGCTCGTCAAATGCCATCACAACCGCGGCGGCGCCGTACTTGAGCACGTGCGCGGCGTGTTCGCGGAAAGCGGCCTCGCCTTCTTTGAGCGAAATGGAATTGACGATGCCCTTGCCCTGCAGGCACTTCAGCCCCGCCTCAATGACTTCCCACTTGGAGGAGTCGATCATGAAGGGGACTTTGGCGACTTCAGGTTCGGTGCCAAGCAGCTTGAGGAATCGCGACATGGCCGCAACGCCGTCGATCATGCCTTCGTCCATGCAGATGTCGATGACGTTGGCGCCGTTCTCCACCTGCTGCCGCGCGACGCTTACGGCTTCTTCGAATTTGCCGTCCTTGATCAGCTTGGCAAATTTGGGCGAGCCGGCGACGTTGGTGCGCTCGCCGATCATGATGAACGTTCCCTGCTGCTGCCGGAACGGTTGCGAGCCGGAGAGGCAGAGCGGCCGGAAGGCGGAAGGCACCTCGGCAGGAATGTTGACGAGTCCCGCAGGCTCCGATTCAGTTGCGGCACGCGCGGCCAGCTCGCGCGGGTGCATGCCGTCGAGTGCCTTTGCGATTGCCGCGATGTGCTCCGGCGTGTTGCCGCAACAGCCGCCGGCGATGTTGATGAGACCGCCTTTGGCGAAGTTTGCCAAATAGCGCGCCATGTCCGCGGGCTCAAGATCAAACCCGGTGGGAGAAAGCGGGTTGGGCAGCCCCGCGTTGGGATAGCACGAGATGGGTACGTGCGCCCTTTCCGAAAGATCGGAGAGGAACGGATACATCAGGTCCGGACCGAGCGAGCAATTGAGGCCGACCGAGAACGGCCGGGCGTGCTCCACGGCAGTCCAGAACGCCTCCACGGTCTGCGCGGAGATCATGGTTTCGCCTCCGCGGCCCACTGCGGCGGAGATCATGATGGGCAGATCCTTATCTCGCTCCGTCAATCCGTCTTCATCGAACACCTCGCGAATTGCGACGAGAGCGGCCTTGGCATTCAGAGAGTCGAAGATGGTTTCAACCAGGAGCAGATCGACGCCGCCGGCGATGAGCGCGCGGACTTGCTGCGCGTAGGCGGCCTTCACCTGGTCGAAAGTGACCACGCGGAAACCGGGATCGTCGGCATCGGGCGAATTGGAGAGCGAGACCGTGAGCGGGCCGATTGCGCCGGCCACGAAGCGCGGGCGGCCGGTCGAGTTGGCGATACGATCCGCCCACTCGCGGCACTGGCGCGCCGATTGCTCATTGATGTCCCAGGCGAGCTGGTTGAGAAACTTGTCTCCGACGATTTCTTCATAGAATTCCGGATTCTTGCGGCCACCGCGCTCGCGGGGGTCTTCGCGGAAGAATTCGCTCTGCGCGATCGAAGTGGCGCCGAACGTATTGGTTTCAATGATGTCGGCCCCGGCTTCAAGGAATCGGCGATGGATGTCGCCGATCATCGCGGGCTGGGTCAGCGAGAAGATGTCGCCGTTGTTGAGCAGGTCCTTGGGGGCGTCCTTGAAGCGCGCGCCGCGAATGTCGGCTTCCTTCAAGCCGTAACTGCGAATGGTGGTGCCCATCGCGCCGTCGATAATGGCAATCCGGCTTTCGAGGATCTTGTGTAACGGATGTTGGCGCGTAGTCGTCATTTTCTCCTGGGGCCGGCGCTGCCGGGAAATCCCATCCAGCTGACAGCAATGGGGAACAGGCCTGTATCTATTCTACGAAATAATGGCGAACATCAGGCGATTGCGGAGCAGTCTCTGTGAGAAGTCGTGATTGAAGTGGCAAATGAAGACATATTGCGACAAAAGCTCTCTCCGCGCAAACCATAGCCCTGATGGAGGCGCGCGGGAAGTTCCGGCGGCCGCAAATCGACCGCCGAGCAACGTTCCCTTCCTCTTCCGGCTTCCTACTGGTAGCCGCACCGGCGGAGAGGGCAACTGAACCATGGCGAGTGCCACACATCCGCGTCCTCGTATCGCATGGCCGCGGCTTCATGCTTCCCGCCGCGTGCGCCGCTGGCTTATGGCAGGCGGGTTTGTGCTGCTGGCCGGGGTCATCACCGGCATCTGGTTCCTGGGGCAGAACTGGCCCTTCCGTTACCGCGTGATGCATCCGCTGCTCGAAGACGTCTTCGGCAGCCAGATCCACATCGCGCATTATCACCGCATGTACTTTCCCCATCCGGGATTCATCGCCACTGGACTCACGTTGCGCAGCCGGTCCGCCCCCGGACAACCGCCTATCGGCACCATCAGCACGCTCTTCGTCCAGTGCAACTGGGCCGACCTTTTTCTGCTGCGCGAACGCCTCCGCCTGGTGGATGTAACCGGCCTGCATATCATCCTTCCGCCGCCCGGCAGCCGCGCCGCGCAGCAGGAATTCCCCGCCGGCAGCAGCAGCAGCTTTACCGGCCCCGAAACCATGATCGAGCAGCTTCGCATACACGACTCCGAGCTCGATATCATGCGCGACAACGGCAAACGCTTTACTTTCCCCGTGCGCTGGCTGCGCGTGTGGAACCTGCATCGCGGCCAGCCCATCAATTTCGCGGTTGATATGGACAACGCCATCCCCTACGGCCGCATTCTGGCCTCAGGCAGCTTTGGCCAGCTCAACCCGCGCGACCTCGGAAACACGCCGCTCTGGGGCTGGTTCGACTTCAGAAACGTGAAACTCTCTGACGTGGGAAAACTGCACGGCGTCCTCCGCGCAACGGGGAGCTTCCACGGGCAGCTCGGCGCTATCCTGGCGGAGGCCCACACCGATACGCCTGACTTTGCCGTCAGTGACGGCCATCCTGTTCCCATCGACGGATCCATCCAATGCACCATCAATGGCCTGAATGGAGATGTGGTCTACCATGCCCTGCAGGTGCGCACCGGTTCCACCATGGCGGAAGCCTCCGGGAGCACTGCCGGAACCCCAGGCAAGTCCACGCAGCTCGACGTTGTTGTCCGCAAAGGCCGCGCCGAGGACCTCATGCGCCCGTTCCTCGCGCGCCCCGTGCCCATCGTTGGGCCGGCAGCGCTGCATGCGCACGTCAATCTCGACCCCACGAGTCCCAACCACGGCTTTCTCGACCGCCTCCACGTCACCGGTGGGTTCGACGCTCCAGCCGAAGAGATGACCAAGGCCGACATTCGCAAGGAACTTGCCACCTTCAGCACACGCGCCCAGGGCCACAAGGTTCCCGATCCGCCGAAAGACTCGCCCGCCCCTCCGGTTGGCGCCATCTCAACGCTGCAGGGACCGGTCTCGATCGAGAAGGGAATTGCCCGCTCGCCCGATCTCCGGTTTCAGGTTCCCGGTGCCCACGCGCAGCTCGCAGGCACATTCAGTTTCGATAACACCGCCGCTCACCTCACCGGCAAGGTGACCACCGATGCCGATCTCTCCGACGTCACCAGCGGGTTCAAATCGTTCCTGCTGGAGGCCATCGATCCACTCTTCAGGCACCATCGCAAGCATGGCGCGGTCGTTCCAATTGCCGTCACCGGCACCACCGGCAATTACAAAGTGACGCAGAACTTCACGCACAAGAAGTGAGACCGGCTGGCGTAGGTTGTCCGCAGAACCGCCTAATCAAGTTGATCGATTCTCAGGATCGTCTGGTCGAGGTAATACACCCTCACCCTCATCCCATCTTCCAGGATGAATGGGGATGTGCCGTTACGGTGATAGCCGACCTCTTTGAAATAAGGGCCGGTGCATAAACGAGTAGAGCCAGCCACGAAACAGAATCCGCCGTCATGCGTATATTGGCCCTCAGACGCCACTCCCTCGGCAACCTTGTAGTTCCCACTGCAGTATTGGGCGAGCGCCTTCCTGTAATCTTCCGCACGGACCGAGAACTCAAACCAATGACCAAGACCGGGCACGAACCACGCGGAGCAGACCATGAGAAGAATTGGCAGCACGATAGCGGCGGCTATTCGCAATCGGCGCCCACGAAGCTTAAGCAGGGCGACAAACAGCAGAACAACCACTGCAACAACGCATGAGAAGGCTATGAGGGTCGACCGAAACGATGGAATCTGATCCGTGATTAGGAAAACCGTACGAATCATCCCAAGCGAACAAGCTGCATTCATCGCCATCACCAGCTTTAGGTTGACCGCAACAGTGTACCCGCCAGCTAGTTATCCCGCTTCCACCAGCCCGTATCGCCGCTGGTACGTCTTCTTCAGGCAGTCCCACACCCGCTTCACTTCGGCTTCCGTTGCCTCTCGCCGCGGATTCTCCACAAACTGGGCCGCCTCCCGCTTGGTCAACTCCAGAGTCTTCCGGTCACGCAGCAAATCCACCACGCGGAACTGAGGCAAGCCCGCCTGCCGCGTGCCGAAGAACTCGCCCGGCCCGCGCATGCTCAGGTCCAGCTCCGCGAGCTCAAACCCGTCCTGGGTCCGCACCATCGCGCTCATTCGCTCTTCGGCCTCTTCCGTCACGCGCGCGCCGGTCATCAGGATGCAGTAGCTCTTGGCCGCGCCACGGCCCACGCGTCCGCGCAACTGGTGAAGCTGCGCCAGCCCAAAACGCTCCGCATGCTCCACCACCATCACCGAGGCGTTGGGGACGTCTACGCCCACCTCGATGACCGTAGTCGCCACCAGAACGTCGATCTCGCCGCGCTGGAAGCGGCGCATGATCGCTTCCTTTTCATCGGCGTCGAGGCGCCCGTGCAGCAGCCCCACGCGCAATCCGGCCAGCGGCCCCGTGCGCAGCTTCTCATGCATCTCCACCGCCGATTTCAGCCCCGACCGCGCCTGCGGATTCGCTTCCTTAATCGCATTGGGAAACAGTTCGCCGGTTTTGCCTTTCCTCAACGTGGCTGCCGCAACGCCCGCCCTCAGCGTGTCGAAGGGTCTCCCGGATTTCGAGACCTGCGTTGGAACTTCCTGTCCGTAACGGTCAAATACCGGTCCATCGTGCGCAAAATCAAACTCCGGCTGATCGTCCTTTGAGCCCTCAATCACCGGATAAACCACGTACGCCTGCCGCCCCAGCTTCACCTGCTTGCGCACAAACTCCCACACCTCGGCGGCGCGCTCGTCCGGCACCCTGCGCGTCACAATCGGCGTGCGCCCCGGCGGCAGCTCATCCAGCATGCTCACGTCCAGGTCGCCGTAAAGGCTCAGCGCCAGCGTGCGCGGAATCGGCGTGGCCGTCATCACCAGCGTGTCCGGTTCAGCCTGCTGTGGCTTCTTCATCAGCTTGAATCGCTGCATCACCCCGAACCGGTGCTGCTCGTCCACCACCACCAGGCCCAGCCGGTCGAACTCCACCTTCTCCTCAATCAGCGCGTGCGTGCCGATCACAATCTGTGCGTCTCCGCGATTGATCAGCCCACGGTTATGGCGCTTGCGGTCTTCGTCCTGTGAACCCGTCAGCAGCACAATCCGGTATTTTCGCGATGACTTTTCGAGCAGCTTCCTCGCAGCCAGGTAATGCTGCGTCGCCAGAATCTCAGTTGGCGCCATCAGCGCCGCCTGAAAGCCGTTCTCCACCGCCACCAGCATCGCCTGAAACGCGACGATCGTCTTGCCCGATCCCACATCGCCCTGCAGCAGCCGCCGCATCGGCGATGGCGCGCGCATGTCGGCAACAATCTCGCCCAGCGAGCGCTTCTGCGCCGCGGTGGGATGAAACGGCAGCACTTCGCGAATCGCCTCGCGCACCTTGTCCGTCGTCGCAAAGGCGATGCCCGCGCGCTCGCGCATCCTTCGCCGTTTCAATTCCAGGCCCAGCTCCAGAAAAAACAGCTCCTCAAAAATCAGCCTGCGGTGCGCCGGCGTGCTCCACGCCTGCAACTGCGCCATCGGCGTGCCCTCGGGCGGGAAGTGCGCTTCAGCCAGCGCCCGCTCGCGCCCGGGTAGCTTCATCCGTTCCAGCATGGCCGGCGGCAGGCACTCGGGAATGGCCCCGCGCAGGCTTTCCAGCAGATGGAAGATCACCTTGCGCTGCCAGCGCGAGGCCAGCCTTGACCCTCCCAGCGACTCGTACACCGGCGTGATGCGCCCCACTTCAAGCATGCGCGTCTCGGCGTCCCCGCTGGCATCGGGCAGGATCTCGAACTGCGGCTGAATCATCTTGAAGTTCGGCGACGAGCGCGACGGCTCCACCCGCCCGAAGACGGCCACCGTCTGCCCCGCGTGAAATGTGTCCTTCAGATAGCTGCCGTGGAACCAAAGGCACTTCATCGCCAGCCGGCCCTGCCCAAGCGTCAGCTCGAAAATCGGCATCTTCCGCGTGCTCAACAGCGCCGCGCCCCGCACCTCGCCGATCACGCTGGCCGTCTCGCCCGGTTTCAGTTCGTCCAGGCTGCGCGGGTTCTGCCGGTCCTCGTAACGGAAGGGAAGATGAAAGAGCAGGTCCTCGGCAGTGTGAATGCCCTTGACGGCCAGAAGCTCCGCCACGCGCGGCCCCACCCCGCGCACCCATTTCACTTCATCGTCAAGTCCGGGCACATCAAGGATGGTAATTGAACAGGTGTCAGGATACAGAAGTCAGGCGACAGGGATCGGTTGTCAGAGACCAGGGATCAGAGCGGGCACAGGACCATGCCGCAGGCTAAGAGCTAAGGGCTGACACCTGTCACCTGTCACCTGACAACTAGCCTTTATGCATTCGCCGCTGCCAGCCGCGCCGTCCGTACCTCCGCCGCCAGCACCTTCAGGATCATCACCGCGATCGTCGGCTCCTGAAGCATCAGCCGCGAGAACTCATCCGCGCTCACAAAGCTAACATGGGCGCCTTTTTGCGCCGTTGCGGAAAGCGAGTATCCCTCGCCGCCCACCAGGGCGGGCAGTCCCAGCAGGGAACCGGGCAGAGCCGGCAGGTGGTCCATCACCAGATCACCGTCCGGCGAGCGCATGGTCAGGCTCACGTCTCCGTCCAGAACAATGTAAATGCCATTCGAGCATTCGTCCTGCCGGAACAGCTCCCGGCCGCCGTTGCAATCAATCGGAGTGGCGTGATCCTTCAACGCCGTCACCAGCGTCTGCCCGCCTACAAAAGCGCTCGCATCGAGTTTCATGAAGCTATCTTTCCATGACGGCATGCCAGAACAATGTGAGCCTGATCACAAATCGTAGTTCACGCCCACAACTCGTCCCTAATCGCACACCAGCGCCCCGTCAGGATAAGCTGCGGGCTCGGCCGCTTCTTCCTCTGAGGGTCCTCCCCCGGCCGGTTGCGCCGTAAAAAAGGCATCCACCTGCTCCAGAACCGCCGGGCCAGTCTTGGCCGCAAAGATTGAAGCGCGCAGCCTGGCCCCGCCCGGCACCCCATGGGTGAACCAGGAGGCGAACTGCTTCATCTTTCCGGCTGTCTCCCGAACCGCCGCATTGCGATCGTCCGCGCCAAGCTCGGCCTCCTCCAGCAGCATCTTGAAGTACGCCCGGATCATCCGGTAGCGGTCCTCCACCGTGGGCCGCTCGTAGGTTCCGGTGGCCGTGTATTGCGCAATCTGGCGAAAAATCCACGGGTTGGCCGGTGCCGCGCGGCCAATCATCACCGCATCGCAGCCCGTCTTGGCAATCATCGCCGCCGCCGCTTCAGGAGTGGTGATGTCGCCATTTCCGATCACCGGGATTCCCACCGCCTGCTTGATGGCCGCAATCCACTCCCAGCGCGCCTGGCCGGCATAGCCCTGCTCGCGCGTGCGGGCGTGCAGCGCCACGGCATTCAGGCCTTCAGCCTCCGCCATGCGCGCCAGCTCCACGCACACAATCTGCTCGTCGTTCCAGCCCAGCCGGTACTTCACCGTAAAGGGAATCCGAACCGCGCTGCGGATGGCGCGGAAGATCTCACCGATCCTGGGCAAATCGCGCAGCAGCCCGGAGCCGCCGTTGCAGCCCACCACGCGCTTGGCGGGGCAGCCCAGGTTCAAGTCCACAGTGTCGAAGCCGGTTTCCTCCACGATCCGCGCCGCCTCGGCCAGCGTCTGAGGGTTCGATCCGAACAACTGCGCACCGATCGGGTGCTCGTCGTCGTAAAAGGTCAGGTAACGCTTGCGCTTCGACTCGCGCATGCGCGCCAGCCCGTCCGCCGAGGTGAACTCCGTCATCAGCAGCCCACAACCCGACTGCTGATTACTGACCTCGGCTTCAATCTTCGCCTGGGGGTCTTCCTGACCACTGACCCCTGACCCCTGATCCCTGCTGAACAAGCTGGCGTGCCGGATGAACCGCCGGAACACCGTATCCGTGACCCCTGCCATCGGCGCCAGCACCGTGGCGGGCTGCACCAGCACATTGCCAATGCGCACCTCCGCCGGCACCCGCGCCGTTTCGGGCATGGCGTGCTCCACCGGATTGTCCCAGTGCTTCTTCACCGTGAAGCCTTTACCCGCCATGTGAACCGCCTGATGAGCCGCTATTCACGGACCTCCCAGTTCGCTGTGCTTTCGGCAACGAAGCGGTCGGCAAGGTCGATAATCTCCTTCGTGGAACGAAAACGCTCCGGCTTGAGCAGGACTTCGACCGTAGGGTCCTCTTCGGTTACGTTCACATACAATATTCCAACCCTGCCAACACCGTCAGGCGCTAGGGATTGATCTAGGACTCCCTTGTTCGGCCTCCACGAGTGCTTATTGGCTTGGGAGCAAACGACGGCCAGGTATCGGAAATGCACCGGAAAGTCAGTGAAATCCGATATGGCAGCGGAAACGGCTTTATCGAGGAACGCTGACCAGCCGTGGTCGTCGGTGTGGCCGGATTCCCATAGCACGAGATTTACTGCATGGACGTCACCGGAGCCATCTCGATCAACTGCAAGCACATCCACTGGCACTCCGTTCCAGCTCGCGTCCAAATAAACCTTTGGGATATAGAGCTTTCGAACAAGAAAATTCTGTACGGCGTTCTTCGCTCGGCCGCGATAGTGCTGAGTTTGAAGTTCCTGAATCTCATTCATCTCCCCACCCCTCGATTTTCAACGCTCTGCCTGCCGCCTCAGCCCACTTCGCAAATCTTTCAGCGTGAAGCGTAATCTGTTTGATTCCGGTATCGTCCGAAGCTTCCCGAGCGTAGGCAATCCTGCTCTTCTTGCCGAGCAACTTATCGAGTCTGTCCGCTCCCTCAGTACCTTGAAACTTCCTTTCGGCCAGGAGCGATTTGAGTTCTCTTGTCGCATTCCGATGATCGTCGGATGATAGTTTTTCGCTTCCCAGGCCGATGCGAAGTGCATCGCAATAGGAAATCGCGCCGTGAATGCCAAGCAGTGCCGGGGAATACCTGAACCTGACGAAATCGTCTTCCAAGACGAACATTTCTTCCTTAAGAAGACGGCTCATCCCCTCCACGAAATCCCGTGCCCGGCTCAAGTGGTGCTGGACTTCCACAGTGATCATGACAGCATTCTCCCACAGCCAAACACGCCAAGGCCCCCGCCGCGGCGGAGGCCTCCAGCCTTGAATCCTTGCCGCAAAAGCTACTTGGCTGCCGCCTTGGCTATCTGCGAGTCCGCCTTGGCATACTTCCGGCGGAAGCGCTCCACCCTGCCGGCCGTGTCCACCAGCCGCTGTTTGCCGGTAAAGAACGGGTGACAAGCGGAGCAGATTTCCACGTGGATGTCGCCTTTGTGGGTCGACCGCGTCTCAAAATGGTTCCCGCAGGCGCACATTACACGCACCGCAGCGTAATTGGGATGAATCTTTTCCTTGGGCATCGCTCGTTGAAAACACCTTTCCTGCAGTCCCTCTATTCTAGGCCACCCAAAAGCCATTGGCAATTCCTGCCGTCACTCCCCAACGTGACAGTTCCGGCCTATAATGGCAGGCGAACCTGAAAACCAATTGCTCGATGCCGCTTTTTCACGTCACCGGCAATTGAGGAGATCTACCATGCTGAAGCCACTGCTCTTCTCTCCCGCTCTCTTACTGCTGGCGTTTTGGGCTGCGCCCAACCCGCAGCAAAAACCCTCGCACAAGCCTGCCGCCACCGCTGAGCCTGCCACCATCGCAGTCGAGCCTGCCAGAGCGGGCACAAAACAAATGTACAAGTTCGACTGCGCCATTTGTCATGGAGAGACCGGCAACGGGAAAGGCGAACTGGCCACCAGCATGAACCTCAACCTTGACGACTGGACCAATCCCGCAACCATCTCCGGCAAGTCCGATCAGCAGCTCTTCGACATGATTCGCAAGGGCAAGGACAAGATGCCGCCCGAGGATGCGTCGCGCGCCAAGGATGACGAGGTCCGTGACCTGGTGAAGTATATCCGCAGCTTCGCCGCGAATGCTCCGGCCAGCCCTGCTCCGGCTGCCGCTCCTGCTCCTGATGCTGCCCCGGCCGCCGCGCCCGCAACCCCACCGGCACCCTCAACCGCACCGAATTCGCCTTCCACCAACTGACGGCAGAAAACCCCACTCCTGAGTGCTCCAGGTCCCGCTTTGGGACCTGGGACTCGCGGTCGCTGGTATCACTACGCGGTGTCATCCTGAACGTAGTGAAGGACCTGCGGTTGCTTTTCGTTTGCCTGGGACTGGGCCAGTTCCGCTAATTCCGCCAATCCCGCTGCTACTTCAGAGCCTTCTTTATCCCCGCCTCCGCCAGCGGCGCCATAATCGCGTACCCTGCAGCGTTGGGATGCACACCATCGTGGCTCAGATTCGGCGGCAACCCGTCCCGCGCATCCTTCATGGCCGAGTGGTAATCCACGTAAATGTAGCCCTTCTCAGCCGCGTACTTCTCCATCAAGCCGTTGATCTGGTCGATCTTCGGCGCCGGCTCGAGGCCGGGCGACCATGGATAGTCGTACGCCGGCAGCACCGAGCACAGCACCACCTTGATGTGGTTGGCCGCGGCCAGCTCCGCCATGTCCTTCAGGTTGCCCTCGGTCTCTTCTAGCGTCATTGGCCCCGTGTTCCCGGCAATGTCGTTGGTCCCCGCCAGGATCACCACCACCTTCGGATGCAAATCGATCACATCCTGCCGGAAGCGAACCACCATCTGCGGCGTGGTCTGCCCGCTGATGCCGCGGTTGATGTAGCCCTTGCCCGGAAACCCGCTTGGCTCCTCGAAGTGCCACCCCTCGGTGATCGAATCGCCCATGAACACCACCCGCTTCTCGCCCGGCGCCGGAGCTCCCAGCTTCATGTCCGCCTCCTTGAACCGCGCCAGCCACCCAAAGTCGCTCAGCAACTGTTTGTCGTGCGCCGTCCAATACGCATTCAGCGGATGGCCTGACGCGGTCGTTTGCGGCGCGGTCTGCGTGGGCGCCGGCGCCTTGGTCTCCGGTACGTTCCCCGGCTCCTGCGCCGCCAACAGCCCCGCCCCAATCCCCATCATCAACAAAAAAACAATCCGTTTCATTCCAGCTCCCAGTCAGTGCGCTTCAATCTCAGGGCCGCTTCCCGGCCCTCTGTACGCAACGCCTCGATTGTAGACGCCAGCCCTCAGCCATCAGCCGTCAGCCCTCAGCTCTGTGACCCACGCCACAGCCACCCCAGACGCAGCGGCACATACTGGAGCAGAAAGGGAGCTTCCGAGCGAAGCTCCTTTCCGCTTTTCGGGGAGAGAAGATACCCCCTCCCCCCCTGTTTTGATATCAATGCTATCAACTTCAGCAGTGATGGGAAGGAACGAGCGAAGGGGCGGATGCGGGCTGAAAGCTGAAGGGCAGGAGCTCGGGACGGGGTGAAAAAAGATACCCCCTCCCCCCATTTTGATATCACTGATATCACTGATATCAACAGCAGTAGCGCTCGCCCGGAGGGAGGGAAGGGCTGAAGCTGAAGGGATCGGTAGGCGCGTGGGCGAGCAGAAAAAAGTACCCCCCTCCCCCGTTTTGATATCAACGATATCAATGCTATCAACATCAGCAGTGCTGGCAAGGAGAGGGAGGGATGGCCGAGGGCTGAAAGCTGAAGGGGCGGGAACTCGATGGCGAGTTAAAAAGTACCCCCCTCCCCCCAATTTGATATCAATGATATCAATGCAATCAACATCAGCAGTGCTGGAAGGGAGAGGGAGAGATGGCCGAGGGCTGAAAGCTGAAGGGTAGGGAGCTCGGGGCGGGCTGAAAAAGTACCCCCCTCCCCCCGTTTTGATATCAATGATATCAACGCCAGCAGTACTGGCACGAACGAAGGAATGGGTGAGGGCAGAAAGCTGAAGGGTTGGCAGCTCGTGGACAAGCTGAAAAGTACCCCCCTCCCCCCCGATTTGATATCATTGATATCAATGATATCAGCCCCAGCAGCGCTGGCACGAACGAAGCGATGGATGAGGGCTGAAACCTCAAACCTGAAACCCGTCACCTTTTCCACATTCCCCCGCGCTTACCCACCGCCGCCAACAACCGCCCCCTGCGCTACGCTGGAACAGAGCACATGAACACCTGTCCCATCTGCGGCGGCGTCGGTTTGGTCCGCGTTCTGTCATCGGCCGGCCTCTGGGTCTCCCGCGCCTGTGAGTGCCAGGAACTCCAGCGTGAAGAACGGCAGATGGCCGCCGCCCACATCCCCGAGCGCTACAAGGACTACGACCTGGACGGCTTTCATCTCCTGCACGAGTCCGACCCCTCCATTGCCCGCGCCTACCAGTACGCCCGAAAGTTTGTTGAGGCTTACCCGGTGGACACCGCCGGCAAGGGCCTGCTTTTCGCCGGCTCCATCGGCGTGGGCAAAACCCATCTTGCCGTCGGCGTGCTCCGCCGCCTCATCCGCGAACGCGGCGCCAAGGGGCTCTTCTCTGACTACCGCGAGCTGCTCAAGAGCATCCAGAACAGCTACAACCCGCAGGTGGCCACCACCGAGCTTCAGTTGCTTCAGCCAATCTTCAACGCCGAGGTCCTGGTCCTTGACGACCTGGGCGCGCAAAAGCCCAACGAGTGGGTATGGGACACGGTGGCGCTCATCCTCAATACCCGCTACAACAACCGCCAGACCACCATCATCACCACCAACTATCCTGACCTTCCCGCCGGCGGCGGCGCTAAAACCGACGTGGAGCGCGCCGCGCGCGAGCAGACCCTCGGCGACCGCATCGGCGACCGCATGCGCTCCCGCCTGGCCGAGATGTGCATCTCCGTCGAGATGAAAGGCAGCGACTTCCGCCAGTCCATCAAGCGCGCCAGCTTCGGATAGTCTCGTTCCAATCTGCCTTGTAGTGGTGATTGGCGCCAACGGCAGGAACATCCGGGCGATGTTCGCCGTTGCGTGCCGCGACGCGAGCTAGAACAGCCAGAGGGTGCCGATGACCAGCAGGATGGCGCCAACAGTGACCACCTGATAGATGACATCTTCCACCGGGCGGGTTCGCCTGGCGGTTTGCGCAGAAAGCAGAGGAGTGGACGCGTTGCGGTTGGGGGAGTGCATCGTGCGCCTGCCTTTCTTCGCCGTTCGGCTGGACTGCGAAGGTTCTTTCCTGCGTTGCTGCCCTGGACAACTCGACGTAGGTGAAGCGTCCCTTGCTACCGGTTTAGACGCTTTCCGATCCGGCGGGATGCCAGAAGTTTTTCGTGAACTTTCCGTCATCCCTCTGTGCCCCTTATCGGCGCCCCGCGAAGTATTCTGCTCTCATTCGCGCACGAAAAGGAAGGGAGAGGTCTTCCCGCAGTAACGGGTGTAGAATTCGGGTCGTGAGCAGTGGTCCCGAGCTGATCCGCCCGGCGGATCGAGGAGAGCGCGACTGGAAACCGTTGGCGATTGCCGCGGCTATCGTCCTCGTGTTGGCGGCGGTAGTGATTCTGGTTCTGCAGCACGGCGGCAAGGGGCCAGCCGTTGTGCCGGTTTCCGCCGCGGCCGACCCCTACGCGGCTAACCTGTACCTTACCAACGTGGCCATGAGCGAGTCCGG
>Ga0265314_10001670_pt1 | contig 24168 bp, 18 predicted proteins | sample 4126metaG_FD_203106 | JGI IMG/M metagenome (GOLD analysis project Ga0265314, IMG submission 203106) | Rhizosphere microbial communities from Carex aquatilis grown in University of Washington, Seatle, WA, United States - 4-1-26 metaG | ecosystem: Host-associated > Plants > Roots > Rhizosphere >... | reverse complement strand
TCCTTCAGCAGGTCGATGGCGTACTTCGAGCTGCCCGCCGAGAGCATCTGCAAGTAGGCGTCGCGCCGCGCGGTCTTGCCAGCCCGCGCCTCCTCGCGCACGGCGCGCGCCAGCGCCGTCGAGGCGACCATGCTCGTGGCGTACTGGTAGACGTAGAAGTTGTAGTAAAAGTGGGGCACGTACGCCCACTCGGTCGCGAGCACCTCGTCGACCTGGCAGACCTTCTGCGCGTGGCCGTAGTAGAAGCGCGCGAGCTCGAGATAGCGCTTCGACAGGTTCTCGCCGGTCAGCGGCTCGCCCCGCTCCGCCTGCTCGTGAAAGCCGAGCTCGAACTCGGCGAACTGGGTCTGACGGAACAACGTCGTGCGCAACCCGTCGAGCAGCGTGCCCAGCAGAGACAGCCGGGTCGCGTCGTCCTTGGCGCGGTCGAGCATGTAGTGAATCAGCAAGTTCTCGTTGAAGGTCGAGGCGACCTCGGCGACGAAGATCGGGTAGTCGGCGGTGGCGTACGGCTGCGCGCCGTGCGACAGGAAGGTGTGCATCGAGTGCCCCGACTCGTGCGCCAGCGTGGTCAGATCTTCATAGCGGCCGTTGAAGTTGAGCAGCTGGAACGGGTGCACGCCGTAGACGCCCGTCGAGTACGCGCCCGATCGCTTGCCGGCCGACGGCAGGTAGTCGGTCCAGCGGCTCTCGAACCCCTTGCGCAGGGCCTCGGTGTACGCCGTGCCCAGCGGCGCCAGCGCCTCGAGCGTGATCGCGCGCGCCTCGTCGGGGCCAAAGCGCATGTCGACGCTCGCGACCAGCGGCACGTACAGGTCCTGATAGTGGAGCTCGTCGAGGCCGAGCATGCGTTTGCGCAGCGTCAGGTAGCGGTGCAGCGTCGGCAGGCTGCGGTGCACGTCGGCCAGCAGCTGCTTGTAGACGGCGACCGGGATGTTGTCCTGGAACAGCGCCGCCTCGAGCGTCGACCCGAAGTGCCGGACGCGCATCTCGAAGAGGTGCGCCTTCACCGCGGAGGCCAGCGTCACGCCCATGGTGCGCTCGTAGGTCTTGAGCGCGCCGAAGAACGCCGCGAACACCTTGTCACGATCGGCGCGGGCACGGTCCTGCCGGTGCAGCGTGAACGCCGCGGGGTCCAGGCGCACCGACTCGCCCGTCGAGAGCTTGAGCGTCGGATACGGCAAGTCGGCGTTGGACAGGACGCCGTGCACCTCGCTCCCGGCGCTCTCCAGGTCGGCCGCCTCGGCGGCGATCTTCTCCTCGGCGGCGCTCAGCGTGTGCGGCTTGCGCCGCAGCGTCTCCTCCAGATAGACGCGGTACGGAGCCAGCCTGGGCTCGTCGGCGACGAACTTGCGCACGCGCGCCGGGTCCATCGCCAGGATCTCCGGCCGCACCCACGAGCAGGCCGCGCCAAACGCGGTTGCCAGCTCCTGCGCGCCCTGCTTCATCTCGCGCGGGCGCCCCGCGCGCACGTCCTCGTCGGACAGGCCGTTCGCGTAGACCAGAAGCCGCGACAGGTCTCGATCCAGATCGAACATCAGCTGCAGACCGCCCAGCAGCTCCTTGGGCGACTTGCCCAGGTGCCCCCGATGATTGCCGAGCTCGGGCAGCCGCTTCTGGATCGTGTCCTTGGCCGCGGTCCACGCCGCCTCCGACGGGTAGAGATCCCCCAGGTTCCACCTGTACTTGTCGGGGATCTCCGAGCGGTCCCCGGCCGCGATCGCGCCTGCCGTCATGCCGATGCCTCCGAGGCACACGAGTATCAGCCGCCGATAGCCCATGAGCCCGAGGGAAACTAACGGCAGATCGCCCGGCGATCAACCCGGCGCCGTCGATTGCCGTGCGTGGCGCCGGGCGTGCGCGCCCGCGAATCGGTTGCAGGCGCGCGCGAAATATGGCACGAGCGCACGATGACGGTGAGGGGACGCGACAGGAGACGCGCAAGAAGATCGGTCACCGGATGGCGGCGCGCGCTGATGCTGGGCGCGGTCAGCGCAGCGGCCGTCGCGCTCGCGCCGGTCGGGCGCGCGCACGCAGGGGCCGAGGAGCCCGCGGTGATCGTTGGACGCGTGACGTTCCGGGACAGCGTGCGCCAGGCCCGGGCAGAAGACGTCGAGCGCCTCCGCTGGGGCCGCCTCATCGTCGAGATGCGCCGGGGCTGGGACGTGTACGCGGCGAACCTCGACGCAAACGGCTTCTTTTCAATCAGCGGACCGCCGGGTACGTACCGGCTCGACTACGTGCGCGTCGGCCAGCTGACCGAATTTCTGGCGCCGCACGAGGTGAAGGCGCGCGCGGGGCGCGTCACCTGTCTCGGCACGCTCGAGATCGCCGTCGCGGATCTGGGACGCGATCTCGGCAACAACAACGACAGTCAGTTGCAGGTGCGCGACGACTGCGCCGCGCTCGAGCCCGAGGTGCGCCGGCTGGCGAACGCCGACGCGGGGATCGCGACGTCGGTGCCGGCGCCGGTCGAGCGCCACTGGAAAGGTCCGACGGCGGTCGAGATCGCCGCCGGCCTGCGCGCCGAACTGGCGCTGGACAACAAGGGCGGCTCGATGGTCCGCGGCAGCTTGCTGGTGCCGATCAGCCAGGACACCGGCAGCGGCAACTTCGTGGCGGCAGCGCAGCTGCTGCACCTGTCGGCCGCCTTCGAGACCAACCGTCTCAGCAACGGTACCGGCACGACCATCCCGGGCACGGCGAAGTGGGGTGGCGCCGTCGGCGCCGGGTACTCGATCTGGCTGCTCGAGGCGATGCTCCGGGGTGGGTTCCTGGCCGGCGATGGCCCGGGCGAGCACGGGCCCATGGTGGGTGGATCGCTGCGCGTCGGAACCTTCCTGTTCGGCGTCGGCCTGCAGATCGAACGCTACCCGTCGGCCAGCCAGCAGATGCAGCTGATCACCCTCGACCTGTCGCCGATCGGTCTGCTCGGGAGCCTGCTGTGACCGGCGCGGCGCGCGCGATCTGGTTGCCGCTCGCGGTGGCCGCGCTGGCCAGCGCGGCGGCCGGCGGCTGCTTTCGCCTGAGCGATCCGGTCTACGCCACACAAGACATTCGCGCCCACGAGCCGAGCGAGGCGGGGCGATCGTTGATCTTCGGCACCATCGTCGTCGACGAGTTCGGGGCCGGCGATCTCGACACCATCACCCTGGCCAAGGTCGGTCCGGGCACGGAGCGCGGCCACCGCAGCACCAACCGGATCAATCTGTTTCGCGTGTTCTCCCGGCGCGCGATGAAGGACGGCCACTTCGTCATCGAGGTCGAGCCCGGGATCTACGAGCTCGAGAGCTTCTCCACCTCGGGCTGGGGCCAGCCACGCACCTGGACGTCGAAGGACGAGGCGCGCCGGGGCACGCGCGTGATCGTGACCCGCCCCGGGATCTACGACATCGGCACGCTGCGCGTGGCCTTCGGCGCGGTCGGGTTCTTGGAGAGGTCGTACAACTTCGAACGCATCACGGCCCCCAACCCCGAACGGCAAGCCGTTCTGGCAAGAGCGATCGCCGACACGCGCTGGGCCCGGGTGCCGATGGCGCCCATGACGCCGGGCGCGCCCGCCCCGACCGCGCAGGCCCCGCCAGCGCCATAGCGGCGGCGCACAGGGCTAGAGGGCGCCGCGGATCGTGGCGTCGTCGCCGACCAGCGACAGCACAGTGCCTTCGTTGCACGCGGCGAAGACGCGGTGGACGTCAGGTGGCGTGACCCGCGCCAGCTCGTCGACGTCGCCGGTGACCGTGTCGATGGGCAGGCCCAGCGTGATGGTCTCCATGATCTCCTCGGCCAGCTCCGACGCGGTCTGGAAGCGCAGAGCGGCGCCGCGGGTCAGCGCCCACTGCACCTGGCTCAGCGCCGCTTTGTCGACGTCGCCGCGGGCCAGGAGGTCGATCTGCGCGTGCAGCACACGGAGCACCTCGCGCAGGCGGCGGCTATCGACGGACATCGCGGTCTCGATGTGCGCGGCTCCGCCCGGAGCCAAGAATGCCGTGCTGTCGATCGAGTAGGCGGCGCCGGCCTGTTCGCGGATCTCATTGGTGAGGTAGCCGCCCAGCACGCTTGCGGCGATGCGCTGGGCGGCGCGTTCGCGCGCGGTCTTGGGATACGGCAACCGGCAAGCGAGCGTGACCTCGACCTGCGCGCCCACCGGCCGGTGGGTGATGAGCAGCTCTTCCCGCTTTTGCGCGCGGAGCGGCGGCGGGACCCAGGGGACGTTGAGCCGGCGCGCCGACGCCGGGCCGTGCCAGTCGGAGAACCAGCCGGCGACGATGCGAGTCGCGGCGGCGACGTCCATATCGCCGGCGACGACCAGCACCGCATTGCGCGGCCCGTACAGCTGCGGCAGCCACACCGGCGCCAGGCTCGGATCCAGAACGCGCAGATTGTCGAGGCCGGCGCGCGTGCCGTAGGCGTGCGATCCGTACAGCGCCGCGCGCACCTTGGCGGACGCTTGCGCGCGCGGCTCGTCGATCGGCGCCGGCATCGACGCCAGGCGCGGGCGCGCCCGCTCGAGCACCCCGGCCCAGTCGGTACCGGCGACGTCGTGTACGCGATCGGCCAGCAGGTAGAGCGCGTTCGACAGATGCCGCCGGTCGGTGCGCACGACGTCGGCGGTGTAGCCGGGGCCGTCGGCCCGCTCGGTGCGCAGCGCTGCTGCGCCACGCTGGCCAGTGCCGCCTGCTTCGGCGGCGCGCACCAGCGTGAGCACGCCAGGGAATATTGCGGCCGCGCCTCCGTGGAAGCCGAGCAGCGCGGTCACCGCGGGAAACCCGGGGCGCGGTACCAGCACCACCGTCAGCCCGTTGGGAAGCGGGAAGATGCGGGCTTCGCGTAGTCCGGGTGGTGCCGGCGCCGGTGGCGGCGCGCCGAAGTCCGCCGCGCGAAAGGGGCTCGCGTCGAGCGGCAGGTTCTCGGGCGACGCGACGCCGACCGGGCCTGGCCGCTGCACCTCGCCCACCACCGGTTCGAGAAACAGCGTGCGCGCGCGCTCGGGCGCCAGCGCGCGGAAGGCGACATTGCTGACGTCGCTGGTGCGCGTGGCCGCGATCGTCCACAGCAGTCGGTCGAAGGCGTCGACCGCCCCGGTGATCTGGAACGACCGCGCGCGGCTCGTCGCGCGCTCCAGGAACGGCTCCGATTCCAGCACCGCGCTGTTCACCGCCGCGTGCTGCAGGTTGAAGACCGTGCCTTGCCGCCAGTCGACCCACTCGACGGCGGTGGGTGGCCCTGCGTCGGACCACAGCGCCCAGATCAGGTTCTGCGCGGTCTGCGCGAGCCAGTCCCGGCGGCGACTGTGCTCGAGCACGATCTGGCATCCGAGCAGCATGCGGTCGCGCAGCTCGAATGCGTGAAACTCGACGGCCAGCACCTCGGGTTCGACGATGAGGTGCTCGCGCACCGCCGCCTCGGCCGCGGCCGTGGTCAGGATCCTGCCGACGGCGCCCGGCTGCGCCGACGAGGGGCCGAGGTCGTAGGCGAGCCAGATCTCGGGCGTGGCGACCGCGGCCCGCAACGTCTCCGGCGCGGCCGGCGGACCGGCGGCACCGGGGCCGGGTGCCGGCGCGACGCCGCTGGCGGCGGCGCCACCACCGACGGTGGCCGGCGCGAGAGCGTTGCGTGCGGGGCCCCCCGACGCGCCCTTCTTGATCGCGTCGGGCAGGCGCGCGACCACGCCGGCCAGCGCGCCGGCGCCGATCTCGCCGGTGACGAGCAGCGTGGCGTTGTCGGGGCGGTAGTGGGCGGCAGCGAACGCGCGCGCGTCGGCCAGGGTCAGTGCGCGCAGCGTGGCCGGGCTGCCCCCGATCGGGCGCGCGTACGGGTGCCCCGGCGGGAACAGCGCGTGCTGCATCCAGGCGACCACGCGGCCGTAGACGCCGGTCTCGTTGCGCTGGTAGAGCTCGTTCTCGACGATGGCGCGCTCGCGCTCGAGATCGGCTTCGTCGACGCCGGCCAGAGGCCGCGACAGGCGCTCGGCGGTGATGTCCAGCAGCGCCGGCAGCGCGTCGGCGGGCGCTGCCTCGTAAAAGCGCGTGGCGTCCAGGCTGGTGTCGGCGTTGTACGCGGCGCCGACGCGCACCAGGCGCTCGCTCTCCGGGCGCTCGCGCCGGCTGTGCGCGTGAAACACCAGGTGCTCGACCAGGTGGGCCAGCCCCTCGCGCGCGGGCGGGTCGGCGCTGGCGCCGCTGCCGACGACGGCGACCACCGCCACCAGGCCGCGCGCCCGCCCAGGCTCGACGCCCACGCGCAAGCCGCTCGGCATCACCGCTTGCGCGACCGCGAAGCGCGGCAGGTCCAGCACGTTGTCCGGGTCGGGAGCCAGCGTGGGCGCCATGGCCGCGAACTGCTGCGGCGACACCACCGGTCCCCACGACGAATCGAAGCCGCGCGCGGCCGCGTAGCAACCGCCGGCACCGGCCGCGACCGCCAGCGCGGCCATCCAACGTCGATCGGTGATGCGGCGCGCGCGGGGCGACGCCGCGCGCGCGAGCGCGGGGGTCATCGCGCGGATGATCTCGCGACAAAAAGCATCGTCAGCAGCCCGCGCACGAGCGATCTCTTTCTCGAACGCGTCCTGCCGGCGCCGGACGTCACCGGGCACTCACGAGCAAGACCAGGCCCACGAGGCCGAACAACACCGCGGCCACCCGCTGGGTGACCTTGGGATTCAGCAAGTGCCCTGCCCTGTTGCCGACCAGGACCGCGAGCGCCGCGACCGCCCAGAGAGCGGAGGTCGCAGCTCCGAACACCAGCAGCGGCGAGCGATAGCGGGCTTCGAATCCGGCCGTGGCGATCTGCGTGAGATCCCCCCACTCGGCGATGAACACGACGGTGAAGACGAGCCAGAACGCCCGAAAGAACCCTCGTTTCGGCGACTCTGCCTTTTCGCTACCCGAGGGGCTCTCCTCGTCGGGCCGCCTTCGCCACATGACGACGGCCGACACGAGAAACAGGACTGCCGCTGCGATATGGACGATCTTCGCCGGCAGCAAGGAGAAGATGTGACCGGCGCCCACCGCGACGACACTCTGGACGGTGAGTGCCAGCGATGCCCCCAAGAACACCGGCAAAGGACGATACCTGGTCGCGAGCACGAGCGACGCGAGCGCCGTCTTGTCCGGCAACTCCGCCACGAAGATGAACCCGAAAATCGTCGCGAAAAGCGTGTACCTGTTCATCGCTCGAGTGACCTTGCCATCTTGCGGGTCGAGACGCTCGGTTCTTCGTCAGTGGTTGCTCTTCGAGACGTGCGTCGAGGTACCCGTGATGTCCTCCCAGGCGACGATGGGGACCGTGTTCCCGAAGAGCGCGAGCGCGCAGTTGCCGTTCGCGGAATGGAAGACGCCGTAGCCCTCGTCCCAAGCTGTGCCGGTCCAGCCGGCGACGTGCAGATCGGAGGTGGTCGGGTCGGTGGTCGTCGGACCATCGTATTGCAACCAGGTGACGATCGGGCGGTCGCCAGGGGCCAACGCCACCTGGCCTGCTTGATTCACCGCCGGCGACATCGGCGCGCTGTTCAGCGACGGCACATACGTGCTCGCGACGCCAGCGGTTGAAACCGCGATCACGTCCAGCGTCTGCGACACGCGGAACGCGATGGCCTGCTGGGCGCTGTCGAGCGCCAGGCCGTTGCCGGCACCGGTGCCGGGGAGCGCCGTCCACGACGAGCCGTTCCAGCGCGAGATGCGCAGATTGGCCTCGACGACGGGGAAGTCCGAGCTGTCGACGGCGACGCGACACGGAGACATGTCGCACGTGCCCATGGTGAAGTCCGGATAGGCGCTCCAGGCGCTGCCGGTCCAGCGCGAGACGTGCCCGCGATGGTTGGTCCCGGCGGACGATTCGTCCCAGCGGACGACCGGCTGCCCGGCGGCGGAGAAGGCGATCGCGAGCGACGTGGTGCTATCGCCGAGCGTGGTCAACAAGGTCCCGTAGCTGGCGTCCCACGCGGTGCCGGTCCAGCGGGCGACGTGGACGGGGACCGAAGATCCCACGGGCTCGTTCCAGGCCAGGAACAGCCCCGCCTTCGTGCTGCCGAAGCCAGGGATGCCGGCAAGCTGACCGCTGGTCTGCGGCGAAGGGATGCTGGTGTCCCAGCTCGTGTTGCCGGTGTGGCGGGCGATCTGGATCGTGCCGTTGACCCAGGTCGCGACAGTCGGCTCGCCCGCAGCGTCGAGCACCATCTGCGGCCCGATCCCCGCGACCGTCCCGAGATCGACCCACAGCGGAACTGCGTAGCTCCACATCGCGCCGGCGAAGGCGTTGCCCGCGAGGTCGGTGATGCTCGACGCGACGGTCTCGGTCATCGTGCCGGGGAGCGCCAGCGCCGAGCGGTCGGCGAGCGCGATCGTGATCGTCTTGCCGTCGTTTCCCAGCGAGGCGGTCGCGCCGACCGGCGCACCTGCGAGCGCCAGCGCCACCGACCCGCTGCTCACGCTGGTCGACGACAGCGTCTCGGAGAAGACGATCTGGATCGGATCCGCCAGCGACACGTTGCTCGCGCCGGAGTCGGGCGCCTTCGACACGATCGTCGGTGGCGTCCTGTCGACGACTATCGTCACCGGCGCGCTCGTGACGGTCTGGCCGCCAGCGGTCGTCTGCGCGACGATCTGGTAGCTCTTCTCGGCCACGGCCGTCGTGTCCCAGTCGAAGCTGTAGGGCGGTGCGCCGATGTTGGTCAGCGTGGCGCCGTCCGCGAGCAGCCGCACCGCGTGGGCCGCGCCGCCGGCGTCGACGACGCTGACCTGGATGGTGACGGTCTTGTTCGTATACGCGGGCGACATCGGGCTCACGATGGCGATCGTCACGGGCCCGCTGCTGCCGTCAGCGACGCCATCGGTGCCGACGGCGTCGGCCGCCGAATCAGAGGGCGCCGTCGAGCCGTCGGCAGTCGCCTTGGCGCCGGAGCCGCAGGCGAGCGCGAGTAGCGCCGGCACCATCCCCATCGCCACGACCAGGCTCTCCCTCCGATCCCGCAGCATGAGAGCCTCAGTTCAACGCCTTCGCGCGTCGCTGTCCAGCATTCGATACGGTTGCCACGCGATCGCAGCGACCGTGACGATGACTACTTCAGATCCCCAAACCCAGCAGATCCGGCAGCGGCCCGGTCGGCGTCCGCAAGTCGACGAGTAGCCGCGTGAGGTGTTGAATCAGCGCGGTGACGCGCAGCCCGGCCAGTAGCTCCGTTGTCGGCTTGTCCGGCGACAGCTTCCTCACGCCCTTCTCCAGCAGGCGCGTGGCCGGCCCGCCACGACCTTCGATCAGATGATGAAGTCCGGCGGCGATCTGAATCAGCCCCTGTACGGCGAGCCGCTCGCTGCCCCTCAATTCGTGCCAGACCTGCTCCCACCGCTCGTGCGCCAGGAAGAACTCCCCCCGGTTGAACGCGATCTGCCCCTGGCGAATCCCTTCCGCCTGGTGAAGGCGATCGAGTGGCAGCGGTGGATCGGACATCGCCGCTCCACCCTACTCTGCCGGCGGGCGGCATGCTCTCGCTCGATCACCGCGGCGTGACGCGGGTCCAGAGCTCGTCGAAGTCGCGCGGCATCGAAGAAGACGACGACGGTGTCACCATCCCCATAGAGGCCCCGCAGGCTCCTGACGGCTCTGGTAGGTCTTCGACACAGGGAATGAGCCAACGATCGTCCATTCGGCGTCGGTCGCCAGGCGGCGCGCAGCGCCAACCAAACGCGGCCTACCTCAGCCCAGGCAGCACAGCACGCCCCCGGCGCGGTGCGAGTCCATCGAGCCGCAGCCCTGGTCCACACCCTCGGGGATGTGCGTGTGCTGCTGCCAAACACCGTCACGGCAGGCGCCGAACTGGCCGCAGTCGCGGCCACAACACACGGGCTCGGAGCACCAGCCATGCTCGAAGCAGCTATAGCTCGCCGCCGGCGACGGATCGGCGCTGCAGCCTTGCTGCGCTTTGCAGTGCGAGATCGCCGCCGAAAAGCGGCCACCGCCGGCCGTCTCGCAATCGACCGCGCTCACTTGCCGCAGCTCCTGTACCGCGCCGTTCGCGCCGCACACGTGCCATCCCGGTGCGCACAGATCCGCCGGTGTGTCGCACGGCCCGATCTCGTCACCGCAGGCTCTGGCCGTTGGCGCCGCGCGCAGGCTCTGACGCCCCATCCAGGATCCGAGGCAACCCGCGATGCGCGGGAAGCGGGTGAGATCGAGAAAGGCCTCACGCCTGCCGTCCGCGCAGCCCACCACTGCGGGATTTCCCGGCGCGCCGTGCTCGAGCCGAATCGACCGCCCACGGTCGTCCGTGGTCGTATCCGACGTGGCGCCGGTTTGCATCCCGCCGGGGCCCGACATCGCCGGATAGCCCGCGTGTCCAGGCCCCGCACCCTGTGTTGGCCCGCCATAGGGAATCGGCTGAGCCTGCCCGTACCACTGCGGAGCGACCGGCGGGGGTGGTGGCGGGATGATGGTGCAGCCGGCGACGACCGCGAGGAGGGCGAGCGCAGAGAGACATCTCCGACCCCTTTTTGTCCACATGGGGCCGAAGGTAACCGATTCCTTTCGACAGAGGACGTGAATCTCGGCGCCGCAGAAGGAGGCAGGAACGACCCCGAGCCGCCGAGCGTGCGCGCCGCCCGCCCCGACTGCTCTTAGTTGGAGTGATTCGGTCTCGGCGAGCTCGCGGGGTCGAGCGCGGCTATCAAGAGCATCGCGTCCACTGGCTTGACGAGGTGCACTTCGAAACCGACCGCGCGAGTCCGAGCGATGTCACCTTCACGGCCATAACCGGTCAGGGCGATGAGGCGGGGCCGCGACTTGGTCGACGTTTCGGAGATCTGACGGGCCAGCTCGAACCCATCCATCACCGGTAGACCCAGATCGAGAATGGCGACTTCGGCGGCGAAGGCTCGCAGCTTCTGGAGCGCGGTTGGTCCGTCGTGTGCCAGCACCACCTCGTGACCGAGAGTCCGCAGCATCTCCGCGAGCATCTCGGAGGCGTCCTCGTTATCATCGACCAAGAGAATGCGCCGAGGAGTGCCTCCCGCGACCCGGAGAGCTGGTGAAGGCACGCCGACGGACGGTGCGGTCACCGGAAGCGCGGGCACGCGCACGACGAACTCGCTCCCCCTGCCCGGCCCGTTGCTGGTCGCGGCGACCGTCCCTCCGTGAAGCGTGACCAGGCTCTTCACCAGCGCGAGCCCCAGACCGAGCCCTCCTTCCGAGCGCGCGATCGTGCGCGCTCCCTGCACGAAGAGATCGAATACATTGGGGAGGAGATCAGGCCCGATGCCGTCGCCGTCGTCGCGGACGCGGATGACGGCGTGGCTTCCCTCGCGCTCTGCGCTCAGCCACACATGCCCCCCCGAGGGCGTGTACTTGGCGGCGTTCGTGAGGAGGTTCGACACCACCTGGGCCAGGCGTGGCGCGTCGGCATCGAGTGAAAGACCGGTTCGGGGCGCCGAGATGGTGAGTTGCTGGGCCCGCTGCTCGAGGAGAGGGCTCGCCATCTCGACGGCATTGGTCAAGACGTCCGAGATCTCGATGGGCGCGCGCGACAGCGAAATCAGCCCGCGCGCGACGCGAGAGACGTCCAGCAGATCGTCGACGAGCGTGTTGAGATGAGAAACCTGGCGCTCGACCACCTCCCGCTCGCGCTGAACGTGTGCGTCCCCCCGCAGCTTCATGAGCTGCACCGCGGTGGAGATCGGCGCGAGCGGATTGCGCAGCTCGTGGCCGAGCATCGCCAGGAACTCGTCCTTGGAACGGCTCGCGGATTCGGCGCCCGCGCGCGCCTGGCGCTCGGCCGAGAAGAGCCTCGCGCGGTCCAGCGCCTGGGCGCAAAGGTCGCTCATGGTGAGCAGGAGCACGCGGTCCCTCGCATCGAAGGAACGCGCGCGGTCGAAACGAAGCCCGAGAACGCCCAGGAGCGTACCGTGCGCAACCAGCGGCAGCGCCGCCGACGCCTCGAAGTTTCCGGCCCCCATCGCATCCCGCAGTTCGGGGTATTGGTCGGAGCAGGCGACGAAGCTCTCAAAGAACAACGGGGTCCGCCGGCGGGCGGCGTCGGTGACCGGCGTTCGGGCGTTGATTGGCACGGAGGCAAAGCCACGAGCGACATCTTCCGGGTGCCCTCGCTGGCCGATCAGATCCAGGTTGCGCCCGTCGACGCTCGAAAGAAACACCGCGCTCCCCGTGGCCCCGACCGCGTCGGCACATTCCCGCAGGACCGCGGCCGATACATCCTCCGGCGTCAGCGCCTCCGAGAGCGCCGCCGTGACGCGCTGAAGGCGAATCAGTCTCTCTTCGCTCGCACGCACCAGCTGCTCTGCCTTCTGAGCCGCTTCGCGGGCCGCCCTCTCGACGAAGAGACGATGCTCGTTCTCTTCGGCGCGCAGACTCTCGGTGAGATCGCGCGTGATCTTGGCGAAGCCACGAACCCGGCCGTCGGCGTCGCGCAGCACGGTCAACGAGCCCTGCACCCAGAACAGCGAGCCGTCCTTGCGCACGCGCCAGCCCGTCGTCTGGTGGCTGCCATGAGCGAGGGCATCGGCCAGGAGCCTGGCCGGCACACCGGCAATGCGATCCTCGGGCGTGAAGAACACATCATAGGGCTGGCCGATGATGTCGTCAGCATTCCAGCCCTTGATGTGCGCCGCGCCCGCGTTCCAGCTCGAGACGCGGCCCTCTTCGTCCAACATATAGATGGCGTAGTCCCGCACGCTGTTGACGAAGAGCTGGAAGCGCTCCTCGCTGTCTCTCAGCCGCTCGACCGAGCGATCGATTTCGAGTCGATCGCGCACCGTCATCACGAAGACGACCAGCTCGGCCCTCCGCGCCGACCCGAAGCACCACTCGATCGAGCGTTCCGTCCCGTCGCGCATCAAGCCCGGCAGCTCGACCTGCATGAGGTCGATCCCCTCTTTCATCGGCGGCGCGTCCGGCTGCCTCAGCCGTTCGGGGATCAGCGCATCCGTCGTCCGGCCGGCGAGCTCGCCGCGGTCATAGCCGAAGACCGCCTCGGCCCGCGCGTTCGCGCACAGGATCCGCCGGTTGGCATCGAACGCGACCAGCGCTTCTGCCGAAGCCTCCAGGATCTGCGCGGGCTCCGCGGACGACGATCCAACCTCGCCCAAAATGGCCCGCAACGCGTTGCGAGTCGAGTGCAACGCGTCGGCGTGGTCTTTCACGTCGGTATCGTAGCTCATTCCTGATTCCCCGGAGCAATTGGCCCCTCCCAAGCACGCGGGCGCGCCACGCTTCAGCTGTTCCGGTCGACCGCCATCTCGCCTGCCGGCGCCGAGCAGACCAGTCTCCACGCCCGTCCTTGCCGGCGTGGGGAACGAGCCGTAGGCTGCGGTCCATGACGGCTCACGATATCCCGACACCCGGCGCGTACGCGGGAGGGCTGGCTGCGTTCGAGCGTCTCACGGCGTGCTTTTACAAGAAGGTTCGCGCCGACGAGTTGCTGGCGCCGATCTTCGCCGAGATGAGCGAGGATCATCCGCAACACGTGGCCGCGTTTCTCGCGCAGTGCTTCGGTTGCGGGCACGCGTATTCCGGTGACCGCTCCGAGAACGAGGCCCTGAGGGAGATGGTCGGCAAGCACCTGGGCCGCCACCTGACCGAAGCGCAACGCCGCCGCTGGGTCGCGCTGCTGATGGACAGCGCCGACGAGGTCGGGCTGCCCAACGATCCCGAGTTTCGCTCGGCGTTCGCAGCCAAGATCGAGTGGGGCACGCGCATCGCCATCCAGAACTCGGCCGGGAACGAAAACCCGGTCCAGCCCGGCGACCACATCCCGCGCTTCGGTTGGGGCAGTGTGCGCGGGCCATACGAGATCGTCGGCAGCATCTGCGGCTTCGACCTCGACGACGAAGCAACGAAACGCTGAAGAGACCGTCCGTCAGCTCAGCTTCTCCAGCAGCGCCCGCAGCTCGGCCTGCTGCGCGACCGTCAAACGCGCCAGGCGGGCGCCGAACGCCTCCGATAGCAGCGCGAGCCCGCGCGTCATCACTTTGCGGCCCGCGGGCGTGACGATGAGGCGGTGCCGCCGGAGGTCGCTGGCGTCGATCTCGCGCCGCACGAAACCCGCGGCCTCGAGGCGCTTCAGGTTGACGGTCACCGTGGGCTTCGGCATGCACAGCTGCTCCGCCAGCTTGGCCGGGTGCGGATGCTCGTCGATCTCGGCGAGCACGAAGAGCTCCTTGGTCTCGAGCCCCAGGTCGCTCACCTCGCGCGCGACGCTGGTGATGACCGACATCAGGAGTTGGTAGTTGAGAGACCAGATCTTCGCCGCGTCGATCTTCACCATGCCCCCTTGCCGGGCGATTGATTTAGTATTAAACCATCTCGCAAATGAACTACCTGCGTGTGTGAACTAAAGTAGCACACCCCAACCCTGGAGATGCATGCCATGCCACTCGACCACTACGTCACGCTCGGCCGTTCCGGACTTCGCGTCAGCCCGCTCTGCCTCGGCACCATGACCTTCGGCGAGGATCTCGGCTGGGGCTCCAGCGTCGAGGAGTCACAGAAGATCATCGACCGGTACGTCGAGCTCGGCGGAAATTTCATCGACACGGCGAACTTCTACACGAAGAGCCACTCCGAGAAGATCATCGGCGATCACATCGGCCGCCACGCGGCCCGCCGCGACCGGCTGGTCATCGCCACGAAGTTCAGCGGCAATCTCTATCCCGGCGATCCCAACGGCGGCGGCTCGGGGCGCAAGTCCGTCGTCGCGGCGTGCGAGAACTCGCTGCGGCGCCTGCAGACCGACTACATCGATCTGTACTGGCTGCACAACTGGGACATGCACACGCCGATCGAAGAGACCATGGCCGCGCTCGAGGATCTCGTGCGCGCCGGCAAGGTGCGCTACCTCGGCGTGTCGGACACGCCGGCGTGGAAGATCGCCGAGGCGAACGTGACGGCACGGTTCCGGGGCTGGTCGGCGTTCATCGGCCTGCAGATCGAGTACTCGCTGCTCGAGCGGACCGTCGAGCAGGAGCTGGTCCCCATGGCGCACGAGCTCGGCCTCGGCATCACGCCGTGGTCGCCGCTCAAGAGCGGCGCGCTCAGCGGCAAGTACACGCGCAAGAACGCTGGTCAACTGAAGGGCGACCGCGGCACCTTCCTCGACCCCTTCCTCAACGAGAAGACCTACGCGCTGATCGATGAGCTGGAGGTGATCGCCAAGCAGCACGACAGCACCGTGGCGCGCGTCGCGCTGGCGTGGCTGCGGGCCCAGCCCGGCGTGACGTCGACGATCATCGGCGCGCGCCGGATCGGTCAGCTCGAAGACAACCTGCAAGCTCTCGCGCTCCAGCTCACGGCGGAGAATCTGTCGCGGCTGGATGCGCTCACGAAGCCGGCGCTCGGGTTCCCGCAGCATATGCAGGCCTGGTTCCCGGCCATCCACAACGGCGGAACCAGCGTCAACGGCGTCCAGATGCCGCCGTCGGGCTTTGTGATGGAAAAGGGCGACAAGCCCTACTGAGGTCCGTCACCCTGCAGACCAACCGCGCTCACGATCGCTCCGGCACGTAGTAGAGCCGGAGCGACGCGCCCACGCGTACGACGGGCTCGAACGCCTTGATCCAGTCGAACGCATCCACCGGATCGACGTGGAACTGGTACGACGCGCCCGGTGCACACGACTCGCGACGGAAGCTGAAATGCAGTCCGGAGCGATAGAACTGCTCGCTCAGAACGATCCAGCCGGGCGCCGGCCGTCCCGGCTCGAGCGGGAGCATCTTTGGCATTGCCGAATCACATGGGTTGACGATCGCGAACAGCCCGTAGTGGACCTCGCTGACGCCGCGCGCGGCGAGCTCGCGCTTGAGGAGGAGCATGTCCTGGCCCCAATCGAGATCGGAATCGATGAGGGCGTGTCCGGGCTCGTGGCCGGCCAGCGGATTGAAGTAGGCCATGAGCTGAGGGCGCGCGCGCGCGACCGACGCGACATTGATGGCGATCAACAGACCGACCGCTGCCGCCGCAATCGCGCGGGGTCGCGGCGCCAGCGCCTCGATCCACGGCACCAGGACGCGCGCGGCAAAGATCGCCAGCAGCGGCACGACGATCAGCATGTGCCGCAGGCCGATGTTGACGGTGATGATGGCGGAGAACGCCAGCGCGGCGAGCGCCGCCAGTCCAGCCCCGACGCCGCGCGTGCCGGGAGCGCCGAGCCCGCCGCGGCCCGCGCGCCGGAACGCCGCCAGCGCCACGCCCGCGGCAGCGGCGACCAGCGCCAAGAACGGCAACGGCGACTTCAACGCCAGGCCGACCAGGTAGAAGCTGCGGAAGCCATGCTCGCGCGTCTGGCCATACAGGAAGGCGAGGTGGCCGTGAACGTCGTGGGCGCGCAGGAACAGGTACCCGTGCCAGAACTCCGGAGCGGGCAGCGGAAGCCGGGCGAGCCACGCGAGAAACGCGGAGCGCTGGCCGACCGGGGCCAGCGCGGGCGTACCGTCGTAGTCCATCGGGGGCAAGTCCTCGAGGCGGCCGACAGAGAAGCGGTAGCCGGCCCACACGACGACCAGCGCGGCGAGCGCCGCCAGAGCCACCTGCGTGGCCAGCGCGCGCCCGCGCGTCGCGGCGGCTCCGTCCCCCAACCACCGGCCACGCGTCGCGCGCCGGCCGCCGAGCCACGCCACCGCGAGCACGCCGCACAGGATCGGCGCGGTCAACTTGCACAGCGACGCCAGCGCCAGCGCCGCCCCCACCAACACCGCGCGGCCGCGCGTGGGCCCGTCGGCCCAGCGATCGAGCGCGAGCAAGAACCCCAGCATGGTGGCCACGGCCGCGATGTCCGTCGTCGCGAAGCCGGCATGACCGAGCAGCGGCGGGTACGTCGCGACGAGCGCGGTCGCGAGGAACGCCGCGCGAGTCTGCTTTCTTCCCCCGGCGAGCGCGAACGTGAACCCCAGCGCCAGCAGCAGCCACGGGATCGTGCCCAGGCGCGCGAGCATCAGCGTGCGCGCGCCGCCGCCGTCGAGCAGCGAGATGCCCACGTCCCATACGCCCGAGTCGGGCGTGACCGGCCCCGGTAATCGAACGCCCGCCAGGTACGGGCCGAGCGCCGTCAGCACCTTGGGCAGCGGTGGATTCTCCGTCCACCAGCGGTAGGTCCCGAACTGCCACCACTCCATCCCGGTCGCCAGGTGGTGCGGCTCGTCGAACGTCATCGACAGCGCGGACGCCGACGCCACCGTCCAGACGACCGCGGCCACGACGAACACGAGGGCGAGCACGAGGAAAGCCGAAGGCGGAAGATTCCTCTCACCCCGCACCTGCCCGTCCCGCTCATGTTCCACGCCGTTGTCTCCCCGAAGATTCGTCCGCCGCTGGTCGGCGGCGCCGCCGCGAGTATAGCGAAGGTCGGGGCGCGCCCGCGTGTCATTCGTTCACGCGCGGCCGTCTCGCACCGCCTCGATCCAGGCGAGCCCGAAGCGGGTGTCGGGCTCGAGGTAGTGTCCCTCGCTCCATTCGTTGAGAGAGGCGACGAACACCGCCTGCTCGTCGGGGGGAAGGCCGCCGGCGCGCGCGTGCGCCACGGCGCGTGCCACCGCTGCGCGAAAACGCTCGGGGTGCTCGCCGGTGACGACCGGCGACCAGGGGTAACGGTCGGGTCGGGTGGCGCCGAAGTCGGCGCCGCGCGGGGAGGCGTCCCAGCCCGGAGACACAGAGGGGTGGTACGGGAGCCGCGCGCGCGCCGCAAACAGCGGCCACTCGCGCGCTCGCAGCGCCGCCCGCTCCTGGTAATCTTGCACGGGCGGGCCTCTCCAATCGGGCAGGAGAACATAGTGCGTGACGCTGTCGAAGCCCGCGTCCGCCACCTGCCCGATGACGTCCGCGCTGGGATCGATCGCCGCCAGGTGCAACGGCGGCAGGCCGGCCGACGCGAGCATCGCTCGCGCATTCGCGATCGCCGCGCGAGCGCCGTCGAGACCGAGCTCGCGGAGAAAGAACGTCGAGTCGAAGATCGACAGGTAGGCGCGGCCGCCCAGCCGGATGTATTCCTCGCGGACGAAGTAGCGCTCGGCCAGGTAGCGCACCAGCGCGACGAAGTCGTCGACGTCGGTGGGCACGAGACGGTCGGGGTCGATCACCGCAACGTCAGCGCGGCGCACCGGGAGCACGCGGCGAGGCATGCGGTTCGCCCACATGATCGCGAACGGAAAGCGCCGGCCGGCGAGGCTGCCGAGAAAGCCGAGGTCGATCGCATCCTGGAACACGCGCTTGCCGCGGCACCAGAAGAACCCGAACACCAGACCGTCGACACCGTGGTCGCGGCAGAGAGCGACGCGACGCTCGACGGCGGCGGGATCGCGATCGTCGTAGCGGCCCCAGAGCGGCAAGCGCGGCTGCACGTGCCCCGGGAAGCGAGGCCGGCTCTCGAAGACCAGATCCCACTCGGTGAAGCCGGGATAGTAGCGCTGGTCGCGCTCCGGGATCGGATGCCAACCCGGGTAGACATAGGCGAGGACCCGCACGGGGGCGCAACACTACATCGGTTGCCACCTTCACGAGCCCCGTTGCGTTCACGAGGAGGCGGCGGAGCGTCCCGGCGTCACTCCGCCGCCCCACCTCACGTCATCCCTTGAGGAACGCGAGCAAGTCGGCGTTGATCGTCTCGGCTTGCGTGGTCGGCATGCCGTGCGGAAAGCCTTTGTAGGTCTTGAGCGTTCCGTTCTTGACGAGCTTCGCCGACAGCGGCCCGGCATCGGCGTAGGGAACGATCTGATCGTCGTCGCCGTGCATGACCAGCACGGGGATCGTGATCTTCTTGAGATCCTCGGTGAAGTCGGTCTGCGAGAAGGCGACGACGCCGTCGTAGTGGGCCTTGGCGCCACCCATCATGCCCTGACGCCACCAGTTCTGGATGATCGCCTCCGAGACCTTCGCGCCGGGCCGGTTGAAGCCGTAAAAGGGCCCCGCCGGAAGGTCGCGATAGAATTGCGAGCGATTGGCCGCGAGCTGCGCCTGCAATCCGTCGAACACCTCCTTGGGGAGCCCGCCCGGATTGGCCGCGGTCTTCAACATCAACGGCGGCACGGATGAGATGAGCACGGCCTTCGCGGCGCGGCCCTCGCCGTGCCGGCCCAGGTAGCGCACGACCTCGCCGCCGCCGGTCGAGTGACCGATGTGCACGGCCTTCTTGAGATCGAGATGCGCGGTGAGCGCGGCCAGATCGTCGGCGTAGTGATCCATGTCGTGACCTTCGCCGGTCTGTGAGGATCGGCCGTGACCGCGACGGTCATGCGCGATGACGCGATAGCCTTGGCGCAGAAAGAAGAGCATCTGCGTGTCCCAATCATCCGCCGACAGGGGCCAGCCATGGCTGAACACGAGCGGCTGTCCCTTGCCCCAATCCTTGAAATAGATCTCGACTCCGTCCTTGGTCGTAATGGTCGGCATGCAGACTCCTTGCGTGAGCTTTCTGGACGAGCGGTGCTCATCGATGGCGGAAACCTGGGGAACGTGGACATCCTGCCCGGGCGAACAATCCGGACTCGGCCTGACATGCGCGCCGAGGCGCGCAGCCCACCGCCCGAGTTTGACACAGACGCGGGCGGCTCAAGATTCGGGTCATGAGCACACCTGGTTCTTTCGCGTCGGACATCGGCGAGATCCGCAAGCGGGCTCGCGAACATCTCGAGCAGGGAGCGCTGACTCCCAACTATGGCGGCGACGTCGAGACGGCCATCTCACTCCTGAACGACGCAGTGGCGACCGAGATCGTCTGCGTCTTGCGCTATCGCTTTCATGCGATCGCGGCCGCGGGCATCGCGAGCGACGCGGTCAAGGATGAGTTCGAGGAGCACGCCGACGAGGAAGAGCGTCACTTGCTCTGGATCGCCGAACGCATCAACCAGCTCGGCGGCAAGCCGGACCTGAACCCGGCCGGCGTCTCGGCGCGCTCCGCCACCGAGTACGTGGAAGGCGAGAACCTCGTCGACATGATCAGGGAGAACCTGATCGCCGAGCGCATCGTCATCGAGACCTATCGTGACCTCATCCGCTACTTCGCGGACAAGGATCCCACGACGCGATCATTGCTCGAAAAGGTGCTCGCGCAGGAAGAGGACCACGCGAACGACATGCACGACCTGCTCGTCGCCCACGAGGGCTGGCCGATGCTGGATCACTAGCGCCGTGCGCAGAGCGACGGCTTCTCGGCGCTAGGCCCGACGGGGCCGCAATCTTCAATTGCGGGATTGCGCCTGGAGACCGAGACCTCCTCTTGCGGCCTTCGCCGAGGCTCCCCACTTTTCTCGTCCTCCTCGACGACCGAGGAGGCGGAGGAATCGAGTGCTCGTGGCGCGCGTTGCACGAATCGGCGAACGGATGTCGGCGCGGGTCCTCGGACCTGTGGGCCGGAGCGCCGGCCGCTTCGTGGCCGACTCCGGACGGCTCCTCCTGTTCGTCGCGGTCGGGGCGCGGCGAATCGTGAGCGCGCCCTTCCGGTTGCCCCAGATCGCGGCGCAACTCGAGTTCATCGGAGGGCGCTCGATCGGCGTCGTCGCGCTGTCGGCGATCTTCACCGGGCTCGTCCTGGCGCTGCAGGGCTACAGCGTGCTGGTTCGCTTCGGCAGCGAGAACCTGGTCGGCTCGCTGGTCGCCCTCAGCCTGACGCGCGAGCTGGCGCCCGTGCTGGCCGCCCTCATGGTGACGGCGCGGGCCGGCTCGGCCACCGCGGCGATCATCGGGAACATGGCGGTCACCGAGCAGATCGACGCGCTCCGCTCGCTGGCCATCGATCCGATGAGCTATCTGGTCTCGCCGCGGCTGGTGGCGGCGGTCCTGTCGCTGCCGATCTTGACGGCTTTGTTCTCGCTGGCGGGCATCGCCGCCGCGTTCCTCTTCGGCGTCTCGGTGCTCGGCCTCGACGGGCTGGCGTTCATGTCGAATGTTCGGTCCTCGGTCCAGGTCAAGGACGTGTCGGTGGGACTGTGGAAGGCGGTGGTCTTCGGCGTGATCATCGCCGCGGTCTCCACGTTTCGCGGGTACGAGGCCCGGGGCGGCGCGCAGGGCGTGGGCCGCGCCACCAGCCGCACCGTCGTCGAGAGCGCCGTGCTCATCCTCAGCGGTGACTACGTCATGACCGCCCTCTTCTTCTGAGGACGATCGGGCCGGGCGGAGCCTTGCATGCTCGACTACACCAAGACCGAGATCATCGCCGGCATGTTCCTGATCCTCGGGTTGATCGCGCTCGCGTATCTTTCAGTCTCGATAGGCGGGCTGAAGATCGTCCCCGCGCACACGTACGGTGTCTCGGCGCGGTTCTCGAACATCGGCGACCTCAAACAGCGCGCGCCGGTGAAGATGGCGGGCGTGACCGTCGGCGAGGTGCGCAGCATTCACCTGGCGGACTACTACGCGTCGGTGACGATGACGGTCGACAGGACGCTCGCGCTCCCCGAGGACACCATCGCCTCGATCTCGACGGCGGGCCTGCTCGGTGAGTCGTACGTGTCGCTGTCGCCGGGCGCGTCCGACCGCAACCTGCCGCCGGGCGGCCGCATCGTGCACACCGAGCCCGCGGTGAACGTGGTCGACCTCATCAGCCGCTTTGCCTTCGGCGGCGCGGGCGCGGCATCGACCGGCGGCAGCTCGGGTCATGCCGCACCGGCCCCACCCTCACCCAAGAACCCCGCTCCACGAAAGGAACAACTCCGATGATGCTCGCGCGCCGATCCGTTCACATCCTGGTCGCGTCGGCGCTGGCGGCTTCGCCCGCGGGCGCGCGCACACTCGACCGGAGGAGCGCTGTCCGCATCGCGCTCGAGCAAAACCCCCAGGTCGCCGCGGCTCGCGCCGAAGAGGCGGTGGTCAAGGCGCAGCGCGGGCAGGCTGACGCGGCCCGCTGGCCCATGGTCAGCTTCCTCGCCGGGGTCGGACCGTCCGAGCGGGCGACGCTGGTGCCCGGGACCGCGGTGCAATCGACCAAGAGCCTCTACAACGACTTCAGCTTCTCCGACCTGTCGGCGGTCTTCATCGGCAACCTGTCGGCGATCCAGCCGCTCTATACCTTCGGCAAGATCGCCAAGCGTCAGGAGGCAGCCGACGCCGGGCTGCGCGCGCGCGAGGCGCAGACACGCATGACCAAGGCCGACGTGGCGTTCGAGGTCGCGCAGATCTACGAGGGCTACCTCTACGCGCGCGACGCGCAGCGATACTTCGAGGAGATCGTGCACTGGCTGGGCAGCACGCTGCAGTCGGCGACGGAGCGGCTGGCCGGCAAGGTGCAAGGAGTCAGCGAGCGGGATCTGCTGCGGCTGCAGGCGGGGATCGCGCTCGCGAACATGGGCCTCGATCAGGCCAACGCCGGGATGGCGCAAGCAACGGCCGGCCTGACCGCCTACCTGGCGCTTCCAGCCGGGGAGCCGATCACGTTCGCGGAGGACGAGCTCCTGCGCGTCGGAGGAACTCCGGGAGATCTCGCCTCGCTGATGGCGCTGGCGGCCGGGCACCGGCCGGAGCTGGTGGCGCTCCGCAACGGCCAGCTCGCGCTCGAGGCGCTGGCGAGCGCCGAGGCGGCGGGGTTCAAGCCCGACCTGTTCTTGCTCGGCTTTGTCAGCGCCGCGTACACGCCGGGCCGGGACTGGATCGAGACGCGCTTCATTGTCGATCCCCTGAACAACTTCATCCCGGGCGCGCTGCTCGGTTTGCGCTGGCAATTCCAGGGAACGATGGCTCAGAGGCGCGCCGACGAGGAGCGAGCTCACGCCGACGTCCTGCGCTTCACCGGCGCGTGGGCGAACGACGGCATTCCCGCGGAGGTGCGCAAGGCCTACGAGGACGTCCGCCGCACCGACCTCGACATCGAGAAGGGAACGGTGGGCGTCGCGAAGGCGCGCAAGTGGATGGTCATGGCGGGCGCCGACTACAGCGTCGGCTTCCTCGACGTGCGCGAGGTGTCGGACGCCGTGACCGCCTACGTGGCCCTGCGCACGGCGGTCATGAAAGCGCACTTCGACCACAACGTCGCCATGGCCGCGCTCTCGAAGGCGACCGGGACGCTCGACGACAAGAGCGACCTCCTCTACCTGGCGCCGCCCGTGCCCCGGCCCGCCGTCCGCGGCGAGGGCGCGAAGCTCGAGCTCGACGAGGATCGCGGGGCGCTCGCCGCGCTCACGAGCGCGGACCGGACCGCGGCGTCCTGGGTTGGCGGCGCGGCGCCACGACCGGGGGCAAGCCCGGGGGCAAGCTTCACGGGCGACCACCAGCGGCGAAGCGCGCTCGCCGACAGCGCGGGTGGCGGTGCCGGAACCGGCGGACCCGTGGGACAGGAGGGCGAGCCGCCGGCGATCATCCGCAAGACCGTCGACGAGGCCTTCGCGGTGCTCAAGGACAAGTCGCTCACCGGCCCCCGGCAGCGCCCGAAGCGGATCGCCGGCCTGCGCGCGATCGCCGATCGCGTGTTCGACTGGGCCGAGATGGCAAAGAGCAGCCTCGGCGTGCAGTGGCGCAGCCTGCGCCCCGGCGAACGCGCGCGCTTCGTCGAGGTGTTCAAGGACGTGCTGGCCGCGCAGTACATCGACGACATCGATCGCTTCCAGGGCACCGAGAAGGTCACCGTCGAGGGCGCGACCCACGACGGCGAGGATGTCACGGTTCACACGATCCTCATCACCGCCGCGCGCGACAACGTCCCCATCGACTACCGCATGCGCGAGCAGCAGAACCGCTGGGCGGTCGTCGACATCAGCGTCGAAGGGGTGAGCCTGGTCAACCATTTCCGCGGGACGTTCTCGAACGCGCTGACCAACATGACCGTCGAGCAGCTCATCGACCGGCTCCGCCACCAGCTCCCGCAAAGCGAGCGGCCGTAGCTCGTCAGGGGGCTCGGGCCACGGCGGATCACGGCGCTCACACGACCGAACCACGACAGGAATGTCGGGCGACGACGGATCGTCGATGCGTCCGGAGCGCGAGGCGATCGACACCTCGCGGACGAAGCGTCGCCGCGACAGCGTCGCGCGCGGGCGGAGGGTCGGCGCCGGATTGGTACGAGGCTTGCGTTTCGGGTCACCGTGACGATGACCTCGACGAACCTCGACGTCGCGCCGGCGATCGACGCGGCAGCGCCGGGCGCTGGGCGTCGCCGCTGGCGCCCGCGCGCGTCGTCGCTGGCGCTGGTTGGCGTCATCGCCGCGTGCCTCATCTGCTTTGCCCAGAGCGTGCGCGCACCGATCTTCG
>Ga0265314_10001669_pt1 | contig 24176 bp, 20 predicted proteins | sample 4126metaG_FD_203106 | JGI IMG/M metagenome (GOLD analysis project Ga0265314, IMG submission 203106) | Rhizosphere microbial communities from Carex aquatilis grown in University of Washington, Seatle, WA, United States - 4-1-26 metaG | ecosystem: Host-associated > Plants > Roots > Rhizosphere >... | reverse complement strand
CGAACCTCGTCGCGCAGGCGTGTCTTCGAGGCCCTGTTTCGTCAGATTCCGCCGGGAGCGGCGCTATGGTCGAAGCACGCTTGGATTCGGCTCGAATCCGGGCATGTCGGGGCGGCCGCACCGTCGCCTCGTGCTCAGTTGCGCTCGCTGGGCACTGCCGAACGAGCCGCCCAAGCGTCGAGCTGACCATAGCGCGCCTCGTGGCGGAAATTGACAACCTGGGTGCACGGGGAGGCGATCCGAGCAGTCAGTGACTCGGTCCGTCCGCCTGCCCGATCGGCGAGGTGCTATCCTTCCGGCTCGCCGCGGACCCGTGGTGTAGCGGCCCAACATGCCAGCCTGTCACGCTGGAGATCGCCGGTTCGAATCCGGTCGGGTCCGCCATCTTCGAATATCCCGACGCCCCGTCCTCCGCCCGGACGGGGCGTTCTCTTTCCCCGATCGCCGGCTGTTAGCCCGGTGGCCCGGTCGTGGCCGGGAGACCGGGCCCGCGGCGAGACGGGCCGCAATACTGGCCCTGATGCCGCCACCCCGACCGACCGCTCGCCTCCAGTTCCGCGAGATGACCGTCGAGGATCTCGACGCGGTGGCCGGGCTCCTGGGCGATCCGCGGGTGATGGCCTACTACGCCCGTCCCAAGGATCGTGCCGAAGCGCTGGCCTGGATCGACTGGAATCAGCGCCTGTACCACGAACGCGGCTTCGGCCTGTGGATTGTCGAGGAGCGTGAATCGGGCCAGTTCGTCGGCGATTGCGGCTTGACCCCGCAGGTCGTCGAGGGAGTGCAGGAGATCGAGGTCGGCTACCACGTCGTCACCGCCCTGCAGCGGCGCGGCTATGCCAGCGAGGCAGCCAGCGCGTGCCGCGACTACGCTCGAGACACGCTCGGACTTGATCGGCTGATTGCCGTGATCCACCGCGACAACCGGCCGTCGCAGCGCGTCGCCGAGAAGATCGGGCTGCACGTCGAACGGGAGACCCAGACTCGTTCGGGCCAGCCCGCGCGGGTCTACGCCGCCAGCCTCGCCTGACGCGGGCCGCGATCACGCGTCGTCCACTACCGGCCGGCCCCGGCTCGCCACGGGACAAGTGGCAGAATGCGCGGCAATGACGATTCCGCCGCGACGCTCGGATCACGGACGGAGGGATCACGCACGGCCGATCCACCCGGCATCCCGCGCTCGCAAGGTGAGCGGCGGCCGGCGGCGCGGCGGCTGGAGCGGGCCGTCGTTCATCTGGATCGCGGTGATCACGATCGCCCTGGCCGGCCTGGCCACGATCGCGATCCTGCTGGGCTCACCGGCGCCCGCATCAACCGGCGCGTCGTCGCCGGGCACCTCGTCGGGGATCGCCGGCGCGACCAGCGGGTCGAGCAGCGCGCCGAACGGCTCGTCCCCGGTGCCATCCCTCGAATCGAGCGGACCGGGCGCCTCGGGCACCGGTACGGGCAGCGGGATCATCGGCAACGTCCCGATCGTGCCCGTCGTCGACTTCCGCTCGACCCTCCTGTCGGTCACGATCACCGACGTCCGGGCGATCCTGAACGGTCACCAGCCGACCTTCACCAGCCTCGAGCTCGTCTCGTCGGAGGCTGACCCGATCCTGGCCGCGGTCGGCGTCGACCGGCCCGATGTTCCCTCCCGGCTGATCCTCGCGGCCAATGTCGCGACGCTCGACAAGGACCTCGCGGCCCACACGGATCGCCTCGCATTCATCCGGGCCGACGCGGTGACCCCGGCGGTCCGGGCGGTCGCCTGGGGAAGCGCCGAGCTGTTCGGCGTGGACCGGGTCAAGACCGCGGCGGCCTGGAAGCTGAACGCGGTCCTGCCCCTGACCCAGGGCACGGCGCCGGCGTTCAATCCGGCCAAGGTCTGGACGCTGGTCGCGGGCGGCGACATCATGCTCGACCGCGGCGTGGCCAAGGCGGTCACGGTCGAGAAGAAGGGCGTCGACTTCCCGTTCAGCGGCGGGACGGCCAGGATCACCGGCCGGCACTGCTGCTCGTCGCTCGGCTGGCCGACGGTCAGCGCGGTTCGGACGGGCAACACGGGCGCCATTCGACACCTCCTCCAGACCGCCGACCTGGCCGTCGCCAACTTCGAGAATCCCGCCCCGAATGCGTTCAAGTACCACACCCAGGGCACGATCTTCTCGGCCAATCCGCGCCTGATTGCGGGCCTCAAGGACGCCGGGATCGACTACGTCTCGCTGGGCAACAACCACATCGGCGATGCCGGCCCCACGGGCCTCCTGCAGACCCTGGCCAACCTCGACAAGTACGGCATCCGGCACAGCGGCGCGGGCAAGAACCTCGCCGCCGCCCGGACGCCGGCGATCCTGACCGTCGATGGGGTCAAGGTCGCGATCCTGTCCTACGACACGATTGCGAAGTACTACGCCGCCGGTCCGAACAAGCCCGGCAGTGCCCAGCTCTCCGCGCCGGTGGTCAAGGCCGACGTCGCGGCGGCGCGCAAGGCCGGCGCCCAGATCGTCATCGTCTATCCCCACTGGGGCACCGAGTACTCGCCCCGGCCGTTCTCAGCCGAGCAGCAGCTGGCCCATGCGGTGATCGATGCCGGGGCGGACATGATCATCGGCAACCATGCCCACTGGGTCGGCGCGATGGAGATCTACAAGGGCCATCCGATCTGGTACGCACTCGGCAACTTTGTCTTCGACCAGACCTGGTCGGAACCGACCAGTGAAGGCCTGCTCCTCGACCTGACCTTCAACGGCACGAGCCTGGTCCAGGCCCGGCTGCAGCCGACGGTGATCCTCGATGGCGCCCAGCCCAACCTGCTCAACCCGGCAACGGACGGCCGGGTCGTCCTGGGCCAGCTCTACGACGCCTCGGGCAAGATGCTGCCGTGGTGAGCCCCGGCGCCTGAGCCGCGCCGAGCCCGCGGCGCCTGAGCCGCGCCGAACCGATCCGCGGCGGACGGCTTATTCGAGGCCGGCGAAGAGGTCTGTCTCGGGGCTCGACGCGGGAATCCGGGTCTCGCGCAGGACGTAGGACTCGGTCGACCAGGCGTCGCGCCAGCCTTCGGCGCCCAGCTGCATGAACGGCGAGTCGGCGCTGATCTGGGTCACGTGGCGCTGGATCGCCGCCCATTTCTGGTCGATGAACGGAGCGATGTCGATCCGGGTCGTGATCGATTCCTCGGGCACGGTCGCCTTGTTGATGAACGCCTCGTGCTCGGCCAGCTGCTCCGGGGTCGCGTCCTCGGGCGGCAGCCAGAAGCTCCGCCGGCCGAGGGCCGCCATTCGCTCGTTCATCGTGTCGCGCAGCTTGCGTGACATGGCCTGCTCGTAGAGCTTCGACGGCGCCCACGGCTCGACGCCATCGCCGAGCTGCTCGGGGTAGGCCTTGGCGTCGCCCGCGCGCTCGAACGCGCCGACCGCCACCAGGTGGGTCCGGATGTGGTCCGGGTGGCCATAGCCGCCGAAATCGTTGTAGGTGGTCATCACGTCAGGCTGGATCCGGCGGACCAGCCAGACCAGCCGGCCGATCGCCGAATCGAGATCGGCCTGCCAGTAGTTGCGCGGATCGCGGTTGCCTGGGTCGCCCATCATCCCCGAGTCGCGATAGCCCAGGTTCTCCCACTCGGTCACGCCCAGCTCGCCCATCGCGGCCTCGAGCTCGCCGGCCCGGATCTCGCCCAGGCGGCGGTGGTTGTCGGGGGTGTCCATGTCGGGCACGACGATCTCGCCCAGCTCGCCGCGGGTCCCGGTGACGAGGACGACCCGGCGCCCTTCGGCGACAGCCTTGGCCATCGTCCCGCCGGTACCGATCGTCTCGTCGTCGGGATGGGCGTGGACGGTCATCAGGGTCAGCTTGTGGTCGTTGCTCATGACCGCATCGTAGTCGAGAATTGCTGTGGAGCGCCTCGACGCTCGTGCTCGGCCGGATTACCCTAGATGACCCTCGGCCAGCCAGAGGTAGTGCGTTGCCCTCGACCAATGAATCGGTTGTAGAACGGAGCGCATCGTGACCTGCCCGGCCTGCGGCACGGTCAACGTTGCAGGCGCCAAGTTCTGCTCGGAATGCGGTGGCCGGCTGCTGGCCGCCTGCCCGAACTGTGGCGCGACAAACGCCCCCGGCGCGAAGTTCTGCTCGGACTGTGGGACCCGCCTCGATCTGGGGGCCGGAGCGCCGGGCGCCGGCCTGCCGGGCAGCGCCGGACCGGGCGCTCCGGCCCGGATCGCGGCGGTCACCGAGCGGCGCCTGGTCACGGTCCTGTTCGCCGACCTGGTCGGGTTCACGAGCCTGGCCGCCGACCGCGATTCGGAGGCCGTGCGCGACCTGCTGAGCCGCTACTTCGACGCGGCCCGCGAGGTCGTGGAGCGCTACGGGGGCACCGTCGAGAAGTTCATCGGCGATGCGGTGATGGCCGTGTGGGGCACGCCGGTGGCGCGCGAAGGCGATGCCGAGTGGGCCGTTCGGGCCGCGCTCGACCTGCTGGTCGCCGTGCGCTCGCTCGACAGCGGGGCCGACGGCCGCGGCCTGGAGGCACGTGCCGGCGTCCTGACCGGGGAAGCGGCCGTGACCCTCGGCGCGACCGGCCAGGGGATGGTCGCCGGCGACCTGGTCAACACGGCCAGCCGGCTTCAGTCCGTCGCCCCGCCGGGCACCGTCCTCGTCGGCGAGGCGACCCAGCGGGCCGCCAGCTCGGCCATCGTCTTCGAGGCGGCAGGGCCGCAGATCCTCAAGGGCAAGACTGCGCCGGTACCAGCGTGGCGGGCGCTGCGCGTCGTGGCCAAGCGCGGCGGCGAGGGCCGCTCCGCCGGTCTCGAGGCGCCGTTCGTCGGTCGCGACGACGAGCTGCGCCTGCTCAAGGACTTCTTCCACGCGACCTCGCGCGAGCGCCGCTCCCGCCTCCTGTCGGTGACCGGCCAGGCCGGGATCGGCAAGAGCCGCCTGGCCTGGGAGTTCCTCAAGTACATCGATGGCGTCCTGGAGACTGTCTGGTGGCACGAAGGCCGCTCGCCGGCGCTGGGTGAAGGGGTCACGTTCTGGGCCCTCGGCGAGATGGTCCGCCGACGGGCAGGCCTGGCGGAGACGGACGACGAGGCGACAACCCGCGGGCGAATCGCCGCGACCCTCCTCGAGTTCGTCCCCGACGAGGCCGAGCGGCGCTGGATCGAGCCCGCCCTGCTGACCCTGCTGGGCCTGGGCGATGCGTCGGCCCGGACCCGGGACGAGCTGTTCGCGTCGTGGCGGACCTTCTTCGAGCGGGTCGCCACCGACTACCCGGCGGTTCTCGTCTTCGAAGACCTCCATTGGGCCGATCCGGGCCTGCTCGATTTCATCGACCACCTCCTGGAGTGGTCGACCAACAGCCCGATCTACGTGATCACCCTGGCCCGGCCCGAGCTCCTCGAGCGGCGCCCGGGCTGGGGCGCGGGACGGCGCAACTTCGTGGCCCTGTCGCTCGAGCCGCTGACCGAAGCCGCGATGCGGGAGCTGCTGGCCGGATTGGTGCCTGGATTGCCCGAGCGGGCGATCAAGGCGATCCTCGATCGGGCCGGCGGGATCCCCCTGTACGCGGTCGAGACCGTCCGGATGCTCGTCGCCGAGGGCAAGCTTGAGGAGGCCGACGGCGCCTTCCGGCCGGTCGGCGACCTGGGTGACCTGGCCGTGCCCGAGACGCTCCATGCCCTGATCGCCGCCCGGCTCGACGCCCTCGACGCGGGCGATCGCGGGCTCCTGCAGGACGCCTCGGTCCTCGGCCAGACGTTCCTGGTCGAAGCCCTGGTCGCCCTTCGGGGCGAGCCGCGTGAGCTCGTCGAGGCCCGCCTGCGCGGCCTCGTCCGGCGCGAGGTCCTGCTCCTCGACACGGATCCGCGTTCGCCCGAGCGGGGCCAATACGGCTTCGCCCAGGCCCTCCTGCGCGAGGTGGCCTACTCGACCCTGGCCCGCACCGACCGCCGGACCCGGCACCTGGCCGCCGCTCGCTTCTTCGAGGAATCGGGCGACGAGCAGCTGGCCGGCGTCCTGGCCACCCACTACCTCGATGCCCATCTGGCCTCGCCCGAAGGCGACGAGGCCGGCGTCCTCGCGACCCAGGCCCGGATCGCGCTGCGGGCCGCCGCCGACCGGGCGGTCGCCCTCGGCTCGCCCGACCAGGCGATCACCTACCTCGAGCGGGCGCTGACCGTGACGGACGATCCGGCCGACGAGGCCGAGCTGCTCGGGCGGATCGGGTCGGCAGCGTCGACGGCGGCGCACTTCGAGAAAGCCGAAGCGGCGCTGCGACGGGCCGTCGACATCGAACGCGAGCGGGGCGACCGGCCGGCCCTGGCCCGGGCCATCGTCGCCCTGGGCCAGACGCTGAGCTCGGCCTACCAGGTCGAGGATGCGCTCGAAGTGCTCGAGCCCGCCCATGCCGAGCTCGCCCCGGAGCTGCCCGACGACCCTTCGGTCGTGGCCATGACCGCCCAGCTCGCTCGCGCCTACCAGCTTCACGAGGACCCGGTCAGGGCGATCGAGTGGGCCGATCGGGCCCTGATCTCGGCCGAGCGGCTCTACCTCGTGCCGGTCATTGCCGATGCGATCACGACCAAGGGCACGAGCATGGCCCTCGTCGGCCGGGTCTGGGAAGGGCTCGGACTCGTCCGCGCCGGTCGCCAGCTGGCTGACGCGAACGGCCTGGTCGCGATCAGCCTGCGCGCCTCGATCAGCCTGACCGGGTCGCTCAACATCTACGACCCGCGAGCGTCGATGGAGATCGGCCGGGAGGGCTTCGACCTGGCCCGTCGGCTGGGCCTCCGCCACCTGGCGGTGATCACGGCCAGCAATGGCGGCGAGTCGGCCCTCCAGACGGGGGACTGGGACTGGGCGATCGAGGCCTTGCGCGAGGCGGGATCGGTCGAGCTCGAGGCCCTCGACCGGGCGACGATCGAAGCCGTCCTGCTCGAGATCGCCGGGCCGCGGGGCGAAGACGTGGCCGAGCGCCTGGCAGCCCTGGCAACCGTCGGATCCGAAGATGACTCGGTGTTCGGCGCCTCGCTGGGCTTGACCCGGCTGTGGACCGCGATGGCCGACGGCCGCTTCCAGGACGCCTACGCCGCCGGTCGCAAGGTGGCCGAGCTGAGCAAGCTCAACCGGCCGGTCGGCCTCCTGTGGGCCGCCCACGCCGCCCTGCGGATGCGCGACCTCGACCGGGCGAGCGCGGCCCACGAGGCCCTTGTCGCCCTCGCCGTCCGAGGCCCCGCGCTCGATGCCGAGCGCTCCGCGATCGAGGCCGGCATCCTCGCGCTCGGCGGACGCTGGCCGGAAGCGGTGATCCGCTACGGGGAGGCGACTCGCCAGCTGCGCGAGCTCGGGATCAACTTCGACCTGGCCCTGACGCTCCTGACGTCTGCCTCGTTCGCGCCGGCCGGCGATCCGTTCGGGCTCGCTGCCCGCGATGAGGCCCGGGCGCTCTTCACCCGGATCGGCGCCGGAGCGTTCCTGCGCCAGCTCGACGAACTGCCCGCCGGTGCTCCCGACCTGCCCAGTCCGGTCGGCCCCGATCGCGTGAGCGCCGACACCGCGGTCCAGGCCGAATCGGCGCCACCAGCCTGACCGGTCGTCCGCCCGGCCCGCTGGCCGGGATCCTGGTCGTCGACTGCTCCACGGTCCTGGCCGGGCCGTACTGCACGATGCTCCTGGCCGACCTTGGCGCCGAGGTGATCAAGGTCGAGCCGCCCGAAGGCGACGGCACCCGGGCCTGGGGTCCGCCCTGGGTCGGCGCCGGCCGGCTCGGCCCCGACGATCCGGGGGTCGCGGCCTATTACCTGGCGATCAACCGCAACAAGCGCAGCATCCGCCTGGACCTGCGCTCGGCCGCCGGAGCGGAGGTCCTGCGGGGCCTGATCGGCCACGCCGATGTGCTCGTGGAGAACTTCCGGGTCGGCGGCTTCGAGCGCCTGGGCTTTTCGGACGCGGCGCTCTCGTCGCTGAATCGCCGGCTGATCCACCTCGCGATCAGCGGCTATGGGACGACCGGCCCCGACGCGCAGCGGCCGGGCTACGACTTCGTGATCCAGGCGGTCGCCGGCCTGATGTCGATCACCGGCATGTCCGACGGGGAGGCAGGCGGCCCGACCAAGGTCGGCGTCGCGATCGCCGACGTGATCACCGGGATCCTGGGATCGACGGCGATCCTGGCCGCGCTCGAGGGTCGCGGCCGGTCGGACTCGCCCGCCTACGACCAGGGTCAGCGGATCGACCTGTCGCTCTTCGAGTCGAGCCTGGCGATCCTCATCAACCAGGCCCAGAACGCCTTTGCCACGGGCCGCTCGCCGGGCCGACGCGGCAACGCCCACCCGAACATCGTGCCCTACGAGACCTTCGCCACGGCCGAGGGTCAGATCGCCGTGGCCGTGGGCAGCGAGCGCCAGTGGACGAGATTCTGCGCCTGCCTGGGCGCTGCCGAGCTGGCCGGGGACCCGCGCTTCGCCACGAACGGCGATCGAGTCGCCCATCGGGACGCGCTCCGGCCGCTGCTGGCCGCCCGGTTCGCGCTGGAGCCCAGCGCGACCTGGCTCCGACGGCTCGAAGCCGCCGAGATCCCGTGTGGCCCGATCCAGGGCATCCTCGAGGCGCTCGAGTCGGAGCAGGCCCAGGCCCGCGAGATGACCGTCGAGATCGAGCACCCGCTCCTCGGCTCGCTCCGCCAAGTGGGCCTCCCGTTCAAGCTGGCGGCCACCCCAGCGACGATCCGCAGCGCGCCACCCCTCCTCGGCGAGCACTCCGAGGAGATCCTGGCCGAGCTGGGCTACGACCCGGCGGCGATCGCCCAGCTCCGCTCGGACGGCGTGGTCTGAGGCGCGGCTTGAGACTCGTGCAGGCCTGCAACCGGGACGAGGTCGACGCCGGTCGGCGCAGGCTAGACTCGAAGCAGGGTCTTCCTTCCGGCGGCCCGCATGCGGAGACGAAGACGCGATGACCGACGAGCGCGAGCGCTGGGCCCTGATCCTCGGGGCATCGAGCGGGATGGGCGAGGCCACCTCCCGGGCCCTGGCCGCCGAGGGCTACAGGATTCTCGGCGTCCATCTCGACTTCCGGGCCGCCCTGGCCCACGTCGAGGAGGTCAAGGCGGCGATTGCGGCGCTGGGCTCCGAAGCCCTGTTCATCAACATGAACGCCGCCGACGACGAGAAGCGGGCCGCCGCGATCGCCACGTTCGGCGAGCGCTTCGAGCAGAGCCGGGCCGCCGGGCGGCATCCCTATATCCGGGTCGTGATGCACTCGCTGGCCTTCGGCTCGCTGGTGCCGTTCATCGCCGACGACCCCAAGGCGGCCGTCGATCGCAAGAAGATGGAGATGACCCAGGACGTGATGGCCAACAGCCTCGTCTACTGGGTCCAGGACTTGTACCGGGCCGGCTTCCTCGAGCAGGGCTCGAAGATCTACGCGATGACCTCCGAAGGCTCGAGCCGGGTCGTGCCCAGCTACGGCGTCGTCTCGTCGGCCAAGGCGGCCCTCGAATCGCACGTCCGGCAGCTGGCGATGGAGCTGGCCCGGCGCGGTGACGGGATTACGGTCAATACCATCCGGGCCGGGGTCACGAAGACCCCGGCGCTGATGAAGATCCCCGAGCACGACATGATCATCGACGCCGCCACCCGTCGAAATCCGACCGGCCGGATGACGACGCCCGAGGATGTTGCCAACGCGATCGTGGCCCTGAGCGGCACCGGCACCGACTTCATCAATGGCGAGACGATCGGGGTCGACGGCGGCGAGTTCATCACCGGCTCGTAGGCGAACCGACCAATGAGCAGCCGCGTCGTCGTGGTCGGAAGCGTGAACGTCGACCTGGTCGTTCGGTCCGCGCGCCTGCCTTCGCCCGGGGAGACCGTCACCGGCGGCACGTTCGAGGAGCACCATGGCGGCAAGGGCGGCAACCAGGCCGCCGCCGCTGCGCGGCTGGGGGCGACCGTCAGATTCCTTGGCGCCGTCGGCACCGATTCCTTTGGCCTGTCGGCGCAGGCGGGCCTGGTCAAGGCCCGGGTCGACACCAGCAGCCTGATCAGCGATCCGCACAACGCGACCGGGATTGCCCTGATCCTGGTCGATGCCGGCGGCGAGAACGTGATCTCGGTTGCGTCTGGGGCGAATGGCGCATTCGCGCCCGAGTCGCTCGAGCGCGAGCTCACGGGCCTCGGGTCGCTGGCCGGCGACGTCGTCCTCGTCTCGAACGAGCTGGCGTCGGCGACCGTGGTGGCGGCGTTGCGCCTGGCGCAGGCCGCCGGTGCGCGGACGATCTTCAACCCGGCCCCGGCTGGCGGGATCGATCTTGCCTGGCTCGAGTTCGTCGACATCCTGACGCCGAACGTAGGCGAGCTGCGCCGGCTGGCCGGCTCCGATTCGACGGCCAGCCTCGTCGCGGCCGCCCGATCGCTGGCCGTCCGCGAGGCCGTGATCGTGACCCTCGGCGCCGAAGGCGCCCTCGTCGTGCCGCGGGACGGAGCGGAATGGTCCGTGCCGGCCGTCGCCGTCCAGGTCGTCGACACGACCGGCGCCGGCGACGCGTTCAACGGCGCCCTGGCCGCGGCGCTCGCCTCGGGGGATTCCCTTGAAGTTGCCGTAAGGCGTGCGGTGGCGGCCGGAGGCCTGGCCACGACCCGGGTGGGTGCCCGGGAAGGGACGCCGACCAAGGCCGAGCTCGAGGCGGCCCTCGGCGGCTGAGGCTCTGGTTCGGTGGGTAGCTCCGGCTCGGTGGCTAGCTCCGGCTCGGTGGCTAGCTCCGGCTCGGTGGCCGGCCGCGCTCCCGTCTCGTTGTCCCGTGTGGCGTGACAAAACCGGGCTTTCGACCTGCACGTCGCCCTCCGGCGGCGTCTCCAGGTCTGAACAGGGCCCGATTCATGCTCAGCTGAGCGTGGCTCGGGACAAATTTGGACGGCCCCCCTGCTCGGGCCGCCAGCCCCAGGCTCAAGAGCCGGTTTTGTCCCGCCGGGCATGACATCGGCTTGCGGTGCCGAAGCTTGCAGGTTCACGGAGCCGGCCCGATGCTTCGCGCGTGAACTACCCGTCGTCGGAAGTCGCTGTTTCGGACCTGGTCGAATTCTTCACGTTCTGGAACCCGGCCAACACGTGGCGCGTTGCCCTGGTGAAGCTGGCGATGGCCGGAGTGATCGACCCTGAACGGCTCCAGCGAGCTGCCGCAGCAGCAACGTTGGACGAGCGGATGGGTAAAGGTCACCGCTCCTGGTATCGCAAGATCCCTGCGCTGCTCGCCAGGGCCGACCTGATCCCGGCCGCACCGGAGCACGGCCCGCCGCCACCTGGAAACCAGCTGTTCCCGCGTATCCGACGGGACGGCCCGTCCTGAGCCTCGACTCGGACAGTTCTCGCCAGATTCCGGCAGGAGCCGCCCTATGGTCGGATTCGGCGCAGAACCGGGGCCGAATCGGATCTTTCGCGGACGGCCACGCTCGGCGAGGCACCTGAGAGGCCGGCAAATGGTCGGATCCGGCCGCGTTCCCGACCATACCGCGGCTCCCGGCGGAATTTGGCGGAGCGCCGTCCGTATGGCGCCGCTTGGCGGAGCGCCGGTCGCGTGGATCGCCCGCACGATGGGTGGCTCCTGCCCCAGACTTCAACCGGTCATGAGCACCACCCTCCGGCGCGCGGTCATCGAGGACCTGCCGTTCATCGAAGCCATGCTCCTGGTCGCGGCCGAATGGGATGAGACCCTGCCAAAGCGGCCGCCCGAGGCGTGGTTGGACGACGACCACATGCGCCGCTACATCCAAGGCTGGGGTCGGCCCGGTGACGTCGGTTTCGTGGCCGAGGAAGACGGCGCGCCGGTCGGGGCAGCCTGGCGCCGGCTCTACCCGCATGCCGCTCCCGGCTATGGCTTCATCTCGGAGGAGGTCCCCGAGGTCTCGATCGGGGTCCGTCACGAATGGCGCGGCCGGGGGATCGGCGCGTCCCTGCTCCGGGCGATCGCCGCGGAAGCTCGGGCCAGCGGCCTCCGGGAGCTGTCGCTTGCCGTCGAGATCGCCAATCCCGCTCAGCGGCTCTACCTGCGCGAGGGGTTCCGGATCGTGCGGACCACCGACGAGGACCACTTGATGCGCCTCGACCTCTGGGCGGATCGCGCCGATCCTGGTTCGGCGAGCTGAGGGCCCGGGCGAGGCGCTCAGCCCGGCAGCGACGCGCTGGGCTGATCCGGCCGGCGCTGCTCGCGGCCGAGGAGCGTCGGGCCGACGAGGAACCGTGACCCGAGATAGAGCACGAAGCTCAGCGATGTGACGTACACGCTGACCGCCACGTTCGTGACCAGCGCCAGCAGGATGCCGCCCAGGACGCAGGCCAGGGCGATCGCCACGCTGTAGACCGCGGCGCGCCCGGGCCGGGCGGTCAGCCGCTCGGCGGAGGCGCCGGGCGTGATCAGCAGGGTCAGGATCAGCAGCACGCCCACGACCTGGACGGCCTCGGCCACCGCGGCGGCCATGATCAGCAGGAAGACGATGGCCAGCCCGCGGACCGGCACGCCCCGAGCCTCGGCCACCTCGGGATCGACGGTCGCGAAGGTCAGCGGCCGGTAGACGATCGCCAGGGTGACCAGGGTGAACGCCCCGATCAGCAGGAGCAGGAGCACATCCGAGGTGCTCACCCCGGTGATCGTCCCGAACAGGATCGCGATCGCCTCGGTCGCGTAGTGCGGGTAGAGCGTCAGGAACAGGACGCCCAGCCCCAGCCCGAAGGCCATCACCACGCCGACGACCGCGTCGCGCTCGCGGACGCGCACGCCGAGGGTGCCGATGAACAGGGCCGTGATCGTCGTGCCGGCCATCAGCCCGATCACCGGCGACACCCCGACCAGGATCGCGCCGGCCGAGCCGGTGAAGCCCAGCTCGGCCAGGGCATGAACGGCGAAGGCCATGTTGCGAGCCACAACGAAGCGGCTGACGATCCCGGACACGATCGCGATCACGATCCCGGCCGCGATCGCGTTCTGGACGAACGGGTAGCCCAGCAGGTGGATGAGCTGGTCCATCAGGGCACGTTCCGGGCGCCGGGGCCGAGGCCGCCCGAGCCACCGCCGGCGTGGATCTCGGGCAGGTGATGGGGCTCCTCGAGCTCGAAGCCCGACCCGGTCGATTCGCTGACGACCAGGATCCGGCCGTGGACCCGCATCACGTCAACGTGCGAGCCGTACAGATCCGACATCCGCTCAGAGGTGAGCACTTCGTCCGGCGTTCCGGCCGCCCAGCGGCCGTTGACCACGAACAGCACCCGGTCGACCAGGCTCAGGATCGGATTCACGTCGTGGGTCACGAACAGGACCGTCCGTCCGGTCCGCTTCTGCCAGCCACCGATCAGGTCGGTGATCTCCTGCTGGTGGTGGAGGTCGAGGCTGGCCAGCGGCTCGTCGCACAGCAGCAGGCGCGGGTCACCGACGATCGCCTGGGCAATCCGCAGGCGCTGCTGCTCGCCGCCGGACAGGCGACCGATCGGGGCATCGGCGTAGGGCGTGGCCTCGACCGCCTCGATCACCTCGCTGACCCGCCGCCGGTCGGCGCTCGATGGCCGGCCGACGCCCCAGCGATGGCCGTCGATCCCGAGCTGGACGAGGTCCCGGCCACGCAGCGGCAGGTCCTGGTCGAACGACTGGTGCTGGGGCACGTAGCCGATCCCGGGGTTGCCCCGCCGGGGCGGCTGGCCGAGGACCTCGACGGACCCAGCCGACAACGGCGTCAGGCCCAGGATCACCCGCAGGAGCGAGGTCTTGCCCGAGCCGTTGGGGCCCAGGATCGCGACGAACGAGGGCTCCTTGAACTCGAGCGACAGGTCGGTCCACACCCGTCGATCGTGGTAGTCGAGGGTGGCCGCATCGAAGCGGACCGAGATCCGCGGATCGGATCGAGCCACGGGTTCAGCCATCGGTGCCGAGCGCCTGCTCGAGCTGATCGAGCTGGCCCAGCTGCCAGCTCACGTAATCGGAATAGGCCGCCGGGATCGTCTCGGCGACGCCGACCACGGGGATCCCGTTGGCCACCGCGAGGTCGTGCATCCGGTTGGTGATCGGCGAGGTCACCTGGCTGTTGTAGAGGAGCGCCTTGACCTGCTTGCCGGTGAGCAGGTCGCTCTCGGCCGCGACGTCGGCCGGGGCGGGGTCGGTGCCGTCCTCGATCGACTTTTCGAACCCCTCGGGCGTCATGTCCCGGAGCCCGATCGCCCCAGCGAGGTAGCCGGCGACGGGCTCCGTGAAGGCCACCGGCACGCCCCCGAACTGGGTCTTCATCGCCGCGATCTTAGTCGCGACCGGTTGGAGCGAGGCGAGGTAGAGCGCCTTGCGCGCGTTGAAGTAGAAGGCATTGGCCGGTTCGATCCCATCGAGCGCGGTCGTCACGGCCGCGGCAACGGCGGGCATCGTGGCCGGGTCGTACCAGATATGGGCGTTCGATCCGTCGGCCAACCCGAGCAGCTGCTGGACGCTGATCACGATCCGGTTCGAGCTGGGCGACGCGCCCAGGAGCTTGTCCATGAACGCGTCGTAGCCGAGCCCGTTGACAATCACCAGGCGGGCGTCGGCGACGAGGGCCGCGTCCTGGGGGCTGCTCTCGAATGCGTGGGGATCGGCATTCGGGTCATTCAGCAGGCTGGTCGCGCTGACCCGGGCGCCACCGATCTGGCCGAGCAGGTCGGCGTAGAAGTTCTCGGTCCCGAGGACAGCGATCGGCGCCGCCGAACCGGCTGGCGACGGCCCGCCGAGGTCGGCCGTCGCCGGAGCGGCCGAGCTTGGCGCCGGCAAGGCGCTGCAGGCCCCCAGGCCGATGGTTGCCAAGACGATGAGGAGGGTCAGATTCGGTCTCAACAACGGACGCAACTTGATGCCCTCAGTGCGGATGGCCGGACGATACTAGATGAGACTGAGTATCGTCAAGCACCAGCCGGGAGTTGGTCGATTCCGTGGTATCGTCGGGGTATGGCCGACCCATCAACGATCGTCAGCGTGCTTGACCGGGCGGGCTACCGGCTGACCGAGCCGCGCCGCGTGGTGGCCGGCCTGATCGCCGGCCGAGACGGCCACTTCACGGCTGCCGACCTTGTCGACGATGCCCGCTCGCGCCGGTTGGACGTGGGCCGGGCCACGATCTTCCGGGCGCTCGAGCTGTTCACCGAGCTGAACGCGGTCGAGCGGGTCGACCTGCCCAACGGCGACCATGCCTACGTCGAGTGCGAGCCGGTGCACCACCATCACGTGATCTGCTCGCAGTGCGCCCGAACGACCGAGGTCGAAGCCTGCGGGATGCCCGCCGTCGCCCGAGATATCGGCCGCGCAACCGGGTTCAAGATCCAATCCCACCGCCTGGAGCTCTTCGGGATCTGCCCGGATTGCCAGGCGGCCAACGGCCGGCGCGGCTGAGTCCGGATCAGGACGGCCCGCGATTCCCGGCCAGCCTCCGCCGCCCGGACCAGCCTCCCGTCGCAGGCGCCGCCAGCAACAGCGCGCCCAGGCGACGAGCCGGCCGCCTGATCGGCGGCCCAGGGGTCCAGGCGCGGCGCCCGGTTCGGGCCCAGGCCCGCGGCGTCGCCCCGTCGAGCCCGGTCGCCGGCCGTTCTGGCAGGACCCCATTGCGATCGCGACCGTCCTGGCGGTCGTCGCCGCGATCGTCCTGATCATCGTCGTCAACAACAAGCCCGCCGTGAGCACGAATCCGACGGCCCTGACGCCGCCTGCCAGCCCCGTTGCCGAGTCGATCCCGCGCCAGGGCGCGACCCTTGGCGCGGCGTCGGCACCGGTCAGCGTCGATGTCTGGGAGGACTACCAGTGCCCGTACTGCAGGATCTGGTCGACCCAGCTGGAGCCCCAGGTCATCACTGATTTCGTGGCCACCGGGGCGGCCCGCTACCAGTTCCACGACTTCGCCTTCCTGGGCTCCGGCCACACCCCCGACGAATCGCTCAACGCGGCCGTTGCCGCGTCGTGTGCCGGCGACCAGGGCAAGTTCTGGCCCTATCACGATTGGCTGTACGCGAACCAGAATCCGAGCGGCGAGAACGGCGGCTGGTTCACCCGGGCCCGGCTCGACGCGATCGCCCAGCAGGTGGGCCTGGTCCAGGCCACGTTCGATTCCTGCCTGGCCGACCCGGCCAAGGCGAGTGCCGTCCTCGCCGAACGGACCGCTGGAATTGCCCTCGGGGTCAACGCAACCCCGACGATCTTCGTCAACGGCACGGCCCAGGCGCAACTTACCTACGCCGCGATCGCCGCGGCGATCCGCGCTGCCGAGCCCACCTCGAGTGCGTCGCCGGGCGCGTCCCCGGCCGTGTCGCCGGCCGCCTCGTCATCGCCGTGACCCGCGCTCGAAGCGGCCTGCTGGCGACGATCCTCGCGATCCTCGGCCTGCTGATCGCCGGTTACCTGACCTGGACCCGGCTGACCGGTGGGTTGCCGGTGTGCGGTCCCCTCCACGGCTGCGAGACGGTCGCCCTCAGCCCGTACAGCGAGCTCGCGGGCATCCCGGTCGCCATCCTCGGCGTCGGCTACTCGCTCGTGCTCGTCGGCCTCGCCCTGGCCTGGTGGCGACGCGCCGACCGCCGGGCGCTGGTCGGGCTGTACGCCCTGGGGCTCCTGGGCCTGCTGTTCGTCGCCTACCTGACCTACCTCGAGCTGTTCGTGATCGGGGCGGTCTGCGCCTGGTGCGCGAGCTACGCGGTCACGATCGTGGCCGGCTGGATCATCGCCGCGCTGAGCCTGCGCCGAGCCAGGCCGGGTTCCTGAGCCCCCGCGCCGGGTCCCAGCCGGTGCAGGACGTTCGGTCGATCTTCGATGGCCACGGGGCCGACTAGGCTGCCAGAATGGCGGCAATGGCAACTGGTCCCAAAGGCAAGCTCCCGCTCGAGGCGGGGCCGCAACTGATCGGCGACAGCCCGCAGGGTGGCTATGTCGCGTGCCCGAATTGCGGGCGGCCGGTCGCCGATGGGCTCGTCCGCTGTCCCGGCTGCGGGATGCGCATCCTGATGGGGGTCGCGGCCTCGCGGGCGCTTCTGTTCCTGACCACCGGTGCCGTCCTGGGCCTGCTCGTCGGCGGCCTCACCGTCGGCTGGCTGATGGGCATCACCCGGCCCGCCCCGATCCCGGTCGTGGCCGCCGCCGCGACCGCCTCGCCCAGCGTCCACCCGAGCGCGCCTCCGGTCGATGCGTCGGCCGGTCCGGCCCAGGACGTCGATCCAATCGCGGCCAGCGCCCTGCGCCAGATCGCTTCAACCGACGCCCAGCTGGCCGGCTCGCTCTCGTCGCTCAAGCACGAGCTCCTGGCCCGCACCATCGACACCGGTGCGATCTCGTCCACCCTGCGCCAGATGTCCGCCGCGGCGACCTACGGCGCCTCGGTGGTCGGCTATCTGAGCGCCTGGTCCGACGCCGCCGACGTGCAGGGCGATGTCGGCCGTCTCTATGAGCAGGTGCGGGCGATCGCCGCCCGCGGCCTGGCGGCCAATCTGGCCAGCGCCGCCGCCTACAAGAACGCCGGCCAGGAGCTGGTCGTCGCGCTCGAGCTGCTGCCCGCCAACCGGGCGGCCGAGTTCCAGCTCGCCGCCGGAGCCGGGATCAACCTGCCCGGCGCCCCGACCCCGATTCCGAGCTCCGCGCCGAGCCCAGGCGCCTCGGACTAGTTCGTTCAGCTGCCCGGGACATAGCCGGTCAGCTCCACGTACCCCTGGCCAGAAATCGGTTGGCCGGCGTGGACCGCCGTGACCACCTGCGACCCCTCCCAGTAGATGACCCCGGTCGTCGTCCGGGTATCGAGCTCCTGGCCAGCGACGGTCGGCCGGAGGGTGATCTCCAGCGACTGCCCGGGGATCGACACGGTCCAGCCCGCGGGATAGGTGACGCCCGTCGCCGGGGAGGTCCAGTGCGCCGTGGCCGCAACTCTGAAGGCGCTCCGGTCGAGATGGGTCGCCCGGCCCTGGGCGTCGACCAGCGTTCCGTACACCAGCGAATCCGTGCCGTCCGCCGCACGCACGAGGGACAGGGTCAGGTCCGTGCCGTCGGCCAGGTTGACCGCAAACCAGTCCCAACCGCCCCCTCCGACCGCAATGAAATCACCCCACTGGTGGTCGAACCAGGCCGTGCCGTCGACTTGCAGCGCGTGGCCGCCGACGACGATCGAGCCGCTGACCAGGAGGTCGGTGCGCGAGTAGTAATACGAGCCGCCGGCCGGCCCGAAGTCGATCCAGCCCCTGCCGCCCTCGAGCACGGGCGGTTTCGCCGATTTCAGGCTCAGTTCGAGGCCCAGGCCGCCGGGCGACCCGGCCGTGCCCGCCTCCGCCGGCGAGAGCTGGGCGCTGAGATGGTCGCTGCCGTCGACGCCGGCCATCGCCCACGCGGGACGACCGGCCGTGGCCGGGTCGGTGGGATCCGGGCCGAGGACCAGGGAGAACCCGTTGCCAGGTCCCGGCTGCTGGTCGACGCCCGGCCCGACCACGCTGCGCTGGGCGTAGTGGAAGAGGCCCTGGCCCTGGTCGGTGATCGCCAGGTGCGACGCCCAGGTCACGGGAAAGCCACCTCGCTCGGCCCGGAAGATCACGTATTCGAAGCCGTACTTGGCGCCGGTCGTCACGTCCCGCAGATGGCCGGTGTAGTACCACCACTCGGTCAGCCGGTCGTGGGCGCCGTCATCGAGCGGGAACTGGATCGGGACGGGATCCGCGGCCTGCGATGGGCCCGCCGTCACGACGGGCTCGGCCCGCAGCGATGCGCCGGGATTGGCCAGGATGGGCCCGTTGCAGGCGGCCGCCAGCAGGACGAGGACGAGCCCCCCAGCCAGCCGGAGGTGGCGGGCGGTCACAGTGCCTCCACGCCGGGGACCTTGTCCGCCAGCCAGCGCCGCAGCCGTTCAGGCATCCACCAGTTCCAGACACCGAGCAGGCGCATCGTCGCCGGCACCAGCAGGGCGCGCACGATCGTGGCGTCGATCGCCACCGCGATCGCCACGCCGAGGCCGACGGCCTTGATCAGGACGACATCGGCGAAGGCGAACGAGCCTGCGACGACGACCACGATCAGGGCTGCCGAGGTCACGATCCGGCCGCTCCGCTCGAGGCCCCAGGCCACCGCCTCGGAGTTGTCGTGGGTCCGATCCCAGGCCTCCTTCATCCGGGTCAGCAGGAAGACCTCGTAGTCCATCGACAGCCCGAACAGCACGCAGAACAGGATCACGGGCAGCGTCGTCTCGACGTAGCCCAGCGGCTGGAAGCCGAGCAGGGCCGACAGGTTGCCGTCCTGGAAGATCCAGACCAGGGCCCCGAACGAGGCCAGGATCGACAGGCTGTTCATGATCAGCGCCTTGGCCGGCAGGACCGCCGAGCGGAGCAGCACCAGCAGGACCAGGTACGTCGTGACCAGGATGAACAGCGCTGTGCGCGGGAAGTCGGCCGCGACCCGGTCGACGACGTCGGTCACGTCCGCGGCGCCGCCCTCGATCAGGACGGTGGTTCCCGGTGGCGGAGCGAGCGGCCCCTGGCCGGAGCGCAGGTCCTTCACCAGCGCCCGGCCCTGGTCGGCATTCGGACCGTAGGGCGTGATGACCGTGAACGCGGTCAGGTCGCCCTTGGTGGTCGCGGCCAGGGTGGCCTGGACGAAGCGATCGGGCGGGCCGGCGGCCGAGCCATACAGCAGCTGGTACTGGCTGAGGCTGATCCGCGGATCGAGGTTGACGTAGCCATTGACGGCGGTGACCCGGGGATCTGCCGCGAGCCGGCGCGAGTAGTCGTAGAGGGCCGCCACGTTGGCCGGGCTGGTCGCCGGTCCGGTCGTCCGGATCGCCAGCTCGAGCGGCGCGAAGCGGCCCGCCCCGAACGCGGCGTCGAGCCGGTCGAAGGCCACCCGGGAGGGGACGGTGTCGGGCAGGATCGTGGCATCGGGGGCGTTCAGCCGGACGTGCAGGAATGGCGTCCCCAGGATCAGCAACAGGCCAAGGGTCGGGATGAACACGACCAGCGGCCGGCGCATCACCCGCCGGGCGAGGCGCGCCCAGGGTTCGCTGGGCGAGGGGCCGGCGTTCACCCGGCGCACGGCCAGCCGATCGAGGCGTGGCCCGAGGATCGACAGGATCGCGGGCAGCAGGGTCAGGGCGGCCAGCACGGCAACACCGACCACGATCGCCCCGGCGATCCCGACCGAGCGCAGGATCGTGAACTCGAACAGGACCAGGCCCAGGAGGCCGAGCAGGACCGTCAGGCCGGAGAAGAAAACCGCCCGCCCGGCGGTCGCCACGCTGGCCAAGATGGCCGACTCGACAGCCGCCTCGACCGCCGCCGGGACGGCCGCGTCGGGGTCGCTGCCCGGCAGCCGCCGGCGGAGCTCCTCACGGAAACGGCTGGTCATCAGCAGCGAGTAGTCAACGCCCAGACCGAGGCCCAGGAGGGTCGCCAGGTTGAGCACAAAGATGCTCATCTCGGTGAAGCTGGCGACGATGAAGATCGCGGCCAGCGAGACCAGCACGGCCGCCCCGCCGACCGCCAGCGGCACACCCGCCGCAACGACCGAGCCGAACACCAGGAGCAGGGCCAGGCCGGCCAGCGGTAGCGACACGAATTCGCTTCGGCGCAGGTCGTCCTCGGACACCGTCTGGATATCGCCGTAGAAGGCCGGTCCGCCGGCCAGCTCGATCGTGACCGCGCCGGGACTCAGCCCGGCCAGCCGAGCCTGGATCCCGGGTAGCGCGTCGGGCGAGTCATCCGGGCCGATGTTCAGCAGGACCGTGTCGTAGGCGGTCTGGCCGTCGGCCGAAACCTGGCTGGGGGCAAGCTCGTAGGACAGGATCCGGGCCACGTACGGTGCGCCCGTGACTGCCGCACGGGCCGCGGCAGTTGCCGCCTCGAACGCCGCCTGGCCGGCGTGGACGCTGGTGCTCGAATAGACCAGCACCAGGGCCGACTCGGGCAGGCCGAGCTCGTCGTGGAGCACCGCCCGGGCCCGCGACGACTCGAGGTCGGCGAGGTTGAAGCCGCCGGCGTGGAGCGCTCCGGACGCCCGCGGCGCGAGTGGGATGGCGATCAGCAGGAGCACGGCCCAGGCCGCAACGACCTGCCAGCGGCGTCGGTAGGCGAGCCGGCCGAGGCGCTCGAAGACGGTCAATGCTGGGCCGGGGACATGCCCGCATCGTACCCGCGTGGCCGCCCCGCCCTTGATTGGTGCAGTGGTGGATACTGTGCGGTGGTCGCGGCGAGAGGTGCCCCTCTCGCCCGGTGCCGCCAATCGAGGGGACGAATACGCACGACCGCACGGAGGCGGGATCCCGCGGGCGCGACGCCGGCGATCCCGCGCAGCCGGATCTGAAGCTCGGACGTTCGGCGGTCGCGCGCGCCCAGGCGCTGGTCGATGAGCTGAGCCGGTCCCGATCGCTGCAGCACTGCGCCCTCTTCCTGTGGGACCCGTCCGTCGGCAGGCTCCGCCTGGCGGCCCAGCACTGGGGCGCTGGTGAAGACCTGGGCGAGGTCCGGGCGGGGATCTGGACGATCGCCCTGAACGGCATCTGCGGGCGGGCGTTCACCTCGGCCGCGCCGGCCCTGGTGCCCGACGTCGAGGCCGACCCGGCCTTCCTGAGCTTCCCTGGCAGCCGGACCAGGAGCGAGCTCGCGGTCCCCGTCCTGATCGACAGTCGGGTTGCCGGGGTGGTCAACCTCGAGAGCCCGCGGGTCGGAGCCTACGGCCAGGCCGACATCGATGCGGTCAACGCCTGGATCGACTCGGTCCGGGACACGATCCGGGGATTCTTCGCCGCCGGGGAGTAGCCGGGGCTCGTTGTCGCCGCGGTTCCAAGCGGGCTCGGCACGGTGGCCATCTGCTACGATCCGGTCGTTCAATCGCTGATCGTCGAGGCGCCCGGTGCAACTCCTGCTCGCCCCGTTCCAGGGACCGCTCCAGTTCGCGATCTTCAGCATCGCGACCGTGATCGGCGGCGGCTTCGTGTTCATCTTCGCCCGCGCCGCGATGTCGTCCGAGGGGCGCTCGCCCGGCCTGGTCAAGGCGATCACCAACCCGAACTCGAAGTTCCTGTTCACGTTCCTGGCGATCGGCTGGGCGCTGGTCTTCGGGATCGGCCTCCAGCTCGTCCCCCACGAGGGCGCCAACTCGCCCTATGGCGGCCTGGCCCTGATCGCCCTGTTCACCGGCTTCTTCATCCTGATGGGACTGCTCTGGTCCGTCATCGGAGAGTGACCCGGCCGCAGTAGGTCGGCTCGGGCCCGGATGCTGAGCCGCGAGGCATCTCGTTCCGGCCGCGCCGCAGCCCGTTTCCTGACCTGCGACCTTGTCTGACAATGGAATGAGGCGCGAACCGCCGCACGCGGCAGCGCCTTGGCCGGGCGGGGCCGCGGGGCACCACAGACATGACGGCACGTGCGATGAGCGGCTGGACCCGGGTACCTTCGGCCGGTATGATCCGGCATGCAGAGTGCATAGACTTTATGCGTCTCGCCCCCACCGCAGCGCCCAGCCAGGAGGCCAGCCATGGATGCCCCGGAGATCCAGACGGCTGTTGCCCGCCAGGCCGCGGCCGCCGCTGAGGCGAACCCGTTCGTCAACCAGCGCGACCCGGCCAAGATCCTCGGGCCCGACGGCCGGCCGGCGGTCAGCCGCCGCGCGCCGCTCTGGGAGGACGTCCCGGACGAGAAGTGGAACGACTGGCGCTGGCAGCTGAGCAATCGGGTCAACGACCTCGAGGAGATCGAGCAGATTCTCGAGCTGACCGACGAGGAACGGGCCGGCCTCTCGGCCCCGGACAAGTTCCGGGTCGATATCACGCCGTACTTCATCAGCCTGATCGACCCCAAGAACCCCGACGACCCGATCCGCCGCCAGGTGATCCCCCTCGGCCGCGAGCAGTCGGCGTTCACCGGGATGATGGCGGACTCGCTGGCCGAGGACCGCCACTCGCCGGTGCCCGGCCTCGTCCATCGCTATCCCGATCGCGTCCTGATGCTGGTCACGACCCAGTGCGCGAGCTACTGCCGCTACTGCACCCGGAGCCGGATCGTCGGCGACCCGACGATGAACTTCAACCGCAAGGAGCACGAGGCCCAGCTCGACTACCTGCGCCGTACGCCGCAGGTCCGGGACGTGCTGATCAGCGGTGGCGACGGCCTGACCCTGGCCCCCAAGCTGTTCGAGTCGATCCTGCGCGGGCTGCGCGAGATCCCCCACATCGAGATCATCCGGATCGGCTCGCGGGTGCCCGTCTTCCTGCCCCAGCGGATCGACGACCAGCTGTGCGAGATGCTCCAGCAGTACCACCCGCTGTGGATCAACCTCCACTTCAACCACCCCAACGAGATCACCCCCGAGGTCAGCCGGGCGGTCGACAAGCTGACCCGGGCAGGGCTGCCGGTCGGCAACCAGTCGGTGCTGCTGGCGGGCGTGAACGACTGCGTCCATATCCAGCGCTCGCTCGTCCACAAGCTGGTCGAGAACCGGATCCGGCCCTACTACCTGTACCAGTGCGACCTGGTCGAAGGCTCCGGGCATTTCCGGACGCCGGTGGGCAAGGGGCTCGAGATCATGGAAGGCCTGCGCGGCCACACCAGCGGTTACGCGATCCCGACCTACGTGATCGACGCGCCCGGCGGTGGCGGCAAGATCCCGGTCATGCCCAACTACCTGATCAGCTATTCGGATCACAAGGTCGTGCTGCGCAACTACGAGGGCTACATCACGACCTACGAGGAACCGCCGACCTACCAGCAGCACGACCGGGCGGCCTGCTCGTACTGCCAGAACGAGCGCTCCGAACCCGGCCAGTCGGGCGTCCTGGGGCTGCTCGAAGGCGAGCGGATGTGGATCGAGCCGAAGGGCTTCAGCGAGATCCACACCCGGGGCAACACCGAGGCCCATCGCCTCCAGGATCCGGCCAAGTGGATCCCGTTCGGAGTCGGTGCGATCGAGGGCACGGCCGGTGCGTCGCTGCGCGTGATCGAATCGGGCAGTGGTGAGGTGGTCGTGGCCCCGGACCCGATCGTGGAGCCGGCGCCGTCGTACGGGCCGGGCGAGGAGCCGCGTCCCCGCGACGGCGAGCCGACCGCGTCAGCCCACGGGGAGCTGCTCTAAGGTCACTCGCTGGCTGGGGATGGGCCTCGGCCGGGTGCCCGCGACCCGCTCAGCTCCGCCCGTTGCCAGATTCCGTCGCCACGCGCGTTATGGTCGTTTCGGACGATCCCAGCACCGAATCACA
>Ga0265314_10001668_pt1 | contig 24188 bp, 23 predicted proteins | sample 4126metaG_FD_203106 | JGI IMG/M metagenome (GOLD analysis project Ga0265314, IMG submission 203106) | Rhizosphere microbial communities from Carex aquatilis grown in University of Washington, Seatle, WA, United States - 4-1-26 metaG | ecosystem: Host-associated > Plants > Roots > Rhizosphere >... | reverse complement strand
GCCGGACCTCTCCCCGACCCTCTCCATGCTACCGCATGGAGAGGGGGAAGGAATTCTCCTGTGCGAACGCGCTTGACACAGTTGCTCTCCCCGCGAGCGGGGCGAGGTGCAGGTTTACAGCGCCAGATCTTCGCGTTCCCTCACGCTTTCGTGGGGATTCCACGGCTCGTCGACTGGCCTGCCGTGTCCTGGTTTGCGGCGTCGCCGTCTGTGGCTGCAGCACCACTGGAAGAGACCTTGAACTTCCTCCTGAGGTCACCACCGTGTCGGTCTCTTCTGGGACTAAGTTGTCTGGTAGACATCCGGCAGAGTTGACGGTGCTCAGTGGGAGAACCTGGACGTTCTGGTTGTCCGCCGGCGATGCTTCGAGGTTCTGGACATTGAAGGCTGTGTTGAGTGAGGAACAAGCCGTCGCTGAAAAGGTGACGCTTTCGGTTGTCGGGTCGACGCCGACCACCAAACAAGCATCGATTCGTGATGCCGCCACCGGGTGGGCCACGTCCGGTATGGTGACAATCGAAAGATCGAAGGGTAGGGCGAGTGGAACCGCCGTCGTCCAACCTTACACCCTCTCCGCGACGTTTGAAGGCAAGTTCGGGGTGTCCTGCTGGGTGCCGCTATCTGCGGTTGGGGACGCAGGGGCGTCCAACTCTGGCGGAGATGTCGAGCCAGACGTCGAGGACACGGCGCTTTCAACGCCAGGGTGTTCAGCCTATCGAGCGTTGTTGCGGTAGGCGTCCCCCGCCTACGCGTCGCCCCAGCCCGCCGGCTGGCCGGTTGCCTCCAGCACCGACATCCAGAGCTCCTCGGCGACGTCGACCTGCTTGCGGAAGCGCGTGGCGAGGGGCATGGGGACGTGGACGAAGCGGCCGTGCCAGCGGCCCATCAGCATCTCGGTGTTGCCGGCCATGGCGGCGTGGACGGCGTTGCGGGCCATGTTCCAGCAGAACACGCTGTCGGAGGGCGACGCCGGCACGCTGCGAATTTGATAGCTCGGATCGATGTACTTCAACGTGATCTCGGTGCCGCGCCGGGCGAAGTGACCGTTGATGAGATCGCGCAGGACGAACCCGATGTCCCCGAGCCGCGCGTTGCCGCTCGCGTCCGTGGGGCGACTGTCGCCCGCCAGCTCTGCCGCCGAGCGCGCGGGTTTGCAGAGCTCTTGACCTGCCCCCTCCGCCACGACGATGACGGCGTGCCCGCGCTCGGCGAGCCGCTGCTCGAGCCGCTCGAGAAAGCCGCGGGCCCCGTGCAGGTGCAGCGGCACCTCGGGGATCAGCACGAAGTTCGCGTCGGTGGCGGCCAGCGCCGCGTGGCAGGCAATGAAGCCCGAGTGCCGGCCCATCAGCTTGACGAGGCCGATCCCGTTGCGCGCGCCGGTCGCCTCCACGTGCGCGCTGCGGATCACCTCGACGGCCGCCGCGAACGCGCTCTCGAAGCCGAAGCTGCGATCGATGAAGTGGATGTCGTTGTCGATAGTCTTGGGAATGCCGATGACGGCGACGTTGCGGCGGCGCCGCGCCAGCTCGGTCACGATGGTCTGCGCGCCGCGCAGGGTTCCGTCGCCGCCGATGACGAACAGCATGTCGATGCCCAGGCCTTCGAGCCCGTCCACCATCTCGCCGGCATCCTGGCTTCCGCGCGAGGTCCCGAGCATCGTCCCCCCTTGCTCGTGAATGCTGGCCACCATCTCGGGGAGCAGGCGGAGCGGCGCGTGTCCGAGCCGCGGGATCAGGCCCTCGTAGCCATAGCGAAACCCGAAGATCTCCTTCACGCCGTACGCGTGCGTCAGCTCGAGGACGAGGCCGCGCACGACGTTGTTGATACCCGGGCACAGGCCCCCGCAGGTCACGATCGCCGCACGCGTCGTGCTCGGGTCGAAGAAGATGCGGTCACGCGGCCCCGCCAGCTCGAACGTTGGTTGGTCGAACGGGGGCGTACCGGACACGCGCGAGAATCGATCGTCGAGCAGCACGCGATCGGCGCGTCCCACTCGATGAAACGCCTCTAGCCCCAGGCGGGCCATCAGCGGCGAATCGTAGCGGCAGACACCCAGGTTTCGGATGTGGAGGTCCGAGACCTCGACGCGCGCCGTGCGCTCCGGGACTGTGAGCTTTTCCGTCATCATGGTCGCATTTGGTCGCGCTGCGTCCGAACGATAGCCCTTTCGACGTTTCGCGAAAATGTCGTTTCGACAGGGCTGCGGTTAACGGTAAAGTATCAAGCGGAACCGCGGGTTTGGGTGTGTGGGCGGAAACCCCTTGACTTGCGGAGTCTCAAATTGCGCGAATCCACGTTCTCGCTGCTCGTGACGGCTACGCTCCTGGGCGCGATCGGTTGCGGCGGCGCGGAGACCCCGAGCGGTGAAACCGGCGGAACCCAGGGCCTGGACGCTTCCGCAGGGGGCGGCGGGACGCTCGGTAGCGGCGGTGCCTCAATTGGAACGACTGGTTCGGGAGGAGGCCATGGGAGTGGAGGCGCCACGAACACCGGAGGCGCCAACATGAGCTCTGGTGGAGCGGGCGGCATCGCCACCGGCGCCTCAGGTGGGATGGTGGGGCAGTCGGGGGGCGTTTCCGGAACGGGTGGCGTCCTGGGATCTGGTGGCGCCGGCGCCGCGGCTGGCGCGATGGGGTCGGGGGGCGTCTCGACGAGCGGCGGAGCATCGGGAACGGGCGGCGTCCCTGGCAGCGGTGGCGCGGGCGGTGGCGCCGGCGGGAAGGCTGGCGGTGGCGCTGGTCGCGGTGGCGGTGGTGTTGGCGGAAAGGCAGGAGCCGGTGGTGGCAACGGGGGTAAGGCAGGCGCGTCGGGCGGCTCCGGGGCCGTTGGTGGCGCGAGCGGAGGTTTGGGGGGAGTCGGGGGAGCGGCGGGACACGCTGGCGGCGGCGCTGGCGGCGCTGGCGGCGCTGGCGGCGCGGGTGGCGCTGGCGGCGCCAGTCCACAGCCGTTCAAGGGCATCGCTGGCGGGACCTGCGCGGACATGACCGCGATCCATGTCTCCTGGTACTACAACTGGGGCACGACGCCCGCGGGGAACTGCGCGGTCACGGGATTCGTGCCCATGGTCGCAGGTAAGTCCGAAAAGACCGCGGCGGCGGTGACGAACGCGGTCAACGGCATCGCGGCCTCGGGCTACAAGACCGTGCTCGGGTTCAACGAGCCGAACAAGACCGATCAATCCAACCTGACGGTCGCCGAGGCCGTGGCGCTGTGGCCCCAGCTCACGGCGAACGCCGGGCTCCGGGTCGGCAGCCCCGCCACCTCTGCGGACGCGGCGGGGCAGACCTGGTTCAACGACTTCATGACCCAGGCGTCATCGCTTGGCCTTCGCGTCGATTTCATCGCGTTGCACTGGTACGGCTGGAACGCTGGATCGTGCGACGCCCAGGCCGCCAACCTCGAGAGCTACATCAAGTGGGCCGAGGCGATTCCAGGGAACCGTCCCCTCTGGCTGACCGAGTGGGGTTGCCTGAATCTGAGCAACCCCGACGCGGCGACGGTGCAGGCGTTTTACGCTGGCGCCCTCACGATGTTCGCGAAGCACCCGCGCCTCCAGCGCTACGCCTGGTATCAGTGGACGCCGAACAACGAGATCGTCGACGCCTCGGACGCGCTGACCCCGCTCGGTGTCGCCATGAGCAACGCGCCGGCCGTGCACTGAGTACAGCGCCCCGGAAGTTCGTGCCCATCCCCAAAGATCCTTGCGTGGCCCTCATGCGGCGAACTCTTCGGTGGAGACTTACTTCCGGGCCGTTGTACTGAGGGACTGCCCTGGCCCTACGTCTGCGCTAATCCCTCAGGCGGGAGGTTTGCACCGCGCGGCGGCGCGCGCTACTGCCCGCCGGGCACGGAGGGGGGCGGCATGTTCGGCCCCTGCTGCGGGGCGGCCGCCGGGTTCATGATGATGGTCGGCTGCATCGGCTCGCCGCCGCCCTCCTTGGCCGCGAGGCTCTTGTTGTAGGAGCGGCTGATGGTCGTCGCCTCCTGCGAGTCGAGCCCCTGGATGGCGTGTCCGTCGCGATCGACGGGCTCGGGGTTCGCTTGCTGGCGGCCGAAGGCTTCGGCGTATGCCCGGCCGTGGGTCGGCGTCAGGTAGGTGCGCGACGCGCACGCGCCCAGCGACGACAACCCGAGGCACAGCCCCCACGTCGCGAGCGCTGCCCTCGTCCTCGATCGCGCCCGCCGTTGCGGCCTCATGGCTGCCGCTCCCCGGCGCGCTCGGCGCCGGCGCCCTCGTCGCGGCGGCCGCCTTGCTCCGTCGGCGTCACCGACGTTGCCGGCGTAGCATCCGGGAACGCGGGCGCCGGTCGACCCAGCAGCTCGGCCACATGGGTCAGGTTCGTCCGCGCACGTTGATTCTTCGGATCGATCCGCGTGGCCTCCGTGTACAGGTCGTAGGCGTTCGTCAGATCGCCGCCCCGCTCGTACGCGAAGCCCAGGTTGACCTTCGCTTCCACGGGCGTCCCTCCCATCTCGAACTCGTGCGCCGCGCGCCGCCACTCACCCTGGGCCGCGCACGCGAAGCCGAGGTTCGTGCGCGTGCGGTGGGCCATGGGGGCGAGGCGCGCCGCCAGCTCGTAGAAGTGAATCGCGTCCTTCGTCTTGCCGCGAAGAAACAGCGAGAACCCCAGGTTGTTCAGATACGCCGGGTTCTGGGGCTCGAGCTTCACGGCGAGGCGCAGCTGCTCCTCGGCTTCGACCGGCCGGCGCCGCATGTCGTCGAGGATCCCCAGCGCCGCCCGCACGCTGGCCAGCGTGGGCGCCAGGCGCGCTGCCTCTCGAAGGTCTGCCTCCGCCTCCTCGAAGAGGTTCTGCTCGCGGTAGATGGTCGCGCGCAGCACCAGCACGCCCGCGTCCGCGGCTTGCTCGCGGTGAAGCTGGTCGACGTAGGCGAACGCCGGCTGCCAGTCGGCGCGCGCGACCAGCTCGCTCGCCAGCCGCCGCCGCGCCTCGAACGTGGACGTGGACGTGGGCGCGGGCGCGGGCGCGACGTGCGCGCAGCCCACCGCGGCGCCGAAGACGGCGGTGACAATCAGGGCCGCGCGAGCCGCCCCTCGGGCTCCAGGATTTCGCATCGGTCGTCTCCTCAGAATTGTCATTGTCCCGAAAAATTTCTGACGATCATCGCCACGGCCGGTCCCATGACGATCGCGATCAGGGACGGCAGGATGCACATGATGAGCGGGATCGTCATCTTCACCGAAACCATCGCGGCCTTCTCCTCGGCGCGCTGCGACCGCCGGACCCGCATGCTCTCCCCGTGAACGCGCAACGCCTTCGCGATGCTCGTTCCGAACAGGTCGGTCTGGATCAACATCGCCGACAGCGCGCGCAGATCCTCCACGCCGGTGCGCTCGGCCAGCCGGCGGAACCCGTCGGCGCGCGCCACGCCCGCCTGGATCTCGAGCGCCGTGTGGCGCAGCTCCTCGGCCAGCAGCGGAGCCGCCAGGAACATCTCCTCCGCGACCCGCGAGATCGTCGCGTCCAGCCCCAGCCCCGCCTCGACGCAGGTCACGAGCAGGTCCATGGCGTCGGGGAGCGCGCGCTCGATGGCGGTCTGCCGGCCCCCGGCGCGGCTGCGCAGGTAGAGGTTGGGCACGAAGAACGTGATCGCGGCGATCACCATCGCGATGCCCAGGTCCAGCGGGAACGCGATCGGCTGCACGAACTGCGCGTTCACGAACAGGAACGCCATCGTCGTGATCGGCGTGACCGTCAGCTTGATCCCGAGGAAGATCTCCATGGCGTGCGGGCCGCGGTAGCCCGCGCGAATCAAGCTGCCCCGCAGCCGCGCCAGCTCCTCGGCGCCCGCGGGCCGGGCCAGCCACGCGAATGGGCGAAAGAAACGCGCCAGCGCGACGGACGTCGACTCGCCGGTCCCGTCCTCATCCATGCCCTGGTGCACCACGGAGTTATTGTTGGCCGCCACCGTTCGCTCGATGCGATCGACGATGGCATCGCGGCGGCCGAGCAGCGCGCGCACGCCTGCGGCCAGCGCCAATACGAACAGCATCCCCGCCCCCGCGGCGATGCCCAGCTCCCAGCGAACGGCCCCGAGCACGCCGGCCGGGTTCACGCGTCCACCTTCATCATGCTCCGCATCCACAGCAGCCCCACGAGCCACGTGACGGCCGCGTAGGCGACGGCCATGTGGCCGATGGGATCGGTGATGAGCAAGCGCGTGTACTCGGGATTGGTGAACGCGATGAAGATCGCCGTCAGGATGGGCAGGGCCGCCAGGATGTAGCTCGACATGCGCCCCTCCGCGGTCAGCGTGCGGAGCTTGCCGTAGAAGCGATACCGGGCGCGGATCGTCTCCGCGATCTTCTCGATGATCTCGACCAGGTTGCCGCCGGTCTCCTTCTGGACGATGACCGACACGGCGAAGATCTTCAGGTCGCGGTTCGCCGGCGCGCGCTTCGTCATCTGCGCGATGGCGCGCTCGAACGGCATGCCCAGGTTCTGCTCCTCGAAGGCGCGGGCGAACTCGGTGTTGATGGGCGACGGCATCTCGGCGGCGACCAGCTTGAACGAGCTCGACAGCGCGTGGCCGGCGCGCAGGGAGCGCGCCATCATGTCGAGCGCGTCCGGCAGCTGCTCGGACAGCTTGTGGTTGCGCCGATCGCGCATGAAGGCCACGTACATGAAGGGGACGACGGCGCCGAGCGGCCCGAGCACCAGGGCCAGGATGTAGCCCATGTTCGACATCAACCCGAGCACGGCGCCGACGAGCCCCGCGCCGCCCGCGATGGCGAACAGGCGCGCGACGGTGACCTGAACCTCCGCCTGCTCCAGCATCGCCTCGGTCCGCTCCGCGAGCGGGAACGCCCGCAGCACGGCGTCGATGGCCGGGTTCGCCGACAGGTTTCCCTTGCGCAGCAGCGACGTGGTCTCGGACGTGCCGGAGCCGAGCGACTGCAGTCGGCGCTTCAGCTCGTCTTGCCGGCGCTCGCGGAAATACCGCAGGGTGTGAAACAGCCCCTCGATCAGCGCGAAGGACGCGACCGCCATCAATCCGATCAGGACCGCGCGCATGGTGACGTCATCCCTCCATCAACGCCCGGACCACTTCGGCCGGGCTGATCCCGTAGCGCTCGATGCGCTCCATGGCCTTCGGGCGCAGGCCTGTGGACCGGTACTCGCCGATGATCTTCCCGTCCTTGTCCGTGCCGCGCTGGTCGAAGCGAAAGATCTCTTGCACCGTGAGCACGGGACCCTCCATGCCGGTGATCTCAGAGACGCTGGAGATGCGGCGGCGGCCGTCCGTGCCGCGGGTCAGCTGCACGATGATGTTGATGGCGCGCGAGATGGTCTGGCGCGTGAGCGTCTCGGACAGGCTGACGCTGCCCATGCCCACCATCGACTCGATCCGCGACAGGGCATCGCGGGCCGTGTTCGCGTGGACGGTGGTCATCGAGCCCTCGTGGCCGGTGTTCATGGCCTGCAACATGTCCAGGATCTCGCCGCCGCGGCACTCGCCGATGATGATGCGGTCGGGGCGCATTCGCAGCGCGTTCTTCACCAGATCGCGGGCCAGCACCTCGCCGCGCCCCTCGATGTTGGGGGGCCGCGTCTCGAGGCGGACGACGTGGCGTTGCTGCAGCTGCAGCTCGGCGGCGTCCTCGATGGTGACCACGCGCTCGCCCTCGGGGATGAACGACGACAGCGCGTTCAACATCGTGGTCTTGCCGGTGCCGGTGCCGCCGCTGATGAGGACGTTCAGCTTCGCCTGCACGGCGGCGCCCAGGAAGCCCACCATCTCCGGGGTGATGCTGCCGATGCTCAGCATGTCCTTGAATCGCAGCGGCTTGCCGCCGAAGCGGCGGATCGACATGACGGGGCCGTCGATCGACAGCGGGGGAATGATCGCGTTCACGCGCGACCCGTCGGCGAGGCGGGCGTCGGCCATCGGCGAGGCGTCGTCCACCCGGCGCCCCACGCGGGCCACGATGCGGTTGATGATCTGGGTCAGGTGCTCGTTGTCGCGAAACCGCACCCCGGTCAGCTCCAGCTTGCCGAAGCGCTCCACGTAGACCGTCGAGTACGTGTTGACCAGGATGTCGGACACCGTGGGGTCGCGCAGCAGCGGCTCGAGCGGGCCGAGGCCGGTGATCTCGTCGAGCAGCTCCTCGAACAGCAGCTCGCGCTCCGCGCGGTTGAGCGGCAGCTCGGTGCCGGCCAGGACCACGCCCAGGATCTGGCGCAGCTCCTCGCGAAGCTGCTCCCGTGAGAGCTGATCGATGGTGCGCAGGTCCAGCTTGTCGATGAGCCCCTTGTGCAGGTCGCCCTTCAGGCTCTGATAGGCGTCCGCGGAGACGGACTGCGAGGCCCCGGGGCCGGGGAGCACGGGGACCGGGAAGGTCCCGGTGTGCGAGCGCTGCAGGCGGTCACGTAGTCCCATCGGCAACCTTTCTGGACAGGAATCCACGCAGGAAGCCCTTCGGCGCTGCCTTCTCGATGAACAGCTCGCCGCCCGCGACGATCGGGACGAGATCGTTGATGTCCTGGGTCAGCTTCGAGCGCGGGGCGGCGTCCACCAGCAGCACGCCCCGGTTGATGCTGTCGATCAGCGACAGAAAGTCGTTGGCGAGCGTGTGGCTCACGGGAACCTTCAGCGTCTCCGCGATGACGTCCAGCGTGATTCGGGAGGCCTTCTGATACCGGTTGAGGATCAGCTTGACCTTCTGCTGGTCGTAGCCGAGGCGCCCGAACATCTCCAGGCAGCGTTGCCCGTTGCGAATCGCGGGCACGTCCTGGGTCATCACCATCAACAGCACCTGGCTCACGTCCAGGGCGGCAAGGGCCACCTCGTCGAAGCCCCTGACGCCGTCGATGATCACGCGGTCGTAGTGCTTCTTCAGCACCAGGAGCAGCTTCGACAGGTCCGCGGCGGTGATGTGCTCGCTGTCCTCCATGGAGCCGCTCTGGGCCAGGACGGCCACACCGGAGCTGTGCTTGGTGATCGACGTCTCCAGCAAGTCGCGGTCGAGCCGCGCCAGGTTGGACAGGATCTCGCTGATGGACGTGTTCGACGTGATGTCCATGAACGACGGGACGTCCCCGAGGTGCAGATCGAGGTCGATCAAGCAGACGCGCAGGCCCTTGCGCTGCATGGCCCCGGCCAGGTTCACGGCGATGCTGGTCGCGCCCATGCCGCCCTTCGCCGGGAAGACCGTGATGATGGCGCCCTCCTCGGAGGGCTCGGCGTTCTTCGCCTGCGCCCGCACCGCCATCTGAATCTCTTCGATGTCCGTGTCGACCACGAACTCGCGGGCGCCGGAGCGCATCGCCCGCAGGATCAGGTCGGAGTCCTTGCTCTGGCTGACCACCACCACGATGCCGCCCGCGGCGGTGACGTTGTAGATGTAGCCGAAGTTCTGGGGAAGCTGCGCTGAGACCGCGACGAGCACGACGCCCGGGCGCACGCGCCTCACCTCGTCCGCGACCTGCTCCGGCCTCACGGTGGAGGTGATGACCTGGGCCATCCCCTGGAGGGCCCGGCGCAGGTGGCCCTCGACGGTCGCGTCAGCGCCCACGATCAGGACTGTTGTTCTTTGCATGTTGGCTCGCTTTCAGCGAATGAATCCCAGCTCACCGGCGGGGCCGCGCGCGGGCGCGCCGACGGCGCGACCCGACTCCCGCTTCGGGGCGCCGCGCCCCTCGCCGCCCAGCAGGAAGAGCTCCAGGTCGTTCGGATCGTTTTGCTCGTCCTCAGTTGGCAGGCGCGGCACCTCGTGTGGCGCCATCGGGCGCGCCAGGTGCGCCGTGATCACCACCAGCAGCTCGGACTCGTCGCGGGTGTACAGGGTCGAGCGGAACAACGCGCCCAGGATCGGGAGATCGCCGAGGAACGGGATCTTGTCGACCTGCTCGCGCATGCGGCTCGACATGAGGCCGGCGATGGCGAAGCTCTGGCCGTCGGACAGACGCACGGTGGTCTCGCTCTGGCGCGACGTCACCCCAGGGATCGAGAAGCCGTTGATGGTGACCGAGCGGGAAGGATCCACGTCGCTCACCTCCGTGGCCAGCTTCAGGTTCATCATGCCGTCGCTGACCACGGTGGGCGTGAAGGCCAGCATGATGCCGAACTTCTTCCACTGCACCGTCACCGCGCCGAGGCCCGTCGAGTAGGGGATGGGGAACTCGCCGCCGGCGAGGAAGCGCGCCTCTTGCCCCGACATGGCAACCAGCGTCGGTTCCGCCAGCATCTTGGCGAGCCCCGTCGTCTCCAGCAAGCTGAGCATCGCGCTGAACGGGAAGTTCGGCAGCCCGGAGAAGAAGATGGAGAAGGCCCCACCGGGCGAGCCCGGGTAGACATCGGGGACGGCGGCGTTGCCCGTTCCCGGGATGGCCAGGAACGAGCCGGGGTTGGTGCCCGCGTTCGCCACGCCGCCCACGAAGCGGCCGGCCGCGTCGCGGTGAAACAGGTTGACGCCGATCTCGCGCAGGCCGTTGCGCGAGACCTCCGCGAACTTCACCTCGAGCTGCACCTGCTGGTTGCCAAAGACATGAATGAGGTTCGCGACCTTCTCGGCGTGCAGCTTGGCGACGTCCGCGGCGCGCTCGGGGATGCGGACGTCCGAGACCTCGCCCGACAGGATGACGAGATCGCCGCCCGCTGGGGTCACGGTCAGCTTCTCGTGCGGGAACAGCTCGGCGAGTTGCTGCCGGAGCGCGTCCAGGTTGCGGGTCACGCCCAGCGACAGCACCAGGGGCTCGTCGTGCTTGTTCCACAGCGTGAGGTCCGTGGTTCCCACGCCGCGCGCCGTCAGCAGCAGCTGAGTCTGGGTGATGACCTTCAGGTCAGCCACCTTGGGGTCGGCGACGGAGACACGCACGATCGCCTCCGAGATGATCAGCAGGCGGTTCTGCCCCATCTCCAGCGCGAACTTCTGCGCGGCGCCCACCTCGCGGTCGATGTGGATCTCCGAGGTGCCGGGCGACAGCGTCGAATCGCCGACTGGCTCCCCGGTCGCGGCGGAGGCCGTCCGCGACGAGATGTCCGAGCCAGCGGCCAGCGCCAAGGTCAGCGCCAGCGCCGACACCGTGGCGCTCAGGCGGCCCCGGAAGCACCCGCGGCTCGACGAAAGCAGCGAGGCGCTCACCGGGGTCCTTTGCGTTCGAACTTCCGCTCCTCGAAGCGATCGCCGCGCAAGATCTCGACCGTCTCCTTCTTGGCGGGCGGAGCCCCAGCCTCGGAGCCGCCGGCGACGCGGGCATGCTTGCGACCGCGCTCGCGCTTCCTGGCAGGCATGGGGCCCGGAGCCGCGTGCGCTTCCTCCTTCGAGTCGGCGGCCGGGGCCAACGCCGGCGGTGTCACGACGCCAGATTCGGCCAGCAGGGCCGAGGGATTCATGCCGACAGTGTCAACGGCCGCGCTGTCCGTCCAGCTTCGAAGCGTCAACACCAGCCGCCCTTCGTTGGCCGCGAGCGCCAGCTTCTCCGCCTGCGCGGGCCCGACCAGCAGCGTCGCCACGGTGGCGGGGCTGGCCTGGCGGCGGGCGGTGTCGGCGATCTCGATCTCCTTGCCGACGGCCAGGACCTTCACGTTCTGAAGAATCACCTTCGACGTGAACTCGGCGTCCGCCGGCTTGCTCGGGCGCAACGTCACGATGACGTCGACACGGTCGTCGGGGTGAATGAAGCCGGCGACGCCCACGACGTCGTCCACGCGCACCGCCATGGCGCGCATGTGCGCCGGGATCAGGGCAGCCAGCCCATTGCCCGCATCCTTCGCCGCAAGCTGCAGGGCACGAATCGGCTCGCCCGCGATCACGTGCGAGATGAGGACGCGATCGACGATCTCCTTCGATTCGCGGATGGCCCCCGGGGGCAGCGCCGATACGGGCCACTCGACCATCTTCAAATGCTCCGCCGTCAGCTTGGTCGCCATCGGCAGATCCATCGCCGCCACGACGATCTTCGCGATCGGCGCGGTGACCGTGACCGTCTTGCGATCGAGATAGCGCGCGATCATCAGCGCGGCGCCGAGGCCCGCGATGGCCGCGACGCCCCAGAACAAGACCGCCCGCGATCCGGCGCGGCGAGATCCGGTGGCGGCGCGCAACCGTGCCGTTCCGGCCATGACATCGTTAGCCATATTGCTGACTCATCTCGGTAGATTTCGCGGACTTCCTGAGTCCGGAACGCACAAGTCGTTGCTTTTTCGTCTACAGCCGCGGTCAGGGCGGACGATCGAGGTCCGAGGTCTGATGTCCGAGGCCCGTCGCGATCGGCGACGCCGCCCTAGCCCTGGCGATGCCAGCGGATGAAGGCGGCGCCCAGCGCGATCGCCACGCCATACGGAACCGAGACGCGGCCGTCGGCCGTCGTGGGGCTCACGCTGGGGATGATCTGATGGAGCGCGGCGATGGTCAGGTTCGCGCGGATCTCGAGGCGCGCGGGCCGTCGCGATGCAAGCAAACAAACGGCCGCCGTCGCGCCTCCCGCGACGGCGGTCGCCAGCCAAAATATAGGCAAACCGCTCAACCCCACCCACATGGCGACGGCGGCCGCGAACTTCACGTCGCCGCCACCGAGACCACCTCGACGCCAGAACGAAAAGAGCACGGCAACCGTGGCGCCACCGGCCGCCACCCCCGAAAGGACCCCCAATAGCCCACCATCCCACAGAGTGGCGCCCAGCCCGGCGACAGCGGCCGCGCCACTCAGAAGATTCGGTATGCGGCGCACGCGCAGGTCCCATACGACCGCCACGACCAGCGTCGCGGCCAAGGGGATCAAGTGCGGCGTCAGCAGCTTCAATGTCTTAGTCGCCGGAGCAAGACGCTCACCCGAGGCGGGCGAGCCGTTACGGCATCGCGGCGGCGACGTTGTTGAACGAGTTCTTGACCTTGTTACCGAGGACGAAGACGACGACGATGATCAATCCGGCGATCGCCGCGACGATCAGGCCGTACTCGACGGCGGTCGCGCCTTGCTCGTCCTTCCAAAGCTTCTTCAGATTTCGCAACATGGGTCTCTCCTTCAATCGGTGGTTGGGCATCGCGCCCGAGAATGGGCCGTGTTCCTATCCATCGGAGGGAGGCCATTCGGACTTGAGGCAGATCCGAAACACTAGCCCGGGCGCCGGGGGTGGGGCACGTCGCGGTCGAGGACGGTCTTGCGGCTGTCGCGCGCGGCGGCGCGGATCGCTTCGTCGCAGATCGAGCGGACGTGCTCGCCGAGGGCGTCGGCCACCGCGTCCGAGGTGTTCATGCCCGAACGGTCCTTGATGTACTTCTTCAGCTTGGAGACGACGATCAGCACGTCGCGATCGTATGCGGCGGAGAGGGTGGGGACGGGAGGCGCGGACGGGGGCGAGGTCGAGGACGAGGGGAGGGAGGACGACTGGGACGAAGACGAGGGCTGGGACGGGCCCGAGGAGAGGGAGGGGGACGGCCGGCGCATCGGGGACGTCGGCGCCTCCGTTCGCGGCGCGGGTGAGGCCGGGGGGGCCTCACCGCGCGCGGCGACCCACTCACTTCGGCTCGGGGCGCGTGCCTCGACCGCCCAGGCGTCGCGGTGGCGGAGTGTCGCCACGTGCGAGTCCCAGCAGGGCACGGAACAGAACACGAGCTGGGTGCGGGCGCGGTTGCAGGTCGAAACGCTGCAGACCCAGTGGATGGCGCCGTACCGAATGTCCTTTCGGCATGCGCTGCAATGCAGCCACACGTCGCCCGACGGCTCGCTCATGCGGGCAAGTCTAACAGCCCGTGGACAAAGTCTCCGGTCGCCGAAACGGGCGGGGCGCCTCGACGGCAGTCATCCGAGGCAGTAGCTGCCTTTCCCATAGATCGAGGCCCACCCACCCGCGAACGGGCCACACGGCCCGCGGCGCATGTGCCGCAGGGATCGCCCGAGCTTGAATCCGCGCTTCAGCAGCAGGTCCCCTCCGGCGGTGTTGGCCTCCGGCATCTGCAGCCGCACGCGGTGGTGGCCGACCAGCGCGAGCGCTCGGTGCAGCAGGGCGTCCGCGACCTCGGGCGCGCGGGCGCCGAACGGACCGAGCAGGGGGTCCTGGGCGCACAGGTAACCAACCAACCGGCCGACCGTGTCGTGGGCCAGCAAGGTCCGCCCCGGGTGGGCCGTCAGCAACCACGCCCATAGTCGCGGGCGCTCGACGCCGAAGAGCTCGCCGTCGAGTCGGATCACGTCAGCCAGCTCCGCCGCAGTCACCGCCGCGGTCACCGTGAGCGTCGCCGGGCCTCCACCGTCGGTCGCCGCCCCGGACGCGTCGGTGGCCCAAAATTCGTGGCTCAACCCCACGTCCACGAAGCCCATGCGCTCGTAGAGCGGAGCGCCCGCCGCACTGGCGTCGAGGACCGCGCACGTCGTGGAGCGCCCGGCCAGCGATGCGAGGGTTGTTTCGAGCAGGCGGCGGCCAAGTCGCCGTCCCTGCCAATCGGGGCGCACCGCCATCAGGCCGATGTACGCGACCGAACCATAGTCGATCGCGCCCCCGATCCCGACGATCGCGCCGCCGCCGTCTTCCGCCACCCACCAGCCATCGGGTTGCAGCGCAAGGTACCGGCGCAATCTCGGCTGGAAGCTGACGTCCGCCTCGAACGCTGCCCGCAACACCTCGTCGGCGGCCGCGACGTCCTCGCCGAGCAGTGACCGAATTCGCAACATCGCCCGAGTCTATGATGCCCACCCGCGGAGTCGAAGGCGCGCCGCGCTTCCGCAGCGGATCGCTCGTCGCCACCGCCACCCTGCTATCCTCACCGCCCTGCATGTCCGCCGTCACCGTCGAGCGGTTGAAGAAGCTGTTCGGTCAGCGCACCGCCGTCGCGGGGCTGTCGTTCTCGGTCTCCGCCGGGGAGATCTACGGATTGCTGGGGCCGAACGGCGCCGGCAAGACCACGACGCTGCGAATCCTGGCGGGGCTCCTGCGCCCCACGGAGGGTGTGGCGGAGATCGCCGACGTCGACGTTGGCCGCGATCCGCGCGAGGCACAGCGACGACTGGGGTTCATGACCGGCACGACCGGTCTCTACGGACGCCTCACCGGCCGCGAGGTGCTGGCGTACTTCGGCGCGCTCGAGGGGATGTCGCCCCGAGACGTCGTCGCGCGCACCGCGGAGCTCGCGGCCGTCCTCGACCTCGGCGAGATCCTCGATCGCCGCTGCGAGGCCCTCTCGTCAGGACAGAAGCAGCGCATCTCGGTCGCGCGCGCGGTCCTGCACGATCCGCCCGTGCTGATCCTCGACGAGCCGACGGTGGGCCTCGACGTCCTGGCCAGCCGCTTCCTGCGCGAATACATCGGCGCCGAGCGCGCGCGCGGCAAGGCCGTCATCTTCTCGACGCACTATCTCGCCGAGGCGGAGCTGCTGTGCGATCGCGTGGGCCTCCTCTATGAAGGGAAGCTGCTGGCCGAGGGCCGACCCCCGGAGCTGCGAGCGCTGGCCGGCGACGCGACCAGCCTGGAGGAAGCCTTCTTGCGCCTGGTGACCCACCTGGTGGCTGCTTGAACCTGCCGCACGTCGGGGTGGTCTTTCGCAAGGAGCTGCGGGAGACGCTGCGCGATCGCCGGACGCTGGCGGTCATGTTCCTGTTCCCGCTGGTCGTCTACCCGCTGGTGTCGTTGCTGATGGCCGAGGTCATGGCGGGCAAGCAGGCGACCGATGACGCGCGCACCTCGCACGTCGCCCTGGTCGATTCCGATCCGACGACGCGCCGGGCGCTGCACGCTCACCTGACGGCCAAGGGCGGCGGCATCGACGTCGCGACCGAAGGCAAAGGCGAGGCCGAGGGCGCCCATGCCCCCGCTGCTGGTGGGACCGCCGCGGCCGACGTGCTCGCGGGAACGTTCGATGCCGTCGTCGAGGTCACCCATACCCCGGCGGCCGCGGCCGCGGCGCCGCTCGCGGTGCGGGTGATCTACGACGAGACGCGCCCGGCGTCGGATCAGGCCAACGATCGCGTCAATCGCGCGCTCGGGGGCGTGCTGCCGCGCGGGTGTTTTCGCACGTACGCGCTGACGGGCGTCAGCCTGGCCACGAAGTCGAAGATCGGCGGCTACGTGCTGTCCAAGATCTTGCCGCTCATCGTCGTCGTCATGACCATGCTCGGCGCCTTCTATCCTGCGATCGACATCACGGCGGGCGAGCGCGAGCGCGGCACGCTGGAGACCTTGCTCTCGTCGCCCGTGCGGCGGTTCGACCTGATGACCGGCAAGGTGCTGGCGGTGGGGACGCTGGCGCTGCTGACCGGGGTGCTCAACATCGTATCGATGTCGCTGACGGTGGCCGAGGGCGCCCGCCTGGCCGCCGGGAGTCCCATCCTGGCGATCCCGTGGCCGCGCGCCGCCGCGACGTTGGTGATCGTCGTACCCGCGGCGTTCCTGTTCGGCAGCGTGATGGTGGCGATCGGCGCCATGGCGCGCAGCTTCAAGGAGGCGCAGACGCTGCTCATGCCCGTGTACTTGTTGTGCTTCACGCCGTCGCTGGTGGCAGGCATGGCGGACTTCCGGCTGACGGGGATCGCGCTCATCGTACCGGGCACGAACCTGACCTTGCTGGCGCGCGATCTCATGCTGGGCAACGCCCACGTGGTCCCGGCGATCGTCGTGCTGGCGTCGACGATCGGGTTCGGCGCGCTGGCGCTGGCGTTCGCGGCGCGCCTGTACGACTCCGAGCGCCTGCTGGCCTCGACCGACGCCGATCTCGTCGGGCTCGGGGCCTGGCTGCGCTACCTCGTGGGTCGGGCCGCGCCGGGGCGGCCGGCGATCGCGCCGACGGCTGGCCAGGCCGTGTCGCTGTTCGGCGTCGCGTTCATCCTGTGGTTCTTCGCGTTCACCTGGCTGCAGCGCTGGCGACTGATTCCAGGGCTGATGATCTCGCAGTGGGCCGGCTTCCTGGGCCTCGTCTGGATCTACGCGCGGCTGGCGCGGCGGCCCCTCGTCGACGTGCTCGTGGTCAGGCGGCCGCGGGGCTGGGCCATCCTCGGCGCCGGCTGCCTCGGGCTCTCCGGGTGGATCATCCTCGGCATCCTGGCGGACCGCCTGATGCCGCCGCCGCGCGAGGTCGTCGAAAGCATCCGGAACCTCATCCGCCCGCCAGGCGAGTCGCGTTCCCTGGCGCTGTCGCTGTTCGCGCTGGCGGTGACGCCCGCGATCTGCGAGGAGGCGCTGTTCCGCGGCGCGATCCTGCAGGGTCTACGCCGCCAGTTCTCGCTGCCGGTGTCGTGCGTGTTGACCGGGATCCTGTTCGGCATCATGCACGGCGACGTGTGGCGCTTCATTCCCACGGCGCTGCTGGGGACGCTGCTCTCGTGGGTGGCGCTCACCAGCGGCTCGATCGTTCCTTCCATGCTGGTGCACGTCCTCAACAACGGCGTGTTGATCGTGCTCGGCTACTTCGGCCTGGATCAGGCCGGCGAAAAGCTGCCCCTGCGGGCGGACATGGTGATCCTCGCCGGGGCGACGATGCTTCTGGTGGCCGGGCTCACGATGGTTCGCCGGGGCGCTGGTTCGTTAGCTCGATGACGAAAAAAATCTTGTATGACGCCCGGGTCCTTGCTACAAACCAAAGAGAAAGTACCAGATGCCGACGGCAGAGGAAAAGCGAACAGCTGGATTGTTGAAGAAGTGTGACGTGCTGGCGCGCGTGCCCGGCGACGTCATCTTGAGGCTCGTCGCCGGAGCCCGGTCGACGGGATTTCGCGCGCGCCAGGTCATTTATCTGCCGGGCGATCGAGCCCAGGGCGTGTTCTTCCTGGCGCAAGGCCGCGTGAAGATCTCCAAGGTCACGCGCGACGGCAAGGAGCTGACGCTCGCATACCGCACCACCGGCGACTTCTTCGGCGAGCCGTGCCTGCTCGAGGGGGGACCGCGCGAGGAGATGGCCGAGGCGATGGAGGCGACCCTCGCGATCGAGGTGGATCGCGAGACCCTCGACCAGGTGCTGTCCTCGAGCGGCCAGGCCGCGTACTGGTTCACGCGCGCGCTCATCGCGCGCCGCAAGGATCTCGAGTCGCGCGTCGAGCAGCTCATCTTCAAGGACGTCGGCGCGAAGCTGGCGGAGCTGCTGCTCGAGCTCGGGCTGCAGCACGGCGTCGAGGACGGCCGCGGGATCGTGATCGCGTTGAAGATCACCCATCAGGAGATGGCGAACCTCATCGGCTCCACGCGCGAGACGGTCTCGCTGACGCTGTCGCAGTTCAAGCGCAAGGGCCTGATCCAGAACGAAGGCCGCCGCGTCATCCTCGCCGATCGCGAAGGCCTGAAGGCCCTCGCGTGACGCCGGTCGGGGCAGGGCAGTAGAGCTCAGGCAGGCGCCGCGCCGGCGGAAGCCCCGTGCCGCTCGCCGGCCAGCAACAGGACGCCCGTCAACATGTGCACCTGTGGCCGGCCGCAGGTCGGCGCGATCTCGAACGCGCTCTCGATGCCCACGAGCGGCATGTTACCGAAGCGCCGCTGGATCAGGTCGGAATCGAGGCCGCTGCGTCCGTACAGGGCGCTGCCGCGCCCCGCGCAATTGAAGTAGAGGCCGAACGCTGGCAGCCCCGTCGCGTGAAGGTGGGACTGCTCGGTGAGCATGGCCTTCATGTCATCGCGCGCGCCGATCGCGTCGCGCAACGTGAAGCGGATGGTCTGGCCCGTACGCACGGGCTCCGGTACCGCGAGGCTGCGGGGATCGTCGTCCGGCACGACGAAAGGCCGGACAATGTAGTCCGAGCGCTCGTTGCACATGCGGTCGCCGATGCCCGCCAGCAGCGGAATCGACAGCTTCTCGAGCGGGCGGTTGGCGGGAAGCTGCAGGACCTCCTTCAAGACATCCACCGCTGGGCGGCCGTCGATCTCCAGGATGACGTTGTGCTCGACCGCGGTGATGGGGAGCGGATCGGATACCCCCTGACAGCCGTGCGTCATCCCGATCGTCGGCAGCAGTCGCGCCGGGATCAGGAAGGCCACCGCCGCGTCCAGCACCGCCTTCCCGTCAGTGAACACGCGCGCGTCGCCGTCCTCGCGGCCCGAAGCCCCGGCGCCGACGACGCTGAGCCCCGGGGCCCCTTCGGCGATTCCCGCGACGAACGCCGTCGCGTCGAGGTGATGCGGATCGACCAGCACCACCAGCGTGGCACCCTCGCTCTCGTCGCCGAGCCGGGCGCGCGCCGCCCGACCGAGCCGCACGCCCGCGTCGCGTGGGTCCGCGCGCACCGGCGAAGCGAGCAAGAGCGGGATCGCCTCGCCCCCCCCGAACAGCAAGACCGCGACCGCGCTGGCGTTCTCGATCTCGTTCGCCATGGTGATGATGCCGGTCGTCGAGCACCCCATGATCGCGGAGGCGCCCGAGGTCTCGCGGACCGCGGCCAGCACCGCTCGAAATTCATCCGAGCCGTGGCGCGCGCCCGCGAAGACCATCGCCAGATGGGCCGACGGAAGCCCCGCGTCAGCGAGCGCCAGCTTCGTTGCCAGGCGGCCGGCGGCGAAGCCGTCGTCAGTCACCGCGGAGCCCGACCCAGCGCGAAGCACGAGGCCCTCATACTCCGCCCGTTGACCGCGTGAAAGCGTTTTCTCGGCGGGCACCCGGCGCGGGTCGGCTATAGTTGGTGAAATCGAAAAGGGGGCGAAACGGTTTCGACGAGGGTAAGCAAAGTTCGTGTCGCGTGCCGAGGCGCCCGAGGCCTCGTAAAAACGGGCAAAAAAAACAACTGCGAACGACAACGCGTTCGCCCTGGCCGCCTAAAGAACGGACCAGGCCGCGACCCGAGGAGGTGTCTGCGACCTCGGCGAGCGGTCATTCAGCAGGCTGGTGATCGCGCAGCGCCATCCGGCGCGATCATGAGACACAGGAAGACTAAGCATTGGGACGCCCCGCCGGTGGGCCACCCCGACGACGAAAACCAAATCGCCGGACACGCACGTAGTGGCATAAGCAAAGCACCTTCGGACCCGGGTTCGACTCCCGGCGCCTCCACAATAATTCCAGGTAGTTAGGTACTAAAAAGGGCCTTGTCGCCCAGCTGTCGCCCAGACGAATTCGTCACGCGGTCGAGGCCATCGAGCAGCTTCACCGCGTGACGAGGCACCTCCGGGCTGAGGTGCGAGTAGCGATTCGTCATCTCCATCGTCGCGTGACCGAGTAGCTCCTGAACCGCCTTCATCGCCGCCCCTCGCATCACGAGGTGAGACGCGAAGGTGTGCCGAAGGGCGTGCCACCCGATCTGACGAAGCCCCGCTCTCTTGCACGCGCGCCAGAGCGGATGCTTCACCTCGTTCTTCTTGAGCATCCGCCCGTCCGCCGTGCAGAAGACCAGCGGACCCCGCAAGTGCCGCTCTGCTTTCAGCGACGATAGAACTTCGTCGCCGAGCGGCACCTCCCTCCCTTTCCCGCTCTTCGGCACCGTCACCACGCCACGCGTGACAGAGCGTCGGACGCGGAGTTGCCCCGCCACCAGGTCGACGTCTTCCCAGCGCAGGGCGAGCAGCTCGCCCTGTCGCAGCCCGGTCTTCATGGCGACGATCACCATGCAGCGCCAGTCGGGATCGGTTGCCGCCGTGAGCCGCCCCGCTTCCTCGAACGTCAGGAAGTCGAAGTCGGGCCGCGGAACCTTGAGCCACTCGAACTCGGGGACGGCTTCGATGAGACCGCGTTTCTTCGCCACGACGAGCAGGCGACGGAGCACGGTCAGGTGGTTGTTCACGCTCTTGGGCTTGAGCCGAGCCGCCTTCCGAGCCGTGTAGTCCTGGACCTCGGCGTACCGAATCTGGTCCAGGCGGCGCTTCCCGAAAGCCGGCGTGAGGTGAACGCGAAGGATCGATTCTTTCGAATCGATCTCGCTGGGCTTGTTCTTCGCGCGGCTGATGTTCAAGAAATCCACGGCGAAGTCCTCGAACCTCGGTGCCTCCTTCCGTTCGGGCGGCTTGCCGCGCAGAAGGCGCTCGATGTGAGCCCTCTCCGCGGCTTCCGCCTCCAGTTTCGTGTTCAGTGATGGCGTGCCTTCGATACGCGGACGCGTGCCGTCGGGCAGACGGACTCGCTTCCGATACCTCCAGCAGCCGCTTCTCCGGTCGCGGTATGCGGGCATGTTGCTCCTGCTCTGCACCGCGCCGACTTGCACGAGTCGGAGCGTACCATTCGAGCGCCGCGCCGGCTTACGGATCGTGCCGTCGTTGAATGCCGAGAGCGCGGAGGAGCGCGCTCTTGGCGATGCGGATCACGCGCCGCGGTCCAAAGCGAGCGGCCGGGATGTCGCCCGTGTCGACGAGCCTGCGCAGCTCCTTCACGCCGATCCGCAGTGCATGCGCGGCCTCGCGCGTGGTCAGGACCGGGGGTAGATGCTTGAAATCTGTGGTCTCGTGGTCGGGCGACTGTTGAATAGCCGTGGATCTCATGGTGCCTCCTGCTTGCCTGGCCGACCTCAGATGGGCCGCTCGGATCCACCGCGACTCGTCCCCGAGCCATTCGGAGGCGGTAGGGAGCGAGGTGCTGAAGCTACGGCCGGAACTGCCTCCTGTTGTGAAGGCGCAAGCTTCGCCGCACGCCAGAGGTGATCGCGTCGGAATAGCTCGCGAAGGGCGTAGTCGACCGTCGTGAAGAGAGCGTCGCCCGTCGCAAGGGAGGATGAAAGCTCGACCCATCGCGCGTATTCCCTTAGCTCCCCGGCCGTCTCTTCGCCGAGCTCGACCTCCATTCTTGCGCGGGCCCGGTTGCCTTCCAGGACGAGCGGTCCGGTCTGAAGACGCGCCTTCGGGCGCCCCACGCCTCGCTTTCTGCTGCCATTTTCCATGACGGTCTCCTTGATCTGGTGGTTCGGAGGGTTCGCGCTGTGCTCGGTACGGTTGTCGTGAATATCGGGGACCTCGTTGCCGTGCCGAGCTTCATCGCTCGAAGCCGTGCCCACGAATTCGAGTGAGCTGTGGCGCGTGATCGAGCGTCGGATCCAGCCGCTCGATCTGGATGCGGTGCACGGGGTGGGTCCCTTCCCGATCGCGCAGGATCTCGACCAGGTTGCCCGGAACCTGCCACTGCCCTTCAGCCACCCGCGTGACGACCTTGTGGCGTTCCAGTCGCTTGAGACGGCGCATATTGACCTCGACGATCGACTGAGGTGGAACCGGCCGGCCCTCGATAAGGAGAGGCCGGGCTTCGAGCTCCCTGAGGTGGAGCGCAGCGCTATAAATGCCCCGGTTCGCCGTCGCGACGCGCTGAATGGCGTGGTCGGGGGCGGTCAGCCACTTCGCCGGGGTTGCGGCGACCCGGACGCGCTCACCCAGCGCCAGACCATCGGCGTCGGCCGGATCGACCCGGACGTAGTGCGCCTCCCTTCGCGCGGTTTCGACGATGATGAATGGCGCGCCCGTCTGCTCGTCGTGCATGCCCTTGTGACGGATGATGCCCTCGATGGGCGCTGGGCTGGTCACATCGAAAATTCGATATCCGACCGGGGTTCGCCGGAGCGCCCCGTGCATCCGCTTGATGATGTCCCCGCGCTCGCCAAGCCGTTGCAAGGTGTCCTGCCAGCCCGCCTCAAGGCGCCAGGACGTCGGTGAGATGCGTTCCGCCAAATGCAGGCGCTCCAGGACGTCGAGGCGCGCGACGGCATGTGGCCGGGAGAGTTTCTTCGTGTCCGCCGCCGTCGCGATATCGCTCATCCGGACCAGGTGGTCGGGCGTGCTGAGCGTCGCCAATCGGCGATCGATGGTGGTCAGGCGCTCTTGAGAAATCTCCCGGTCGAGTTGCCGCCGCACGTCCAGCTCACTGCGCGGCCCGAGTTCGTTCGTGGCCAGTTCCTGGGCCCGCAGCCGCAGGGATTCCGAGAGGTAGGATCGATCAATTCGGAGTTCTCGGTCTCGGGTGTCGACGCCGCGGACGACCAGGTGCACGTGGGGATTGTCGGTGTTGTAGTGGCAAACGGCGGCCCAGCGCAGCCCTCGCCCGAGATCCTTTTCCATCCGCTCGACCAATCGACGCGTGTAGTCGCGCAGGTCCAGTTCGTCTCCGTCTTCGGGCGCGATGATGAACCGAAACTGTCGCATCTCCCCCTCGATCGCGGCACCGAATTTGGCACGCCCGACTTCTCCATCGGCGTCGAACAAGCGCCCCTGCGACCCATCCCGTTCGACGCCGTCCCGCTCGATATAGGCGAGGTGCGCGCGCGCGGCCTTCGCCCCGCCGGCCGTCATCGGGACATATCGGGCTTTGACGACACACCGCCGCGCCAAACCGGGAGGCAACCGGACATCGCAGCGCGCGCGGCCACGCGCGGCACCTCGAGAGCCGAGACGCGACCCACCGCCGATACTCCGCGCGAGGCGCTGGAGAACGGCGCGCTTCAGTGTGAGCCCACTTGAAGGACGCGTGCCGTAAGGCTGACGCCCCATTTTGGGACGGAATAGGGGGATGTCCCATTCGTCCCTCGAATCGCGCCTCACCGAGGTGAGGCGGCTGGCGGCGCCTGGTTGTTCGTTCCGAGGGGCTCGGCCGAAGCCGACGAATCCTCCTTCACGACCCTGGACGCCAGCCGCTGTCCGGCAGCGAGTTGACTGGAAACGTGCTCGACGAAGCCTTCGTAGCGCTTGGCGCCGGCACGGCGCGCCGCGTCCACCTCGGCAGGCGAGTACTCGGGAACGTAGGCACACCAATACCGGACGTAAACAGCGAACGCCTCGGAGAGGACCTCCAGATCGCGCTGCTGCCGGGTCGCCGCGCGTCCCAGCCGATCGAGCCGCCGCAGGATGAGCGCGTTGTCCTTCTCGCCGGCGTCGAGATATTGCTCGATCGCCGCCTGGACCGCCGCGCTCTCCGTCAGCCCCATGGCCGCGCAATACGCAGTCAGACGGCGGGCGACATCGGTCGCAAGGTACGGGTGAATTCGCGAGCGCGTTCGCATGGCGGTGACCTCCTGGCGCGGTTCTCGCCAATCCACCTGGTGGCGTTGCCGAGGGGAGGGCAGGGCCCCGGGCGGTCCTCCGAAGAAGACTGGCGCGCGCGAGCGCTGCCAAAAGGCCCGTGGTTCCGCGAGCCTATCGGCGCCCAGGCGCCTACTCGCAAAGGCTTGGCGCTACATTTTCGTGAGAAGTCCCGCGCACCTGGGTGCGCGCGGGCGCTCACCCTTTATCTTGCGATGCGCCGGTCAAAACCAACGAGGTGTTGATGGATGAAAGTTCCTGATGGTGAAGAGCTAGCGACTCACGCCAGCCCCGAGTCATGTGCGTCGGTTCGTAAGGGCCGAGGTGAAGC
>Ga0265314_10001661_pt1 | contig 24263 bp, 21 predicted proteins | sample 4126metaG_FD_203106 | JGI IMG/M metagenome (GOLD analysis project Ga0265314, IMG submission 203106) | Rhizosphere microbial communities from Carex aquatilis grown in University of Washington, Seatle, WA, United States - 4-1-26 metaG | ecosystem: Host-associated > Plants > Roots > Rhizosphere >... | reverse complement strand
CTGGGCCCGCCCTGCTTGGCCGCGATGATTTCGACCTGCTGGCCGTTCGTGAGCGGCGTGTTGAGCGGCACCATCGCGCCGTTGACGCGTGCACCGCGGCAGCGATGCCCGAGGTCGGTATGCACGTTGTAGGCAAAATCAATTGGCGTCGCGTCGCGCGGCAAATCGATCACCCGCCCTTGCGGGGTCAGTACATAAATCGTGTCTGCGAAGAGATCTCGCGGAAACTGCGCGGCGACGTTCGCTGTGTCCGCAACCTCGTCTTTCCATTCGACGATCTGCCGCAACCACGCAATCTTCTCGTCATAGCCCGCATTGCGGCGCGAGCCCTCCTTGTAGCGCCAGTGCGCGGCAACGCCGAACTCCGATTGCTGATGCATCTCGAACGTGCGAATCTGGATTTCCAGCGGCTTGCCCTCGTCGCCGACCACCGCAGTGTGCAGCGACCGGTAATCGTTGCCTTTCGGTTTGGCGATGTAATCGTCGAACTCGCCCGGCACCGGTGTCCACAAACGATGCACGATGTCGAGCGCGGCGTAGCAGTCGTTGACGTTGCCAACGAGCACTCGCACGGCGCGCACATCATACAGTTCGTCGAAGGCCACGCCCTTGCGCCGCATCTTGTTGTAGATGCTGTAGATGTGCTTGGGTCTGCCGCTGATTTCGGCCTTGATGTTCGCGCGCGCCAATGCTTCGCGCAACCGCGCGATCGCGGCCTCGATATAGCGCTCGCGGTCGCTGCGTTTTTCGTCCAGCAGGTTCGCGATGCGCTTATAGGTGTCAGGCTCCAGTATCCGTAGCCCGAGGTCTTCGAGCTCCCATTTAAGCTGCCACACGCCCAGACGGTTAGCGAGCGGCGCGAAGATATCGCGTGTGAGCCGCCCCATGTCATGCCGCAGTTGCACGTCATCGCACTTAACTACCTGGCGCAGCGATTGCAGATGATCGGCGAGCTTGATAAGAACTACGCGCACGTCCTGCGCCATCGCCAGCAACATCTTGCGCAAGCCTTCCAGTTGCGCCGGCCCTTCTGCACGCGCTTGCGGCCCGTCGAGGTTCTCGATCATTGCCATGCGGGCAACGCCGTCGGCAAGCTCCGCAACCCGCGCGCCGAAGAGGTCGCGAATATTGACCAGCGCATCGTGGTTCGATGCGACTGGTACGAGCAGGCTCGCGGCCAGGCATTCCGCATCGAGCTTGAGTTCGCGCAGTATCGTGACAACGTTCAAAACATGGTCGAACGCGGATTCGCCGCCTTTCGCAGTCCCACCGTCCAGCCGCGGATTCAACCACTCGAGCACGCGATTCAGCAGATCGATTTCAGCCGCCGCATAATCGGCTGCGAGCGTCGCGAGCCACGCCGCGGCGCGCCCGCTATCCGGCACAGTTACCAGGGTCAAGTGCGAAGCGCGTACCATGCGTTCAGTCATTCAATTCGTTATTGCGATGTTGAAAGAAAAGCGATTGTGGACGGCATGTGCACGCATCGACGTGACCGGCGCGATAACCGCATTGCGGTCACATCCGCACCAGCCACGATTTTACGCGAGTTCAACACCTGCGATAATGCGCGATCATGATTAAACGTTGCGCGTGGGCGGACTCGACACCGCTGATGGCACGGTATCACGACACCGAATGGGGTGTGCCGGTGCACGACGACCGCTTGCTGTTCGAGTTGCTGACGCTCGAAGGCGCGCAGGCGGGACTCTCCTGGAGCACCGTTCTCAACAAGCGTGCCAATTATCGTGCCGCCTTCGCTAATTTCGATCCGCGCAAAGTCGCGCGCTTCGATCGCCGGAAAATTGCGGCACTAATGTCCGATTCGGGCATCGTGCGCAATCGATTGAAGATCGAATCAACGATCGGCAATGCGCATGCCTTTATTGCGGTGCAGCAACAATTTGGCTCTTTTGATAACTATATCTGGCAGTTCGTGGATGGCAAGCCTCTGTGCAATCGATGGCGCAATGCGCGCGATGTCCCTGCTTCGACTGCTTTATCGGATAGGATAAGTAAAGAGTTGAAAAAACTAGAGTTTCGGTTCGTCGGCACGACGATATGTTATGCGTTTATGCAAGCATCCGGCCTCGTAAACGACCATTTGCGGAGTTGCTTTCGTCATAAATAGCAGGCGTGCAATCCATACGCGACTGTTGAAAAGGTCACAGTTTCGGGCTGATAATAGCGACTATCCGCCAAACCGGTTTGCAGGGTTCGGCCTATGACGATATTTGATATGAGGGGGTGCGCGATGGTTCGTTCCCTGACGCTGATTGCCGCCGCCATGGCTGCTGTTGCTATCTGTGCATTGCCCGCGGTCGCGCAAAACGCCGGACAAAACGTTGCCCCGCCCGCCGATCTGCATCCCCCGATCAATCTGGATGCAGACACCTTGCGCGCAAGGTTTGCGCCCGGCAATCTCGGCCTCAGGCCGAATTCGGGCGGCGGTATCGCACTGCCGTACGGCATCGACTACAACCGCGAGGCAAAAAGCCTGGTAATGCCGCTCGACGACAAGAATGAATGGGGTGTCGGCGTCGGCTTGAACATGAATTCCTCGAAGATTATCGAGTTAAGCCCCGGCAGCGTACTGGGTCTGCAACAACCCAACCGCGCGCCCGGCCTCATGCTGCATAAGAAATTCTAAGCTGAATGGGGGCGCCCGGCGACGCGCCCGCCGGCATCGACCGCCATTGTTACAATGGGCCTCCAGTGGAGGTTCCATGGCCGGTCCCAAATCACTCAGTTTCGATACGCTGAGCCTGCATGCAGGCCAGCAGCCTGATCCGCTGTACGGCGCGCGCGCGACGCCGATTTATCAGACCACCAGCTTTGTTTTCAAGGACAGCGATCACGCAGCGGCGCTCTTCAACATGGAGCGCGCGGGGCACGTTTATTCGCGCATCTCGAATCCGACCTGCGCGGTGCTCGAAGAGCGCGTCGCCGCGCTCGAAGGCGGCGTCGGCGCGATTGCGACTGCCAGCGGACAGGCAGCGTTGCATCTGGCGATCGCCACGCTCATGGGCACCGGCTCGCATATCGTCGCCTCCAGCGCGCTTTACGGCGGCTCGCACAATCTTCTGCATTACACGCTGCCGCGCTTCGGCATAACGACGACGTTCGTCGACGCACGCGACGTCGACGCGTTCCGCGCCGCAATCCGGCCCGACACCCGGCTCGTGTTCGGCGAAACGCTTGGCAATCCCGGACTCGACGTGCTCGATGTGCCGCGCATCGCGGACGTTGCCCATGCGGCAGGGCTGCCGCTGCTTGTCGACGCCACATTCACCACACCCTATCTCATGCAGCCATTCGCGCTCGGCGCCGATCTGGTGTACCACTCCGCGACCAAATTTCTCGGCGGCCATGGCGTCGCCATCGGCGGCGTATTGGTGGACAGCGGTAAATTCGACTGGAAGGCTTCCGGAAAATTCGCGACGCTGTCCTCACCCTATGCCGGATTCCACGACATGGTATTCGATGAAGAGTCGACCGTCGCCGCTTTCCTGCTGCGCGCGCGGCGCGAAGGCCTGCGCGATTTCGGTGCCTGCATGAGCCCGACCAACGCTTTCAATATTCTGCAGGGAATCGAAACCCTGCCGCTGCGCATGCAGCGCCACGTTGAGAACTCGCGCAAGATCGTCGCATTCCTGAACACCCACGCGGCAGTAGACTCGGTTGTATATCCTGAGTTACCGGACCATCCCGATCATGAACTCGCGAAGAAACTGCTGCCGAAAGGCTGTGGTGCGATTTTCACCTTCAGCGTAAAAGGCGGGCGCCCGGCGGGCCGGCGCTTCATCGATGCATTGCGCATTTTTTCCCACCTTGCCAATGTCGGCGACGCGAAATCGCTCGTGATCCATCCGGGGAGCACTACGCACTTCCGCATGGACGAAGCGGCGCTCCGCGCGGCCGGCATTGGCGAAGGCACCATCCGCCTGTCGGTCGGGCTTGAAGATGCCGATGACCTGATCGAAGACCTCGGCCGCGCGCTTTACACCTCGCAAAAGGCCTGACCGGCGCAATGAAACTTACAATATTCGGCCGCCCCGCGTACGTTTATACGGCGGGCCGCCCGCTTGACGCGACGCTTCCGTCGATCGCATTCATACACGGCGGCGAGCAGGACCACAGCGCATGGGCACTGCAATGCCGTTACTTTGCGTACCACGGGTGCAACGTGCTGGTTCCAGATCTGCCCGGCCACGGCCGTTCAACGGGACCGGCTCTCGCGGCCATTCCGGAAACTGCCGCGTGGATCGCGGACATGCTGAAAGCCGCCGGTATCGAACGTGCCGCAATGGTTGGGCACAGCATGGGTTCGCTCGTCGCGCTCGACTTCACTGCTAAAAATCCGGAAAGCGTGACGAAGCTCGCGCTGCTCGGAACTTCCGTGCCAATGCCGGTGGCTGAGCCGTTGCTGCAAGCGGCAAGAACGAACGAGCACGTCGCGCTCGATATGATCAACGCGTGGTCGCACGGCAGCCGCGCCCACATCGGCAGCAATCCGGCGCCCGGCCTATGGATGCTCGGCATGAACATGCGCCTGATGGAACGTCAGGCGCATGACGTGTTGTACGCGGATTTCAACGCCTGTAGCCGCTATGCACCAGACATCGCGGCGGTGAGCAACATACAATGTCCGGTGCTTATCATTGCCGGATCCCGTGACCAGATGACGCCGCTGCACGCGACGCAAGCGCTCAAGGAACGGCTCCCGCATGCGCAAATGGTGGCGCTGAAAGGCGCGGGACATGCGCTGATGGCCGAACAACCCGATGCCGTGCTCGATGCGCTGATCGATTTCCTGTGAATCCCCTACCCGACGACAGCATCAAACGCTCCGCATTGATCATGCTGGCGATCGCGCTGATTGTATCAGCAATCAAACCGTACGATCGTCCCACGTGGCTGCTTGAAATATTTCCCGTGCTGCTGGGCGTGCCGCTGCTGCTCTGGTTCGACCGCCGGCGGCAGGTGACGCATTTGCTGTTCGTACTCGTCGTCCTGCACAGCCTCGTGCTGATCCTGGGAGGCGCCTACACCTACGCCCGCGTGCCGCTCGGATTCTGGATGCAGGAATGGTTCGGTCTCATGCGCAACGACTACGATCGCATCGGCCATTTCATGCAGGGCTTCGTGCCCGCGCTGATTACGCGCGAAGTGCTGCTGCGCGCCGCACGCCTGGGCAACCGCCACTTTCTCGCCTTTCTGTGCATTTGCGTGAGTCTTGCAGTCAGCGCGAGCTACGAGCTTATCGAATGGTGGGTGGCATTGGCACTCGGCAAAGGCGCCGACGAGTTTCTCGGCACCCAGGGCGATCCGTGGGACACGCAATCCGACATGTTCATGGCGTTGATAGGCGCCGCATGTTCGATGGCCATTTTGCCGAAGATGCATGACCGCGCGTTGGCGCGGCTACGCCCTGCCACCTGATTCGCGCCGCAGCATCAATCGACTTCATCGTCGGGCAGATCCGGATTTTCGAGCGGCGCATGCCAGTAGCGTCGATAAATTGTCCGATAGCGTTGCACCTTGATCGCATCGCCGCCGAGTTCGACCAGCAGTGCGCCATCCAGGTCAGTACGATAAATCCGGCTGCCGAGTGCGCGATAACGGTCGAGCACGTCGTCCTTCGGATGCCCGAAGCGATTCCGAAAACCGGCGGCGACGAGCGCAATGTCCGGATTGACCTGCGCCACGAACTCCGGCGATGACGACGTCCGGCTGCCGTGATGCGGGACCAGCAGGATTTGCGCACGCAGTTTATCCGGAACGCTCGCCAGCATTTCGCGTTCCGATTTCTGCTCGATGTCGGCCGCGAGCAGCACACTCGCGCCACCGGCGGTGATCTTCAGAACGCAGCCGCGATCGTTGCCGCGAAATTTCTCGCGCGCATAATTGTCGCGCGCGGGATGCAGCATCTCGAAGTCCACGCCGTCCCATTGCCATTGCGCTCCCGCCTCGCACCGCGTCGCTGCCGCCGCCAGCGCTATCGCCGGATGATCCGCAGCCATCGACGTCATGAGCCATTGCGGCACCATTGCCTGCAACACCGAATTGGCGCCGCCGCTGTGATCGTTGTCGGCGTGCGTGATGATCATGCCGGTCAGCGCGCGCACGCCGTTCGCGCGCAAATACGGCACGATGATGCGATTGCCGCTGTCGATTTGCGGCGCGTAAGCTGGCCCCGCGTCATAGAGCAGCGCGTGATGGCGAGTTTGCGCGACGACGGCGAGCCCCTGTCCGACATCGAGCACGGTCAGTTTCAATGCGCCTTCCGCGGGAGACGCCGGCTCGACCAGAAATAACGGCAACAATCCCGCAACGCCGATCCAGCGCGCCGGGAATCCGCGCGGCATGAGCATCCATCCGATGGCCAGTACGGCGATGACGACCGTCCATGGCAGCGGCGCATGCTGCTGCCACACGGCGAGCGGCAAAACACTCATCCAGTCCAGCATCGCGCCACATGCGGCCATCACGGTATGCGCCAGGTGCAGAACGAGATCAAACGGCAACACGACGCCGATCAGCGTCAGCGGCACGACCACAAAACTCACGACCGGGATCGCGATTGCATTCGCCACCGGCGACACCAGCGATATCTGCTGAAACATGGCGAGCAGCAACGGTATCAGGCCGAGCGTAATCGCCCATTGCACGCGCGCCCACGCGACGAACCAGTGATCCCCGGCAATGCGGCCGGCCGTCACGAACATGATCACGGCCACCGCACCGAACGACAGCCAGAATCCAGGCGCGAGCACGGCCCATGGATCGATAACCAGCACGGCAAACAATGCGGCGCACAGCACGACGGAGGCCGAACTTACGCGCCCGCTCCACAACGCTACCGCAACCACCGCCAGCATGTACACGGTGCGCTGCGCCGGCACCGCGAATCCCGAGAGCCAGGCATAGGCGAGTGCAGTCAACAATCCGGCGCCGGCGGCGGCCTTGCGCGCGGGCAACCGCAAGGTCAGGCGCGAACTGCGCCGCCATAATGCGTAAACCAGCGCGAACGCGAGCCCTGAGAGCATCGTTACGTGAAGTCCGGATATGCTGATCAGATGATTAACCCCTGTGCGCGTGAATACCTGCCACTGCGCCTGGCCGATCGCGCGCTGGTCGCCGACCGCGAGTGCGGTCAGCACGCCCGCGTACGGCGCGTCGCCGAGTGCAACCTGGATACGCGCGCGCACCGCTTCGCGCACGCGTTCTATTCCATATTGCGGCCGCAGCACCAGTGCCGCAATGCGCCGGTTGCCGGGACCGGCGCGCACGTAGCCCGTCGCGCGGATATCGCGTTCGAGCAGCCACGCTTCATAATCGAAGCCGTGCGGATTGAGCATGCCGTGCGGGCGGCGCAGCCGCACCGTCAGTTGCCACCGCTCGCCCGCGCGCAATTCCGGCAGCGTCGCGCGCTGTCCGCCGCGCTCCGGCGTGCCCCACCACGACAACGCGATATGCGCCGGCGCCGCCGCCTGCGGCGTCAGCACGCGCTCGACGTCGAACTCGAAACGCACACTGCGCTCGTACGCCTGCGGCATCGCCGCGATCACGCCGACCACCTGGATATTTTCGCCTTCCCACGCGATTGGCAGTTCATCCGCGAGGCGCACCTGCGCCAGCCAAGCGGCCCACATCGCGCCGCAGGCCGCACAGCACGCGGCCGCAGCGATATTCCGCGCGATCTCCCAAACCGGCGTATGGATGCGCGCCGCCGCCAGCACCGCGAACGCGAGCGGCGCCGCGAACCAGACCCCGTGCACGGACGGTAGTTGGGGCTGCTGCTGCAACCACCACACGCCGGCTGCGAAGCCCATCACATAGAGGCGCATGAACGTTACACCGGTTGTCGATGTCAACAGGTATAACGCACGAAACAGCCGCCGAACCGCTACAACTTTGGTCATAGTCGAACAAAGTTGTTCCGCCTAAATGAAATCGATCGGCCAGAGCTTCCCTAGGTAGAATATTGCCATCCCATGCCCCGCAAGCTGCTGAAAAAATATCTGCCAAGCCACGCGACGGTCAGCGAGAACCGCCACATCGCGCGTTTCGGCTCGCTGCTGACTCATCACAACCTGTGGCATCTTCACCGCCGCTCCGTGGCCGGTGGCGTCGCGGCCGGCATGTTCGCCGGCCTTATCCCGGGCAGCAATCCCGTTCAATTTACCGCGGCAGCCTTGCTCGCCGTCGGATTTCGCGTCAATCTGCCGATCGCCGTGATCGTCACGCTCTACTCCAATCCGTTCACGATCGTGCCGCTCTACTATCTCGCGTTCAAGCTCGGGCAATTGGTCGTGATGGACAGCAGCGCCACCATGCCGGACCTCGCCTTTCACCTCGAAGGCAAAGGTTTCCGCGAATGGTTGCCCGCCGCACTCGAATGGCTGACGTCGGTCGGCAAGCCGTTGTTGATCGGCCTGCCGCTGCTCGCCGTGCTGCTGGCCGCCATCAGTTACCCGCTGGTGCGCGTCGGCTGGCGCTGCTACGTGATCCAGGCGTGGCGGCGGCGTAAAATGAGACCCGCCAAGGCCGCATGAAAATCATGACCGCACCCCGTTACTGGAAACAAGCGACGCGCGAACTCGCTGCAGGCGATCCCGTGATGCGCAAGCTCGTCGCGCAATCCAAGGGACTGGCGTTGCGCTCGCGCGGCGATGCGTTCAATACCCTCGCGCGCTCGATCGTCGGCCAGCAGATTTCAGTCAAGGCCGCGCAAAGCGTGTGGAACAGGCTGGTAGCCGCCGTGCCGGAGATGCATCCTGAAGTCGTACGCAACCACGACGCCGATGCATTGCGCGCATGCGGTCTGTCGCGCGGCAAAGTCGTCTACCTGCACGACCTTGCCCATCATTTCGCCGAAGGCAAGTTAAGCGTCGATCGCTGGCAGCACATGAGTGACGACGAACTGATCGCGGAACTCACGCAGGTGCGCGGCATCGGCCGCTGGACCGCGGAGATGTTCCTGATTTTTTATATGATGCGCCCGGACGTGCTGCCGCTCGACGATATCGGCCTGCAAAACGCGGTGAGCCGGCTTTACTACAAAGGCAGGCCGTTAACCCGCAAACAGCTCGTTACGTTCGCCAAGCGCTGGCGGCCGTGGCGCTCGGTCGCCACGTGGTACATGTGGCGCAGCCTCGACCCCGTGCCGGTCGAGTATTAGAAATCACTAATCGCTTTTGACGCCAAGCTCCCTGATGAGCTTGCCCCACTTGGCGATTTCCGTTTTGATGTAGACGGCAAACTGCTCGGGAGTGTCGCTCGCGACGTCGGCGCCCTGGTCCGCGAACTTCGCTTTGATCTCGGGCAATGCGAGCACTTTCACAATTTCGGCGTGCAGTTTCCCGATAATTTCCTTAGGCACGGCCGCCGGCGTCAGGACGCCCCACCACGACACCACGTCGAAATCGGGATAACCCGATTCGGCGACAGTCGGAATGTCCGGCATCGACGGCGAGCGTTTGAGGCTGGTCACCGCGACCATGCGCAGCCTGCCGCCCTTCACGAACGGCTGCGCCGAAATCGGCGACGTGAAATAGAGTTGCGCCTGTCCGGCTACCACGTCGGTCAATGCGGGCGCCGCACCTTTGTACGGAATGTGCACCATCTCGATATGGGCGACGCGCTTGAAAAGCTCGGCGGCGAGATGCCCCGCGCTGCCGCTGCCCGACGATGCGTAGTTGATCGAGCCCGGTTTCGCTTTCGCCAGCGCGACCAGATCTTTTATGGTTTTGACTGGAAAGGATGGATGCACGACGAGCAGATTCGGGGTCGTCGCAACCAGTGTGACAGGCGCGAGATCTTTAACCGGATCGTACGGCATCTTCATCAGGCTCACGTTGATCGTGAGATTGCTCGCCTGCCCCATCAATATCGTGTAACCATCGGGCGGCGCTTTGGCAACGTAGTCCGCGCCGATATTGCCGGTAGCGCCGCCGCGGTTTTCGATCACGATCTGCTGGCCGAGACTTTCGCCGAGTTTCTGGCCGATGATGCGAGCGAGTATGTCGTTGGCGCCGCCCGGCGGATACGGAGAAACGAAGCGGACCGGTTTCGCCGGATAAGTCTGCGCGTTGGCGACCACCGCAACAGCCATCCCGACTGCAACAATCGTCGCCCGCATCACGCCGTCTCCACCGGCTCGAACATCGGCAACGTGATCTCCCCGGAAAACTTCTGAAACACGACTTTCACCGGCATGCCGATGCGAACCGCGTCCGGCGCAGCGCCGACGATGTTTGTCATCAGGTGCGGACCCTCGGCCAGCTTGACCGCGGCGACGACGTACGGCACGGCGGTCGCAAAAGCGGCGCTGGGCGCACGATGAATGATCGTAAAAGAATAAACGGTGCCAGAGCCGCTCACCTGCGTCCATTTAAGCCTGGGCGAACTGCATTGCGGGCACAACGTGCGCGGATAAAAGTGGTAATGGCCGCAATCGTCGCAACGCGGGATGACGAGACGCTCCCCGCGCGCCGCTTCCCAGTAAGGGCCGGTCGCCGCGTCGGGCACCGGCAAGGGGCGGTCTGCCACCACTTTCGCTAACGCTTCTGCCGTCATGCCGCAGCTCCTCCCAAAATCAACGTGCAGTGTATGCTGATCACGCCGCCATTGCCGTGAACGAGCGCAACCTCCGCATCTTTCACCTGGCGCTCGCCCGCTTCTCCGCGCAACTGGCGCACGGCTTCAAGCACATGAAAGAATCCGCCGCCAAGACCCGGGTGCCCCGCCGACAACAAGCCGCCGTGTGTCGTGACCGGCAGCTCGCCGCCGATGCCGATGCGCCCGCCTTCGACAAAATGTCCGCCTTCGCCTTTCTTGCAAAAACCGAGGTCTTCGAGCTCCACGATCACGGTGATCGTGAAGCAATCGTAGATCTGCGCGAAATCCATGTCGGCGGGTTTCAGTCCCGCGCTCTTGAATGCCGCGGCGCCGGCATCCACCGCACCGGTCGTCGTGAGTTCGGTGTCGCCGATATGGCTGTGCCGGCAGCCGTAGCCCTGCCCCAGCAGATGCACCGGCTTCTTCTTCAAATCGCGCGCCCGTTCCGCACTCGTCACGATCGCCGCGGCGGCGCCGTCGGACACGATTGCGCAGTCGAGGATATGCAGCGGCGACGCGATTTTCTTCGAATTCAATACGTCGTTTATCGTGATCAGCTCGCGCTTGTGCGCGTTCGGATTCATGCTCGCATGCCTGCGCAGCGTGACCGCCACCTCGGCCATCTGCTCGGGAGTCGTTCCGTATTCATGCATATGGCGTTGTGCAACGAGCGCGTAGAGAGAAGGCACCAGCGGGCCATAAGGCACTTCGAACTGCGGGTGCGCGCTGCCGCCTTCGGCCATGCTCTTGACCGCACTCGCGCGCGTGCTGTGCGTGAGCAGATTTTGCCCGGCGACGCATAACACCGTCTCGCATTGTCCTGACCCGATCGCCATAGCCGCCTGGTGGATCATGCCGCAGCCGGATGCGCCCGCAATATCGACCGTCGACAAGTACTTCGCACGCACGCCGAGATGATGGGCGACGATGCCGCACGGCATGTTCCAATGCTCGACCCGCACCGGTGTCGTCAACAAACCGTCGATATCGGATATCTTCAAGCCCGCATCGGCGAGCGCGGCCTGTGCGGCATCGGTTTGCAACTGCAACGCGGACCGGTCCGGGACCCGGCCCACGCGGCTTTCGCCGATACCGGCGATTGCTGCTCTTAAGTTTGCCATCGTCGTCAATCCGCGATCTTCACGCCGCGCAGCAGGTCGCGCGAGATGACGATGCGCTGGATCTCGGACGCGCCTTCGCCGACGCGGTAATGCCTCACGTCGCGGTAGAAGCGCTCGACCGGAAATCCGCGGATCACGCCCATGCCGCCGTGGATCTGGACCGCACGGTCGGCGACGCGCCCGACCATCTCGGACGCAAACAATTTGCACATGCTGCCGGCGGATCCGACATTCTCGCCCTTCTCCAGGCGACGCAACACGTCATAGCACAGCGCGCGCGACGCGGCGATATCCACCGCCGAATCCGCGAGCATCCACTGGATCGCCTGCCGCTCGGCGAGCAGCTTGCCGAAAGTGCGGCGCACTTTCGTATGCTCGATCGAGCGGTCGAGCAGCGATTCGGCCGCGCCCACGCACGAGCACGACACCGACATGCGTCCGTCATTCAGAGAACCCATTGCGACCTTGAATCCTGCGCCGACTTCGCCGATCACGGCGTCGGCGGGTAGCTTGCAATCCTCGAACGTGAGTTCGGCGAGCTTGATCGAATCCGTTGCGATGGTGGTGTCGACGCGCGTGACGGTAAAGCCCGGGGTGCCGCGTTCGACCAGAAACGCGGTGATGCCGCCGCGCGCGCGTTTCTCCGCATCCGTCACCGCCATTACCATGATCACATCCGCAACATGGCCCCCGCTGATGTAATGCTTGCGTCCGTTCAATACCCAGCCGTCGCCGTTTTTTTCGGCGCGCGTACGCATGCCGGCGGCGTCGGAACCCGCCTCCGGCTCCGTCAGCGCAAATGCCGACTTCAATTTGCCGGCGGCAAACCGGCGCAGAAACTTGTCCTTTTGCCCCGCCGTGCCGTGCCGGGCGATCGCCATCGGCGTCATGCCGCTCGAGTAATTGGCCGCGATCGTAAACGCGCGGTGCAGGCGGCTGAATTCTTCGAGCGCGATGCAGTATTGGAAGAGGCTCAGCCCGCCGCCGCCGTACTCGGCCGGCAGGCGCATGCCGCAATAGCCGTTTTTCTGCATGAGCTCGATGAGTCCGGCCGGAATCTCGCCGGTGCGGTCGATTTCCTCCGCCCACGGTCCCAGCTCGCGTTCGGTAAAGCGCCTCACCGCGTCGCGCATCGCGCGCAGTTCGTCGCTCAATTCCACATTCAGTGCGGTTGTTTCCATTTACTCGATTCCTTCAATCATGTTTTCTAAATTTTAGACGTTACCCTGGCGGGCGCCTGACAATCAACGCATCGACGACGCGCGCGCCTTCGCCTTGGGCGTAGAGCACCAGCGGGTTGATGTCGAGTTCCGCAATCTGATCGCCGCAATCGTGCCCCAGCCACGACAAGCGCACGATCAGATCGCACAGTGCATCGATGTCCCGCGGCGCGGCGCCGCGCACGCCTTCGAGCATTTTACAGCCGCGCAACTCCCGCAACATCGCATGCGCCCCTGCGTGATCGACCGGCGCCACGCGATACGCGAGATCGCGCAGCACTTCGACGTGTATGCCCCCCAGACCGGCCACCACCACCGGACCGAACACCGGGTCGCATACCAATCCGAGCATGAACTCCAGACCCGGCGGTGCCATTTGCTGCACCAGCACGCCGTCGAGCCTGGCTGCCTTCTTATACGCGGATGCTGCCGCGATTACCTCGTCGTATGCTTTGCGCACCGCCGCGTCCCCGCTCACGCGCAGGCGTATCGCGCCGGCTTCGGTCTTGTGCGGGATGTCTGCCGACTCGATTTTGAGCGCGAGCTCGCCGCCGAGGTCGGCGGCGATGCGAACGGCTTCATCGGCATTGCGTGCCATTGCTTCGCCCGTGACCGGAAACCCGTAAGCGGCGAGTACCGCCTTGCTGACGCGTTCCGTCAGAGTTCCGGTCGCGGCTTGAAGCTGAACGCGCGCAGCCGCGACGTCGATATCCGTCGGCCGCGTCGACGCAGTGTGCGGTCGCCGCAAAAATTCGCCGTAACGCACCGCAGCGCGCACCGCTTTCAAACAACTCAGCGTATTGCGGTACACGGCCACGCCTTCCAATGCGAGACTCCGGGCCGTCAACGCAGGATCGTCGTTGCATGCGCCCGTCCACAAGATGGCCACCGGCTTGTCCGCCGATTTAGCCGCCTCGGCGGCTTGCCGCACGTCGCTCGCGACCGACAACGTAAAAATCGGCACGATCACGTCGATGTTTTGATCGGCGGCGATGGCCTCTATGCACCGCTTGAACATGTCCGGATTGCCAATGGCCGCGTTGGTGACGTCCGTGGGATTGGAGGTCGTGCCGTGCTTGGGCAATACGGTGGCGAGCTGAGCCTGGGTCTGCGCGCCATACGCAGGAAAGGTCAGGCCGAGACTGGCCCCCAGATCGACCAGCAGGACGCCGTTGCCGCCGGAAATGGTCGTAGCCGCCACGCGCGCGCCGCGCGGCCACCGGCGCGTGCGCAACAACATCGCCGTCTCGTACAGCTCGTTGCAGTCGTCGACGCGAATGATGCCGCACTGGCGCAAAGCCGCATCGCATATTTCGTCCGCGCCGGCCATCGCCCCGGTGTGCGAGGCCGCCGCGTGGCTGCCGGCTTCGGTACGCCCGAGCTTGACCATGACGATGGGCTTCGCGCGCGCAGCCGCGCGTTGCGCGACTTCGAGCAGGCGCGCACCATCGGGAATGTGCTCGGCGAGCACCATGATCACGTCCGTGGCAGCATCGTCGATCATGAACTGCATGAAATCGAGAATGTTGAGATCGGCGGAGTTGCCGCAGCTCACCTCGTAGCTGATGCCAACACCCGCTTCCTGCGCGCGCCACATCACGTTGACCTGCCCCGCGCCGCCGCTTTGCGCGACGACGCCGACGTTGCCCGCCGGCTGGCGCTTGGCGACCGTGGCCGAAGTCGTCATGGCGAAACCGTCGATGAAATTCACCATGCCGTTGCAGTTGGGCCCCATGACCCGCATTCCGGTTTTGCGCGCGAACGCCGTGATCGCCGCCTGCATCGCGCGGCCCTCGGCAGTGCCGGTTTCGGCGAAGCCGCCGGAGTAGATCGTCGCGAAACGTGCGCCGCGCGCTGCGCAGTCTTCGAGTATGCCCATCACGCGCTCAGTAGGCACGACGATGCCGACGTGATCGGGCGCCTCGGGAAGATCGCGGACACTCGGATAACACTTGATACCGCGCACTTCCTTGAAGCGCGGATTGACCGGAAAAACCTTCCCTTTGTAGCCGAAATTCATGATGCGCATCAGCACGCGGCCGGCAAAACGCGTGAGATCGTCGGTGGACCCGACCAGCGCAACGCTGGCCGGCGCGAAGAACGGCTTCAAATCGGGTACGGATACAGACGCGCTCACTGCGTGACTCCTGAGGTGATGCTTGATTGGCTAACGGGCGAGACCGACGTCGATCAGCACGCTCTTGTATTCTTCGTATTGGGCCTTGAGCAGCTTGCGGGTGTCGGCGCTGATCAAGAATTGGCCTTCCCAGAAATTGCTTTCGAGGTCTTTTTTCCAGTCGTCGGTCTCGACCGCGCGCGCCAGCACATTTTCCCAGTACGCGATTTGCGCCGCGCTCATGCCTTGCGGTCCGATCACGCCACGGGAACTTGAGAACACGCTGTCGGCCCCCTGCTCTTTCCACGTCGGCACGGCCGCGAAACTTCCGGTCAGGCGCTTCGCCGACGACACCGCGATCGCGCGCAGGCGACCTGCCGCCATGAGCGAAACCACGCCGGACACGGGCACTGCCGCGACGTCGACATGTCCGCCCATCACGTTGGTCAGCGACTGTATCCCGGAATTGAATACCACGAATTTGAGTTTCTTCACGTCGACCCCGGCGCTTTTCAGCGCAACCATCGTCGCGATATGGTTCGAGCCGCCGAGACTCGCGGCCACCGCGAAGCTTACTGAAGCAGGGTCGGTTTTCAGTTTGTCGATCACGTCGCGGCCGCTGCGCAGCGGGCTGTCGGCTTTCACCGCGAACGCGACGTACTCGTTGAACAACTGCGCGATCGGCGTCACGCCAGTATAGGTGATGGAACTCGCGCCGAGGATGTGTTCGATGAGCAGATTGATCGGGCTCACCGAAATATACGCACCGTCGCCCGCGTGCTGGTTGAGATAGCCCCACGCGATCACGCCGCCGGCGCCGACTTTGGACACGACGGTCAGCGGCGCATCGACCAGCTTGCGCTGCTGGATCACGCGCTGCAAGGTGCGCGCGATCACGTCGTTGGCGCCGCCCGGACCCGACATGGCGACGATCTCGACCGGGCGCTCGGGCTTCCAGTCGGCGGCGAACGCCGCACCGCAAATGAGCAATCCCGCCGCCGCCGCAATGCCCGCGCACAATGCGCGACCCTTCCCGCTTGCCTTCATCGATGTTCGACCATCACGCTAATCCGGCCGCATGCCGGAGTCTTTGACGATCTTCGCGTATTTGACGAGTTCCGTCTTGACGAAAGCGGCCAGTTCATCGGGCGTGCTGCCGACGGGGTCCGCGCCCTGCGCCACCAGCCAGTCGCGGAAATCGGGCGCGCGCAGGATCTTGACGACTTCGGCATTGAGCCGTGCGATTATCGCCGCCTGCGTTCCCGCCGGCACGAACAGGCCGTACCACGTGACAGCCTCGAATCCCGGAAATCCCGCTTCCGCCACGGTCGGCAGATCGGGCGCCGCCAGCGAGCGCCTGGCGCCGGTCACCGCGATTGCGCGCAACCGGCCGCTTTTCACGAACGGCAGCGTAGAAGTCATGCTGCCGAACATCGTCTGGGTTTCCCCGCTGATCAATGCAGTGAGCGCCTGACTGCTGCCGCGGTACGGCACGTGCACGAGCTTGACGCCGGCCGCATCGCCGAACATGACTCCAGCGAGTTGCGCGGGCGTGCCGGTGCCGGACGAGCCGTAGTTCAACTGGCCGGGCCGGCTGCGCGCGAGTGCGGCGAGTTCCTTGACCGTGCGCGCGGGCAGCGACGGATGCACGACCAGCAGATTGGGCAGCGACGCAATCTGGGTCACCGCGGTGAAATCCTTGACCGGATCGTACGGCACTTTGCCGTAAAGGTTCGGATTGATAGCCAGCGTAGTATTGGACCCGTTGAATACCGTATAACCGTCCGGCGGCGATTTCGCCGCGAGTTCCGCGCCTACCATCGTCGCCGCGCCCGGCCGGTTATCGACGATCACGGTTTGTCCCAGTGCTTCAGTCATTCTGGGGGCCAGCGCGCGCACGACCAGGTCCTGCCCGCCGCCCGGCGGAAACGGCACGATGTAGCGGATCGGTTTGGCAGGATAGCTTTGCGCGAACGCGCCGAGCGCCAACAGCGAAATGACGGCGACCGCACTTCGCAGTGTTTTGGTCATAAATGTTCATCTTCCGCTGCGAAACCTTCCGCGCGCCAGCGCAGCATGCCGCCGTTCAGGTTGGCAATATCGCGCACGCCTTCTTTCTGCAGCATGACGACCGCCTGCGCCGAGCGCGCGCCGGAGCGGCATACAGTCACCACCGGTTTGTCGCGACCGATCTCGGCGGCCCGTTGTTTAAGCGTACCCAACGGAATCAGTTTGGCCCCGCGAATATGGCCGAGCGCTCCGGTGAATTCCGCGGGTTCCCGCACGTCGATGATTCCCACGCGCCCGGCGATTTCTTCGAGCGTATGCGGCTGGATTTCCCAGATGCCGCCGAAGGTGAACGTCAACGGCGCCCACTGTGGATCGGAGTTATCCGCTTTTGCATCCGCGGGTTGGCCGCATTTGAGATTCGCCGGCACCGCGACGTCGATCTGCTTCGGATGCGGTAAAGCGAGGTTGTTCATATAACCCGCGAAATCGTCCACGCCGATGTCACCGCCGAGGCGCGGATTGTAGCGGCGCTCTTCTTCCACGCTGGTTGCCGTCACGCCGCGGTAATCGTGTGCCGGATAGATCAGGCAGGTCGCAGCCAGCGAAAAAATCTGCTCGCGCACCGACCTGAACATGAGGCGCGGATCGCCCTGCTGGAAGTCGGTGCGCCCGCTGCCGCGGATAAGCAGGCAATCTCCGCTGAACGCCATGCTCTGATCGTCGAGCACGTAAGTGACGCAGCCGCTGGTATGACCGGGCGTTGCACGGACCTCGACGTAACGCTTGCCGAAAGCGACGTGGTCGCCGTGCTTGAGCAGACGGTCAGCACCGGCCGCGCCACCGTTCGCCGACAGCGCGATCCGGCTGCCGGTGCGCTGCTTCATCAGCCACGCACCGGTCACGTGATCGGCGTGCACATGCGTATCGAGCGTCCACCGCAAACGCAGGTTCAATTCATGTATCAGCGCGGCATCGCGCCGCACCTGCTCGAACACCGGATCGATCAGGATCGCTTCGCCACTCGCGCTGTCTCCCAGCAGATACGTGTAGGCGGACGACTGCGCGTCGAAAAGCTGGCGGAAGATCAGCATGGTCGTAACGACCGCGACAACGCGCTAGTCAATCCGCGCTCCTGAATCCTTGACGGCTTTCGCCCATTTCGCGATTTCGGAATGCACGAAACGCGCGAGTTCCGCGGGCGTCGACGACTCCACTTCGGCACCGTCATCGGCAAGACGCTGGCGCATCTCGGGCGTATTGAGCGCTTTGACAATTTCGGCGTTGAGCCGGTCGATGATGGGTTTCGGCGTGCCTGCGGGGGCCACCACGCAGTACCACGAAGTGGCTTCGAAACCCGGCAGCCCTGCTTCCATCATCGTGGGCACATCGGGCAGCGACGCCGAACGCTTGGCGCCGGATATCGCCAGCGCGCGGACCTTGCCCGCCATGTGCAGCTGCCGACTCGACGGAATTTGCGCGACCATCATGTCGATCTCGCCGCCGAGCAATGCCACCATGCCCGGACCGCCGCCTTTGTATGGCACGTGCACCATATCGAGGTGCGCCGCGCTCATCAGCATTGCGCCCGTCATATGGTTGGAGCTGCCGTTGCCCGACGAACCGTAGGTCATCTTGCCGGGGCGCGATTTCACGAGCGCAATGAATTCCTGCAGCGTTTTCGCGGGCACGCCGAGATTAACGACGATCACGAGCGGGACCTTCGCCACCAGCGTGATCGGCGCGAAGTCCTTTTCAGGATTGAACGGCAGCTTCTTGCCGTACAAAGTGACGTTGATCGCCATCGGGCTCACCGGGGCGAGCAATATCGTGTAGCCATCCGGCAGAGATTTCGCCGCGATTTCCGCGCCGACGTTGCCGCCCGCTCCGGGACGGTTGTCCGGCACGACCGTCTGGCCGAGCGATTCGGTCAACTTCTGCGCGAGCGTGCGCGTCAGGAGGTCGGTCGCACCGCCCGGCGCGTATGGAGCGATAAAACGCACCGGCTTGTCCGGATAGCGTTGCGCGGCCGCCGAAGTCGCCGCCAGCGCGATCGCCGCCGCCCATCCCGCTAATACCAGCCGCATCGACTCCTCCAGCCATTATGGGGGGCTGCCTGCACGCGGCAACCTGCCCCCATTCTAATGGGGAGACGGCAATTCAGGTAGCTCGGTAACGCCCCGTACGGTCAATGCGCGTGATTTTCGGCCGCGGTCAGGCCACCGCAGGGACGCTTTTGACGCCGACGTGGCTCGTGAGGTATTGAGTAATGTCCCGCCGCACCTGGTTGAAATCGATCGCCGAGACTTCGCGCGGTCGGGGCAACTGGATGCGTGCGTCGTGTTCGATGCGGCCGGGTCCGGCCGTCATCACGACCACGCGGTCCGACAGCACCACGGCTTCTTCGACCGAGTGAGTCACGAAAATCACGGTCACCTTCGTGCGCTCCCAGATCTCGAGCAGTTCCTGCTGGAGCTTTTCGCGCGTCAGCGCATCGAGCGCGCCGAACGGCTCGTCCATCAACAGCACTTCGCAGTCGTTGGCAAGCACGCGTGCGATGGCGACGCGCTGCTTCATGCCGCCGGACAACTGGCTCGGATAGTAATCCGCAAACTTGGTCAACCCGACCATATCGGTGTAACGCGCCGCGATTTCATCGAGATTGGCTTGCGGCAGGCCGCGTTGCTTCGGCCCGAAAGCAATGTTCTCTTTGACCGTAAGCCACGGAAACAGCGCAAAATCCTGAAACACCATGCCGCGCTCCGGTCCCGGCCCGGTAATCGGCGCGCCGTACATTTCAACCGTACCCGCAGTCGCCGTCTCAAATCCCGCGATGATGCGCAACAGCGTCGATTTGCCGCAGCCGGACGCGCCGATCAGGCATACAAATTCGCCTTTGCTTATCGTGAGATTGACGTCGCGCAGCGCTTCCACGGTCTGCTCACCGATCGTGAACCGCTTGCTCAAGCCTTTCACGGCGAGAGTCGGCCGCGCGCTGCGATGGAGTGCCGCGTCATGCATGATGTTGCGGGCTCCAAGCGAGCAGCCGGTTGTTGATCGCGACGATGACGCGGTCCGACAAGAAGCCAGCGAGACCGATCACGATCATGCCGGAAATCACGAGATCGGTGCGCGACAGCGTGCGCCCGTCCATGATCACCGCACCGAGACCTTCGGGCACGCCGGTCATCTCCCCGACCACGATCAGGATCCACGCGAAACCGTGGCCCAGCCGCAGGCCGTTGAAAATCGACGGCGTCGCCGCGGGCAGCACGACCTGGCGAAACAGCGACGAACCTTTGCAACCGAGCATCGATGCGGCTTCGAACAAACGGTAATCGACCGACCGTACGCCAAACGTCGTGTTGAGCACGATCGGATAAAACGCGCCCAGAAAAACGAGAAATATCGCGGCGTTCGGCCCCAGTCCGAAAAATATCATCGACAGCGGCAGCCACGCGGTTACGGGCACCGGGCGCAGGATTTGCAATGTTGGGTCGATGAGTTCGCGCACGAGCTTGATGCGCCCGATCAAAAGGCCCAGCGGAATGCCGACCGCGGCGGCCGCAAAAAACCCGCCATACACGCGCTGCACCGATTTCCAGAAATGAATGTGGATGGTTCTGCTGAACGCGTCGTCATAGACGCCGCCGAACGAGAAATCGTACAGCATGATGGCGACGTCGCGCGGCGGCGGGATCAACCGCGTGCCGGTTGCGCGCACGGACACATCCCATGCAAGCAGCAGCGCAAGCGGAACCAGCAATGGCTTCAGCCAGCGCTTCACCTTCTGCAATAGCGGTGAATCGCCCGCCTTCACCGGCGCTTCAATGACGCGCTCCATTGCGATTCACCCGGCGCGCGCCGCTTACCTGGTTTTCGCCAATTCCGCGACGAACGTCGTGTCGATAAACTTCGCATAGTCCGGCAGCGCACGGATTTGCTTCTTGTCGAGCATTTCCGAGCCGTAATACTTCGCGCGCTTGACCCAGTCCGCGTCCGTGTTCCACGTGAGCTCGACATTGGGCGCGGCAATCTCGATCGTCGGCCGCGGCTGGCCGAGTTTTTGCGCGGCCATGTCGACGAATGCCGCACGGTTGGCCATCGCGTACTCGGTCGCCTTGCGATGGATGGACAGGAACACTTTTACCAGCTCAGGGTTTTCCTTGATCATCAGCTCGTGCGTGGTCATTACCATGTTGACCGAGCCGGTCGGCGTGCTATAGGGAAACTCGACGATCTTGCCGACGCCCTTGGCGACGCTGATCGAAGGCCCCGGCTCGGCACCCACATACGCATCGATATCGCCGCGTTCGAGCGCCGCCGGCATGTCGCTGAACGACACCCTTATCGGCTGGATGTCCTTGATCGACATGCCTTCCATCTTCAGACGGTCAAGTATTACCACTTCCTGCGTGGAACCCGGCAGGATCGCCACTTTTTTGCCGGCGAGGTCCTTGATCGACTTGATGTCGGACTTGGCGCCTGCAACCACGGCCATGCCGCGATTGCACTGCGCGCCTATGATCACCACCGGTTCGCCCGCCGCACCGCCGAGGGTCGCCGCCGCGAGCCCGTAAGTGCCGAAATCGACCGAACGCGTGACCACCGCATTCTTGCCGTCGGTCGGCGTTTCGTAAGGAATGACCTCTATCTTGTAGCCGGCCGGCGTAAATTTCTCGTAGAAATACGGCGTGATCGCGTGGATCAGTTTCAACGTGCCGACCTTGATCACGCGGTCCGCCGAGAACGCCGGCGTAGTCCATGCGGCGACGGTCACGACGATCGCCGTCAGCAGCAGAATTTTTCTGGATATAGTCATTGCCTCGCTCCACGATGGTTACGCGCCGTTGCGACGCATGCTCGTGTCATCAGCAAAGGCTGTGCCATGCGCAAGACCGCATGGACAGCGGGTTTAGAACCGGCGCAAGTTGACCCGCGCACTGCCGCGGTGCGCATATCGGATGAGCGCACCGCCGGGGTGCGCAGTTTCCGGCCAGATTACTTCAGCGGAATGGAAACCAGTTCCGTCAACAATGAGGTAAGCGCGCCGGCCGGACTCACGAGATCTTCGAGTATGGTGAAATGATTACGGTCGCCGAGTTCGACGAAGCGGCCCGGCAGGCCCTCGCGCTCACGTGCCGCCGCGAATTCTGCGGACTGCCGTCGCAGCTCGGGCAACTCGCCGCCGCCGCACGCGACCATCAGCGGCACTGCCACCGGTGCCGGATGAAGAAGCGGGCTCAGGCGCCGTGCCTGGTCTGCATCGAGCTTAAGCTTGTCGTTGATATAGCACCACCGCATCGGTTCCAGGTCGTAAATTCCGCTGATCGCGAGACCGCCCTTAACCGCCGGTTCATCAAGCACTATCGAGGTCAAATGTGCGCCTGCCGACCAACCGGCAACATAGAGGCGATTCGCGTCACCGCCATACGCGTCGACGCGTTCTGCCAGCCAGCGGATCGCCGCGCGAATTTCCCCAGCTATGCCGTCGAGCGAAATATCGGGCGCCAGCGTGTAGCCGACCATCGCGACTCCGATGCCGTGCGCGAGCGGTCCGCGCGCCAGCACGCTGAAATCCTCCTTGGCGCGCATTTGCCAGTAGCCGCCGTGAATGAATACGACCACAGGGCCGCGCGCTTTTGCCGGAAAATAATCGATGCGGTTGCGCGGGGCCGCGCCGTAGCGCAGGTCGAGATGTTGCGGCATTTCGCTGCGCAAGCGATCGCCTCGCGCGCGCAAATCCGCCATCAATTCACTGCTGTTCGCAACCGCCGCGCTGTTGTTGTACGCAGCGTCGAGCGCCACGCGATCCATGCCGCGATAGATATTCATGCAACCCTTTCAGCAAAAACTGCACCAGAGCCGGACCGGCAACGCCTATGGCATATGCATTGCTTCAACAACCGGTTTCATGCGATAAGAAGCCGATGTCCGTTCCCTATTCTCTCGCCCTGACCGAACTGCAACCGCGATTGCGCGACGGCGGACTGACGCCGACGCAAATCGCGCGCGACGTGCTCGCTGCGGCGGCCGGCGGCGACCGGCATCATGCGTGGATATACCGGCTGACCGACGACGCCGTGCTGGAACAGGCCCGACGCATCGAGAGTCTGCCCGACGCCCGCACGCTGCCATTGTACGGCGTACCGTTTGCGATCAAAGACAATATCGATGTTGCAGGTCACCCGACCACTGCGGCGTGCCCTGCTTTCAAATACATAGCCGGTGCTACGGCGACCGCAGTGCAGCGTCTGCTCGACGCGGGAGCCATTCTGATCGGCAAGACCAATCTCGATCAGTTCGCGACCGGCCTCGTCGGCACGCGCTCTCCCTACGGCGCATGCACCAATGCGTTCGACGCGCGTTACGTCTCGGGCGGCTCGAGTTCCGGCTCGGCGCTCGCGGTCGCGCTCAACCTCGTGAGTTTTTCTCTCGGCACCGACACCGCCGGCTCGGGCCGCGTGCCGGCGGGGTTCAATAACATCGTCGGCCTCAAGCCGACGCGCGGCGCGCTCAGCACCGCCGGCGTCGTACCCGCATGCCGCACGCTCGATTGCGTTTCTATTTTCGCGCTGACTGCGGGCGACGCGTGGGACGTTTATCAAATCGCCCGCGGATACGATGCGGCGGATGCTTATTCGCGCCATGCCCGACCTTCGCGCCACATGCCGACTACGCCATTGCGATGCGGCGTACCGCGCGCTGCGCAGCTCGAATTCTGCGGCGACGCCGAAGCCGCTGCCCTGTTCGAACGCGGCCTCGCATTTGCCAGGCAAAGCGGCGCCGAGATCGTCGAGATCGACTTCACGCCGTTTCGCGAAACCGCAGCGCTGCTCTACCAGGGACCGTGGGTCGCGGAACGGCTTGCCGGCATCAAGGATTTTTTTGCCGCGCACGCGCCGGACATGCATCCGGTAACGCGCGAAATTACCGCCGGTGGCGCGCGTTATTCGGCCGTCGATGCGTTTGAAGCGTGTTATCGACTGCAGGAACTGAAGCGACGTGCCGCCGCCGAATTCGGCACTATCGACGTCATGCTGGTCCCCACGTCGCCGACCATATACACCATCGCGCAGGTCGAAGCGGATCCGATCACGCTCAATTCCAATCTCGGGGTTTATACGAATTTCGTCAACCTGCTCGACTTGGCGGCGCTCGCGGTACCCGCCGGAT